>Ga0187770_10001748_pt1 | contig 11736 bp, 11 predicted proteins | sample 0116_SJ02_MP02_2_FD_133154 | JGI IMG/M metagenome (GOLD analysis project Ga0187770, IMG submission 133154) | Tropical peat soil microbial communities from peatlands in Department of Meta, Colombia - 0116_SJ02_MP02_20_MG | ecosystem: Environmental > Terrestrial > Soil > Wetlands > Peat | place...
ATCCGACATCACCAAGCCCTCGCCCCTTTCCACCAATCCGATTTCTGCACTCTGCACCCCCGACCGCCTCAACACCCTCCTAAGGGCTGGTACCCTCTCGGGAAGGCAAGTGATTAGCAGGGCGCCTTCGCCCATTGTCTTTAGTGGGTCGAGACCGAAGGCTTTGCATACAGCCCTGCTTTCTGGAGCGACCGGAATCGCGTCCAGATGGACGGAGAACCTCTTCCTAGATGCGAGCGACATCTCGCTGAGGGCGCCCAGGACGCCGCCCTCCGTTGCGTCGTGCATGGACGACACTCCCTGGACCCCAATCCCTACGCCCCTTGCGGCTCTCGCATCGGCGACCGTAGAGCAGAGGCTCACCTGCTTCTTTGCCCTGTTCGCGTAGGTCGTCCCCACGTTCGATTCCACGAAGGCGGGAAACGCTGTGGCCAGCGAACAGGTGGCTTCGATGGCGGCATGCTTCGTCATCACTATTCTGTCTCCTTCCCGGCCCATGGACGGAGCAAGGTATCCATTCTCAGGAGCGAATCCCATCATCGAGCCAGACCCAACTACTGTGAGCCCTGAGCCGGGATAGCTGCCGGTGTGCCCCCCTGCTATGGCCACTCCAAGGTGATTGCACTCCGTGCCCACGGCCCTGATGTACTCCTCTCTGTCAGTCTCGGACATCTCCGTCGGGAAGTTGTAGGCGAACATCGCGTACTCAGGGTCATTGCCTGACGTGGTGTAGTCTGAGGCTATCAGGTGGACGCTCAGCCAGGCTGACATCTTCATGCCGAAGGCAGGGATTACCGACACAGGATCGACCGTGAGTATCAGGACGCGGCCTCTTCCGACCGATACCACACCGTTGTCTAGTCCTATCCCCGGTCCAAGCCTCACCCTTGGTGAATGTCTCCCCAGGCTCGAGTAGACGACCCGCTGCATGAACTCAGGGTCTTCCTTTCCAGGAATCGACGCTGTGCGTTTCTTACTCGTACCCGAGCCTCCTAAAGGCAGGCCTGGCTCTGCGAATTATCAGGATTGCCACGGGTATGAACGCGAGGTCGACTAAGGTGCCGAAGTCCGGCGCCGCATAGATGAAGGCAGTGGTGACATTGGTCGGCGAACCGTATTGGAAGAGCCCGTAAACGTAGAACCCCCAGTCAGGGAAGAAGAAGGCGAGGGTTTCGAACAAGGTCGCCCCCGCCATTGCCCACGCCAGGGTTCTTTCCCCCTTGTTCCGTGCCCAGGCCACGATGAACGCTTCTGGCGCCCTCGCCCAGACCATCCCGAACGGGTAGATTGGAGACCCACCTCGAAAGCTGATGTTGAGAGCCTCCCCCAGGAACCCTCCTATCGCTGTTGCGTCGAAAGCCGTCGAGGAATCTACCATCGCTGCCAGGGCCAGATAGATGGGTGGCGAGAAGGTGATCTCGTAGAGGGGAAAGGGCAAGGGAATGGCCACAACGGTGCCGACCGTGATGAGAGCAGAAAACACGGCGATTACGGCGAGCGTCGTTGACCTCTTCGGTCGTTTCTCGCTATCAGTTGCCTGCCCGGCGTCTCCCACGGTCGAGTCTGATACAGCCTCCTTATAAGCCAGTAAATAACCGGTTTATATCATGCAGCCCCCCGACGAGTTGATGACCGGAACCTTCCTGCCCGGAATGCGGCAGCTAGTTGCCGTGCGGCTGCGAAGCAGGGGGCTTTCTCAGACAAGAATATCTGCCCTTCTCGGGGTAACTCAGGCTTCCGTTAGCCTCTATCTCAGCTCTGACCTTGACCGGGCATATGGTGCCCTTGCCAGATTTTCTGTCTCTCGCAGCCAGGCAGATAGGGACTCGGGGGTGCTAGCCGATGCCCTCCAAAAGAATCCCATTGATGGAGTGGAAGCTCTCAACAGGGTGTGGACCGGTTTGCTCGGATCAGGGGCGGTCTGTCCTGCCCACCGAGAGATGTATCCCCCTCTCAGCGAGTGCGATTTCTGCATCAAGGAGTACGGAAGCCGCAAGGGGAAGGTTTCCGAGACCGTCTCCGAGGTGTCAGCCGCAGTCAGGGTGCTTGAGGCTTCACGGTACTTCGTCGCTATCATGCCCGAGGTGTCAGTCAACCTGGCCTGCGCCGCAGGCGACGCCACTTCCCCGAGTGAAGTGGTTGCGATACCTGGGAGGATTGTCAAGGTGAAGGACAGAGCTAAAGCAATGCTCCCCCCTGAGGCGGGGGCTTCGGCTCACATGTCAAGAATGCTCCTCCTTGCGAGATCCAGGATGCCTGAGCATCGCGCGTGCATCAACATCAGGTACGACAGAAGATTGGGTACACTGATTTCAGAGGCGGGGTTTCGGGTCCTCGCCCTCGGAAGGCACTCCAACCGATGGGCAAGAGACCCGACCGTAGAGGCTCTGGAGAAGAGACTGTCGTCAGCACCGAGGCCGTTTGATGCCGTAGTAGAAGAGGGTGGGAACGGGATTGAACCCAACGTCTATCTTTTCGCAAGGGGGGCGCAAGAAGCGGCTCGCATCGCCGTCAGGCTGGCAAGAGCCTATTCAGCGGCTTAGGGGCCTAACCTTCTCCGGCTCCCTTCCAGCGCTCCTAGCCCTTCTCACGCACGCTGCCACGAATGCCACATAGATGGGCTCCGGTCTTTCTGGCCTGCTGATGTACTCTGGGTGGTATTGTGTTGCCATGTAGAACGGGTGACCCTCCAACTCCAGAATCTCCGCCCTCCTACCATTGTCGCTGAATGCTGTGTATCTCATTCCCTTTTCTTCCAGGCTCTTGAGGTACTCCTGGTTCAGCTCATACCTGTGCCTGTGCCTCTCCCTTACTTTCCCAGTCTTGTAGATGTCGAAAGCTTTGCTTGGCTTCTTGATGAAGACGTCATGGCCTCCAAGTCGCATGGTTCCCCCGAGGTCGGTGACTACTCGCTGCTCCGGGAGCATGTCGATCACTGGGTACGGCGTGTCCGGGTCGGCCTCAGTCGTGTTGGCCCCTTTCAATCCCAGGACGTGCCTTGCGAAGGAGACGCTCGCCAGCTGGAATCCATAGCACAATCCCAGAAAGGGGATATCTCCCACTCTCGCCTTGTTCGCAGCGGCTATCTTTCCTTCGACTCCCCTGCCTCCAAATCCCTGAGGAAGGACCACGCCATCAAAGGCGTCCATCAAGTCAAGTTTTGTTTCGTCTTTTTCTATCTCTTCCGACTCTATCCACGATATGCGTGTGCTCGCCTCGTTGATGGCGCCAGCCTGGGACAGCGCCTGGTTGACACTGACGTAGCTGTCGGCAAGGTTGGCATACTTCCCAACCATGGCGATGCGGACCGTTGTCTGGTGGTCGACGAACTTCTCGGCGACTGCGTTCCATCCCCTCATCTCCAGTCTCGTCCTGAGCCCAAGTTGCCTCCGGATCGGTTTGAGCACTCCCTCCCTTTCCAAGAGCCGGGGCACCTGGTAGATGCTTTCCACATCGGGGTCCGAGATTACGCTCTCGAGGGGAACGCTGGTGAACAACGCAATCTTCTCTTTCGCCTCGGCCGGGAGGACCCTGGTGCCACGTATCACAATGATGTCAGGTTGAAGGCCGATTCTCCGCATCTCCTGGACGCTGTGCTGAGTAGGCTTCGTCTTCATCTCTCCAACAACGGCGAGCTCAGGCGCGAGGCTTACGTGAAGGAACAAGGTCCGGGAAGGTCCCTCTTCAATCCTCATCTGACGGAATGCTTCGAGGAACGGGAGGCTTTCGATGTCCCCCACCGTCCCTCCGCATTCAACGACCAGCACCTCCACTTTCTCCCTTTCTGCGAGCTCTCTGATCCTTCGCTTGATTTCGTCCGTGATGTGAGGTATTATCTGAACGGACTTCCCTAGAAACCTCCCCCTTCTCTCGTCGTCGATGACTCTCTTGTATATCTGGCCCGTCGTGATGTTGTTCGCCTTTGTCATGTCCCTGTTCAAGAACCGTTCATAGTTTCCAAGGTCCATGTCTGTCTCCCCGCCGTCGTCCGTCACGAAAACTTCGCCGTGCGTGTAGGGGTTCATAGTACCCGCGTCGAAGTTCAGGTACGGGTCTATCTTGAGGCACGTGACCTCTACCCCAGATAACTGGAGGAGCTTGGCTACAGAGGAAGTGGTTATGCCCTTTCCGAGCCCGGACATCACACCGCCTGTCACGAAAAGGTATTTTGGCATCCTAGGGCTCACCTAACTTGAGTCGGACACTTCCGAAACTCTTGGACACCTTTGCGGCGTTCCCCAAGAGTTCTGCGAAGATCTTCTCCTGATGTTGGCGGGGCAAGCGACGGGATGGGTTATTCCGGGAAATAAACTCTTTCGTAGTCCCCGATAGGACTAAATCGCGTGATTTTCTTCACCGTTCTCAACATCATTCCCGATTTTCGGGTCTAGCCAGCTTCATTATGATTTCATCCGGATATCTGTTTTGTAATCACAGCCAAGTCGGACACATCGACCAGCAGCTTACTCACTCTGTCCAGGGCCGACAGCGTTTCCGCGGTCTGTGCCCCGTCCTCAGTCGGCAGCTTGGCTATTGCAGACAGCTTCTCTGTGACCTTATTGGCGAGCGTGCCCACTTGCCTGTTGATTCTCATCTGCTTCCCCGCACGCCTCGAGATGAACCCCTGGGTCGCCAGGTCATTCATTTCAGTGAGCATCGACACGCAAGCCGAGTACTCTCTGGCCAGCCTCCTCGGGCTTACCATGTCGTGGAACTTGTGCGAAAGGTCGGTGATCGCGTCTCCAATGCTCTCCAGAAAACTGGCCACCACGCGGTAGTCTAGAAGGTCCACGGGGGAAAGGCCATACCGTTCAGCCACTTCCGGCCTGACAATCGCAGCCCTTGTGGCGCGGACAAGCAGGAAGTACAGCCTGTCGACCTCGTCGTCGCGCTCTCCCACAAGGCCAAGGAGCTTCTTGTCCCCCTTTGACAGGCCCTCCGCTGTGTCCTTGAGCATTCCGTCCAGCAGCCCCGCCATCCTGAGGACGATCTTCTCAGGGATGATTGCAGTCGGTTCAAGGAGGAACTGTATGGTCATTCGCTTGGAGTCTTCGTCCATGATCTCCAGGCCGACCAGCCTGCCTATGGTTCCCTTGATGGAGGCCCTGTCCTCTCTCGATATTACCCTACTACCGGCAACCTTGATGACATCGTACCCAAGGAGATAGGCTCCGGTGACGTCATTGATGACTTGGTTAAGGTCGTCTCCCGGGTACTCTATGATGATCTGCTTGGGCTCCTCTTCGCCCCCCTCCAACGGCTTGACCAGCAGCTTGCCGCCTGGCAGCTCCTCCACCGATAGGGTGTCCCCTTTCTTGACGCTGTTCTTCCTCACCCATTCCTTAGGGAGGGAGACGAGGATTGTTCCTTCTCCCATCTCGATCGCCTTTCGAGCGGGCACGTCTCTATAGAATGGGGCTCTCTCTATAACTCTTGCACTCTACTCCGCAACGTCGACGGGCTCGCTGCCCAGAAGCCTGAGGAGGTCGGGCGTCCCGATCCCGAAGACGGAGCTGGGGGTGCCCGCGGCTGCCCAGACGCGTGCGAACCTCGTCAGCGAGTCGTCCACCAGAACCGCAATACCTTCAGCATGGGGGAATGGCGGGACGCCTCCGATTGGGAAACCTGTCCTGTCCCTGACCTCGTCTGCTCTGGCGACTCGCAGTTCTCTACCCGTGACTTTTGCGAGTTTAGCGCTGTCAACCCTCCTATCGCCAGAGATGATCACGACAACGGTCTTCTCGCCTACGAACACGACGCTTTTCGCTATTTCCGCCACGCTGCACTGCAGCGCCTCTGCTGCGAGCGCGGAGTTCTTCGTACTCTCCCCAAACTCCCTGAGCTCGTACTTCGCTCCCGATTTCGAAAGGTACTCGTAGACGCGCTCGCGGCTCCCCACTCCAATGACCTACTGCGCCGGCTGGGCGGGTCTGTTCACTTGTTTGTTGACGGCGTCGGCCAGATAGTGTCCTCGAAGGGTGACCTTTGCTTCGGTCACACCTGGGACCGAAAGTAGGCCCGCCTTGATGTCGCTTGCTATCTTCAGGGCGAAGATCGGCGGGCAGAAGGGAGCCGTCAGATGAAACTCAAGGTCGACCGAGCCACCTGTGACGGTCATCCTGTCTATCAGCTTTAGGTCGGTTATTGGCCTTCCCAGTTCCGGATCTATTATCTTGGTCATTGCCTCTGTGATTGCAGATTCTTGGACTGCGGACAAACTTCCGGCAAAAAAATCTTCAACTGCTTATTTATCCGTTTGGCGCCCCGCTCGCCCCGAACATTTGTCACTGTTATCTTCATTCTTTGCCTTCGACCCCGCCCTCTTCGCCGGATCTTTCGTACTTCTCTTCGCCGTCACTGATGCCGTGGGGACGGTTCCAATCTTCGTGACTCTTACCGCTGATTTTCCCGATGCCCGAAGGAGGATTCTCAATCATGCCGTTGTCATCTCAACGGCAATTCTGATCGTCTTTTCTCTCTTCGGGTGGCTGATATTCGACATCTTCGGCATAACCCTCGATGACTTCCGCATCGCCGGAGGAATCATCCTCTTCGTGGTTGCCGTCGACCAGCTCATGGGGGGGAACGTCAAGTCCAAGGGGCTGCAGCCCTCTGAGATCGCCGCATTTCCGCTCGCCACGCCTCTTCTAGCGGGGCCGGGCGCCATATCGACTGTCATCATTATTTCAGGGCCGCCGTACAGCCCCTTCCTTGCGCTGATCGTCATCACCTGCAACGCGGTCCTTGCCTACATCATACTAGCCAGCTCCAATGGAGTCAGAAGGGTTCTGGGAGCGAATGGTACGACCGCCCTTTCCAGAATCACGGCACTTCTGATCGCAGCCCTCGCAGTCTCATTCGTCGTCAGCGGGATTACGAACATGGCCTCGTCCCTTAGGTGATGCAGATGGTGACCGCGGTACACATCAGGATCAGAGGGCTCGTACATGGCGTCTCATTCAGATCGAGCATGGCCCAGCTTGCATCAGACCTCGGAGTCAGGGGCTGGGTCAGGAACCTGCCGGACGGGACGGTAGAAGCCTTCCTGGAGGGAGACGAGAGGAGAGTAAAGAGGATCATCGATTGGGCGAAGTTCGGTCCCCCCCGGGCACGCGTTGACAAGCTCGAGGTGGAGCCGGCGACACCGAGGAACCATAGGGACTTCCGAATTCACGGTTGACCGACTCGAGAGGGGCGGGTTCAGCCACTCTGATAGGAGTTCCAGCGCGCCGCAAGCCCTGGTTCTGATAATACTGCGATCACAGTATCCCCGAACTGACTCGCGGTTGCCCCGTCCCCGCGACCGGTGACCACCACCTTTCTGTCGTAGATGGCGCAAATGTCAAGAGCCATCGCGAGTCTCCTGCTCTGCTCAATCATGCCCACGTGTTCCAACATCATCACCGCCGCCCTCATGAGGCTGAGCGGGTCCGCGTAGGCTCCCCTCCCCTCTGTGATCATCCTCGGGGCCGAGCCATGGATGGCTTCGAACATTCCAAACGTTGCCCCCAGATTGGCACTCCCGGCTGTTCCGACCCCTCCCTGGAGTTCCGCAGCTTCGTCCGTCACGATGTCACCATACAGGTTGGGGAGAACTACCACCTCGAATTCCCTCCTCCTCTTGGGGTCGATTAGCTTCGCAGTGAAGACGTCGATATACCATCCATCCCACTTGATTTCAGGGAAGTCCTCGGCCACCCGCTTTGCAGTTTCAAGGAAGAGGCCGTCAGTAGTCTTCACCACGTTTGCCTTGGTCACCACGGTCACCTTCTTCCTGCCTGTCTTCCTTGCGTGCTCGAACGCCAAGCGGATGATTCTTTCTGCGCCTGGTCGCGTTATGATTTTGAAATCAAGGGCCAAGTCGGGGGTCACCATCATCCCCCTGCTCCCCAGCATGTACTCCCCCTCGGTGTTCTCCCTGAAGAAGACCCAGTCGATTCCCTCGGATGGGACACGGACTGGCCTCACATTCGCAAACAGGTCGAAGGCCCTCCGGATTGCGATGTTCGCGCTTTCGATGTTGGGCATGCCGCTCCCCTCTTCGGGGGTGGTGGTCGGCCCCTTCAGCAGCACATGGCACTTCTTGATCTCCGCCAGAACCTCATCCGGCAAAGCCTTCATCTGTTTGATCCTGTTCTCTATTGTCAGCCCTTCGATCTGCCTGATTCCGACTCTGCCTACCCCTATCTCCTTCTTCAGCAGCTCTTCGAGGACACGCGACGTCTCCCTTGCGATGATTGGACCAATTCCATCACCCCCGATGACCCCCACGACAAGCCTGTCAAGCTTCGAGTAGTCCATCCATTCGACTGGCTTACTTATCCGCTCAACCCTTTGCACCTGCTCTTCCAGTATCTTCCGAATGTTGTTCACTGCGGCCTCATAGGTCGGATTCGAGGGCATGGCTGGGCGAGCCCCCGGCTTACTCCATTAAAGTATGCCGAGTCACGGAACATTACTTCGACGAGGGAGAGCCGCGTCGTTGCGAAAGCGCTCTCAGGACAGGGACCGAGACGAGAGACCCTACGGCTGTGAAGAACACTCTTTCGACCGGGTATAGTGGGAAGAAGACGGGGACAAGATTTCGCCAATCCTGGACTGATAGGACACCATATACTCTAACCGCCAGATTCTGGCCCACCACCGTTCCTGTCAATTGGCCGCACATCAAGGCCGCAAAAGTGACGCCTGTTACAAAGGCGGGATTCAACCTGGAGATTACCCCTCTTCCTTCGAGGACAAGAAGGGGCACCAGTGCGGCAAGCGACACCATGTGCAGCCATGTGAACGGGATTGGCCCGACGAACAGCACCGAAAGTGGGTCCAGCCAGTATGCCACCAGAACGACCACCAGGGCGCCGACTGCCGCAGCCCTCTTCCCGGAGAAGGCAAGACCAGCCGTAATGACCGTAGCCACGTCAGCAGCCAGGACCGATAGTCCGGTCCCCGCGAGAGAGACATACCCGGCGCCAGAGTCGATAACGTCACCGACAATCGCCGAAAGCCCCCCGACCACCGGCCCGAAGAGCATTCCAGCCAAAGGGGTCACGAAGTTGCTCGCTGTGAGGAAGTTCCCCTGGCCGAGAACCAACCGCGAGATGGGTACCGCCCCGAGGACGGCGTACAGAGCGGCAAAAACGGACGCAGCTGCCACCAGGGAAGTCCTGCGCTTCAGCCTCAGCAATAACCGGGTCTGACGGAGACCACGCTTAACACTTTCACTCCCGCCCCTCTCTCTGAGGTCGGAACCTGCTAACGTTTTTAGCGCAACTCGGTCGGACGTGCCTCAATGGCGGCTCCCGACCGAGAAACCAAGAGGGCTGCGGAGCTGAAGCTATGGCTCGAGCAGAGAATCGCCGAGCTCGAGGAAGAGTTGGAGCGCCTCAAGGAGACGCTCAGCTATGTGGACACGAGCCTCAGAGCGTCCACGTTCAAGCCTGCCAGCGAGATGATGTCAGAGTCGAAGGAGGCGTCAGAGGTGAGGGAACTAAAGCGCGACAAAGGCGGTCAGGTGATTGCAACGGCGTCCATCACGCCAGACGCCATTGCCATCGAGCCGAACAGCGGGGTGGTTTTGAAAACCTCAACGCCTCCCTTCAAGTCGTTCCTAATGGGGAAGATACTCGAGGGGATGAAGACGAAGGACGAGGAGCTCGTTGGTACAGGCAAGCTTGCAAAAGGGATGGAGCTCCGCTTTGACGTCGATGAGGCTAACGGAGCAATAGCGAAGCTCGTGATAGAGAACTACAGAGACAAGGCCAGGCTCAACGAGATTCTGAGCACGGTCTCTTGGACGTTCTCCAGGATGCTCGAGAAGTAGTTTTTCTGACTACCATCACTTCGGAATCAGATTCCCGAGCAATCTTACTTGAGGATCTTTATGCTCTTCAGGTCCTTGAGCCCGTTCAGCTCCTCCATGGCCTGCCCCGTAAGCTGCCCCTCGACCACCAGGGTCATTTTCGCCTCGGGTACCATGTCCGGGTCCTCCGCCACGGCCTGCCTGACGACCATCCCGTGGCGCGAAAGGATCTCTGCGACTTCGGCCATGACACCAGGGGACTTCGGATCCGCCTCCACGACCACGGCTGTGTATCCAAGCAAAGAGACTAAGTCCACCAAGCTCGTCCCGAGAGGCTTGGTCTTGGAGAAAATCGAGTAGAGATAGGGGCTCCTGCGAATCTGTTCGGCTGTCTGCTTGACTACCCTCCTGTCTACTCCTGCAGCCCGAGACACTGCCAGATAGTCTAGCTCCACGTCTCCGACGTAGAGTTTGAGGTCGTCGGATACCCTCATGCCGCACTCTATCATCTTGCGGACGACCGCAGGCCTTACCACCTGCCTCTCGAACTCAGCCCTTATCCTTGGCCACACGAAATCATGTACTGAAATGGCCTTTTTTGAGCATTTCTCCGCATTCCGTTCGTAAAGTCCCTGATCAAATCTGTTCACGATTGATTTTATCTGTCAAGAACTGAGCCTTCCCATGAGCAAGACTCAGATCAAGTCAATCCTATCACAAGACAAGCTGCCAGACAACTACTACAACATCCTGCACGACCTGCCAGAACCCCTCCCTCCTCCTCTCGACCCAGGTACAATGCAGCCCATGGCGCCAGAGCCACTCCTCCGCCTGTTCGCAAAAGAGTGCGTGATGCAGGAAGTCTCGACCCAGGAGTTCATACCTATCCCAGACGAAGTCAGGGAGGCATACCTCCGGCTCGGGAGACCCACTCCACTCTACAGGGCGACAAGGCTCGAGGAGAAGTTGAAGACCCCCGCCAGGATCTTCTACAAGCGAGAGGACCTCAACCCGGCTGGAAGCCACAAACCCAACACCGCGATCGCCCAGGCATATTACCACCGGAAGGAGGGGACGGAAAGGCTAGCCACAGAGACTGGCGCAGGCCAGTGGGGGAGCGCGCTTGCGTTGGCCGCGGCGCTCTTCGACATCGACCTGACGGTCTACATGACAAGGAGTAGCTACGATCAGAAGCCATACAGAAGGACGCTGATGGAGGTCTATGGTGCGAAGGTCTACCCTTCCCCAAGCCCAAGGACGAACGTAGGCAAGAAGTTCCTCGAGAAGAGCCCTGACCACCCCGGGAGCCTCGGCATTGCCATTAGCGAAGCCATTGAAGACTGCGTCACCCACGACAACACGAAGTACGCCCTCGGGAGCGTGCTCAACCACGTTCTCACTCACCAGTCGGTCATCGGCCAGGAGGCCAAGCTCCAGATGGAGGAGTTCGACGAAGTCCCAGATTTTATCGTCGGGTGCATCGGAGGAGGGAGCAACTACGCAGGACTGGCCTATCCCTTCATGAAAGACAAGCTCAGTGGCGCCAGCGATTCGGAGTTCGTCGCCGCAGAGCCCAAGGCGGTCCCGTCGACCACGCGCGGCTCGTACAGGTACGACTTCGCAGACACGGGAGAGACGACGCCGCTCTTGAAGATGCACACAGTCGGCCACTCCTACCAGTGCCCACCAATTCACGCCGGAGGTCTGAGGTACCACGGCAAGGCCCCGTCCATGTGCATGCTCATCGACAAGGGATACATGCACAGCGTCGCCTACTCCCAGAACGAGATGATGGAGGCGGGCATCCTATTCGCACAGACCGAGGGAATCGTGGCGGCCCCCGAGTCCAACCATGCCATCAAAGCAGCCGTCGACATCGCGCTCCAATGCAAACAGCGTAACGAGCCCAAGACCATCCTCTTCAACCTGAGCGGCCA
>Ga0187770_10001749_pt1 | contig 11735 bp, 12 predicted proteins | sample 0116_SJ02_MP02_2_FD_133154 | JGI IMG/M metagenome (GOLD analysis project Ga0187770, IMG submission 133154) | Tropical peat soil microbial communities from peatlands in Department of Meta, Colombia - 0116_SJ02_MP02_20_MG | ecosystem: Environmental > Terrestrial > Soil > Wetlands > Peat | place...
CTTCTAAGGCTTATTGCAGGACTGATTAAGCCGGACAGCGGAAAAATATACATCGGGGACAGACTCGTCAACGATGTCCCGCCGGAAGACCGAGACATAGGCTTCGTCTTTCAAACGTTCGCTCTGTTCCCACACATGGATGCTTGGAACAACGTAACCTACGGCCCAAAAGTAAAGGGCTTCGACATGAAGAAAGCAGATACAATTGGACATGAAGTGCTTGAAATGGTCAGGCTGCATGAAAGGCTGAACGCTTTCCCAAGCGAGCTGAGCGGAGGAATGATGCAGAGAATAGCCGTCGCGAGGGCGCTGGCAGCAGGCGCCAAGCTGCTGCTTCTGGATGAACCGCTGGGGCAGTTGGATGCAAAGGTGAGGAACGACCTTAGGTACGAGATCAGAAAGATGACCAAGGATTTGGAGTTGACGGCTATTCACGTGACGCACGATCAGTCTGAGGCCATGGCGATCTCCGACAGAATTGCCGTCATGAAAAAGGGAAGCATCAAACAGGTGGGTACGCCTAGTGAGCTTTACATGTCCCCAGAAAACCTGTTCGTCGCCAACTTCATAGGAGAATCAGACTTCCTAGAAGGCTACATGGCTGAGCCTGAAAACAAAAAAACGTTAATAGAGCTTCGTGGCGGTATAAGGGTTCAAGCCGTCAGCAACAAAGTGAAAAAAGGTGAAAGAGTGGTTCTGGCGATAAGACCTGAAGCCTTCAGCCTCGAAGAAGGAACAAGAAACGACACAAACTCGATGAAGGGCAAGGTTGAAAGGGTGACTTTTGAGGGAACAAACATACGGTACGACATCATGCTTGAGAACGAGGACCACATCGTCATAGTTAGGCCTTCAATGATGGGACGATGGTTCAAGGTTGATGAAGAGGTGACCGTCAGCTTCCCCCCCGAGAAGGCTCACATGTTCCAGTATCCAGAAACGGGACTTAAAGAGGAATTGGCTGTTGAGTGACTTAATAAAGTGGTTCGCGAAGCGACAGGAAACAAAGGCTCTATCTGTAGTTCAACATCATCTAGCCTTGACAACGGGCATAGTGGAAGACTTAGAGAAGGCGATAAGAGCGGCCATCAACGCTGACTTGAAGGAGATGAAGACGTGCATCGACAGAGTGGCGAGCAGAGAAAAAGAGGCTGACGCGCTGCGCAGAAAAGTTATGTCCGAAATATCAACGGGGGAACTCTCACCTAATGATCGAGAAGACTTGATGGACCTCGTGAAGAAAGTGGACATGGTCGCCGACTGGAGCAGAGAATCAACCCGCATCCTCGGCGCTATACCAATGGAACACGTTCCAGCTTCAATTAAAGATGAGTTAATAGAGATGGTTCTAAGCGTTGAACAGTGTGCCGTTTCCCTTCAGACTTGCGTGAACAGAATGATGAAAAGAACAGAGGAAGCTCTTCAAGCTGCAGATGCAGTGGAAAGGGAAGAGGAAAAAGTCGACGACATACACGAGAAAGCCCGAATCCTCCTTGGAAAAGAAGAGTTGCCGAAGGCCGGCATAGCGGTGTTAGTGAGCCAGCTTTTTGAAGCCTTAGAGATGATCGCCGACTCATGCGAGGACGCATGTGACCAAGTCAGAGTGATAATAGTCAGAAAATAATCAGAAATGAGGTGAAAACACATGGCAGAAACAAGAATAAACATAAATGAACTCAAAGGCGAAGATGGCGACCTGATTAAAGAACTGACGACATTCTTGAAAGAAAAAACCAACGTTGAGGTGGAAGCTGAAACTGACGACCTAGTCGTTAAAGGAGAAGAAGCAAGAGTTTCAAGAACATACCTACGAGTTCTCCTAAGAAAGTTCCTTCACAAGAAGGAGCTCAAAGACTCTTTCAGAGTCATAGGCGGCAGCGAAAACACGCTGATCGTCAAGGGTAAGAGGGTATACGAAAAGGAAGAGTAGCTCCTCATCTTCTGAAAGCGCGCGCAAGGGCCTTCATCAGCACCCACGTGCAGTACTAACACCCTAGGGGGAGGGGGGTCAAATAGAAGGGGAAAAACGCGAATACAGGGATGTAGCGTCCGCCATACGGTTCCAATGAGTGTGCATCAGTCATATTTCCCGACTTTATCAACCTCTCCAGAACATTCGCCCGTTAACGACGGCTGTTCTGAATAACGAAGAATATGCCCGCTAAGACCATGGCAGCACCGAACGCGAAAACTGGAGCAGGCACCTCTCGAAAAATAGCTATGCCTAGAAGCGTTGCACCTACTGGTTCTAATAAGGCAAGAGACGCCGTCTCAAACGATTTAAGGTGCGACAAAGAAGAAAAATAAAGCGTATGAGCGATCGCCGTCGGAACCAATCCAAGCCCGACCAGCAAAAGAGCAGTTTCTGCAACAAGTGGAAACGGTGAAATCAGGCTTCCAGCAGGCACACTTAGCACAGCCACGATAACCGCTGAAAAAAAGTAGATAGGCAGCATCGCTGACAACAGACCCATCTCCTTCCTCACCCTCCCACCGTAGTTCAGGTAGAAAGCCTCAAGCGCACCCGCAGCCACGCCTTCCAGGTCGCCCTTCAACGTTGGCGAAACACTCTGACCACTCGTCCTCACAACCGTAGCCTCGCCCAAGGCTATGACGCAGACACCTATGAAAGAGACCACCAAACCAACAAGCGCAAAGCGAGATGGTTTAACCCTGAAAACAAGAGTTGAAACAAACATCGAAAAAATCGGTGCAGTACTCACCAGAACGGTCGCATTCAGAATCGTCGTATCCAGCACGGAAAAAGTGAAAAAAACAAAGTGAAGACCCAAGAAAACACCAAGAACCAAGAGCTCCTTCAAGTTTTCCCTCACAAGCCTAAACTGGAACACTTGACGACACACCACCAGCACCGCAACCAAAGCAACGCAGGCTATAACGAGACGCCAGAACACGATAGAGAAGGAATCCAGAACCTGCAAATACCTAATGAAGACAGCCGCCGTTCCGAAGAAAACTCCCGCAGTCACCCCCTCTGCCAAAGCCTGCCTTCTCGTCCTACCCCGCAAACAGACACCCTCAAACAGTAGACTAGAACAAGCGTCTACCCGTTTTCCCTCGCCTTCTCCTCAGCCTCCCCAGATAGACAAGAAGTGCAAAGAGAATCACTAACGCGCACGCTAGAGAAGCTCTATGGTCACGTGAACTTCTTCAGGAACACGTATACGCATAATTCGACGCATAACCCGTTCTTCTGCGTCTATGTCGATGAGCCGCTTATGAATTCTCATTTCCCACTTGTCCCAAGTGGAAGTCCCCTCACCGCAGGGAGACTTCAGAACAGGTACTCTCAGCCGCTTAGTGGGCAAAGGAACAGGCCCATTGATCTTAACTCCTGTCTTCTGGGCGATGACCTTCAGCTCCTCACATACCCCTTCTAACTTCCCGTAGTCCGTACTTGTCAAGCGGATGCGCGCTTTCCTAACCATTGCCCATCAATCCTAGAGCTCTGCTACCAAACAGATTTATCGCGTATCTACCTTAGACAATTAGCCGCAAATAAAAACTTATCGAAGCAAAAAAGGTAGCAGAGCCAGCCAAAACGAGGTAAACCATGAAAAACATAAAGCTTCACGTTAAAGGAATAATCTTAGACTTAGACGGCACACTAGTGGATTCAAGACAAGCCTACCTAGAAGCGGCAAGAACAGCTTTTTCAGCAGTGGGACAGCAAACAATCAACATCAAGACGGTCATAGAAATCCCCAAAAGGTTTGAACAGGGCATTCCACTCGATGACTTGCTGCCAGAGGTTGACGTGAAGAAGTTCCGCCGAATATACTTAAAGTCTTTTTACCAAGCAGTTGCGGTGATGGCGAAACCATTACCTGACATTGCAAACAGCCTCAAGAAGCTTTCAGAAAAAGCGAAACTTGCACTAACCACAAAACGTAAAGTCCCTAACAAAGTCGTTATTCAACAGCTGAAAGAATTCGGCATAGAACAATACTTCCAAACTGTAGTAACAGCATGCGACAAGTTCAGTCCAAAGCCTTCTCCCGACGCCCTTATGGAATGTTCAAGAAAACTCGGCGTAAAAACAAGTGAATGCGCAGTCGTCGGAGACTCGATCGTCGACATAGAGGCTGGAAGACGTGCCGGAGCCAAGACGGTTGCAGTCGTGTCAGGAATTTTCTCTCGCGACGAGCTGAAAAAAGAAAAACCAGACCTGATCCTCACAAATGTCACAGAATTGCCAGATTTCCTGGAATAGTGCCAAAATAAACCTTCAGAATATTTCTAGAGAGGAAATATAGCTGAAAATTAGTGAACAGAGTTATAGAAGCCATCACGAATAAAGCTTATTAAAAGGCCAAAGGTCTAGTTTTATACGTGGAGAAGGCTTCGAGAAGGAGTACCTGTGAACTTCATCGAAACATTACTGTCAGAAAAACTGTTGGAGAAGAACCCTCTCATCGACATATTAGTCGCAGATCGCAAGGTACTCCAAATAGCATGCGAAGACCTGACGAACTACCTCAAAGTTCACTGGGATCTCGTCGGAAAGGAAGCGAGCCAATGTGACGTTGCAGAAGAGCTTGAGAAAACCTTCGAAGAAAACCCAAAAGAGCTGGAAGAATTCTTGAGTGTTTGGACGGGCATTTGGCTCAAGAAGTGGGAGGAACGAGTCAAACTTCTAATCGGCAATGACAACTCAAAGAGATGGAACAACGCCACAAGAATCCTCAACAACGCCGAACCGATATGGCAAGCGCTCTCTTGCCATCAAGAAATGGAAGATATCGTGATCTCCACGTTGATCAAGAACGGCGAGATATGTGGAACGTCAATCCTCGCAGAAAACCTCTTGAAGATGGAGCTGGGCAGTGAAAAGAAAACATACACGAACGACAAAGAGCAAGTCGTGAACGCTGTTAACAACGCTTTGACAAAGGCGAGGGAATTGACCCAAAGCAAGGGCCCGCTGATCTTTGTCAAAGTCGATAAGGGGTACTATCAATCAACTCATTAATACGAGACGATTCTTATCGAGTCCTTTCTCTATGCAGGTTTTTGGTCCGCCACGAATACGTTTTCATAACCGCCGTTTCCCCATAACCGCAGGCGGCACATCGTTTCTTAGTCACGTTGTATGACCTTCTTCCACACCGTCTGCATTTTATGTGAACCGTTTTTCCTTGGCGCTTGCCAAATGAGGGCGTCCCCTTTCCCAAAGATGTCACCTAGGAGGTGGAGAGATCAGAACGACGTTGTCTCCTCGAACGATTATAACCCCGAGTTTCCTGACGTTTTCTGAAGAGCTTGTATCTTCTGTTTCCTCTAGAACCAAGTTCAGATGCTGATCAAATCCTTTGAGCCTTCCACGCAGGCTTTTTCCACCTTTCAACCTTACAAGCACGATTTTCCCAAGGTTTTGCTCAAGGATTTCAGTGGTCATTTCGCTCATTTTTGACCCTCGGACCCAAATTATTATGCCTTTTATACTTAAGCTTACACATTTAAACCTATCTAAGAGATGGGCACAATGCCCGAAAAAAACAAGCGGTATTTCCTAAAGACGAAAGAATCTAAAGCCCTTCTTGCAATGGCCTCGGAAAAGCTCAAAACTGACCTAGGACTGCTTTTCAAAGACAAAGTCAACGTCGAGGTCTTTGAGAAAGAATCAACTGAAATCTTTCTCATCAACGCAAAACCGCTACTGGTCAAAGCTGACAAAAACATCTATCCAACGCTAAGGTTCGATGATTATCTCAAAACAGCTCCCAAGGTTGTCGTGGACATGGGGGCCGTTCCTTACGTATGCAATGGTGCCAACGTAATGGCACCTGGAATCAGACGGTTTGAGGGCCAATTCGACGAGAACGACATCGTCATCGTGGTTGATGAGAAGCATGGCACACCTATTGCCATAGGGGAAATCCTTTACGATGCCGAAAAAGCAAAGAGCGTCAGCCAAGGCACTATTGTCAGAAACGTGTACTACGTCGGAGACAAAACGTGGAATCTCCTTAAAGAAATAGCCCCCAGCCGAGGGAAGATTCAATCTGAACGTTGAATTCATAAAATCTTCCAATCAAGCGATTCACACCATGGATCCAAACGTGAAATTAAGAAAAACTTAAACTCTTGAAGAGCAAATAGACGTGTGAGAGAGGACAAGTTTGCCAGGATTGGATATACTCCGCAAATCAAAGAAGGAGTCAAAGATTAAAGCTGATTCTGGCAAGACCTATTTGAAAGCAATGCCTCTTCGGGACTTGTCTGATTTGGACTCTGTAAAGGCAGAAGTCAAATCTGGAAACATCCTGATTCTAAGGATAACTCCTCTGGCGAATAAGAGTGTTGATGACGTTAAGCGTGCCGTGAACGAACTGTGCGAATTCGCTGAATCTGTCGGAGGAGATATCGCAAGGTTAGGTGAAGAGAGAGTGGTCGTATGCCCTTCGAACGTGAAGATTTGGCGAGAAAAAGTTCCAGTCTCGAATGAACCGATACCTACAGCAGCCTAAAGGTCTCCATCAAAGCTGGCGCGAAGGAGCGAACTTCACATCTTCTTTCTATGAAGTTGGCCATGCTAAGACACTTCGCTCTTTCACCATGGCACACGACGACTCTTTCAGGCTTAGGCCTTAGGTGAGTTACGTAGTTGAATATCTGTCGTCTGTCCGAATGCCCAGAAAAACCCTCTATCGACTCCACGCGCATTCTAGCCTTAACAACATCCATTTTGCCTTCTGAAGTCATGAGTGTAACCTCGTTCAGACCCTTCTGGACCCTTCTTCCCATGGTGCCTTCGATCTGGTAGCTCACAAAAACAATCGCATTGTTCTCGTTCTCCGCCAAGCTCTTAAAGTACTCTATTACTGGGCCGCCTTCAAGCATTCCTGAAGTTGCCATGATAATGCACGGTTCGCCCTCAACTATTTCCTGACGCACGCTTGGATGCTCAACAATCGTGAAGTAGTCTGACTGAAACGGGTTCACACCATCATGAAGTATGCTGTTGCGAACTTCTCGGCCTAAGTATTCAGGATATGCCGTATGAATTGCCGTGGCCTCCGAAATCATTCCCTCAATGAAGACAGGAGCCTCCTTCATCATTCCGCGCCTCATGTAACCGTCCAACACAAGCATTATCTCCTGAGCCCTGCCAACAGCTGGGACTGGAATCAGAACCTTGCCTTTACGTTCCAATGTTTCGTTCACGACTGATGTCAACCGTTCCTCAGCTTCCACACGTGAGGGCATGACGTCATCGGGCCCTCCATAAGTGCTTTCAGTTATGACGGTCTCAACCCTTGGAAACTCCGTCGTCGCTGCTTCCAGAAGCATTGTCCTTGAATACTTGTAGTCACCAGTGTAAACAACGTTGTGAAGACCCTCACCGATGTGAAGGTGAACCATTGAAGACCCTAGAATGTGCCCAGCGTTGTGGAGAGTTAAACGCACGTCAGGAGCTATGTCAGTGACGACTCCATACCGTGACGGAATCGTGTGCAAAACACATTCACGAACGTCTTTCTGATCATAAAACGGAGTCGTGCCCTGCTTGGAAGCAACGTCCAAATAGTCAAGCTGAAGCAACGTCATCATATTTGAAGTGGGAGCGGAGCAGTAGACTGGCCCGTCGTATCCATACTTGTAAAGGAAAGGCACGAGACCACAATGGTCAAGATGAGCATGACTTATGATTACAGCGTCCAGAGATTCAAGCTCAAACGCAGGGTTGTCCAGCCTAGGAAAGGCCTCAAACGGCCTTGAGGAACCTGGGTTCACACCACAGTCCAATAGTACGCTGCTTTCTCGAGTTTGAACCAGAAAAGCAGATCTTCCGACTTCCTGAACCCCTCCGAGCGCCGTGATCCTAACGTCCCCAACTTCGAAAGCTTTAGGTCTGAATATCCTTTCCCCTACTGTGCGAAGTATTCGTTCTCTTTCTTTGCTCTCAGAATGAAGATAATGTCGCATGTGAGTTATTATTTTCGACCGCAACGGGGGGCTTCTTAAGACGTGAGGACGCCACTTTGTCTGTCTGATTATCTCTTGCAGGACTGTTCCGTTCTTTCCGATCACAAGCCCTGGTTTTTTCGCGTCAATTATTATTTCGCCCAGACTTGGGTCGAAATTTATGTCCGTCACTTCTGCCTCAGCCGGAATTATGTCCCTCGCAATCTTCTCGGCCTCAACTTCGTGAAGCCTCACCGAGGGGTCAGAGCGAATGACGATTCGTTTTCTTATGACGTTGACTATGTTGGCTATGACACTGCTCTGGTCTACCAAGACTTCGGGTCTCTTGGTGTATACCGCAAGCGTTGAACCTTCATACTCTATCCTAGTTACTTCAGCTTCTTTCGGGACATGCTGCAGAATGTACTGACTGATTTCGACCTTTTCCTTGTCAGAATTTGACGGCACTCGTTTAACTTCCTCAATCTGCCAAAAGTTGCTTTTTCTCTTTGTCGGTAAGGTCTCTGTAGCCTTTGGCATCTATGACCGCAACGTTGAAACTGTCTCCACTTGCGGCGTCCCGTTTCATCGCAGCGTCAACCGCCTTGACTATCACTGGTAGCATCTCTCTAACAGGAACATCCTCCTTGTACTTCTCCTCCAGAATGCCATATGCGACAGGTGAACCCGAACCTGTGGACACGTATTTCTCCTCCGTCAAACTGCCAAACGGGTCTATTGAAAATATGTGAGGACCTGTATCATCTAAGCCTCCGACGAGAACCTGAGCCAGCAAAGGCACATACCTAGCTGAAAAAAGAAGGTTCGAAAGCAATCTTGCCGCTGAGCTGATTGGCAAAGGCCTGCCAAGTTCGACCTTATAAAGCTTGGCATTGGTCGTTAGTATGTCAACAGCTTTTTGAGCATCAGCCAAACTTCCTGCAATAGTCATCGCTAAGTGATCATCTATCTGGTACACTTTTTTCCCATGCTTGTGCGCAACGTAAAATCCCATAGTAACACGCGTATCTGAGGCCATTATTACTCCGTCCTTACAGACAACGCCTACGGTCGTTGTTCCTTTTAGTGTTAGTCGATTTACCTCATCGATATTTGCCATTTTGTTTCTCTCCTAAAACCCAATGATACAGCAAATTACTTCGCGAGGAAGCAGTATCATGTTATCATTGCTAGGGTATTTATTAACATTGCGCCTCGAAATTTCGGGAAAGGGCACTATGGTTGCTCCCCCGTTCATGAGTCAAATGGAAGGAATAGTATTCTTAATCAACGGAAGGACATCTTTCACATGTTTCAGGGGACATTTTTCTCACGTAGGTATGCATTGAACGGTTTGCCCTTCGTGGCTTGAATGAACTCTTTCAATCGCAAGGATTATTAGACAAGGTCAATGAATAATAAAAAGGGGGATGTCAAACGACTGAGAAAGAAAAAGAGAGGATGAAACTCCTGTTCGAATTGATAAAGGGTGCAAGAAGAAGCGACAGAGAACTTGCGAAGGCTCTGAAAATCTCCCAGCCAACAGTAACGCGGAAGAGAACGCGCCTAGAAATGGAAGGACTCATAGAAGAGTACACTATTGTGCCTGACCTTGCGAGAATTGGTTTTGAAATCATCGCGTTCACGTTTCTTGCCTTTACGGAATCGACCCCACAACTACTGGAAAGGGCACGTGAATGGTGCAGGAAGCAACCGGACGTCATTTTTGCGTCAGATGGCGAAGGCTTAGGAATGAACAGCGTTATTATATCTGTGCACAAGAACTATGCTAGCTTTTCGAAGTTGATCACCACTCTCAGGCAAGATTGGCAGCCTAATCTTAAAGACGCACAGAGCTTCATCCTAAGCATGAACAGGCCAGAGCTGACAGTCAAGCCGTTCTCCTTCAGGTATCTCGAACGGGCGAATGTTTAAACCAGTCGGCTCCTCAGCGTAAATTTGACAGTACTTTAGACAGTTCACAGCCTCAGATCTGTTTGAACCCACAAGCCTTAGCAAATGCTGAGGCAATTTCGCTTCTTCTCCCCATGAGGCTTATTTTCAATGTGCATTGTTAAAAGAAATCCATTGAAAGATCCAGAAAGCGTCTGCAACTTGGAAAAGCAACTCTTTTTAAGGCTTGATTAACACATCGCTATGAAAGAAAAAAATAGAATCCAACCGTGGTTTGTGTGTACTTAAGACATCATCGGATGCAGCTTCCTAGAGAGGTGATCGTTGGAAACGGCGCAGTGGAACGGATTGCTGAAGTCACTAGAAGATTGGGGTTCAACCTATCGGCGCTCGTGATAGCTGGTTCAAAGACGAATGATATTGCAGGAAAGAGAGTCAGAGGGCTTCTGGAGCAAGCAGGGATGGCAGTCGAGACTTTAATCGTTGAAGCTGCCACGATCAAAGATGTTGACCGCGTTGAAGAGAGCATAAAGGCTTTTAAGCCTCAGATTGTCCTCGGAGTAGGCGGCGGAACTAAAATTGACGTCGCCAAATGCAGCTCCGCGCGGTCGGAGGTTCCGTTCATCAGCATTCCAACTACAGCATCGCATGATGGAATAGCCAGTCCCTTATCTTCAGTCAAAGGCTCAGAAAAACCGTATTCAGTGATGGCTCAAGCACCCTTGGCCATTATAGCGGACACGAAAATCATAATGCAGGCTCCTTGGCGATTCGCAGTAAGCGGCTATGAAGATGTTCTTGCAAAATTCACGGCTGTCAAGGATTGGAAGCTGGCCCACTTGGAAAGGAACGAATATTTCGGGGGATATGCTGCTAGTCTGGCTCTGATGAGCGCAAAGCACGTCATGTTCAACGTGCAACTCGTGAAGGAGAAGAAAGAGGAGGGTTTGCGAGTTCTGCTAGAGGCTTTGATAAGCTGCGGAGTTTCTATGAGCATCGCTGGAAGTAGCCGCCCTTGCAGCGGCTCAGAGCATCTTTTCAGCCATGCGCTTGGGATTGTCAGCCCGAACTGCGCCTTGCATGGTGAATGCTGCGGAGTTGGGACCGTGATGATGGCCTACCTACACGGTACTAATTGGAAGCGCATCAGAGAAGTGCTCAGGAAGTTGGGAGCCCCGACGAATGCTGAAGAACTTGGTGTGGAGCGGAACGACGTTTTGAATGCCTTAGAGTTGGCTGCTTCATTAAGACCTGAAAGGTTTACGATTTTGAACAAGCTAGGCTTGAACAGGGACGCCTATGAGCACCTTGCGAAAGTGACAGGAGTAATATAATATCGCGCACGTCAAATTTTCGACGTCTCTGCGTTCTCAGACAATTATAATGGGAGCTATTCCCCGTTTCGGGTTTTGCTTCGCATAACGCATTTACCCTATGCCCGTCTGTTTTCAGCGCGAAAGAGTTCTTTCAACAGGCTTTTCATATCGCTTAGCCAGTCAGCCTAGGGTTCCAGCCAGTTGTCAAGACCAGCCCTGCGGGTTTATGTCGTCGCATTCACTTCATTTTTGGGCCTTGCCTTCTTGCTCAGGTTTGGCTTCAGCTTTCTCAGGTTTGGCTTCAACTTTCTTAGGTTCGGCCTTGAAGGTTTCAGTGAACTTGACGGCTGTTATTTCTGGGAAGAATCTTTGTATATCGTTGGCTGTGCCTCTTTTGGCCACTTGAACGCCTTCGAGGTAAAATGCTTCCTCAGGCATTTCAATGCTGACCGTATTTGTCTTCAGTGTGAAGCCAAATTTGTTCTCTTCCACAGCGAGTACTCTTCTGTGAATTAGGGCCGCGATTTTTTCTTTCTTTGTCTCGAGCTTCTTCTTTAGTGTTACTTCGTAGAGCAA
>Ga0187770_10001751_pt1 | contig 11734 bp, 9 predicted proteins | sample 0116_SJ02_MP02_2_FD_133154 | JGI IMG/M metagenome (GOLD analysis project Ga0187770, IMG submission 133154) | Tropical peat soil microbial communities from peatlands in Department of Meta, Colombia - 0116_SJ02_MP02_20_MG | ecosystem: Environmental > Terrestrial > Soil > Wetlands > Peat | place...
ACCAGGAGATCGGCCCCCATCTTCTTTCCTCGTCCGATATAATCCAAAATCTTTCTCGTATTTCCTTCGATGTCACCCACCGTGGTATTGATCTGACAAAGACCGATTCTGATTGTTCGCATGCTTTCCCCCCAATAAGTTCGGAGTGATGAGTTCGTAGTTCGGAGTTAAAAAGTATGAACAGAATTGAGACCTGGGATGTTATGCTTTTACTCCGAACTCCCGACTCCGAACTCTTTTAATCTTCTTCAGAAACCAAAACCTCTTTTTTGATGTGATATCTCTCCATTTTGCCTCGAAGGGTACTTCGATTGATCCCGAGGAGATGAGCCGCTTGGAGCTGATTCCCTTTGGTCCGTTGGAGGGCACGGAGGATCAGCCCCCTTTCAAGGATGGAGATCATATCCATCTCCTGTGGGGCCCCGGAGCCCCTTGAAAGTTCTTCGAAGAGGATATCGAGAAGATCCTCAACGGACTTCTTGCTCAAACCCTCCTCGGCCTCCCGTTTCTCCCATCCCTTTTCGAGGAGGAGTTGGTCATCAAGGATCCATTCCCCCTGGCAGAGCACCATAGCTCTTTTCAGAACATTTTCCAATTGGCGCACGTTTCCCGGCCATCCGCAGGAGGAGATCTTTTCCATCGCAGCCGGGGTGATTCCAACAATCCCCTTTTTCAACTCTCGATTGAACTTTTTCATAAAATAGGAGACGAGTTCAGGAACGTCTTCCTTCCTCTCCCTCAAGGGCGGGATGTTGATGGAAACCACATTGAGCCGGTAATACAGGTCCTCGCGGAACTTTCCATTCGAAATGGCCTCTTCCAAATCTTTGTTGGTCGCAACGATGATCCGGACGTCCACCTTGATAGTCTCCATCCCTCCCAGCCTTTCAAACGCTCGCTCCTGAAGGACCCTCAGGAGCTTGGCCTGTGTGGAGAGGGACATATCACCGATCTCGTCCAAAAAGATTGTTCCTCCCTGACATTGCTCCAGTTTCCCAATGCGACGTGACGAAGCCCCTGTGAAGGCTCCTTTCTCATGGCCGAAAAGTTCGCTCTCAAGGAGTGTATCCGGGATCGCCGCGCAATTAACGGGAAGAAACGGTCGGTTCGAACGGAGGCTGTGGTGGTAAATAGCCCGCGCGAGCAACTCCTTGCCGGTCCCACTTTCGCCCCGGAGCAACACGGTGACATCGCTCGGGGCGACTTGCCCCACCATTTTGTAGATCTCCTGCATCTTTGACGAGGACCCGATGATCCTTTCCCCATCGCCTTCGCCCCCCTCTATAAAAGGATAGGTGACCTCCTCCTTCATCAGCCTTCGTAAAGAGATGGCCTTTTCCACAAGGCCCTTCATTTGTGGGATGGGAAAGGGTTTCAGGATATAATCGAAGGCTCCATACTTCATCGCTTCGATGGCCGTCTCTGTGGTGCCGTAGGCGGTCATCATGATCACCAGTGATTTGGGATCGATCGATTTGATCTCCTTCAACACATCAATTCCATTTCGGCCTGGCATTTTAATGTCCATGATGATGAGGTCCGGTGGATCTTCTTTTATCCGGTTCAATGCCTCCTCCCCGTTCTGGGCAGTGAGGATGGAAAAATTTCCCTCCAGCATTCTTTTTAGGGAGTACCGGATGGATTTGTCATCATCGACGATGAGGATGGTCTGCATGAGCTTCTCACTATGACACCGAACGTTGAACGATAAAGGATGAACACTTCATTGTCTACTGCCCATTATCCATTACACATTGTCCATTGTCGATGGGGAGCCAAAGGGTAAAGGTCGTCCCCTTTCCGGGGTTACTTTCCACCTCTATCTTTCCATGGTGCTGGTCAATGATCCGATGGGCAATGGAGAGGCCAAGCCCAATCCCCCCTTCTTTTCTTGAGAAGAAAGGATCGAAGAGTTTATTGATGTCTTCGGGAAGGATGCCGATCCCGGAATCATGAACAGAAAATTGGATCCCTTGGCCATCCTCTGAGACCTTACCTTTCAATCCCAATCCGCCCCCCTCCGGCATTGCCTGGATTGCATTCATCAGGACGTTGAGGATCACCTGTTTCATCTGTTCCTTGTCAATCGTAACGGCAGGTAAGGGCTGGAAGTCTTTTTGAACAGAGATCCGGTGTTTCTCCATAAGGGGTTTCAACAACTGAAGCGTTCCTTCGAAAATAGGGATGACCTCTGTCTTTTCTAAAAGGGGGGGCGCCGGTTTAGCAAATCGGAGAAACTGGTCTACGATCTCATTGATCCTGTGGATTTCTTCTTCGATCACCTTGAGGTCCTCACGATGGGTGTCTTCGGATGGAAGATTTTCTGTCAGGGAATGGATGAGGATATTGATGCTGGTTAAAGGATTCCGAACCTCGTGGGCAATTCCTGCGGCCAATTGTCCCAAGGCCGCCAATTTTTCAGACCGAACCAATTGGGCTTCTGTCTTTCTGAGATCAGCGGTCGTCTTTTGAATCTTTTCTTCCATCTGCTGGCTGAAAACCTTGAGTTCCTTATACATGAAGGCATTATGGATGGCCAGTCCAGCCTGCTGGGCAAACGTCATCAACGAATCGAGGGTTTCTCTTGTGATGTTCTTACTCGGGTCGACATAGTCTGCCGCAATCGCTCCCAAGGCCTTCTCCATGGCGAGGAGGGGGATGACCACAAGAGAGTGGAGGCTGAACTTCTCCTTCAAAACGGGGTTGACCCTCGGGTCTTGTTTTGCATCCGGGATGACAAAAGGTTTTTTCTCAAAAATTGATCGGGCGAGGACACTGTCTTCCGGATCCAAGGGGAGGACAATCCCTTTGACCCTTTCCTCATCGATCCCCACTGCCATTTTACATTCCAGAGCATTCTTTTTTTCATTGACCAGATAGAGACGGGCACGGTCAAACCCGATATTTTTCGTGACCCCTTCCAAGACGAGTCTGAGGATCTCGTCGATATCGAGTGTCTCCATCAGGCCAGAGTTCTCAATGCAGACGGCCGCCTGATTTGCAACCGTGGTGAGCATCTCCTCCTCACTCTTTGAGAAGGGGTGGGGATAAGAAGTATAGCAATTGATCACACCGATCACCCTATCCTTGATGCACATGGGCACGCTGAGCATCGAGACCAACCCCTCTTTTTTAGCCAGCTCTTTTTCTTTGTAAAGGGGTTCTTTGAGGACATCGAGGGTCGCCATGGGTCGGTTATGAAGGGCCACGTGACCGACGACCCCTTCCCCGAGGTCGAGGCTTCTCTCCTTCAAGTATTCTTCGCTGATGCTCTGTGTTGCCTTCAGTTTCAATTTCTGATCCTTCCCGTCGAGAATCCAAAGGGAGCAAATCTTTGAATCCATTACCTTGGCAGTCACCGTGACGATCAACCGGAGCACGTCCTCGAGGTAGAGACCGGAGGCGATGGCTTTGCTGATCTCGAGGAGGGCGTTGATCTCCTTCGCATCAAGATTTCGATTTTCTTTGGATGACCCCTTCCTTCCCATTGTCACCTCTATGATAAACGAAAACCTTCCGTTTGAAAAGTAAATTACCGCGTTTTCCGCAAGACCTCAAGAGATGCCAAAAAATCTGGTCTTTGTCAATTTCACCCGAGAGGCCGCCGGATTTCCCAAGATTTAGAATCCGCTCGTTAGCTGCTACGAGTCTGAACTGGGAAGTCGTGTTAGGTATGAACGATGACTATTTGCTAAACAGACACGCTTTGTCGAAATGGCAAGTCGTGGACTTCAAGAAGGAGTGAATGCCTCACTTAATTTTCACAATGACCAAATTAATTTCAAACCTTACGAATCAAATCCCCCATAGCAGCTGAATCAAGCTCCTTCAAAAAGAGATAAAGGAGTTTTGCCGTGTTCTCCACATCCCGCCATTTCACTAATTCCAGGGGTGAGTGGCTATAGCGTCGGGGGATATAGACACCTCCGCAGGGAATCCCTTTTCCTGCCGTGTGAATGGTTGACGCATCAGTCCACGTCCTGAAAATATCCTTCTGATGGGGTATTCCATGCTTTAAGGCTGTGGAAATCAACCTCTGGCGAATTTTTTTCGAATAGATCGTCCCCCACCCTTGGGCATTGACATCCATGGAGCGGATGACCGGCCCTTTTCCGCATTCTGCGGTCGCCTGCTGAGGCGGGGTAATGGGGTCAGAGGCGGGAACGGTATCGACCGCAATCGCCATGTCAGGCCCGAGCGATTGAGCAGCAACTCTTGCGCCCCGTGAACCCACTTCCTCCTGAACAGCGGCGACAAAAAACAATTGGTAGTCGATCTTCTCTACCCCCATCCTTTCGGCCACATCGATGAGGACAGCGCAACCTGCACGGTTATCGAGTGCCTTGCTGATGATGGTGTCCTTGCCGATAGACAGAAGGTTTGGATGGAACACGATCGGATCGCCGATCTCGATTCCCCACTGCCTGGCCTCCTCTTCACTTTCAGCACCCACATCGATCCATAGGTCCGAGACGGTGATCGGCCGCTTCAGGTCTTCGGCGGTCAAGAGATGGCGATTCTTCACACCCACCACGCCGGTACAAATCCCCTTTTCGGTGCAGATGTCCACCTTTGTGCTGAGCAGGACTCTTTCATCGACCATCCCGTTGAGATCAAAATAGAGATACCCTTTCTGATCGATAAACTTGACGAGCAGGCACATCTCATCCAAATGGGCGCAAACCATTGCTGACTTCTGACCTGTCCCGATCCTGCCGATGACATTTCCCATGGGATCGACCGTGACATCGGAGATTCTTTTTCTCAATTCAGAGGCGACGGCTTCGATCACCTTCTCTTCAAATCCACTGCCGCCAGGGGTCTCCGCCAATCTTTTGAAGAGTTCAAACATATCGTCGCTCCTTTGATGATGACCTTATGTTGGCCTTGGTCAAGGCAATAATCAAATCTCTGAATTGCGGATGCGATTCAGCCAAGATATCCTGCCTGCCAGATTCGTAGTCGGCAAACTCAAACCCAGGTGAGACCGTTGTACCTAAAAGGGCAAATCTTCCGCCCTCCAGAAGCCTTGCACCTTGCCAAATTCCTCTTGGCACAATCACTTGCGGCTTCATTCCATTTAAGAAATCAGAGCCAAGGATAAGTGTTTTTCCTGACCCGTCAGGCCAGAGTTGAAGCATTTCGACCGGATCTCCGAAATAGAAATGAAAAATTTCGTCCGACTGAATTCGGTGGATGGCAGAAAAGGTTTCGGGTGTCAGCAAATAGTAAATGGCCGTAGCGTAAGACCTGAGCCCTTTATAACGGTCAGGCAGACTCCCCTCCGGAAAATATTCCGAAGACCGATACGTCTCTACGAAGTAGCCGCCTTCTTCGGGATGGGGTTTTAGATGAAGTAAAGTTTTTAATTGATCTGCCGTGATCATGAGGCCTCCTGTCCATTGAAGATCGATCGAAACTCTTTCAGCGCCATATAAAGCGTCATCGATCGGCTTTCCTTGCGACCGAAGACTTCTCAACGATTGGTTATGTTCATCATACAACATTACTCCTGGTGAGGGCAATTCTGGGATCTCGCAATCCTTCCCTACCCCCAGTTTTTTCTCTCATGGGAAGATCTCAGAGAGTCATCGACGCAGGGGGGCGAGTTTCCAAACCTTTAGAATGGGGCTTTTTGGATGTTATCGGGAACCCTCGTCGATATCGAGGATCAGCTTCGGTTAGGGTTTGGAACTACTTTCCGAGGACGATTCAAGGTGGCCCCTCTAAAGCTTCTCCGACCCGCCCCTCTGCGTCTCGGGCTGAGGAGTCTGTGGTTGCCCGACCGGGGTGGGGTTACCTCGGTTGAGCAGGAAAAAACTGGGGGAGGGCAAGGTCTTGGAATCCGCTTGACAATTCGGGAACGAAAACAAATAATATGGACGTAATCTTTCGGTAAAGGAGGAGTCGATGCGAGGGAAGAAAATGATCGTTCTTGCAGCTGTGATCTTGGGGATTTTTTGCAGTTCGGGGCAGGGCCTATGGGCAGGCCCAAGAGTAAAAATCGGGACTGTTCCTATGGCTTACACTCTTCATTTTGATTTTCTGCCGACCTTTGGCAAAGATGAAGGGCTCGATGTGGAGGTGATTGATTTCAAATCCAGTTCCGATGAAAACCAAGCGATCGCTGCGGGGAGCCTTGACGGCGGGAATGTGGGCGCCTTAGGAACAAATGTCCTTTTTACGAAAGGCGTTCCCGTCTTGATCGTTTCAGGAACCGTGAGAGGAGGTTCTGATTTTGTTGTGAACAAAGCGATTCAATCTGTTCAGGATCTTCAAGGGAAAAAGATCGGAGCAACCAAAGGGGCCACTTCGGAAATCCTGGCAAAATATCAGTTGAAGAAAGCCGGGATATCTTCAACATGGATCAACCTTCCCCATGCCCAACTGGCGATTGCATTGGCACAGAAGGATGTGGATGCCATTGCCGCAGGAGAACCATGGGCAGGGCTTGCAGTGAGCAAGGGGATCGGAAAACGTCTTCCGGGCTTCAATGTTTATGATAGCCCGGCTCGGGGGGTAAGCGGCGCTTTTGTCATCTCACAAAAATTAATCAAAGAGAGCCCCGAGATGGTCCAGAGGCTCATCAATGCCTTTGTCAAGGCTGTCAATTTTGCGAATACGAGGCGGGAGGAATATGTCAAACATGCGGTGGGAAAGCTGAACATCCCGGAAGAGGACGTACAGATCGCCATGAAGAATGCGGAGATCACTTACCGCATCTTTCCGGCAGAGTGGCCTGCCCTGGCCAACATGGCCAAGGATCTGGGCTATATCCAGGAGGTGGCAGACTATTCCAAAGCCTTTCATCTCACATTTCTTGAAAAGGCCATCAAGTGAGACGCACGACGGCAATTCTTTTTCCCCTCATCTCCTTTGGTGGAGTCATCCTCATCTGGCAACTTGTCGTCAAGGTGGGCATCTTTCAGGAGTTGGTGATGCCTTCACCCTGGACCGTTGCCAAGACCTTCTATCGGTTCTTTGTCGATGGGGAATTCTTTATTCACCTCTGGGCAAGTTTTGGACGCATCATCACGGGGTTTTTTTTCGGCGCTCTCTTCGGGGTCATCTTAGGAATTTTGGTCGGCCATTTTCGTCTCGCTGAACAGCTCCTTGACCCCCTGATCCAGGCGCTTCGTCCGATTCCCATTGCAGCATGGCTTCCTCTGGCCATTGTATGGTTTGGCATTGGCGACAAGCCCGGGATTTTTCTTATCGTCATCGGCACCTTCTTTCCCATCTTCATCAACACCGTCCATGGGGTCAAGTTCGCCCAGCCCATTTTAATCCGTGCCGCTCATATGCTCGGCGCCACGCCGGGAAGGCTTCTTGTCTACGTCATTCTTCCGGCAGCCCTTCCCAATATACTCACAGGGATCCGAATTGGATTGGGATTGGCTTGGGTTTGTGTGGTCATTTCCGAACTTCTAGGCGTGACGGCAGGATTGGGGTTTGTCATATGGGATGCCCAAGTTTACCTTCACACGGACAAGGTGATCGTGGGCATGATTGTGATCGGCGGCATGGGCACACTGACCGATCGAATCCTGCTTTATATCTCTTCAAGATTGCTAAAGGGATAAGTTGAAGACCAAGATCAAATTGGAAGGGGTTACAAAGGTTTTCGGCGGAGAGACCGTTGCTTTGGAACACCTCTTCATGGAGGTGCTCCCCAATGAAATCCTATGTCTTCTCGGACCCAGTGGATGTGGGAAGTCGACGGTCCTTAACCTCATCGCGGGATTTGAATTTCCCACCTCAGGACGAATCTCCTTGGATGGGAAGGCCATTACCGGGCCGGGCCCTGACCGGGGCGTAATCTTCCAGGAGCATGCCCTTTTCCCCTGGCTGAATGTCACGGAGAACATCGCCTTTGGGAGGAAATTGAGAGGAGGCGTTGAGGATGAAGTCCGCTACGGAGCGTCGGTCAACAAGTATGTGGAGTTGATGGGCCTTCGGAGTTTTGAGCATCACTACCCTAAGCAACTCTCGGGTGGCATGAAACAGAGGGTAGCCATCGCACGGGTCCTCATGAACGAACCGGAGGTGATGCTGATGGATGAACCCTTCGCCGCCCTGGATGCTCAAACACGCCTCTCCATGCAGATGCTTCTTTTGGGAGTCTGGGAGCGCCTCCGGACGACCATCCTCTTCATCACCCATGATATTGATGAAGCCGTTTTCTTGGGAGATCGAATCTACGTCATGACCGCAAGGCCTGGAAAGATAAAAACCTTGATCCCTGTTCCCTTAGAACGACCACGACGTTACGAGATGGTTCTGAGTTCTTCCTTTAACGAGACCAAGGCGAGGATATTCGAGCTGATTCGGGAGGAGACGACAACTTTTATGAGTACCATCGAAGGATAATGCTTATTTTCATCCAACCTCACTCTTTTTGTCGAATCTCTAAAGGGGTGGAGGGCGAACCTCTTTCCTTGGTCACTTGAAGCAGGACAACCGCAGCAATCACTCCAATGCCGCCCAATACTTGTAAAGGATATAATACCTCTCCCAGGACAAGATACGCTGCAAGGCCTGCTACCACAGGTTCCCAGGTTGCCGTGATGCTTGCCCGGGTTGCCCGGATTCGTTCGATCCCCTTGAAGTAAAGGCCGAAGGGGATGAGTGTCGAGAAAATGGCGATGTAGATAAAGGCGATCCAGACCTTGAGAGAATAGCCACTCGTGATCACCTTCATCGGTGAAATGAGGATCCAATAAAAGACTGCGCCAAACCCAAAGCCGTAAAGGATAAGCGTCCACGCATCATATTTCTTCAGCCCTTTTTCTCCGTAAAGGGCATAGAACGTAAAGAAAAGGGAAGCCGTCAAGCCACTGGCGATCCCGATCTTGTTCAGACGCAGCAGATCGAATTTATATCCACCCACGAGGAAGTAAATTCCCAGCACAGCCAGAACGAGGGAAGCAGTCTTTCCCTTTGAGAGAGGTTCTTTCTGGAAGAGCGAGGCATAAACAGCCACCCAAACAGGCTGGATGTATTGGAGAAGAACCGCCGGCCCAACATGGATCTTGCTGATCGCATAGTAGTAAGGAAATTGCATTCCTCCTACGCCCACAAACCCCAGGATCAAAAAGTAGAAGAGGTCTTTCAAGGAGATGAGCAGGCGTCTTCGGTCAAAGAGAAGCAGAACGAGAAGAAGCGTGAGTGTGGCGAGGGTCAACCGAATGAGGACCAGTTCCGCAGGAGGGAGTCCAATGTTGAAAAGGGATTTGGCGACCACGCTCGAAACACCCCAGAGCGTCGACCCGATCAAGATGTAGACGTAACCTCGAATTTGACCTCCCCTCATAAGACCTCATCGTGGCATAGAACTCGATTGGAAATCAACCCGGACCTTAAACCCTCCAGAATTAAGAATCTCCCTCGTTGAAATTTCTCCCAATAGGCCCCCCCTTGTAACAAAAATGTAAAATTTCCGGCCATGTGGTCAATTGGGATCCACTCTGACCCTCCCTTCTCCACTTCTTAGCCATAACATATTGAATTTGAATGCCTTTATTTCTTCTTTTGTTGGAAAAAGTTGGCACTATAATTGCTTTTTAAGAGTTGCAAAGAGACCCTAAACTTGCCTTTTTCTTAGAGCAAAGCTGAGTCTGTAGGAAGAGTTGCTATGGATTCGCCGGGTAAGTATTTAAGAGCACAGCGAGAACTCCGCAATCTGTCGCTACAGGATATCTCCTATTTCACCAAGATCAGGGAGCACTTAATTAGGGCTATTGAAGAGGATAGATTCGAGCTCCTCACTTCTGCTGTTTATGCGAAAGGGTTCCTCACGCTTTATGCAAGATGTCTCGATATCGATCCCGATGAGGTAATTTCAAGGTATCAGAAATACATTGCCCCACCAGAAATATCCGTGCAGGTGGAGCCCCAGCACGAAGTCCGAGTTCCAAAGGGAAGAGCTGTTTCCCGACCCTTTACCATCTGCGTCTCCATATTCTCCTTTTCTTTCCTTCTTCTCATGCTTGCCCTTCCCACTGGTCGTGTCCCTTCGAGACCATCGGAGAAACCCTCCTCTATCTCTGATCGGAGAAAAGTGAAAACCGCGCCGGCCCTCGAAGAAGACCCAAAGGTCATCACCCCAAAAGAGCCCATAGAGGTGGCACCCCCTAAAGAGGTCATCGCAATGAGTTCCTTCACCCCTCAACCTCCAGCTTTTATCGTTCTCGAAGCCAGTATCGGGTCAAGAATAGAATGGGAAGGAAGCCGCCTCGCCTTGACTGAAAAATGTTCAGAATTCAGTTGCGATAATCAGAAGGCGTATTTTTTTACAAGAATTATGACCCCGAGGGAAGGGAAGATTACCCACGTGTGGTTGTGGAACGGAAAAGAATTTTACCGAAGAGAGATCGAAGTGAAGCCCCCGGCATGGTCGGTATACAGCTATATCGTCCTGCGCTCCCCCCATGCAGGAAACTGGAAGGTCGAAGCGAGGGATGTCGACAAAGTCCTTGCCACCCTGAGCTTCAAAGCTTCTGAACCCCCTGCCGGTTCTAGCGGAGGAACCCTATAGACTTTTTGCCATCCTTCCTTTTTCTCAACAACAATGAGTCTTTCTCTGTTTCTTGATCTGCCACAGGTCTATGCCCCTTCCTTCGAAGTTTTTTTTGGGTAAGAATTCATTTTGTTTAGCGAACAATAGTAATCCGCACCTTATATGCCAAGCCACCACTCTTGCATTATCTTGTCTGATCCTTTGAGAGTGATTACTCAAATATTTTTATAGACATCGGAGATAAATTTCTGTTATATAAAAGGAAATTCAATTTGATATCAGAGGAAAAAGCGTGTTTCATATTGCAGACCCAAAGGATATAAAAGATGGTAAGATGACGGATGTCTATTTCGTGAGAACGATGGAGGTTCTCAAGGCGAAGAAGATTGACAAATGGGTGAAGGCCGAATTTATTGCCAAACGGTTTCCAGAAGACTATGGATGGGGGGTGCTGGCTGGAATTGAGGAAGCGACTTATCTGCTGAAAGATCTTAGGGTGAATGTCAGGGCAATGAAGGAAGGAACGATCTTTCGGGCCTTCGAACCGGTTATGGAGATTGAGGGCCTGTACAGTGAATTTGGGATCTATGAGACTTCTCTCCTGGGCCTCCTCTGTCAGGCCTCGGGTGTGGCAACGAAGGCCGCCCGGTGTAAGAAGGCGGCCGGGGATCGGAGGGTCATCAGTTTCGGCGCAAGGCGTATTCATCCTGTGGTCGCACCGATGGTCGAACGGAACGCTTTCATTGGCGGTTGCGACGGTGTCTCCGTCGTGAAAAATGCTGAGTTGATCGGCGAGGAGCCTGCAGGCACAATGCCCCATGCTTTGATACTGATCATAGGAGATACGGTGGAGGCCACCAAGGCTTTCGATGAGGTGATCCACCCAAAAGTGAAACGGGTTTCTCTGATCGACACCTTTAATGATGAGAAGATTGAGGCCATCAGGGTCGCGGAGGCCCTTGGCAGGAGACTTTTTGGAATCAGGCTCGATACCCCCAGCTCGAGGCGCGGAGACTTTCAAAAGATTATTGAGGAGATTCGCTGGGAACTGAATCTGAGGGGGTTTGGACATGTTCAGATCTATGTCAGCGGCGGACTGGATGAGAAGCGTATTTTGAACCTCAATCCTGTGGTGGATGCCTACGGGGTGGGCACGTCGATTACCAACGCACGGGTCATCGATTTTGCCATGGACATTATCGAGATTGAGGGAAA
>Ga0187770_10001752_pt1 | contig 11733 bp, 5 predicted proteins | sample 0116_SJ02_MP02_2_FD_133154 | JGI IMG/M metagenome (GOLD analysis project Ga0187770, IMG submission 133154) | Tropical peat soil microbial communities from peatlands in Department of Meta, Colombia - 0116_SJ02_MP02_20_MG | ecosystem: Environmental > Terrestrial > Soil > Wetlands > Peat | place...
CTGGCGGCGGAAGAACTAAAGCGGTTCCAGAGTTAACGTACCCTCTTCCGGCCCCGTTCAAGGTGGCTTTTTCTTGAGGAAAAAGCCACTTAGCTCAAGTGGCTCCGGGGTATAGCAACTCTGGAACCGCTGTAGGCGCACGCGGGGAATGTGATTATTGCCCGAAACCCGATTGTCGATTTGGAGGTTGTATGCGCCGTAAATGGAATGAGAATTTCCATCTGGCCGGAAAGCGCGTCGCATTTCGGTGTCTTCGTCCTCTCTTCGCACTGAGTGTGGTTTTTCTCGTTGCCGGCATCTCTTCCGCGCAGGTGGACCGCAGCGGATTGAGCGGCATGGTCACCGATTCTTCCGGCCGTCTGCTGCCCGAGACGCCTGTCATGGTGGTGGAAAACGCCACCGGTCTGAGCCGCGAGACGGTTTCGGACTCAAGCGGCAACTACAGCGTTCCCGAACTGCCGGTGGGCATTTACACCGTCGCCTTCGAGCACCAGGGCTTCAAGAAGCTCGAGTTTGTCGATGTCGAGCAGGTCGTGGGCAGGACGCGCACTCTGGATGCGACGCTCGAGGTGGCGGGCGGCGAGGAGCGCATCAGCGTCTCGTCCGCTTCGGCGCTGATGGACAGAAACAACAGCACGGTAACCGGCCTGATCGAGAGAACGCAGGCGGATGAATTGCCGCTCAATGGCCGCGACTGGTCGGCGCTAACCGCCTTCGTCCCCGGCGCCATCGACACCGGGGGCAGCAACCAGCGGACGGTTCGCTTCGCCGGACGCGGCCTGGACGACAGCAACTTCACCTACGACGGCGTCGACGCCACCAACATCGTGAATCAGACACAGCGCCAGTGGGTGCGGCTGGCCATTCCGCTGGACGCAATCGCGGAGTTCCGTGTGGATTCGCTGATGGCAACCGCGGAGGAGGGTGGGACGGGCGGTGCGCAGTTGGACGTTTCCTCGCCCTCGGGGACCAACAAGTTCCACGGACGCCTCTTCGAGTACTTGCGCAACGATGTCTTCGACGCGGCGCTGCCGGAGTGGGCCTCGAACGGCGAAGCCGAGCAGCCGCTGCGTCTGAACCAGTTCGGCGCATCGCTAGGCGGCCCCATCGTGCGCGACAAAACGTTCTTCTTCCTCGCTTCCGAGGCCTACCGGCAGAACTGGGGCTATCCGGTGAGCGGCGACGTACCGAGTGCGGCGCTCATAGCCACGGTTCCGAGCACTTCGCCCGTGTATGGGATCATCAACGCCTACCCGGTCGCAGGTCCGAAGACCATTGAAACCTCCACCAGCGACCCAAACATCGACATGGTGACCTGCGCCTGCACACAGGTGGTCAACGAAAGCTCGGCGATGCTGCGCCTCGACCAGCACTTCTCCATCAAGACCACGGGCTTTATGCGCTTCAACTACGACCGGTCGGTCAATACGCAGCCGCTTTCGGCTTCCGCGACGAACTTGCAGCAGAGGGTTTCCGCGCCGGTGAATAGCGCGCTGGAATTGCTGCACGTCTTCAATCCCCACCTGGTGAACGAGGCCAAGGCGGGCTTCAATCGCTCTTCCAACAATCAGTACAACTACAGCGACTCCGGGATTCTCTATCAGATTGCGGTTTCCGGCGGCCCCGCGCCGGGATTTGTCACTGAGAACTACGATTACGCCAGCATATATGTGGGCAACTCGTTTTCGGGGGTCGACAACCTGACCTGGACTCACGGCCGGCAAACGGTGAAGGCAGGAGTGGAGTTCCGCCACATCCAATTGAATCAGTCGTACGGAGAGCACGGAAAGTATACGTTCTCTTCGATTGAGAATCTCGCCAACAACGTCGTGAAGAAAGCCACCTTGTCGGGGGCCATGCCGGTGAACCACTTGCGCAAGAACGATACGTTCCTCTACGCACAGGACGAGTACAAGTGGCGGCAGAACCTCGTCTTAAACCTGGGCTTGCGCTACACCATCTTCGATCTCTTCCACGAGGCCAATGGGCTGGCCGACCCCTTCGATTTCGACACCTGCGGGGCGCAGGGATACTGCGGCGTGGGCTCGAGCTTCGGCCAGCAGAACTACGGGGATGTCGATCCCCGCGTGGCCTTCGCCTGGACGCCGTGGAAGGACGGCAAGACGGTGGTTCGGGGTGGATTCGGCATCTACCACGAAGACGGACAGTTGGACGATCAGAATCTGCCCGCCAAAAACGAAACGCTCTCCTATTCGGCGACCAGCGGCAAGAGCACAACCTTCACCTATCCGATCGATTGGACCTCCTCCTTGTGCGCCATCGGCAGCAAGAGCAACAACGCTGCCCCGCCATGCGCCACTTCGCCGAATGCCGAACAACGGGACCGCAAGGACTCGTATGTCGAGCAGTGGAGCTTCTCGGCGCAGCGGGAGCTGCCGGCGAACTTCGTGGGCACGGTCTCCTACCTGGGAAGTCACGGTGTGCATCTGCTGGAGACTAACGTGGTGAACCTGATCACCGATCCGGCCACTCAGGCGGTGCAATATCCGTACTTTGCTCCGGCGATCGGCTGGCGCGGCTCGGTGGGCATGAGCACCTATAACGGTCTCTCCGTGGCAGTGCGGCGCTCGTTCTCCCGGGGCCTGCTGGTGACGGCCGATTACATGTGGTCGCACGAGATCGACAACGGCTCCAACGGCAGCGGCGATGGCGACGAGGTGGATCCGCAGAATCCGTTGTGCCAAACCTGCGATACCGCCAGCGGCGCCTGGGACGCCCGTCACGTGGTCAATGGCAATGCGGTCTATCGGCTCCCGTTCGGCATGGACGAGCCAATGCTGAACCAGCCCGGGATTTTGAGCGCCATTGCGGGCAACTGGCAACTGACGACGAACGCCCTGGCTCGGACCGGTTTTCCGGTGAACGTGCTGATGCCCTCGAGCGATACGGCGCCGGATGGGGCTTCCGGCACGCAGCGGCCCGACTTGGTTCCCGGCGTCTCGTTGACTCCGCCGGGAGGCAGAACGGTGGCGGAGTGGATCAATCCCGCGGCCTTCGCCTATCCGGCGGGGGCCTTCGGCACTGCGCCGCGCGACCTGGTTCGCGGGCCAGGCACGTGGCAGATCGATATGGGCGCCAGCAAAGAAATTTCGTTGGCGGAGAAGGCGCGGCTGGAATTCCGCTCCGAGTTCTACAACATCTTCAATCACCCGCAGTTGGGTCAGCCGTACGCTACGTGTAATCTCACAACTCCATCTCAGACAGGCTGTCCGGCGGGGTTCGGCGCCATCACGACTACGTTGAACCTCAGCGTATCGCCGGTGACCCCGGTGGGATCGGGAACGCCGCGCGAGATGCAGTTCGCGCTGCGGTTGGAGTTCTAACGCAACAACCGCGTGGTCCCGTAATGTGCGGGCGAGGACGCCCGCACGACAACCGGCCAGGAGGCCGGCGGCACGATCCGACAACATCAATCGGTTGCGGCGCTAGGGCCGGTTGAGGCTGGAGGCGACAATGAAGATCCTGGTCATCGAAGACGAAGCAAAGACCGCCAAGTTCCTCAAGAAAGGGTTGAGCGAGGCTGGCTACGTTGTGGACATTGCCGCGGATGGTCTGGAGGGTTTGCACCTGGCCCTGGAAGTGGAATTCGACCTGATCGTTCTAGATGTCATGCTTCCCGTCCGCAACGGGTGGCAGGTGCTCTCCCGCCTGCGCGCCGCGGGCCGGAAAGCGCTGGTCCTGATGCTCACCGCCCGGGACGCCGTGCAGGAGCGCGTGCATGGTTTCGAGCTGGGAGCGGACGATTACCTAGTGAAGCCGTTTGCCTTTTCCGAACTGCTGGCGCGCGTGCGGTCGCTGCTGCGCCGGTCGACGCCGCGGGCGCAGGAGACCATCCGCATGGCCGATCTGGAGATCGACCTGTTGCGCCACCGCGCCACTCGCGCCGGCCAGAAGATCGATCTTACGGCCAAGGAATTTCTGCTTCTCACCCTGTTGGCGCGGCGCGCCGGCGAAGTACTGTCGCGCACGCAGATCGCAGAAACGGTTTGGGACATGAACTTCGACAGCGACACCAACGTCGTCGACGTAAACGTGCGCAGGCTGCGCAGCAAAGTCGACGAGCCCTTCCCCGTCAAGCTGATCCACACCGTTCGCGGCGCCGGCTATGTTCTCGAAGCCGAGTCGTAGCGCGCCGTCAGTGCCGCTGCCGCGCACTCTGGCGTTCCGGTTGACGGCGGCCAACTCGCTGGCGGGCCTTTTGCTCTTGCTCCTAGGCACGGCCAGTCTTTATCTGGTGCTGCGCGCGGAGCTGGACCGGAGCACGGACCTATTTCTCGCCGACAAATTGCACGTGTTGCGCACCATATTGCGCGAGCGCCCCGGCGACGAGGATGCGCTGCGCGAAGAGATTGAACTGGAGTCGGCGGCGCGGCGCTACCAGCAGTTCTACATTCGTCTTCTGGATGAGCGCGGCGTGCCGATACTCACGACGCCCGGCATGGCTGAGCAGCTTGATGTCGCGGAACTCGCCAGGCAAACCGGGAGCCGCCCCGAACACTCGATCACCATGACGGGAAGTCATGGCCGGCCATTTCGCGTGACCAGCGCCGCAGCCCCGGTGGGCACGCTGCCTGGCGGCAACGATACGATCCAAATTGCCATCGACATTTCTCAGGAAGAGGCATTGTTGGCGCGCTACCGGCTGTGGTTCTGGGCCATCTTGCTGGCCGCCTCGGTTTTCTTTCCCTTGGCGGGATACCGGATCGCGCGCCAGGGCATTCGCCCGGTGGAGGAGATCGCCGCCACCGCGCGAAGAATTACATCGACGAACCTGCGCGAGCGGATCGGGGCGGAGGGCTATCCTTCGGAACTGGCGTCGCTGGCTGGGACGTTCAACGAGATGCTGGACCGTCTCGAAGAGTCCTTCGAGCGGATCTCGAGATTCTCGGCCGACATCGCGCACGATCTGCGCACGCCGGTCAACAACATCCGCGGCGAAGCCGAAGTGGCTCTGGCGCGCGCGCGAACCGCCGACGAGTACCGCGACGTGCTGGAATCCTCATTGGAAGAGGCTGTCCGGCTTTCGGAATTGATCGGGGACCTGTTGTTTCTGGCGCGCGCGGAGAGTCCGCCGACCTGCTTGCAGCGGGAGACGGTGGATGTGGGGGAATTGCTGGGCACAGTGCGGGAGTACTACGACGCCCCTGCATCGGACAGCGGTATTGCCCTCGTCACCATCGCCGGCGCACCCCTGAAGGCCGACCTGGATCGCTCGCTGATGCTGCGTGCGGTGAGCAACCTGGTGTCGAACGCCATCGCACACACGCCGCCGGGAGGCAAGGTGACGCTGGCCGCCGCAGATGACGGCGACGCGATCCGCATCGAGGTCTCCGACACGGGCGCGGGAATTCCCGCCGAAGCGCTGCCCAAGGTGTTCGATCGTTTCTTTCGCGTCGATCCGTCGCGTTCCCAGGCTTCCGGCGGCACGGGACTGGGTCTGGCCATTGTGCAGAGCATTGTGACTCTCCACGGGGGCACGGCGGAGATCGCCAGCGAGCTCGGCCGCGGGACCTGTGTCACACTGCGCATTCACGCTGCTGCAATGTGATGACAAAACTGTAATCCGCACGCCATGCGGGCGTCATTTTCGCTTCGTTAGCCTGCTTGTTGGCGGCGCCCCCAAATCCGCCATGTTCTGCAACCGAGGAAACAAAGCATCGCCCAGTCCTATTTTCTCGTTCCAAGGCCCGAAGCGCTGGCATGCCGGTAGTTAAACGAACCGCAAGTGGTTGATTCGACCTGCCATCGTCTCCCTAACCGTTCATGAATTTCCGTTGCCTGAAGCGACTCCACGATGCGCAGCCGATTCTGGGTTGCGAGGAAAGAAATCCAAGGAAAAAAAGGAGAAGGACCGATGTCTCGAAATAATTCTCATGTCACCCCTCTGCTCGTCGGCATGTTGGCGGCGGGGCTGAGCGTCCCGGCGCTTGCTCAGTCCACGCAGTTCCCGACCTACCAGGCCGGCCCACAGACGAACGGCAGTTTCGTCGTCAGCGACGGCACAGTGATCACGCCCGCGGGTACCGTGGTCAACCTCGGCATCCGGACCCGGGCCAAGTCCATCGCGCTGAACCCCACCGGCAATAACACCGCTGCCGTGCTTCAGATGGGCGCTGCACAGGTCGTCACTGTGTTCAACACCAAGACCGGCGCTGTGCTGCAGACCTTCAACCCGACCAAAGGCGCAGGCGGCAGTTCCGTCGGTATCACCTATACCCCGGACGGCAAGTACCTTCTGTTCAGCCAGGATGGCGATTATGGTCTGTCTTACGTTGCTGTGGCCAGCGTGAGTGCGGCCGGCACGCTCACCAACGTCGCGAACATACCGGTTCCACCGGACGTCGACGCCACCGGCAAGATGACGACCGTCACTTGCTTTAATTCCGATCCCACGAAGGTGATGGCAGGGCCGCCGGCCAAGGGCATCAGCCCTCCGGGAACCAACGGCGGTTTCAATATTCCGTGCGCCTACTCCGTTTCGCTCTTCTCCGATCAGGCGCCCACTTCCTATCCCATGGGTATCGCGGTTTCGTCCGACGCCAAGACCGCCTACGTAGTATTGGACAACAACGATACGCTGACCAAGATCGACCTGACCGCGGCGACCCCGAAAGAAGGTCCGGAGATCCGCGTGGGCAACGTTCCGCATAGTGTCGTGATCTCGCCGGACGGAAACACCGCATATGTTTCCAACGAAGCCGGACGGATCGCCACCGCGGACGACTTCATGGAGTACTCGAACGGCACCCCGGTCGTTGCCGAATATCCGACCGGCAGCTTGGCCAAGGGCACCATTTCGGTGGTCAACATCGAAAGCGGAGCCTTTGCAGTCACAGGCGAGATCAAGGTCGGCCACCATCCGACAGGCATGGCCCTATGGGGCAAGAAGCTGCTGGTCGCCAATACCTATGACGACACCATCTCGGTGATCGACACGGGCACAAACACAGAGGAGCGGACGATCAACCTGGGCCTGCCGATCGGCGTTCCGGGAGAAGACAAGCCGGCTTACGGCGCAGGTCCGAACTCGATCGCCGTCGATGCAAAGGACAACGTCGCCTATGTCGCGCTCTACAACGCCAACGCCATTGCCGTGGTCGATCTCCATGACGGCGGGTGGAACCCCATCAAGGGTTTGATCCCGGTCGCCTATGCGCCGGCCTCGGTTGTGCTGGACGCGTCCAACAAGCAGCTGCTGGTCGCCAACGACAAGGGCTGGGGGACAACGGGCAATCCCACCCCGGCTAATGCCTACTTCAATGGGATCAACGTGAGCGGCGCGCCGACGACGGCAGCCTCGACCACTAGCGAATTTGGCGTGAACGCCCTCGAAACCCATCAGGATCTTGGCACAGTCAGCATCGTACCGATCCCGAGCTACTCGAGCTTGTGGTCAATGACGCAGCAGGTCTTTCAGAACAACCACTGGGATCTGTGGCAGAACATCTGGTCGGCCGGAGGCGGCGATCGCTGGGCCAGGCCGCGTGTAATCCCAGAGAAGATCGGCGATCCTTCGAAGATCAAGCACGTCTTCGTGATCATTCGTGAAAACCGCACCTACGATCAAATCCTGGGCGACGTCACCGGCGGCAATGGCGATCCTAAGCTGGCAGTTTTCGGCGACAGCTCGTCTTACACCCCCTACCCCCAGGTAACGCCCAACGCACACGCGCTCGTCGAGCGCTTCCCGCTCTTCGACAACTTCTACGATCCCAGCCGCCAGTCGGCGGACGGTCATAACTGGATCGTTCAGGCCATGGCTCCCTACTCCGACGACGTCCAGTCGCCGGACTGGCTCCGCGACTATCCTTCCAACGGCGGCGATGCCCTTGCCTACCAGGAAAAGGGCCATCTGTGGGACGCCGCAGCGAAGGCCGGCGTGTCGGTGAAGAACTACGGCGAATACATCGAGTACAACACCTTCACCCCGCCTGGCTGCACTTTGAACAACATCTATACAGCCTATACATCGCCTGGTGGCAAGGTCTCTAGCACCACCCCTTTGCCATACACTCAATCGTTAAGCTGCGAGCCGTTGTGGATCGACTGGTACAACGACGTATTGGCCTATGAATCCGGCAAAGAGAGCCAGCTCTACAACTACAACTTCGTCGCTTCGTATACCCCGCTCCCGAACCTCTACAAAGACACGGTGCAAAACTATCCGCAGTTCGACCTGAACATCCCTGACCAATACCGCTTCGATGTCTGGCAGCAGGACTTCAACCGTGACGTAGCAGCCGGTAAGGTACCCCAGTTGGAAATGATGTGGATCAGCTCCGACCACACCGGTGGCCCGCCCAACTCGGCAGCCATGCAGGCCGATAACGACCTGGCCCTTGGCCGCTTCGTCGACGCCATCAGCCACAGCGCCATTTGGAAGGACTCGGCAATCTTCGTCGAGGAAGACGACGCGCAGACCGGCGTCGATCATGTCGACGGTCACCGCAGCCCGGGCTATGTCATCAGCCCCTACGTCAAGCAGCAGGTCAACTCCGATGGCACCGGAGCCGGCGCCGTCGCAGACAGCACCTTCTACACGCAGGTCAACTTCACCCGCACCATCGAGCAGATTCTCGGCATCACACCCATGAACCAAAACGACCTGGTGGCCTCGCCGTTGAGCGAAATCTTCATCGACGATCCGCCCAAGAACAACTTCCTGCCGTGGGCGCACGTCCCCAACGATGTCCCGCTGAACTATGGTGTGACTCAGACTCCGACTGAAACCGCCATCCCCGGTGCAACCGCTTCGGTCAGTCCTGTCATCTACCCAGGCATGACCCCAGCGGCCAAGGCTTTGATGGCTGGCTGGATGAAGAAAAAGGCCCAGGTCTTCGCCGGCAAGTACCAGAAGCCGGACTCCGAAGATCCGGACCTCGTCAACCACATGATCTGGTACGAAATGACTGCTTATAAGGTGCCGTTCCCTGGCGAGAAGACGGTTCGCCCGGCGAGCGATTTCAAGAGCAAGGCACCCGGCGCCAGCGCCGATCTGGACGACTAAAGCAAAACCGGAGTCTGGTCTTGCTCTAATACTCGTCCCAACTACAAAAGCCCTCTCCCCGGTCACCGGGGAGAGGGCTTCTTCTTTCTTCAAACCCATCGACGGAACCTGCCCCGGCGGTCACTCAGGATGACTTTACCGGATTTGGATCACGTTGGTTCACGCTGGCCGGCCAACCACTTTAGAGGGTGTTTCTGCCTGGCCTCGACTTAGAATCGATGCATGCGTAAATTGCCAGGAGCTTCCCTTCTCTCACTCGTTGTTCCAGCGGGTCTGGTTTCGCTCCTCGCCCTTATGGCGTTGCTGGCGGGCGCTGCTGCGCGGCGCGAATCCGTCACTATCGATGAGGTCGCGCACATTGGGGCCGGTGTGAGCTATCTGCAGAAGCTGGACATGCGAATGAATGAGGAACACCCTCCGTTGGCGAAGGTGCTGGCCGCGCTGCCGCTTGTCGTTCGCGGAGTGCACGCCGACTATTCCAGTGTGCCGTGGACCTTCAGCGCCGGACTGTTTAAGGGGTTTTTCGGTGAGTGGGTCTTCGGCCACTGGCTGATCGCTCGCTGGAACGACCCGATCGCGACGGTCTTCTGGGCACGCTTATCCATGTTGTGTCTGACGTTGGTTCTGGGCATTGTGCTCTTTGCATATGGCTCCCGCCTCGGCGATCGCTGGGGTGGGCTGCTCGTCCTTTGCGCCTACGCTACGATGCCTGCCATGCTCGCGTTCGGACCTCTGGTCATAACCGACATGGCTGTTACTTTGTTTGCCGTCCTGACCATGTGGACCTTTGCCAGTATGTGGCGGTCTCCGTCGCACGGGACAGTTCTACGGTTCGCCCTGGCCTTGGGAGGAGCGTTGCTTTCCAAGTTTTCCGCCGGGCTTCTGTTCTTTTGTTTCCCCGCATTCGCCCTCAGCTTGCGCTGGCGTCCGGCCCCCGGACAGCCGGCAGACAAGACGGAGCTGCGGGCGTGGCGGCGTGTTCGATGGCGGAGCCTCGCAAAGGGCGCCTTCCTCGCCGCACTGGTGGTTTATGCCGTGTATCTTGTTCTCTCGTGGAATGAGCCAACCGACTCTCTTTCTTTCCTTGGAAACAGTGCGGCTAGCCTGCTGCTTCGCCGGGCGCTCATGCCACCGTGGATCTACCTGCGTGGTTTGGCGTTGTTCGCCTTTACCTCCAAACCGCACACTTTTATTCTGGGTCATGCCTATCCGCACGGCGTGTGGTTCTACTTTCCGGTCTTGTTCTTGCTGAAATCCTCCCTGGCATTCCTTTTTTTGCTGCTTCTCGCGCTGCTGGCCGGCCTGGCGGCAAAGCTTCGCCGGGTGCAACACGCAGTAATACCGAAAGGGCGGGAGTTGCACTGGCGAGCGGTGTGGGTCTTCCTGGTGGTCTTCACCGCAGCGTGCATGTTGAGCCCATTCCAGATCAGCATCCGCTACTTCTCGATTCCCTTGGCGCTGCTAGTGCTTTTGCTGGCGCCGCTTCCGCGCGCTCTGGAGTCGCTGCGAAGCTCGAGGTGGCCTGCGGCCCGCGCCGGTATCTGGCTCACCGTGGCATTGGCCTTTGCCTCGGTGATAACCGCCGTGCGCGCGTACCCTTACTATCTTCCTTTCTTGAACTCGTTGAGCGCCGGCCGCCCCGGCTATGCGTTGGTCAGCGATTCGAATCTCGACTGGAACCAGGCTCTTCCCGAAGTGGAGGACTTCGTGCACGGGCGCGGCTTGCAACGCGTCCTGGTCGATGAGTACGGATTCTCGGACCCGACGGTGTACGTTCCCGAAGCGCAGTTCTGGAACTGCCAGGAGCCGGTTCCGGAAGATGGCGGCCAATGGGCCGTGCTCTCCGCGAACATGATCGAGGAAAGCCACAACTGTGTTTGGCTCCTGCGCTTTCCACACCAGGCTCTGGCGGGCGGAAGCATGTATGCGTTCCAACTCCCGGCCGTGATCCCACCGGCGGGAACTTCCGGAGGGCCGCCATTGCCCGAGGGGTACCTTAACTTCGGCGGCGTGTCCTTCCCCGAAGACCTGCGGCTCGTCTTTCTCACCTGCATCCGAGACCCGCAACAGCTTCAGCCGACTTTGGACCGCATACAAGCGACGATGCAGGCTGGGACGCAGAAAGCAAAAAGCAACACAAAGAGCACAAAGTAGCACGCAGCTTTGAGCGTAGTTGTCGCAGCCGGCACTGCCGGAGGCTGGGCCGCGATGCTTGTTTTGGACGGGGTTGTGGCCTCCCGGAAGGGCAAACGCTCTGGGGAAGCTCAGCCAAGGATTCGACTTGCCGGCTGTTCGCCCCGGCCCGATTTTCGGTTCCATAAAAAACTCTGCCTGGGAAATGGCGACACCAGAGCATCGGCTCAAGGTTTCGCCCCACTTTCGCAATTTCAGAGTCGATGTATCCCGAAAAATCGATGCCCAGCCGGCGCGGCCATCGGCGAGCGCCTACCCTCAAACGAAACCGGAAAGGACGCAGCAACTCTGAAAATGATGTAATGCTTGCATAAAGGCATGGCGGTAGGGTATTTTCAGTCACCAAGGGCCATCTCTTTCCTCTCCGTCATTCGCTGAATCGATTCGCACTGAAATAAGGAGGAACTCCCCGTGGGCGGCATCCCCTCCAACTACACCGTTGACATGTCTCTGGATTTGGTCAGTCCCGTCGACCTGACCGGGATTCCCAGTTCCTACCAACTGGACATCAC
>Ga0187770_10001753_pt1 | contig 11729 bp, 11 predicted proteins | sample 0116_SJ02_MP02_2_FD_133154 | JGI IMG/M metagenome (GOLD analysis project Ga0187770, IMG submission 133154) | Tropical peat soil microbial communities from peatlands in Department of Meta, Colombia - 0116_SJ02_MP02_20_MG | ecosystem: Environmental > Terrestrial > Soil > Wetlands > Peat | place...
AGACGGCCGCCGGCGTGATCGCCTGGACGAGGCCGAGGAACGGGGTCGTGAACGACGTGACGCGCTTCGTGTAGCTGTAGCCGAGGACGAGCAGGAGCGCGACGGGCGCGAGCACGAAGGCCAACGGGTTGAGCAGGTAGGCCGCGACGAGGAGGAGGACGCAGTTCGCCGCGCAGAACCCGAGGGCGAACCCGGGCGAATACCGCCCGGTGACGAGCGCCCGCTCCTGCGTGCGCGGGTTCGCCGCATCGAGCTTCCGGTCGGCCCAGCGGTTGAACGAGTGACCCGCGTTGCGGGCTGCGATAAACGCGACCACGACCCAGAGGAGTGTCCAGGGGCTGGGCCGGCCCGAGGAAGCGAGCAGGAGGAAGGCGAGCGCGAAGGCGAGGTTGAGCCCGAGCGTCTGGATTTCGAGGAACCGACCGAGGCTCCACGCCGGGCCCGAGGTCGGGGCGGAGGTCGCGCTCACGGCCTCGGCCGGCCCAGGAGCTTCGCGAGGACCGGGTCGTCCCGCATCACCCGCTCCGCCGCCTGGGCGGCCGCCGCGTCCGACCGGATCTCCTCGGGCCAGGGGCGGGGGAAACCGTCCTCGGGCCGCTTGCGGGTCGCGTCGATGCCGACCTTGGCGCCGACGTTCGGCACCGGGTTCGAGATCGACAATTGGTCGACCGGGCCGTGCGAGATCTCGAAGTCCCGCTCCGGGTCGGCCTGCAGCCCCACTCGGTAGAGGACCTCGGAGAGGTCGTGGACGTCCACGTCGTCGTCCACCACCACGAGGTAGCGAACGAACATCATCTGGCCGAGCCCCCAGAGGGCGTGCATCACCTTGCGCGGGTGCTCGGGATACGCCTTGCGGATCGAGACGATTCCGACGTTGATGAACAATCCCTCCATCGGGAGGTTCATGTCGACGATCTCGGGGAGGATCACCCGGATCACCGGCCGGAAGATCCGCTCGACGGCTTTGCCGAGGACCGCGTCCTCGGTCGGGGGCTTCCCGGTCACGGTCCCGAGGTAGACCGGCCGGGTCCGGTGCGTGACGCGAGTGACGTGGAAGACCGGGAACGGCTCCGGCGCGGAGTAGTAGCCGGTGTGGTCCCCGAACGGCCCCTCGACCGCGCGCTCGGTCGGGTCGACGTATCCCTCGAGCACGATCTCCGCGTTCGCCGGAACCTCGAGGTCGACCGACCGGGCCGACACGAGCTCCACCGGCTCGCCGCGCAAGAACCCGGCGAAGACGAAGTTGGAGATTCCCTCGGGCACCGGTGCGAGCCCCGAGAAGACGGTCGCCGGGTCCGCGCCGATGACGGCGGCGACCGGCATCTTCTCGCCGCGCGCGGCCCACTTCCGATAGTTGTTCGCCCCGACGCGATGGACCTGGAAGTGCATTCCCAGGGTATCCGGGCCGTACTGCTGGAGGCGGTAGATTCCCGTGTGGGACTCGCCGGTCTCCGGGTCCTTCGTGATCACGACCGGGAACGTCACCGTGCGTCCCCCGTCCTTCGGCCAGCACTTGAGGATCGGAAGGCGGCCGAGGTCGACCGAGCTCTCCTCGACCTCCTGACACGGCGCCGACCGGACGCGCTTCGGGGCGAGCGAGCGCAGGGTGGAGAGCGTCTCGATCGTTCGCCCGAGGTCGCGGACCGCCCCCAGGACGCCGGCCGGGGGACGGAGATGGACGAGCCGTTCGACCCGGTCCGCGACCGCGTCGACCGAGTCGGCCTCGAGCGCCGCGGCGATCCGACGGGGCGAGCCGAGGAGGTTCGTCACGACCGGCATGGACGAACCCGGGACGTTCTCGAAGAGCAGGGCGGGGCCGTCCGCTCGCAGTACCCGTTGCGTCACCTCGGTGACCTCGAGGTCCCGGGAGACCGGCCGCGTCACCCGGACGAGGTCGCCCCGGGACTCGAGCACGCTCAGGAAATCCCCGAGGGACCGGAACGTCACGACCGCCGGCGAGCCGCACGAATTATTAAACGGAGGGGAGAGGGTCAAGGTTCATATCGGAACCTCCGGTCGGGGCGTTGATGCAAACCGTCACCCTCGAGATTCGGACGGAGGACCTCGCCCTGCTCGGGCTCATTCCGGAGGGCCTGTTCGAGAAGTACGAGGAGGTGGAACTCCTCGAGACGCTCCGCCTCGAGCAGGGCTGGCGCCTCCAGCTCCTCCGGGTCCGTCGCCGGGGTCCCCTCAAGACCGCGTCCGAGCTCGAGCGGGAATCCCGCCGCATCCGAGCGCTCTACGGCCTCGAGAGCTTCGAGCTCGTCGAGCGGCGGCCGCGTACCCACGACTACATCCTGCTCGTCCGCCAGCGCAACCCCGAGCGGCTGCGCCGCCTCCTCTCGCTCGCCGGAGGGGAGATCTCCCCGACCGCGCCGTTCCGGATCAGCGCCGAGAAGGTGATCGCCAGCTTCCACGGCCAGGAGCGGGCGCTCCGCCGCGTCCTGAAGCGGCTCGACCGGGAGGAGTTCCCGTACCGCGTGGTCCGGGCGTCGGGTCGGCCGTACCTGCCGGACGAGGGGGTCACCGCGCTCACGCCGCTCCAGTCGCGTCTCCTCGCGCGGGCGTGGGTGATGGGCTACTACGCGGTCCCGCGCCGGATCACCCTCACGCGCCTCGCCCAGCAGACCGGTCGGAGCGCCCCGGCGCTCGGAAAGGTGTTGCGTCGGGCCGAGGGCCGGATCGTCGCCCGGTGGCTCGCCACGGAAGGGGCGGTGCCCGAGAGCGAATCGGCCGTGGCGAACGCTCCCCCGACGGCCGCAACCTAAAGAGAGCCCCCGGCTCCCCCCGGCGTGCCCCGTCGTGCGAGGACCGTCGTGGTCGAGCGCGTGCCGGGAGCGCCCGAGATGCCGCTCCCGGTCCGGGCGACCGGCGGGTCGGCCTGCTTCGACCTCGCGAGTGCCGAGTCGGTCGAGCTCGGGCGGGGACGCGTGACGCTCGTGCGGACCGGGTTCAAGATGCGCTGCCCGCGCGGGACGTTCCTCGAGGTACGGCCGCGCAGCGGCCTCAGCAGCCGCGGTGTCCTGATGGCGAACGCGCCCGGCACGATCGACTCGGACTATTCGGGCGAGGTGCGGGTTCCGCTCACCTACCTCTTCGAGGGGTCGTATCGGATCGAGGTCGGCGACCGGATCGGCCAGATCCGTCTCGTCTCGGACGAAGCCGCCGTCTTCCGGCAGGGGAAAGTGGACCCGGTCCGGTCCCGTTCCGGCGGGTTCGGCAGCACCGGCCGCTAGCCGATTCCGCGTCAGGGAAACTCGGAGAGGAGCCGCTGGACCCGCCTCGGCTCGGGCGCGGGCGGTCCGACCCCCTTCTCGGCCTCGGACTGGACCTCCTCGAGCATCTCGTGCATGCGACGCTCGCGAGCGAACGCCGACCGATGCAGGCCGACGTCGCGGGTCCCTTCCGCCACGAGGACGATCGCGCGCCCGGTGCGAACGCGGCCCGTTCGGCCGCGCCGCTGGATCGTGCGGATCACGTCCGGGACCGGCTCGTAGAAGACGACGAGGTCGGTCGAGGGGATGTCGAGCCCCTCTTCGGCGACGGACGTCGCGACGAGGCAGTTGCGTTCGCCCGCGCGGAAACGGTCGAGCAGCGCCGCCTGCTCCTTCTGCGAGAGCCCCACGTCGTCCCCGCGGCTGGACTGGCCAACGAACCGGGCCGGGCGAACGCGCGGGTCGTGGAGACGGTCGACCTCCTCCACGATCCGGTCGACCGTGTCGCGGTACTGGGAGAAGACGATGACGCGCGCGTTCGGGTTCCGGTGCAGCTCGTCCCGGACGATCTCGGCCGTCTTCGCGAGCTTCGGATGCTCCACGGTGAGCGTCGCGAGACGACGCATCACCTCCTCCACGTCGGGGTCGCCGAGGAACGCGCGGAGCGACGCCGTCCACCGTCGCCCTTCGCCCGGGCGTTGGCGGGCGAAGTACTCCCGCAGCGAGTCGACCCCCTGCGTCTCGATGAGCTCGAGCGCGTGGAGGCCCTTCATCGCGGCGGCCTGCGCGGTCACGGCTTTCCAGACGATTCCCGAAGCGGTACCGGAGGCCGCCCGCTCCGCCTCGATCTGGCGGTGGAGGCGGGCCCCGACGTCGAGCAGCACCCTCCGGGTCGCTTCGCCCGGCGGCAAAAGGTCGAGCTTGCGCAACACCTCGACCTGCCGCTGAACGGCGGAACGGATCAGGATCGCCAGATGCTGGACCTCGGGAGGGACGGGCAGCGCGACGGTCTCCACCCCGATCCCGTGGATGTACGGGGCGACGTCCGGGCTCGACTCGGTGCGGTACTCGAACCGCTCGATCCCCAGGTTCGCCCAGACCTCGCGGATCGTCCGACGGCTTCCCCCGGGGGATGCCGTCATCGCGAGCACCCGGGCGCGCGGTCCCTCGCGGTTCGCCTTCGCGATCGCGACGTACGGGTACTCCCCGACCGCCCGATGGGCCTCGTCGAAGACGATCAAGGAGAACGAATCGAGCGGGAACTGCCCGGCGGCGAGGTCGTTGCCGACGACCTGCGGGGTCGCGACCACGACCTGCGGCGGCCGCAGGAGGGCCGCCCGGCGCTCCGGAGCGATCGCTCCGGTGAGGGTGAGCGGTTCCGGTGCGAGGAGCGTTCGAGCGACGTTGGCCGCGTGCTGGAGCACGAGCGGACGGGTTGGGGCGAGCAGGAGCACCGACTCGGTGGGCGCCCGCCGGAGGTACTCGGCGATGACGCGGAGCGCGATCGCGGTCTTCCCGAGTCCGGTCGGGAGCACGACCAGCGTGTTCCGCTCGGCCGCGACGTCCGCGATTCGAGCCTGGTAGAGTCGCTCTTCGAGAAGGCCGGGGCGAACTCGAGGATGCTCGACGGTCGCCATCGCCAGCTGGCTCCGCTCGTGCAGCGGCCACTCCTTTAATAGAGGACGTCTACGCCGGTCGATGCTCCCCTTCGGGGTCGAGGTCGCCCTGATACTCGCCTCGATCGCCGTCCTCCTGTACCAAGGGTTCGCGCTGCTCCTCGCCTCCGAGATGCCCCGACTCGACCCGTCCCTCCCACCCGCGGCCTCCGGACCGGCGTTGCCCCGAGTCAGCGTGGTGGTCGCCGCCCGCGACGAAGAAGAAGACCTCCCCGCGACGCTGGACGACCTGCTGGCGCAGGATTACCCCGACCTCGAGATCCTGGTCGTGGAAGACCATTCGGCCGACCGGACCGGCGAGGTGATCGACGCCCGGGCCCCCCGGGTCCGGCGGGTGAATCCACCGCCCCTGCCGAACGGCTGGGTCGGGAAGAGCTGGGCGTGCTGGAACGGGGCGGAGGCGGCGAGCGGCGAGTGGCTCCTCTTCCTGGACGCGGACGTCCGGTTGCATCCGTCGGCGATCCGGACGACGGTCGAATGGGCGCTACGGGAGCACGCCGACCTCGCGACGATCGCCCCGAAGGTCGAGATGCGGAGCTTCTGGGAGCGGGTCGTCCTGCCGTTCTACATGCAGGTCGTCGTGACGTACTTCCGGGCCCCGCACGTGAACCGGCCCCGCTCCCGCGCGGCCATGGCGAACGGGCAGTACTGGCTCACTCCTCGGACGACCTACTTCGCGATGGGTGGTCACGAGGCGATCCGGTCGATCGTGCTCGAGGACATCGCGATCGCCCGTCGGTACCGCGCCGCCGGCCGTACGCTGCGCCTGGCCTGGGCCCCGGCCCTCGCCCGGACGCGGATGTACCGCGACCGGGCCGAGCTGTTCGCGGGTCTCCTCAAGAACGTGCACGGAACCCGGTTCTCCGCCGTGCGCCTGCTCGGCTCGATCGCCGGGCTCATCGGGCTGTTCCTCCTGCCGCTCGGGCTGCTTCCCCTCGGCCTCGCGACCGGGGACCTCCTCCTGAGCGGTCTCGGTGCCTTCCTCTACATCGCGCTGTTCGGTAAGCACGTGGCCTTTGCCCGCGCGGTCGGGGCTCCGGCCGCGTATGGCCTCCTGTTCCCGGTCGCCGTCGGCTACTACGTGGTGCTGCTCGCCACCTCCCTCAGCCGGGGGCTTCGGGGCAAACCCGTGGCGTGGAAGGGACGCGGATACCCGATGGGTCCCTAGCGCCCCGAACGGCTAAGTGGTCGGCCGACCGTGGCAGCGGCCAGCCATGGCGGCGCGCGGAGAGACGAAGTTCGAGCTCTACATCGGAGGCCAGGAGATTCCGGGAACGAAGGGCGAACACCGCCCCGTCCTCGACCCGGCTACCAACCAACCGATCGCCGAGGCGGCGGTCGCCTCCCGAGACGACGCGCATCACGCGATGGAGGTCGCCGACCGTGCGTTCCGCGAGTCGAACTGGGCGTCGGACGACGGAGCCCGCCGGGCGAAGAGCCTCTACCGTCTCGCCACGCTCCTCGAAGCGCAGGCGGACGCGTTCGCCCGGCTCGAGACGCTCAACCAGGGAAAGCCGCTGCGCGAGTCGCGGGGCGACATCGCCTACGTCGTCCGGACCCTCGAGTACTTCGCCGGGGCGGCCGACAAGCTCGAGGGGGAGACGATCGCGGTCCCGGGCCCCCGCTTCGACTACACCGTGCGCGAGCCGCTCGGGGTGACCGTCCACATCGCACCGTGGAATTACCCGCTCCTCCTCGCGATTCGATCGGTCGCTCCGGCGCTCGCCGCCGGCAACGCGGTCGTGCTGAAGCCGGCGAGCCTCACCCCGCTCACCGCGGTCGCGCTCTCCCGGCTCGCGAAGGACGCGGGGGTCCCCGACGGGATCCTCAACATCGTGCCGGGGAGCGGCGCGGAGGTCGGCGAGAGCCTCATCGAGGACCCCCGGTGCGTGTCCGTCACCTTCACCGGTGGCGGGGACGTCGGCCGCCGGATCGCGGAGCTCGCCGCGCGTCGATTCCTGCCGCTCACGCTCGAGCTCGGCGGAAAGGGCCCCGTGCTCGTCTTCCCGGACGCGGACCTCGAACGGGCCGCGAAGGGGATCGGCTACGGGATCTTCCAGAACGCGGGGCAGATGTGCTGGGCCGCCTCCCGCCTCCTCGTCCACGAGAGCATCCGGGAGTCGTTCGTCGAGAAGGTCCGAGCGATCGCGGACGGGCTGAAGCTTGGCCCGGGAACCGCCGACGGGGTCGAGATGGGCCCGCTCGTCTCGCGCGAGCATGCCGACCGCGTGCTCGGGTACGTTCACGACGCCCAGGAGAGCGGCGGCCGGCTGCTCGCCGGCGGGTCGAAGGTCGACACGCCTCCCCTCGCCGCGGGGAACTTCGTGCGCCCGACCGTCCTCGCCGATGTCCCGGCGAGTTCGCGCGCGGTCCGTGAGGAGATCTTCGGGCCGGTCCTCGTCGTCGCCTCGTTCTCGGACACCGAGGAGGCGATTCGGGCCGCGAATGACACGCCGTACGGCCTCCTTTCCGCGCTCTGGACCCGGGACCTCGCGACCGCGCACACGGTCGCCCGGCGTCTCGAGAGCGGGATGGTGGTCGTGAACGATTCGCCCACGACGTACCCCCAGACCCCGTTCGCCGGGGTCAAGTCGAGCGGGGTCGGCTTCGAGCAAGGGCTCCGGGCCCTCGACACCTTCTCCCGTCGCAAGAACGTCCTCGTGAACGTCGGGGCGGCCCGGAAGAAGCCCAGCCCCTCGTAGGTTCGTACGAAACCCCAAAAGGGGGTCGAGCGGGTCGTTCGGCCGAGCGACCCATGGCCTCGAGTAGCCCCCCGGCCCCGTCCGAATGGGGAACGTGCCGGTTCTGCGGGGTGGCGGTGCCGTCGGGAGCCTCCCAATGCGGGATCTGCGGCGCCGCGAACCCCCTCTCGGCGGGACAGGAGGCGAGCGCGCCCCCGAAGGTGCGGCGGTGGATCCGCCTGACCCACGCCTTCCGCACGCTCATCGTGGTCACGGTCGTGATCGGCCTCACCTACGCGATCCTGTCGGCCGTCCTGAGCGGTCCGCCGACCCTCTCCACCGACCCGCTCACGACCGCCGGGACCTACACGATCGGCCCCCAGAACTACACGTTCATCGCCGGGGAGATCACCGGTGGGGACTACGTGACCGGGAACTTCACGACGACCCACCCGGTCGGGGTCAACATCGCGGTCGCGGTCTACAACTCGAGCGAATGGTCCCAGTTCTACACCGGCCAGTCGCCGACCCCGCTCTACACCGTGCCGGCGACCTACAACGCCGAGATCGTCTTCGCGCCCGAGGTCACCGACACGTACTACTTCGTGTTCTCGAACCCGTACCCGCTGTCGAGCCACCTCACGGTCGGGGTGTACATCACCACGCTCTACAACGCGAACGTCGCGAACGACGGATTCGCGTAGCGGCGCGCCGTCACTCCTCGGACTTCGGGGCCGTCCCGGACTCGTCGGGCGGCGGGCTCTCGGGAGCGGCCAGGACCACGGTCGACCGGCTCAGGTACTCGGGGGGGACCTGGTCGACCAGGTAGACGGTCTTTCCGGCCTTCATGATCACGATCCCGTCCGCCCGGGCGCGCTTCGCATCCACCTCGAGGATCACCGGGGAGGGGGTCCGGACCGAACCGGCGGCGTGGGCGTCCTCCGCCGTCTTCGACAGGTGGACCTTCTTGCGGTCCGACGGCTTCAGGCCGACCTCGAGGACGATCGCCTCCTCCTCGGGGGTGACCGGGTAGTAGAGCTGGTCGGGGATGTTCTCCGTGGGCAGGTCGAGGTCGACGTCGACCGTATGGCCGTACGTCGCTCGGATCCGGTCGTCCCGGATCTCGTAACGGCCCTTCGCGTCGGTCTCGACGATCGCGATGAGATGCTGGGGCCGAAGCCAGTGGTACGCGGGGTGCTTTTGCGAGATCGCTCGGACGATCTGATTGAGCGGAACCCAGCCGTGCGGGTCGATCGGGAGTTGGTAGCGGTCCGGGAAGTGCCGCAGGATCCCCGTCACGATGCGGCCGAGGTGGTCGAGCTCCCGGTCGTTCATCAGGAACCGGCCCGGCTGGCCGCAGACCGGGCAGCTGTCGGCCCGGAAGTATCCGTGCTGTGCGCACTCCTTCAGCATCGCCCCGGCTCTCTTCCCGTCAGGCCTTGACCTTGTCCGCCTTCTTCTCGAAGTCGGTGAGCAAGTCCGAGTAGAGGTCCGTGAGGTCCTTCAACACCCGCTTCAGCACCTGCTGGGGCCGCTCGCCCTTCGTCTTCACGTAGAGCGTCGGCCGGTCGAGGAACGGGTGGCCCAAGTAGTAGCGGGCCTCGACGACCTTCTCTTCCTTCTGGAGCGCCTCGACGAGCGGGATCAGGAGCGTCTCCTCGCCCTTCGGGAACTCGACCCGCAACAGGTCGTGCTCCTTCTCGAGAACGCGAATCTCCATCGATGGCACCGGGAGCCCGGCCACTGGCGACCGCTTCTTAAGCGTGGCGGCCAGAAAGGGAACCGCGAGCGTCTCGGACGCGGCCCGCCGACGTCCATATTATACCGTGCAACCCCTCCGCCGCGGCGGCACCATGCGGTTCCTTTTGGTCGGCGGCGGCGCCCGCGAGCACGCGATCGGCATCGCCCTCCACCGGGCCGGCTCCGAGCTCTACGTCGCGAGCTCGAACACGAACCCGGGCCTCGAGCGCCTCGCAGAGCGGTCGGCGCGGGTCGACCCGACCGACCCGGGCCGGGTCGTGGCATTCGCCAAGGAGTCGAGGGCCGAGGCCGCGGTGATCGGCCCAGAGGCGCCGCTCGCGGCGGGCGTGGCGGATGCCTTGCGGGCGGCGGGGGTCCCGACGGTCGGACCCGACCGGGCCGCGGCCCAGATCGAGAGCTCGAAACTGTTCTGTCGCGAGCTTCTTCAGCGGCATGCGATCGGCGGCCAGCCCCAGTTCGCCGCGCCCGCTTCGGTCGAGGAGGTCGACACCGCGGTGGCCGGGTTCTCGGGCCCGTTCGTGGTCAAGCCGTGCGGCCTGACCGCGGGCAAGGGCGTCTGGGTCCAGGGCGCGGACTTCGTCGAGCCGAGGGAGGGCGCGGCGTACGCGAAGTCGATCCTGGTCCAGGGGCAGCGGGTCCTCCTCGAGGAGAGGCTCGAAGGGGAGGAGTTCAGCCTGATGGCGTTCGTGACCGACTCCGGGGTCTACCCGATGCCCGCGGTCCAGGATTTCAAGCGGGCGCTCGAGGGGGACAAGGGCGGGAACACCGGCGGGATGGGGTCGTACTCCCAGCGGGACCATCTCCTGCCGTTCCTTCCCGGGCCCGACCGCGACCGCGCCATCGACCTGATCGGGAAGACGGCGGCCGCCCTGCGCTCGGACGGCCTCGCGTTCCGCGGGATCCTCTACGGAGGGTTCATGATGACCGCGGACGGGCCGAAGCTCCTCGAATTCAACGCGCGCTTCGGCGACCCGGAGGGGATCAACGTGCTCACGCTCTACGAGCCCGGGGATTTCGAGGAGCTCCTCTATGGGGTCGCGAGCGGCCGCGTCGACCCGAACGTGATCCGATTCCGCCTCCGCGCGACGGTCGTGAAGTACGTGGTCCCGCCCGGCTACGGGGATAGGCCGAAGCCCGGCGGGGTCGTCCGCGTCGATGCCGGAGCGATCGAGGCGGCCGGAGTCCACCTCGTCTACGGGAGCGTCGACGCGGTCGGTCCGGGGACCGTGCGCCTGAGTTCCTCCCGCGGGCTCGCCCTCGTCGGCGAGGCGAGCGCGATCCACGAGGCCGGGAGCCGGGTCGAGTCGGCGCTCGCCTTCGTCCAGGGCGACTACTACGTCCGACACGACATCGGCACGAAGGAGGACCTCTCGCGCCGCTGGGAGCATATGCGTCGCCTCCTCGCCCCCAACGCGAAGCCGTCCCCGATCCCGCTCTCGGTCGCGCCTCCCGAAGCGCCGCCGTCGAGCGCGGGCACACCGGACCAGGTGATCGGCTGACGGCCGAGCCGCCAAGCGTCAAATACCAACCCATCGCTTTCTTCGGAACCGACCCATGTTCTGCCCATCCTGCAAGCGGTTGATGCGCCCCGACAAGGCTGCCGGGGTCTGGCGCTGCTCGGCGTGCGGGACAGAGGTCCCGCTCGGTCGTGGGGTCGAGGTCCGCCACACCGCGGCCCACGACCGCGGGACGGTGGCGGTCGTCGAGACGAAGCACGTGACGCTTCCGAAGGCCGCCGAGACGTGCCCGAAGTGCGGGAACGGCGAGGCGTACTGGGTCCTGCGCCAGACGCGCGGCTCCGACGAGCCCGAGACCCGCATCTTCGAGTGCACGAAGTGTGGGCACAAGTGGCGGGAGTACTCGTGAGCGCGCCCAAGTTCTCGCCGGTCTCCCGGGCGTTCGCCCCCGACGCGGTGGGCTCGGCCGTGCGCCTCCGTGGTTGGGTGCTCCGGACCCGCTCGTCGGGCGGCATCCTCTTCTTCGTGCTGCGGGACCGGACCGGCAACGTCCAGGTGACCGCCCGGCGGGACGAGGTCGGCGAGGCGGCGTTCACCGCCGCCGAGCACGTGCAGATCGAGGGAGCCGTCGCGGTCGAGGGGACGGTCGCGGAGGACCGACGCGCCCCGGACGGCCGCGAGGTCCGGGCGAAGCGCGTCGACGTGATCGACGCGGGGGAGCCGTTCCCGATTTTCACCGACCAGACCGAGGAGTTCCTCCTCGACCAGCGGCACCTCGCAATCCGCTCGCAGGAGAACGTGGCGATCTTCCGCGTCAAGGCGGAGCTTTTGCGCGCGTTCCGCGAGTTCTTCGACCGGGAGGAAGTCGTCGAGATGACTCCGCCGATCCTGACGGGGAACGCCGCCGAGGGGGGCGCGGAAGCGTTCCGGTTCGACTAC
>Ga0187770_10001755_pt1 | contig 11722 bp, 9 predicted proteins | sample 0116_SJ02_MP02_2_FD_133154 | JGI IMG/M metagenome (GOLD analysis project Ga0187770, IMG submission 133154) | Tropical peat soil microbial communities from peatlands in Department of Meta, Colombia - 0116_SJ02_MP02_20_MG | ecosystem: Environmental > Terrestrial > Soil > Wetlands > Peat | place...
AGAGCGGCGGTGCAGGTCGGGAGGCCAAGACGCTATCGATCATCCTGAGGGCTTGCATGATGACCGGGCCAACGTGGTCGCCGGGTGTGCCGTCGTGCTGGCCAAGGAGCGGCCGTGGAGCGAAGCAGAGCAGGAGGCAAACATGCCTCAGGAGTTTGGCGGAATGCCCGACAGATTGAGACTGCCACTCGCGCGGTTCACGCGGACGTATCGATCGGCGGAACAGGAGATGGATGACTTCATGCGCGAGACCGAGGAAGGCGTTTGTAAGCCCGTGAGAGGTCGATAATGTGTCCAGCATGTGCCTGCTTCCCCGAAAAATGCCCAGGGCTGGGCGTTTGCGAGGCAAACAACCCTCAGATACTCCATATTACGGGCCGGACGGCGTTCAACTCGCAGAGGCGCGCAGAGGCGGGATTTTGGCGGGAATGGCTATGGATTCAGACCTATTAACGTGGATTTGTGCTGAACCGGGCTTATCCTCGGATGCCTCAGAGGTTAAGCTATTCGTTTAGGGGGGGGCCCCTCAGGTTGACTCAGGAATCTGTTGACCAGGCCGAAGAGGCGCTGAGTCTCGTATTATTGATGCGAGCTTGGTTGCCAGTTCGATTCTCATGAGTTCCCTCCGAGCTTAAGAAATTAAGAGCGTAGACCATTTAGGCTTATTACGCAAAATCACCTCTGCCTTATATATGACTTTAGGTGCTATACCGCACTCCAGTCTTCTGGGCATGGTCACATAATGTTCTGCCTAGCCGAATTCCTTGCCAACGACCCATCTGTGCTACACTTTCCAGAGGGGTGTGTTGAAAATGGGGGCGGTCAAATGCGGGGGGAGAGCGCAGGTATTGGTTTAATGTTCTAGGGTTGAGAATCGTATTAGGATAATAAAGAAGATGGCTGCCTCAGACGACAACCGAATTATCAGCAGCTGCTTAAAAGGCGAGGTAGACAGTTTTGAGGCTATCGTAAGGAAGTACCAGACAGGAATACTGTCCATGGCGTGGAGCATTTTAGGGAACGGCGAGGATGCCAAGGATGTGGCCCAGGAGACGTTCTTCCGGGCTTTCAGGAACCTCAGGTCTTTTGACCACACAAGAGACTTCAGGACCTGGCTCCATGCCATTGCCTACCACACATGCCTGGACCAAATTAAGAAGAAAAAGACAGAGAAAAGGCATCGATCCGAGATAATCACTTTAGTGCCTCAGAGATCTGAGAAGGCGGAACCAGACCTCGGCATCGAAGAATCAGAGATCGTGAAGCCATTATGGATGCAGCTGAGCATCAAAGAGCGGTTAGCGTTATCCCTGGCCTTGAACGAGGGATATACGGCCGCCGAGATTGGCGCAGTTCTAGATTGTTCGGAAAATTGCGCTCGCGTTCACATCTGTCATGCTAAAAGCAAACTCAGAAGATGGTTGATGGAGAGGCACGATGTGCAAAATCCATAAACTGATAGCGGCCATCATTCCACTCGCAAGAATGAGAGAAGCCTTCGTTGTGAGACAGATCCAACGATGTCCCAGGTGCCGGGAAAGCGAAAACCTCAATGACCCTCGCGTGACGGATTTCCTGAATCCGCTCTGGATCCGTCAGAGCGACGACCTCTGGCCACAGGTCTGGGATCGCATTTGTTCTGAGGAGCGAGCGCCTCAGGAAATAGAACAGTTTGGTTCCCTTTCGCCGCATTTTATCCCGAGGTGGGCATGGCCAGTAGCTGTTGCCTGCTTTGCTGGCTTGTGCATCCTCGCCATTGTCAGTCTCAAACACTCGGAAACAGTAAGCAATCAGCCTTCTGCTATTTTACCGATGAAGTCACTGAATATGCAGCCAAGAGTTTTAGTGTTAGACGCGGAACTTAATGGGAAGCGCGCTAAACCCTACATCTACCAGACGCCGACAGGATCGTTTATTTGGATTGTGCCATCCAAGGAAAATGGAGATTAAGATGCGGATTTTAAGATGTTTTATAATTGTCTGCTTCTTTTTGGTCGCTGGGACTATGGCCCTAGCCAGTGATAGATATGTCATCGACGTCCAGTTGTTCAGAGGTGCAAGGGACGTCGGACGGCCTCAGGCGACTGCCAAGGTTACCATCTCATCGTTCTCCGACTCGTTGTTTTTCCCCGCAAAAAGGTCCTCGCCGACGGAAAAGCCTGCCAGCGGAGCGACCCCGGGAATCACTACCGAGCTTGCCTCGATCTTTCAACTGAACCGAATTGATCCGGTCAACTCCAGCGAGATCGTCTGGGACGGCCAAAAAGAAATCGTCAGCGAATCCATCTTAATCGATGGGCAGCTATACCCCATTGTCCTCTATCCCAAAGTCCTCCCCAGCCAGAAAGTCTCCTTCAAAATCGAGATATCTCGCTATTCCGACCAAAATGTTGGATCCCTCTCACCCGAGCTCGATCAGTTGGCGACGAAACCTGAAACGCGGATTTTTACCAAAGTGAGGAGAGTAGAATCCTCCTGGGGCGAGGGAGAACCCGTACTCAGCACGGAAATCGTGGCTCTCTTCGATGACAACGTTGTCGTGGGCTTTCCTTTCAACGATCAATCGTATTTTCTTGCGTTGCGCGTTAAGGAACGGCCCGTCATTCCGCAGGCCCAGCCAACGACCGGATCCGCTTTGGAGGCCGAGGACGTCCTTCCGGCAGGATTCTTGATTCCTCCCAAACCATTGCTCCAGATCATGCCCGATTACCCTGAGACTTGCAAGAGAGCTAGTATCGAAGGGACTGTCGCCTTGCTTATCACCACTGACAGAAAAGGCAACGTCGAGAATGCTCGCGTAATAAGCCCGGCCCAGTCCGCGCTCAATCGAGCGGCCGTTGAAGCCATCCGTCAGTGGAGATTCGAGCCGGTCGTCTCGAAAGGAAGGCGGGTCAAAACCATCTTCTATATGATGGTCGATTTCAGATTGCACAAGGAAAGCACGCCGCTCGCCAAGACTAAATAGAAACAACGTGGGCCGCCGAGCGGCCTCGCAAGGAAGGAAACTCCTCAAGTCTTGGGGGCGACGAGAGATTAAGCGGCAAGTGCCAGGCGAAATATGGGCAAGACGTCTTGGGTTCTCGCATTAGCCTGGGCCATGGCCTTTGTTCAGCCATTGACCGCAGGGCCTCAGGTCTTGGACCAGCCCACCCGTGAGGCGCCGCAGGCAAAGAGACTCGAAATCGGCTCCCAAACGCCCGTTAGAGAAGTGATGCCCCCATATCCACGGGAACTCTCCGAGGCTGGCGTTTCAGGCGAGGTTGTGATCTGCGCCATCATTGATGATAAGGGCAACGTCAATGATCGGAGCTGTTTTATCGTACGGCCTCTTCATCCTGTGCTCGATCGACTGGTTCTCGAAGCGGTAAGGCAATGGAAGTTCAAGCCATATCTTTATCAGGGACAACCGATACCTATCCCAACGTTTATCTCCGTTGTTTTCAAGTCGAGAACAGACGGCCCCGGCATGCCGGAAAGCGAAATCCGGGCCCCAGTCGAGGAGGCGCTTGCAGAACCGTTGCGGAACGTCCTCGACCGTGCGGCCGGTTATTCTGAAAAGCTCAAGGCTGCAGCGCTTTTCTATACATGCCACGAGAAAACCAGTGAATTATCCCGTCAGGTTGGCGAGGAGGAGACCTACGTCAATTGTTGGGTGACGGCCGAGCAATACGTTGCGTCCGCCCGGTACCGTTTTCCCATGCTCAAGGGCTCCACAAAGGCCACGTATGTCAGCGACTATCAGCTCGTCGGTAACGATGGGAACATCAAGGAACGACGCTGGTTGCTCGAAGAAGACGGGAAGAGAGTGGCCCGAGAAGCGGGCCTCGAAAAGGTGCCGCCACTTGGGGCTGTCCTGCCGATTCTCATGCCGGACCGCTTGCTCAGCCGCGAGGCCCAACGTTCATATTCCTATACGCTTGGGAGAGAAGATACCGTACGCGGCATGAAATCCTATATAATCGAAATCAATCCTCGATCCGGCCGAAAAGGCGACGTCAAGAAAGGGACAATCTGGGTCGACAAGAGAGATTTCCGTGTCCTCAAGATAGAGGTGGAAACGCGCTCATTGCCGGGCTGCGAAAAGATACTCGAGGAATGCTCAGAAAACTATCTCACACCGCATTTCTTATTCCGGCATTATTATAGTATCGAAAGACATGGCCTCTTGTTTCCTGACCGGTCTGAAATCAGAGTTGAATACACTGGGCTTGTGAATCCTCCTAAGGATACCAAGCTCCGCATAGACCTCCGTTATGAGAAATACCGTTTTTTTACCGTTGAGACAGACTATGAGATTATCAAACGAGGGCTCAAGGCCTCTCCGACTGCCCGATTAGGGGCGGGTATCCAATCTAGCTACCGGGGAAAATCATCTGTGATGGGGAGGCGCTAGCCCCATGCACAGCGAAAGACGGGGCCACGGGAGCAAAAGGAGTCGCTTCTTCATCCTATTCGCCTTGCCGGCCTTGCTCGTGTCTATTCAAATGCAAGGCCCCTCTCAACCAGTGCGATCAAAGCTCTATACGAAAGGTTTTTTAGGTCATATGGGCTGCCTTGACTTCTCAGCTACATATCCAAGCACAGGTTCGCCGCAGGAACTTAGGTATGACGCTTCGGCAACTGTCAAACTCGTTCCTGTTCGTGTCATTGGCCCGGATGGCCGCCCGGTTCGAGGTCTTAGGAAAGAGGATTTCATTCTCTATGACAACGGCCAGCAGCAAGTTATCACGGAGTTCGAGGTCCATGAGCCTCCGGGAGTTTCAACTCTGCCTGAATCTGGAGCGCGGGCGGCGGGAATCCTTCAAGAGGTCAACCGGAAATTCTTCTTCGTTTTAGATATGCAGGCAACCGATAGAGTCGGAAATGCAAATGCCAAGGCAGCGGTCTTGGCCTTCGCTTCTTCGCATCTCCAACCAGGAGATGAGGTCTGTATCCTTACATTCGGGGCTTTTACCGGACTCGTCTTGAGACAATATCTGACGGCAGACATGGATAAAATCACGAGGGCGCTTAAGCACTCGTTTGAGATGGGCTCTACGGCGGGAATGCCACAGGCCGAAGTAGTCGAATTGCCCCGTGACGACGTAAACGCTCAACTGAGCAGTATGGGCGGGATGCCGGGGTTGATTTCAGGCGGGCAAATGGGAGTCGTTTTTAGATCGGTGCCTGAGGAATCCCAACCTTCGAACCGGATCGTCGTTCCGGGGTTCGGTGCCTTTGGCCGGTCCTATGCGGATTTCGACATGAGCATGCACGAGCTGGCAAGAGCCTTGGCATATATCCCAGGGAGCAAGATAGTTGTTTACTTTTCGACACGAATCCCGAACAAGAATGTCGCCCGTTTATTCGCAGACGTCAATGCAACGATCTTCGCCGTCAACAGCAATAGCGTCCCTGTTAAGGGCGGCGGCGCCGGTGGCGGCTTCATGAGACGACAAAAAGAAGAGCAAGGCCAGGCCCTGGCTGAATTTGCGGAAGCATCCGGGGGCCGCTATTTCGATAACGTTGCTGCAGCTGACGACATCGCCAGGGATGTGATTGAACTGTCCGGTTATTATTACGTCCTTGGATATTATGTCCACCCTAAATGGGATGGCCGTGCCCACGAAATAAACGTAGAAACCTCAGTTCCAGGATATCGAATCATGGTCCAGGCCGGTTATAATAATCCGAAGCCTTTTGCCCAGTGGACCGATATTGAAAAGCAACTGCAACTCTTTGACATTGTTCTATCGGACCAACCAGTTGGGACTGAATCCCTCGACCTTCCCTTAGAGATTCTATGCAAGCCCGTAGCAACTGCGGCAAATATCGCTATTCTGACGAAACTCCAAGTTGATGAGAAGATCGGCCTTCCGTCGGGCCAGACTGAGGCTTATGTTTTTATCTTGGATCGGAACCACCAAACTGCAGCAGCTTGGCGGGGTGTTCTGGATACGGCGACTGCAAAAGTAAGAACGCTTTACCCCTATGCCGTGACGCGACTTTCACCCGGCCCTTATGAATGCCGGGTAGCTTTTAGGGAAATGGGAACAGGACGGTCGGCTGCAACAAGGCGGACTTTCAACGTTCCTGAGTCACCAGCTGCGAATCCCGGTCCGAGAATCTGTGCTCCGCCCCTCCTGCTTCAGAAGGGTCAAGGTGAGTTCGTCCGATTGACGAAGTCGGGAAAAAGGAGTCTTGTGGGAGGATCTCTGTTGAGTTTTTATCCCTTATGGCCTCGGGGTTATGTCCCTTTGATAGACGACTATGAAGGCTCTGAAATCCTAGCCCTGCTCTCCGTTGTTACTTTTAATAGATTTGATCCCGAAGAAAATCTAGTGATAGACCTCCTAGACGGACCAGACGGAACGCCTATTCCTCTCGTGTGGAGACTAGCCGACAGCAAGTTGTCTGAAGATAAAACACTTTCGTGCCTCTTGAGGATTGGGATAGGAAATCAAGAGCATTTTCGGATTAAGTTCACCGTTTTTGATGCTTCAACTGGGGTTCAAGACAGTGCAATCATTTCGTACTGAAATGTCAAGCAATACTGAGCCTTGCACAAACATGTTTTATGAGAGATGCCGTTTTCTTCACTGTTGAGAAAGGCCATGAGCTCATCAAGAGAGGAATCGATGCCTCTAAGACTAATGGGCCAGACGCCGGAGTCTTATCGAGGGGGGGCTATATATAGGGCTGATGATTTAAAGATGCATAAATTACGGGTAACCTGGAAACTCGCAATCCCCATCTGCTTGTGCATAGAGTCCTTTACGGCTTTATCTCTGGCCGGCAATTGGAGAACCCCGGTTATGGGAGTTTGCCCAGGAACATTGGCTACAAGCGAATCCGGCCTATCCTCTCTTAAGAGCCAAGCGGCAGACTATTGTGATAGCCTCTCGCACGCGGTTCTGGATTTTGTTTGTCGCGAGAGGATCGAGGAGTGGTTCTACGGCGAACCACAGGACATCAACCTACTTTCCGGCATATTCTTCCTCGACAACCGCATCGGAAGATACAAATATATCTATGACTACCAACTCATCCGTGATAGAACCGGCCATATTCGGGAAAACCGTACTCTCCTCCAGGAAGAGGGGAAGAAGGTAGAGCTTCGTGATGCTCCGCTAAATACGCACGTAATTAAATATGCCTATGTCGTCATGGGGCCTCTCGGGCTCCTCAGCCGAAGTCACCAGGCGGATTTTGACTACAAGATCACCCGCGAAGAAAAGCTCGCCGGTGAGCCAACCGTGGTCATTGAAGCCATACCGAAGCCGGGCGTCCATCCGGATTACCTTTACGGGACGATCTGGTTGCGGAAAAGCGATGCCGGCATCCTGAAGGTCCAATGGAATCCCGCATCGATGGAAAACTACGCGAGCGTCGAAGATGTCGGCCGGAAACTCCGCATGAAGCCCGATATCCTCATGACATCGGAATACGCTTTCGAGAAAAACGGCATCCGTTTTCCCAGCCGCTATAACGTCAAGGAAAGATACTTAGGCCGATTCCACCACCGATTCGAGCGTTCCGAAACCGACGTGATCTACGATCAGTATAAATTCTTTACAGTCGAGACAGAGGTGAAATTCTAAGGACGTAAAGAGGGCGAGGACAATCCCCATGAATAAGCGTGTTGCGTCACTCGCGATAGTAGGGTTGCCATTGATCATGGCGTCAGGATTGTGGAGCAGACCGCAAGACCGGCCTCAAGAGCAGCTGCGTCTCCATTATGAAGCCGCAGCGATCGTCAAGCTCGTTCCGGTCCGCGTTCTCGGCGCCGACGGCCGCCCGGTCATGGACCTCCGCAAGGAAGATTTCACCCTTTATGAGGATGGGCAGAAGAAGACCGTCACTGAGTTCGAGGTCCATACGATCACAGACGCCGGCCTGGCCGTGACCCCGGAACTTCCCCCGGGTGTCAAACCGGCCGCGGCTATGAGCCGCAAGTTTTTCTTGTTCCTCGACGTCATGGGGAGTGATCCTGAGGGAAGGCAGAAGGCGGTGGCCGTGACCCGGCAGTTTCTCGACACCCAGGTCCGTCCAGGCGACGAGGTTGGGCTCCTTGGCTTCTATTCAGCGTCGGGCTTTTTCATCAGGGAATACCTGACGACGGACATCGGCAGGGTTCGGAAGGCCGTCGTGACTCTGACAGAGCCTCCGCCCAGCCCGGAGCAGGTAGTGACGTACGGGGTGACCGACGTACCAACGAAGGTCGGCGCCCCTGGCGCACGGAACTTCGAGCCGGACCGCGGCGGCTTTGATCCCCATGGCACGGTGATCATCCCCGGCTCCGCGGATTTCGGCCGCAAACCCGAAGACTTTGCCGACCGCCTGAAGGACGTCGCCGAAGTCTTCAAGACGATCCCAGGCAATAAGAGCCTGATCCTATTCACGTCGCAGCCCCTCGGTCCTGACATCGGGAAGCTCTTCGGCGCAACCGGGACGGCCGTCTATGCCATCAACACCCAGGATTGGATGGCCGTCGGTCGGAACGGCGACAAAGTGAAACACATTTGGTGGGAACATCCCCTTAAGGCGATGGCGGCGGCGTCCGGGGGCAATTACTTTGCGGACATCAATCAGGTCACGGCGATCTCACAGGACCTTCAGGCACTGACCGGGAATTTCTACGTCCTGGGCTATTACGTTAAAGAATCCTGGGAAGGCAAATATCATAAAATCCGCATCGATGTCGCGCGGCCTAATACGCGTGTGCTGCTCCAGGAAGGCTACTCGGATGCCAAGCCTTTTTCCCAGATGACGGATTTCGAGAAGGACGTCCAGCTCTTCGATCTCATCTGGTCCGAGAACCCCACTTCGAGTCCGCTGCCTGTCGCCACTGAGATCCTCGTGTCGGCCGACGGGACCAACCTTCAGGCATGCGTTCTAGCCAGTCTGGACGTCGGGGCCAAGACCGGCCCGCCGGCCTCCAAGTCTGAAATCGTCATCCTGCTCCGTGATAAAGACGGGACCCAGGTCCTTTCCCGGAAGTGGACGGTCGACCTCAAACGATATGATGGGCGGTTCCTGCTGCCTTACCTAATCACGCCAGTCCTGCCCGGCGCCTCCGAGGCGCGGCTTGTTGTGCGCGACCTCAATTCGGGAGAGGCCTGCGTGGGACGAGCCCGCTTCGATGTCGCGGCCGCACCTCAAGAGGGGCTCGTGCTGTTCTCTCCGCTTCTCCTCGAAACGGGGCCCGAGGCGGTATTCATGAAGTTGCCCTTAGCCCAAAAGGCAAGGGGAGGGTCAGGCGAGCAGTCGCTCATCGAGTTCTATCCCCTGATGCCCAAGGGCTATCACCCAGTGGTCTCGGAGATAAGGGAGGGAACGGATCGGCTGGTCCTCATTCTCCCGTTCGTACTGCTCCCGGCCGAATCCGGAGACCAGCCAATTCTGTCTGTCGGTGCGAAGCTAATTTCGCGGCTTGATGGCGCTGAGACGAGCCTTAAAATAACTGTCCGCGATCATAAGGCGTTTGTAGGAAAGCCCGATATCCTAGTGGCGGATATCATCCTTCCCGCCGTCGTCCCGGGTCAGTATAATCTTGAGATTTCCGTGGAGGATATCGGGAATGGCCGCCGCGCTTCGGTCCGCGAGCCGCTCCTTATTAAATAATACAGAACGGCCCAGCTCGAATTTCTCTGGGCAGAGAGGTTTGCGGATCATCTTCTTTATTAAGGATAAAAGTGCTGGACAAAAGCTGACTTCGAACAAATCGATTATGGTCAGAGCTACAAGTTGTTGACGATGATCTCAGAGGCTGCTATGGATGACTTCGGAATGAGGGGCAGCTTACGTTCTAAGGGGGAAGAGCAATGACTCTCCGGGATTCAAAAACACCTTTGTTGGCAGCTCTTTGCGCGGCACTGGTCTTGACACTCTACGCGCAAGAGCTTCATTACGAAACGGGTGTCATCAATATCGAGGTCCCGGTCCGGGTCTTCGACGGGGACCGCTTCGTCGACAACCTGACGATCAACGACTTCGAGGTCTTCGAGAACGGCAAGCCCCAGAAGATCGTCGCCCTGTACCTGATCCGGAAGACGGAGGTTCAGAAAGAGGAGGCGCCAAGGTTCACGGAGGCCAAGCTTGCTCCGAAGATCAAGTCCGTTCCAGAAACCTTGCGGAATTTCCTACTTATCTTCGAGCTCCTTGAACCCATGCCGAAGGTTAACGAAGCCATTGATTATTTCTTCAGAGACGTTTTTTATAAAGGGGATCAGGTGACTATTGTCAGCCCGAAAGGGATGTACCGGTTTAGGCAAGAGCTATTTGACCAGATGCGTCCCGCCGAAGTCGCCGGTCAAATCAAGCGGAACCTGAGGAAAGATATCTTGGCTGGCGCCACGGACTATAGGCATCTCATTCAGGATATCAAGGATATAGAAAAGAACCCGGACATTGACGGAGAGCTGAAAGGACGGTTAATCATGAATGATGTCCGGGAACTGCGAGATCGGGTAACTATCAACGATCAGGGAATTCGTCGGCTGGCCCAGGCCTTGAAAGCTCAGGAAGGGCGAAAAATAGTCTTCGTATTCTACGAGAAAGAAGATATCGTAATTCCGACCTCGAAAGAGGCGTACTCAGAGTATGACCTGGAAGCCCGGAGGCCTATTGACTACAACGTCAAGGACATCGAGAAGATCTTCGCCGACGCCTCTATAACAGTCAATTTCATTTTTCTAACCAGTTCCACGACGAGCGAGTTTGATATCACGGACCAACGGCGCGATGAGGGACTTGGCTTGGCCGACCTATCTAACAGTATCTTTGGGGCCTTTCGGGAGATGTCGGAGGCCTCAGGCGGAATGACAGAATCTTCGTCCAACGCATTGGCTGCTTTCAAGAAAACGGTTATGGCTTCGGAGAATTACTATCTGCTTTATTATGTCCCTTCCGAGTACAAGGCCGACGGGAAATTCAAGGAGATTAAGGTCACGGTGAAGGGGAAGCATTATCAGGTTTCCAACCGTTCCGGCTATATTGCCAGATAACATCTCCTGCAAACGCCCAACACGGCCAGCCCACTCATATATACGGGTCGGACCGAGTTCGAGGCGCATAGGCAAGCAGGGGCGGGATTTAGGTGGGAATAGGCATGGGTCTGTATCTATTATGCAGATCTGCACTGATCCAGGCTTATCCTCGGATGCCTCAGAAGTTAAGCCATTCTGCCAGGCAAGACCCTACCCCTTCAGTTTGATCCATGCTGCGGCTGGCCGGGCTGAGGGGCAGCCAGTAACCTCTCCTGTTCCTACCAGCCGATCCTTCGATGTTAGGATTAGAGGTTATAGATCGATTTGACGACGGGAAACAACGGCAGTAAGATATTGTAGCAAATCAAATAGGAGGCAGAAGATGTTTGAGGGAGTCCTTCAACCGGAGCATCTCCTACTGATTCTTGCCATTGTCCTTATAATTTTTGGGCCTAAGAAGATTCCTGAGCTCGGTAAATCTCTGGGTCAGGCCATTCGAGGCTTTAAGGACGGAATAAACCAGGCTAAGGAGGCGATGAACGAGCCCGACGGTAAGAAGCCAAACGATACGTCCGCGATCCAAAAGACAGAGGGCAAGAAAGAATAAGCAACCTTTATTCCTGTTTCCTGCGTTGGATGGTCATCCTGATCGACCATCTGGGTCTCGCCGCTGGCGATTAAGCTCAGTCCAGGATTTCGATATGATAAGGGTAGGGCACTGATCAGGAGAAGAGCGCGATCTAGTAATAGAATCT
>Ga0187770_10001756_pt1 | contig 11714 bp, 9 predicted proteins | sample 0116_SJ02_MP02_2_FD_133154 | JGI IMG/M metagenome (GOLD analysis project Ga0187770, IMG submission 133154) | Tropical peat soil microbial communities from peatlands in Department of Meta, Colombia - 0116_SJ02_MP02_20_MG | ecosystem: Environmental > Terrestrial > Soil > Wetlands > Peat | place...
ATGGAGGAATGTCGCGAACGTGTCGACCAGGCGCTCGAGGCGCTGCGCGGCTTGCCGGAACCGGAGACCCGTCACGAGATGAGGCTCCAGGCAGCTCGGGCAGTCTCATTGATGTTTACCAAGGGGCTCGTGCCCGAGGTTGCCGCGGCCGCGGCCAGATCTCGTGAACTCGCCGAAAGCGTCGGATCAACCGAATATCAACTGCGGGCGTTATGGCGTCTGTGGTCGTATTACATAAGCTCCGGCGGAGGCCGCGCTGCGCTCGAGTTGGCAGAGACGCTCCACACGCTCGCCGTGGAGCAGGCCGATCTTCCCGACCAGCTCATTGGAGAGAGGATTCTTGGCGTCTCGTTGCATTACCTGGGCGAGCAGCCCAGCGCACGCCGTCATCTCGACCGCATGCTCTCTCGTTACGCCGCCTCACTGCACCAGTCGCATGTCATTCGCTTTCAGCGCGACCAGGGCTTAGCCGCCCGCGCTTTTCTCGCACGGGTCTTGTGGCTCCAGGGGTTCGCCGACCAGGCGATACGGATCGTTCACAGCTGCGTCGAGGAGGCACTGGCGACCGGTCACGCATTATCAATATGTCCGACGCTGGCGGAGATGGCTTGCCCGCTCGCGATAGAGATTGGCGATTTTGACTTGGCAGCGCGCTACATCAGAATGCTGCTCGAACATTCCGCCAGGCATGCGCTCGTCTACTGGGGCACCTGGGGCCGCAGCTTTGAAGCCGAACTCGCCACGCGAACAGGCGATGCGACAGCCGCTCTCCAGGTTTTGCGGGCCGGTTGGCCGGAGCTTGGCGACGCGGTGATCGCAGCACGGTTCATGCCCCCACAGGGCGTTTTGGCCGCGGCCTGCCACCGAGCCGGTGAGGTCGCGCAAGGACTTACAGCAATCGGCGAGGCGCTCGAGTGGTCCGAACGCACAGAGCAACGATTGGGCGACCCCGAATTGCTGCGTATCAAAGGAGAGCTCATTGTGTCGAGCGGCGATGCCGACGCTGCAGCCGAGGATTACTTCCGGCAATCGATCGATCTGGCCCGGCAACAGGGCGCCCTTGCCTGGGAGCTGCGCGCCGCGCTGAGCCTTGCCCGACTGCGGATGACCCAAAATCGCCGTCTTGAAGCCCGGCGAATTCTCGAGCCGATCTATGACCGGTTCACCGAAGGTTTCGCGACCGCGGATTTAGCTGCGGCCAAGACTTGTCTGGATTCGCTGCCGGATTAGCTCAGCGCCAGGTAAATGCTCAGCAAGGCGACGATCAGGACCAATACCGTCGACAGGATCAGTTCGGCGCGCACGCCGCCTGCGGAGTGCGTCGCTTGATCGTCGATCAATCGCGCGGTCCGAATGAAACGGGCGGCTGCAAGCCCAATCAGAGCGACCCCCAGGACGATAAGAGCCAATCCATCGTATCGGCCAAGCGGGCCGGACAGCCTGTCCAGCTGCGAGCGAATCTTGGCGTCGAGTGAACTCGTACTCGCCACCGCGAGGACAAACAGATTGAGCTTTTCGACGACCACCCCAAACGCGATTACCGCGATCCCGGTGCGAATCCAGGCAAGGAACGTCCGCTCGTTGGCGGCATGGTCACTATAGCTACGGATCATGGCGCGAAGGCGATGTTACCCTATCCTGTCCGCGTTCGGACCAATCTCGAACAGCGTGTCGCGGCCGGCAGCGGCGCTAAAAGAAAATGCTGACGTTCTTGGCAAGCAGCACGTTCTGATCAAGCGTCACCTTGCGCTCGGCGATTTTCCACTCGCCCTCGGCACGACGCAGCACGTCGCCGCGGGCGCCGACGTAGAAATCCTGTTCGGTTTCACCGCGACTGCGATAGACGAGGAAGTTCGAGTACACCTGCACTTCGCTAGCCGTCGCTCCCGCAGCCACCTCGATATTGGTGATCAGATGCCTGGTGCGCGACGGCGGGTCCTCCGCCCAGGCCATGCCGGTATCAAGCCGTGCGACGCGGCCTGTCAGGCTTTGCTTATCCTCGTCGAGGATGGCGAGTTCAACGTCATGGGTCATGTCATCTTCGACATAGCGATCGGGATCGAGGATCGCGATCGCCTTGCTGCGCCGCGGATAGCGGTTGTTACGCGCCGCCATCCAATAGCGGATGTCGTCCGTCAACAGCGCCAACCACTCTTCGAAGCGACGCTCGTCGAGAAGACGCGCCTCGCGATAGAGAAACTGCTCGATCTCGCGGGTTAGATCCGTATTCATTCGGCAGCGCTCGGCAGCGGCTTAGGGTAGGGCAGCGTGGACCAGTCCTCCGCGTCCATCATCTGCGCCCAATGGCCATAGAACTGCCGGTGATTGCTTTCGCTGAGCCGGAAATCGCTTGCCCAGCCTTGAAGGCCCTCGTCAAACCGCTCGTGCCCCAGCCCCATCTGCTGGTTCAGCGCGATCCGCCGCGAGACGGTGCCTCGGCAGGTCAGTGTGCATTCCTGCCAATTGTCCATATCGTCCTGCTCGAATGTGCCCGAGGGGCTGAACCCGCGCACAGCAGCGAGACGGATAGCCTTTTTGACCTCGGGCGGCGCTGCTTTGTCGACAAAGGCCCAAGACCATACCTCGGTCTTGTCGGGACCGCGCGGATGCCAGACCCGGAATGTGCGCGAGGTCGCGCGCAGCATCGAAAAGTTGGGGAACATCGTGCCGACAATCGGGTTGGTGAGGCGCGAGCGGACCCCCAAGCGGGCCCGAACCTCGGGATGGATCTGCTTCTCGTATTCGAGGAGTTCCGGTATCGGCGGGTCGCCGACATCGTCCGATCCGACGCAGATCATGATATGACCCAGGCCTGGCGACACCATCGCACCGGTCGTCTCGCTCTTGGTCGCGACACCGGTGCTGAAGTGGGTCTTGACCGCGGAGAGATGCGACCAGCCGACATGATAGCTGTCACCGCCAAAATTCTCGGCAGGGAACTTCCAATTGCACGGCATGACCCATTTGTGGACACCGCCGATCACCTCGATGCCGCCTTCGCGGCGGTCGAAGAAATTGTCGAGGTACCAAGTCATCTCGCCGAGATAGTCGAGCAGCGGCGGCGCCGCGGCGTCGAAGGTCGCGAAATAGAGCCCCTTGTAACTGTCGATCTGTGCGACCGGGACTAAGCCCCAGTTCTTTCGATCCAGCTCGCTGTAGTAGGCTTCCTTGAGATAGGGCACACCCGCCAGCGAACCATCGTTGCGGTAAGTCCAGCCGTGATAGGCACAGGTAAAGCTGGCAGCATTGCCGTCGTCGGCACGACACAGCCTGTTGCCCCGGTGGCGGCAGACATTGAGAAAGGCACGCACCGTCCCGGATGTGTCGCGCACTACGAGGACCGGGTCTTCGCCCATATAGGTCGTCATGAAGTCGCCGGGATTTGGGATCTGGCTCTCGTGGCACAAGAACAGCCAAGACCGCGCGAAAATCCGCTCCAGCTCTTGCTGGTAGATCTCCGGCTCGATGAAGATACGCCGACTGAGCAGGCCGTTGTCATTGTCGACCAGAGCCCCCATAGCGGTATCCATCGGCGATCTCCCTTACCGGTTCGAGGGCGGGCGACGCGGCATACGCAATGTCGCCCCGGCATCAACTGTCACAACGGTGCCGGTGATGCTCCCGGCACCCCGTTTTGACGCGAGAAACACATAGGCTCCGGCAATGTCGTCGGGCTGCAACGCGACCTGGAGCGGATTGCCGGCGCGCAGCCGATCGGCGATGTCGGGGTCAGCAAATTGCGAGCTGGCATCCTGATGTAGCGTCGCTAGACCGCGCAGGTCGGTGATCGTCCCGCCGGGCGCGACGCCATTGACCCGCACGCGCGGCGCGAATTCGATCGCGAGCTGGCGGATCAAGCCGACGACCGCATGTTTCGAGGCGGTATACAGGGCGCCGCCACCACCGGAATTGAAGCCCGCTACCGAGGCAGTAAAAACGATCGAGCCCTGAGTTTTGGTCAACTCCGGCAGCGCTGCTTTTGCACCGAAGACGCATCCCTTGACGTTAACCGCGAAGAGCTCGTCAAAGGCCGCGGAAACCTCATCCGGAGGGCACTCGGCAATGGGGGCGTAGACATCGAAGATGCCGGCATTGCCGATAAAGCTGTCGAGCCGGCCGAACGCGTCGACTGTCGCGGCGACCGCCTGTTCGTTGTCCGCCCATCGGGCTACGTCGCCGGAGAGGGCGAGCACCTTGTCGCCAAACGCGTCGCGTAGCTCGTCGGCGCGAGAGCCAACACGATCAAGGACGCCGACGCGCGCGCCCTCCTCGACAAAGCGCGCCACCACGGCTCGGCCAATGCCCGAGCCGCCTCCCGTTACAAGCGCCACATGTCCATCGAGCCAACCCATGGAGCGTCCTCCGCCCAGGCCCCGGCCGTGTTGCGATTATTTTTGTCGACCGTTCCGATTTATAGCACGTCGAGCTCCGGCCGGCTCATCCGTGAGTAAGATACGCGGCGAGAACTGGCTCCAGATCGAATTTGCCGCGTTTCAGGTCGTGACCGGCTCCCTCTACCGCGATCAGCGCCGTTGCGGCCGGGATGAGTTCGATGGCGCTGCGCAACTCTGCGACCGAGCCAAATGGATCGGCGCTGCCGTGAACAAACACGCACGGCACGCGAAGGCGCGGGAAATGCTCGGTGCGCAACCGCTCCGGCTTACCCGGCGGATGCAGCGGATACGAGAACAGCAACAGCGTTTCGACCAGACCTGGCATCTCCGCGGCCAGCATGGTCGCTTGGCGGCCACCGTAGGATTGGCCGCCGAGCCCCACTCGCTGCGGTCCAAGACTACGCATCGCGGCGACGGCGAGCCGCAATCCCTCGCGGTCGGTCGCGGCCGAAGAGGGCGGTGGCGGGCCTTTCGGTCGTCGCTGCCGAAACGGCAGATCGCAACGGAGCACATGAAAACCGGCGGCACAGAACGCCGTCGCGACCGCGATCAATAGCGGCGCGTTACTGTTGCCTCCGGCCCCGTGGGTCAGCACGAGGCCGCGTTCGGCTGGCCCGTCGGCCCGATGAAGCACGCCTTTGACGCCTTCCGCGGTTAAGGTTTCTACGTTCGCCATCCGTCAACTCCTACGCGACGCAACCATGGTAAGTATCGCAGGCGCGTCTTGGCGATGCCGAAGTCGAGCCTGCTGGCCCGCACTTTGCTTACGATTTAGGCAAACCCTTCGGGGCTCTTATGCTTCGCGCTGGACGAACGGGAGGACGAGTTATGCGGCAACAACGGCATCTGACCCGCCGGCGTATTTTGCTGAGCGCGGCTTCGGCGACGGGCTTGGCCCTCGGACGGCTTCCCGCGGTGCATGCCGCCGATCCGGTGACGCTGCGCATCGCCGGGACCGGGGTCAACCAGTTCAAGGAACTGGCCGACAAGGCGAAGGACGAGCTCGGCTTTACGATTCAATACACCTCGCTGGTGTCGGATGACGTCGTCAAGCGGGCGGTCACCCAGGCGAGCTCGTTCGACCTGCTCGACGCGGAATACTGGATGCTCAAGAAGATCGTTCCGTCAGGCAATCTGCGCGGCATCGACACCAAGAAGATCAAATATTACGACCAGATCGTCCCGATTTTCACTCATGGCAAACTGCCGGACGGCAAGCCCGTCGCGATGCAAGGCATCTCGCCGATCAAAGTGGCGTACCTGACCGCCGAGAAGTCGAAGGAATTTTCCAAGAACCCGTCGCAATGGATGACGGTGATCCCAACCGTCTACAACGCCGATACGCTCGGCATTCGGCCCGATCTGATCAAGGAGCCGATCAATTCCTGGGCCCAGCTGCTCGACCCGCAGTTCAAAGGCAAGGCCGCGATCCTCGACATTCCCTCGATCGGCATCATGGACGCGGCGATGGCGTCCGAAGCGACCGGCAAGGTCAAATATGTCGATAAGGGCAACATGACCACGAAGGAGATCGACGAGACGATCGCAGTCATGACCGAGGCCAAGAAAGCGGGGCAGTTCCGCGCCTTTTGGAAGGATTTCAACGAGAGCGTCAACCTGATGGCCTCGGGCGAGGTGGTGATCCAGTCGATGTGGTCGCCGGCCGTGACCAAGGTTCGCCAGATGGGCGTCGCCTGCAAATACCAGCCGCTCAAAGAAGGCTACCGCGCCTGGGCGGCGGGGCTCGGCGTACCCGCCCATCTCGACGGCAAGACGCTCGATGCCGCCTACGAATTCATCAATTGGTACCTGTCGGGCTGGGTCGGCGCCTTCCTCAACCGTCAGGGCTACTACACCGCAGTGCTCGAGACCGCGAAGAAGTTCATGAGCGCCGACGAGTGGAATTACTGGATGGAGGGCAAGCCGGCCGCCGGCGACATCGTCAGCCCGACCGGCGAGAAAATCGAGAGCGCTGGCGCGGTACGGGACGGCGGCTCATTCGACGAGCGCATGGGGCATGTCAGCGTGTGGAACACGGTGATGGACGAGGATCGCTACATGGTCCGCAAATGGAACGAGTTCATCGCCGCGTGATCTTGATGGCCGCTCTTGAAGCTCGTTCATGGCCGGGCTTGGCCCGGCTATCCACGAAAATGCTCACGCAGCGAGATGACTTCCCGTGGATGCCCGGCCCAAGGCCGGGCACGAACGGCCTTCAAAGCGACAGATCGATATGAACCGGGTTGTAAAAGCCGTCCCCTATCTGCAGGCGCTGCCGCTGTCCGCGGTGTTCGTCGCCTTCTTCGCGATCCCGATCGTGCTCGTCGTGGTCGTCAGCTTTTTCGACTATGAGACCTACCAGCTGCTGATCCCGGCGTTCACGCTCGACAATTACCGCGAGGTCTTTTCTGAGGACGTCACCTACCGGACCTATCTGATCACCATCGAGTTTTGCGCCCTGACCTGGGCGATTACGGTCACGCTCGGGTTTCTGATCGCGTATTTCCTGGCGTTTCACGTCCGCAGCGCGACCTGGCGGATGGTGTTGCTGCTGGTTTGCTCGATCCCGTTCTGGACCTCGATCGTGATCCGGATGATCGCCTGGATCCCGCTTTTGGGCCGCAACGGCCTCGTCAATGGGTTGCTGCTGCATCTCGGGCTCATTCACGCCCCGCAGGAGTGGCTGCTCTATTCCGGGTTCGCGGTCGTGCTCGGCTATGTCCACCTCTACACGCTGACAATGATCGTGCCGATCTTCAATTCGATGGTGCGCATCGACCGATCGCTGATCGAGGCGGCGGTCGACGCCGGCGCTAATACCTGGCAGGTCATTACGGAGGTGATCCTGCCGCTGTCGAAGACGGGCATCGCCATCGGATCAATTTTTGTCATCGCCATGGTGATGGGCGATTTCGTCACGGTCGACGTTCTCGGCGGCGGTCAGGTCGCTTCGGTCGGCAAGCAAATCGCGACCCAGCTCTCTTACCTGCAATTCCCGCCGGCAGCCGCGAATGCGATGGTGCTGTTGGTCGCGGTCATCGTGATGATCGCGCTGCTGATGCGCGCCGTCGACATCCGCAAGGAGCTGTGAGCATGGCCGCGATCGGTCGCCCGCCGATTTTCTACGCGCTGGCCGCGTTACTCGGCCTTTTCATCGTGTTCCTTTACGGGCCGATCGTGACCATCGTCGTCCTGTCGTTCCAGGGGCCGGAAGGCGGTCTCGTCTTTCCGATGAATGGCCTGTCGCTGCACTGGTTCGCCGAATTGTTCCAGCCGCAATCGGTTGGGGACATCTGGGGCTCGTTCAGCCGGTCGCTTCAGCTCGGGCTGGTCGTAATGATCTGCACCGTGCTGTTCTCGTTTCTCGCCGGCCTCGCCTTTCGCCGGCGCTTCAAGGGCGCGACGCTGCTGCTTTATCTTGCTGTCGCGAGCCTAGTGATGCCCTCGGTCGTGGTCAGCCTGGGCATCGGTGCGCTGTTCGAGATGTTCGGCATCGAGCGCAGTTGGTACAGCTCAGCCTTGGGCGCGCATCTGACCTGGACCCTGCCCTTCGGCCTCTTGATCATGTTTGCGGTGTTCAACCGCTTCAACCCGTCCTACGAGGAAGCGGCGCGCGACCAGGGCGCGAGCGGGTGGCAGACGATCCGGCATGTCGTCGTGCCGATCATCCTGCCAAGCCTGGTCGGCGTCGCGCTGTTCGGTTTCACCCTGTCGTATGACGAGATCGCGCGGACCTCGCAATCGGTCGGAGCGCAGAACACCTTGCCGCTCGAACTGCAGGCGATGCAGACCAATGCGACGACCCCGGTCATCTACGCGCTCGGAGCAATGACGACGGGGCTCTCGCTGCTGGTGATCGGAACGTCGGTGATGGCGGTGCTGCTGGTGCGCCGGCGGCGCGCCCGCTTCGGCTCCGACGCCGGGCAGGCAGTGTGAGGGCGCCATGCGGCTGATCGGCGTCGACGTCGGCGGGACCTTCACCGATATCGTGTTTGCCGACACCGATAGCGGGCGGAACCTGATCCACAAGGTGCCGACGACCCCGGACGACCCGGCGCGCGGCGTCATCGCCGGCATCCGCGAATTATGCGAGCGCGACGGGGTCCCGCGCGAGACGATCGATCACGTACTGCATGGCACCACAATCGGCACCAACGCCGTGCTTGAGCATAAAGGTGCGGTAACCGGCATGATCACCACTGCCGGCTATCGCGACATCAGCCATATCGGCCGCCACCAGCGCCCGCAGCATTATTCGATCCGCCAGGAAGTGCCGTGGCAGGACCGGCCGCTGGCGCGCCGTCGTCACCGGCTCACCGTCGCCGAGCGAATTGTTCCGCCCAAAGGCGAGGTGCTGATACCGCTCGACGAGGCGGCGGTGCGCGAGGCAGCGCGTACGCTGCGCGACAACGGCGTCGAGGCGGTCGCAGTCTGTTTTCTGTTCTCCTACCTGAACCCGGCGCATGAGGCGCGCGCCGCCGAACTGGTGCGGGAGGAATGGCCGGAGTGCTTTATCTGCACTTCCTCCGGGGTCTCCCCGCAATTCCGCGAGTTCGAACGCTTTACCACGGCGCTGCTGAACGCTTTTGTCGGTCCGCGGCTCAAGGCTTATGTCGAGCGCTTGGATAGCGGGCTCGGGGATGCCGGGCTGACCGCCGACCTTCACGTGATGTGCTCCAATGGTGGTGTCGCGACCGCCGGGACGGTGGCGCAAAGCCCGGTCCTGACGCTGCTGTCGGGGCCGGCCGCCGGTGTGCTTGGTGGTGCGTGGTCAGGTGAACTATCGGGTCGCAAGCAATTGATTACATTTGACGTCGGCGGCACCTCGGCCGATATCGGCATTGCCATAGACGGGCGTTTTGCCGAGGCCACTGCGCGCGACACGTGGATCGGCGGGTTTCCGGTACTCGCGCCGATGATCGATATTCATACGATCGGCGCGGGCGGCGGATCGATCGCGTATATCGACGACGGCGGCGCCTTTCGCGTCGGCCCGCGCAGCGCCGGCGCGACCCCGGGTCCTGCCGCTTACGGCCATGGCGGCACCGAGCCGACGGTCACCGACGCCAACTTGGTGCTGGGCCGGCTCGATCCGGAGAACTTTCTCGGCGGCGCAATGCGGCTCGATGCCGAGGCCGCGCGGCGCGTCGTTGGCCGGCTCGCAGACCAGCTCGGATTGTCGCTCGAAGCGGCCGCCGAGGGCATCCTGACCATCGTCAATGCCAACATGGCGAACGCGATAAGCTCGCGTACCGTGCAAAAGGGCCTCGACCCGCGTGATTTCGTGCTCGTCGCATTTGGCGGCGCCGGACCGCTGCACGGTGCCGAGGTGGCGCGCGCGCTCGGCATCCCCGAGGTCGTGGTACCGGCCTACCCCGGCATCACCTCGGCGGTTGGCCTGTTGACGACAGACCTTAAATACGATGCGGTTCGCACCGTATTCCAGGCGGGCGATGCCATTGATCTCGACCGTCTCAACACCGGTTTCGCGGCGATGCAAAGCGATCTGGCGCGGCAACTCACTGCCGACGGTGTCGAGCCGGGTGACGCGGCATTTCACAGGGCCGGCGATCTCCGTTATGTCGGCCAGGGTTATGAGTTGCGCGTGTCGTTCCCGGATATCGCGCTCGATGCCGCAGGGCTCGCCGCTGCGTTCGAGCGGTTTGGCGAATTGCACCGCGCCGAATACGGCCACGTCTTCTCCGACAGCCCGATCGAGATCGTCAATATCCGCGTCACCGGCATCGGCAAGATGCCAAAGATCAGCGCACCGCACCCTCGGGAGGGGGGTACTCTTGACGGGGCGCTGGTCAAGACCGCGCCCTGCGCCTTTCAGGTTGGCGGAAAGCTGGAGACGTTGCCGACACCGTTTTACCGGCGAGACGTGCTGCCGCTCGACCAACCGATTGCCGGGCCGGCCATCATCCTGCAAACCGACTCGACCACCGTCGTGCCGCCTGGAGCAACGGTACGCGCCGATCGCGGCGGCAACCTGATCCTGCGGCTGGAGACATAATCATGGCCGAAGCCATCGACAGCATCACCGCGAGCGTCATCCAGGGGGCGCTCGAAAATATTGCGGTCGAGATGGGCTACAAGCTGATGCGGATGTCATACTCGTCGATCATCCGCGAGTCGGAGGATTTCGGCGCGGCATTGGTCGACGCCGACGGGCGCGGCCTGGCCGAGTCGGCCCAATCGACGCCGCTGCAATCGGGGCCTATCCCTGGTTATGTCCGCGGCGTCCTGAAGGCGTTGGCGGCGCGCGGCGACACGGTTCGGCCGGGCGATGTCATCATGCACAACGACGCCTATGCGGGCGCCAGCCATGGCCCCGATGTCGGGTTTATCGTGCCGGTATTCCACGACGACCGGCTTGTCGCTTTCGCCGGCACCACCGCGCATCATCTCGATATCGGCGCGCTGACGCCCGGAAGCTGCGGTATCGTCGATGCGATCGACGCCTATGCCGAGGGGCTGCAGTTCAAGGCGATCAAAGTCTATGACCGCGGCGTCCGCAACGATGCGGTGTGGCAGATCCTGCGCGACAACATCCGCGTCTCGGACCTTGTTGTTGGCGACATGGAAGCGCAGATCGCCGCCGCCCGCATCGGCGCCGAACGCCTCGCCTCGCTGATCGCCCGGCATGGCTATCCGCGCTTTCGGGCAGCCTGCGAGGCGGTGATGGACTACGCCGAGCGACTGATGCGCCAGGCGATCGCCGCTTTGCCTGACGGCGAGTACCGGGCGGAGACCAAGATCGACGGCTTCGCCGACAGCCCCGACCCGACCAAGCGGCATCTGCCGATCGTCGCGACGGTCAAGGTCAAGGGCGACGAGATCGAGGTCGACCTGACCGGCACCGCGGACCAGGTCTCGGATCGGCCGATCAACATGCCGTTCGAGGGCACGGTCGATGTCGCGGTGTGGCTGACGATCCGCTCGGTGCTGGTCGACACCGCCGTCCGCGGGCACATCCCCGTCAATGACGGACTGCTGCGCCCGATCAAGATCACCGCGCCGCTTGGTTCCTTGGCCAACCCGATCTTCCCGGCGCCGACAATCGCGCGCTTCTGCACCGGCAATGCGGTGGCGGACACGGTCATGAAGGCGCTGGCGCAGGCGATCCCCGGCCAGGTGTCCGCCGGCATCGGCAATCTCAAAGTCATTGCCTTTTCCGGCATGCGCGGCACCGGCCATTGGGTGCATATGGAAATTTTCGAGGGCAGCTATGGCGGACGCAGCGGGATCGACGGCATGGACGCGGTCGACACGCTCTACGCCAACACCCGAAACAATCCGATCGAGGATATCGAGACC
>Ga0187770_10001760_pt1 | contig 11706 bp, 8 predicted proteins | sample 0116_SJ02_MP02_2_FD_133154 | JGI IMG/M metagenome (GOLD analysis project Ga0187770, IMG submission 133154) | Tropical peat soil microbial communities from peatlands in Department of Meta, Colombia - 0116_SJ02_MP02_20_MG | ecosystem: Environmental > Terrestrial > Soil > Wetlands > Peat | place...
GGTCAGCCTCTTGGAATGCTTTGTCGACCTCACCCTCTTCGGTAGACCGATGGAGATGGATGTTATCGCCCCACTCCTCATAGAGTAATGGGGAGTCCTTCGCCAGGGCTTTTTGCGCATCCACCACCGGAGGAAGCGGATCATATTCCACATTTATCAGGCTCAAGGCATCCTCTGCCACATATCTGTCAACAGCCGCGACAGCGGCAATCGGTTCTCCCACAAATCGGACTCTGTCAACGGCCAATGAAAACGCATGTCCCGTAACTACTTTCTGTCCTAATACCCTCAGTTCAATGGTGGGTGGCAGAGGGTAATCTTTCATGTCCTCACCAGTTATTATCGCCACCACACCGGGAAGTTTGGCTGCTTGGCTTACGTCCACACTTTTGAGTTTAGCGTGCGGGTATGTGCTTCGCATAATTGAACAATAAAGCATTCCAGGCAGCTTCATATCATCTACGAATATTGCCTTACCGGTCAATAGTCGAGCGTCTTCCTTCCTCTCCACACCTGTTCCAACCCATTTTTTTGGCATATCAGTCATTTTCCACCCTCCCCCATAACTTCTTGCTGAAGTTTGCCTGCGGCCTCTTTGATTGAATCGATAATACTAATGTAGCCCGTGCATCTGCACAAATTGCCGGATATGGCGTCTTTTATCTGGTCTTCCGTTGGGTTGGAGTTTCGTTGCAACAGCGCATAGGAAGACATGATCATGCCTGGAGTACAATACCCGCATTGGACCGCATGGTTCTTCTTGAAGGCCTCCTGAATAGGATGCAGACCAGTCTCATCAGCCAAACCTTCAATGGTCTTAACGTCCGCTCCATCGGCCTGGATGGCAAATATCATGCAGGATTTAACGGCAAGTCCGTTCAACAACACGGTGCAGGCGCCGCATTTACCGGATACGCATCCAAGTTTGGTCCCGGTCAGGCCCAGATCATCACGGATACAATCCGAAAGCAGGGTTCTCGCCTCTACCGCAGGTTTGTAAATCACCCCATTAACGGTCAGTGTTATTTCCTGTTTTTTCATTTTTCACCTCGCGCTTTCAGGAAGGCTTCCTTTAACATCTTTTGAGTTATAACTTTACTCATCTCCTTTTTATACTCGGCTGATGCATGGACATCTGTGGAGGGATCGACCTCCTGGGAAGCCAGCTTGGAAGCTTCGTCAATTAGTTTGTCTGTAACCGGTTTTCCCTTCAGGGCCTTCTCGGCCCCCTTCGACCTGATGGGAGTGGGGCCGACAGATCCAAGCACGACACTTGCCGACTCACATACGTCACCACCTCCGAGCCTCATCACGACGGCGACAGACACTATCGCAAAGTCACCTGATCTTTGAGTCAGCTTATAGTATGCGTCCCCGGTATTGGGTAAGTAAGAGGGTATGGTGATCTCAGTAAGCAGTTCGCTGTGCTTTAGAGCAGATGTGAAAAGGTCTACAAAGAAATCGTCAGACTTGATTGTTCTTGCGCCGCCCGGGCCAATGGCCTTAAATTCGGCGCCTGCGGCAAGTGTGACCGTCGTCAGATCACATGCAGGATCTGCATGACAGATGTTTCCTCCGATTGTTCCCCGGTTGCGGATTTGGGCGTCGCCTATCTTGCCGGCGGCTTCGGACAGCATGGGGCAACTAGATTTAACGGCGGCCGATGTCTGCAGGGTATGGTAAGTTGTGAGACTCCCAAGTCTTAACCCGCCTCCATTGTTTCCGATTACGTATGAGAGGCCGGGAATCTTTGAGATGTCTATAATGTATTGCGGCTCCGTCAGCCTAAGTTTCATCATGGGCACTAGACTAAGTCCCCCGGCCAAGACTCTGGCGCCCTCCCCGTACCTTTCCAGCAGACCCAACGCTTCATCAACGGTGCGTGGGGCAAAATACTCAAACTCAGCAGGTCTCATAGAACTTACTCCTTTCAGTTCAGCTAGTTCTAACCCTTGCAGTTCTTTGGAACTGGTCCCATTTTTCCCTTTCCCACGATCACGCCGGCTTGAGGTCGGCCCCCTTGGCGATCACGCGGCTGTATTCGTGAAGCGTACCCTATGTAATCGTCTTTCCGTTGCACGGCACACGCCAAAGCAGACACCGACGCATGGCTGAAGCAAGTGTGAGCCACGCCAGGCACCAAGCCTTTGGCGCAGGCATCGTAGACACGCTTCTCAAAGCAAGGGACCTTCAGCCTCTTGCCTTGAAACGTGAGGAGCATGTTTCTTCATATTCCCCTGACGAGCCTTTGAGTCACAATACGTGATATGAGCGGCATGCGCGGGCAACTCCATCGCCCTTGCGCATTTACAGCAAGTGGTATGCCAGTAAAATCGAAAATGACTATTTGCCTGAATCGATTAGCTAAATCAGCTGATATTAGGGGCCGGAAGAGTCACTCGAGGTGCATCCTCCTGTAGCAAACCGGGACAGATGTTGTGTTCTGAAACAGTTTTGACATCTCTTAGACACATTGTGTATAATGAAATCGAGAAATCGGCGAACTTGAGGGATTTAGGGAGTGACAGCCGAGGGGATGTCGCATGCCTTCAAGATTCCAGGGCTGTTGTTTATCTTACGGCGCCGCAACACAGATAAGGACCATTGGTGAAAGCGAGTGGGCTTGCACTGCGTGTGCCTAGACTCACCGCTCAACCGGATGGAGCTTTTTAGTAGCTGCGCGGCCATCTTATTTTCACTCGGCCCCGCTTGCACGAGGCGGTGTACAGTCTGTCTGGGGGATGAAGCCAATCGGGCGATTCCAACGGAGTATAGAGCATCGCCAGAGCGAATGTCGCGACGTGAGTGGATTTCTGCATGCCAGCCTGTTGATTGTCGTCTGATGCACTGTTTCAAACCGCTTCAGCCTGCTTGCCGCTCGCGTTTCCTCCTGAGGATGTGCCGGCCTGTGCCTCCTAAAGTAACTTTTGCGTCTCCCTTTCGTAGGGGCGATCTAGAATTCTTTCGACCCTCCTTTGGAACGGAGGGCGAGGAGGTTCTTTGTTTCTCGATATGGAGGCTTGGGGAATTGTTCCAGAAGGATCTTTCCGTAAAGGGGTAAAAGCGCTATGAGCAGAGATATTTCCTATTTAGCCTTTGCTGACACCGTCGACGATCCGACAAAAACCGCCTGGGAAAATGTAGTTTTGCACGGATTGCCCGCCGGCTGCGAGGTGCGGCCTGAAATTTTGAATTCCTGGGTGCAATGTCGTGAAATCGGCCTGGACCCTTTTAGCAGGAGTGCGCTGCCGGATCTGACCGGCAATAAGCTTGCCCGGCTGCTCCGATCGAATTCCGATCTCATAGAGATCTCCAAGCCGGTTATGGACCTGATCGAGATATCGGTTGCCGGTTCCGGCTTCATTCTCACGTTGACTGATAAGAACGGTCGCGTGCTCATCGCCAAAGGCGACAAAGAGATCATGGAAATGGCCGAGGACAATTTTTATCGGCCGGGTTCGGTGCGCACAACTGATCATGCTGGAACCAATGCCATCGGCCTTTGCCTGATAGTCGGCAGACCCGTACAAGTGACCGGGGCCGAGCATTACAAGGTTTACCACCATCCATGGACCTGTTCGTCCGCACCGATTCTCGACGATGCCGGAGCCGTCATGGGTGTCATCACTTTGTCAGGTCGTTCCAGCGCACGGCACCAACATACGCTGGCGCTGGTGACGGCTGCCGCGGAAATCATCGACAGCCGACTGCGTGAGAGGAGGTTGCTCAATGAGAAAGGGCGACTCAATTGCACGTTGACTTCCATTCTTGATTCCATGTCCGACGGTGTGCTTGCCGTGGATGAGGCTCTGATGGTCACTCACGTCAACAGGACGGCGGCCGAGATGCTGGGGCTCAGGTCCGCTGAGGTCATCGGGAAGCGATTGAACGAGGTCGCGAGCCCGGATGTTAATCTCGTTCGAGCCGTTAAGACCAAAAAGTATTTCGTAGGCCGCGAAACCAGTTTCAGGGTAGGAGAAAGAATCAAACACTATATTTGCCGTGTTGACCCCGTCCGGAATGCATCCATGAGCGAACTTGGGGCAATAATCACGCTCGCGGAAAAGCAGGGGGTGATCGATGCTGCCAAGAAAATCGGCGGCAATTACGCCAAGTACCGGTTTAGCGACATCAAAGGGAAAAACGAGGCGTTCCTGAGGCAACTTGAACTGGCGAAAATTGCCGCGCGCACCAATGCCCGCGTCCTCCTGGTCGGGGAAAGCGGCACCGGCAAGGAGCTGTTCGCCCAAGCCATACATAATTCCAGCTACCGGGCCAATGGGCCCTTTGTTGCCGTATCCTGTGCGGCCATTCCGCGTGATCTGATCGAATCGGAGCTGTTCGGCTATCGGGCTGGAGCTTTTACGGGCGCCCGCAAAGACGGCATGGTAGGAAAATTTCAACTGGCGAACAAAGGCACCTTGTTTCTCGATGAAATTGACGGCATGCCGTTGGATTTGCAGACAAAGCTTTTACGGGTGCTGCAACAGAATGAAATCATGCGGCTTGGAGACACACGATCGGTACCCGTGGATGTGCGTATCATCTCCGCTACCAACACTGATTTGCTTAAAGAAGTCGAACACCTGAACTTCCGTGAAGACCTTTACTACCGGCTCAATGTGGTCGAGATTTATGTCCCACCGCTGCGCGAGAGAGCGTCGGACATGGAACTGCTGGTCGATCACGTCATGACGCGCCAATCCAATGAAATGAACATCAAGAAGCCTCACCTGTCCGATGAAGTGCTTGCAATTCTCAAAGCTCACGATTGGCCGGGAAATGTCCGGGAATTGGAAAACTGCGTCGAACGAGCCGTCCTGCTCGCTCAGGGCAGTGTGGTCCGCATGGAGCACCTGCCCGAAAGACTTCGGAAGAAAGTGGAACCGAACCGCGGCATCGTGTCCCTCCGGGATGGGTTCCGGGAAATTGTGCTGGAGGCCCTAGAGCGAAGCCAGGGCAATGTGTCAATGGCGGCAAGAGATCTCAAAATAGCTCGAAGCACTCTATACAGGAAAATGGTCATATTCGGGCTCCGGGGATCATGATATCTCCTGTTCATAGACTAATGGAAACAAGGCTGCCTTTTCACTCAATAGAAGTTTCCTTTGGCTATTGATGGCGGCCACAAAGGTGACGGCGCCGCCGGCGACCTGGAACCGCGCTAAAACCGAGAGAAAATCCGGCTTCACTGCCGATTCGATTACCCAGCTGGTCAATCGCATCGACAGGGAAATCCGCACTATTCCCAAGCATGCTCACGGATAATCCAGGACTAATGCCGATGCCCGGAAGCACTCAGCTCCTGCTTTGGATCTCGTCGATATAGCCCGTCATTCCTGTGGAAATCTTCGCCGCATTCGCCTCATCGGTATCTATGTGCATTGCGAGCCTGTAATTCGGATTTACCCTGATCAGCACATCCCCGAACACGAGCGACAAGCCGCCGTCCGTTCTGACCTTCACCAGGCATTTGTCTCTCAGCCCGTACCGCAAGGCATCTTCCGGGGACATGTGTATATGCCGAAGCGCACAAATTACGCCCTTGTCTATGGGGACAGACCCTTGCGGGCCTTCCATCACAATCCCCGGGCTGCCGTCCAGGTCTCCGGACTGACGAAGCGGCGGCTGTATTCCGAGAATAAACTGTTCGGTCATCGAAATCTCGACCTGGGTTTCCTCGCGGGGTGGTCCGAGAATGCGCACCCGCTCCACTCGGCCTTTCGGTCCAATCAGGTTCACTTTCTCTCTGTATGCGTACTGGCCGGGCTGCGAAAGGTCGACTTCAGACACAAGCTCGATCCCAGCCCCGAACAGCGCCTCGATATGCTCCCGCGACAGGTGCACGTGGTGAGCTGAAACCTCTATGGGGACGGGAGCTTTGTCGCTGCTGCGCACGATCCTGGTCATTTGATTGCGTTCGAGCGTTCTCAGGGTCTCCCGGGCTATCATCAGTTCTTCGTCTGTAGGGACGACCAGAACACGCACGGGGGACTGATCCTCCGAAATATCGCAAATGCTTTCGAAGCCTCGGGCGGCCCGGTTGCTTTCCTCACAGACCTTTATTCCCATACATGAAAGCCCCTGACACGCGAGGCTGCGGATTCCCCAACTACCCTGTCCTATACCACCTGTGAAAATCAGGACGTCTATACCGCCCATTGCGGCGACATAGGAACCTATGTACTTTCTGATCCTGTAGCAGAAGGTCTTGAAGGCGAGCAGCGGCCAGTTTTCGCCCTGCTGAGCCGCCTTTTCGATCTCGCGCATGTCGCTGGAGATTCCCGATAAACCCTTGAGGCCGCTTTTTCTGTCAAGGATTTCGTGTAACTCCTGAGCCGTGAGGTTTTCAGTTCTCATCAAATAGAACAACACGCTGGGGTCGATGTCCCCGCAGCGCGTCCCCATCATCAGCCCCTCGGTGGGGGTCATGCCCATCGATGTGTCTATTGACCTGCCATGGTCAATGGCGCACACGGAAGCTCCGCTTCCCAGATGGCAGGAGATTATCTTCAAAGCATTGAACGGTTTTTTCAAAAACTGCGCAGCCCTCAGGGAGACATATCCGTGTGAGAGTCCGTGGAAACCGTAGCGCCGGATTTTCTTCCGCTCGTAGTATTCGGTCGGAAGCGCATACAGGTGTGCATAGGGTGGAATCGTGTGGTGGAAAGCGGTATCGAAAACCGCAACGTGAGGAACTCCGGCCAGACATCTCATGGCTTCACGGATACCGACCAGGTTGACAGGATTGTGCAAAGGGGCGAGTTCAGAGATGCCCTCGATCTCTTTGATAACCTTTTCATTCACGACCACAGAGTCGGTGAGTTGGGGCCCCCCGTGTGCGACCCGGTGTCCGACAGCCGTAATCTCCTCGAGCAGCCCCGGCTGACTTGCCCGAATCGTTTCAATCATTGCGTCGAAAGCCTCCTTGTGGCCCGCAGTGGGAAGCTCCTCGGACACCTCGCCCGCCAGAGACCTCCACGTGTTTCGAGTGCCTTCGATCCCGATTCTCTCCACGATGCCCCGAATGTTCCTATTCTCGTCCACAGTGTCGAAAAGGCAGTATTTAAGCGACGAGGAGCCACAATTTATGGCAAGAAATTTTGCGGGGGATTCCATTTTGAGGCCGAACCCGTACGGATCGTCGCTCCTTCTGAATGCCGAGGCGGCAATCGTCCTGCCTGTCTCGGAATAGGTTTTCCTGAGGCGCTCGGTTACCATCCTGGAGAGGTGCATGACTGCAGGTGGGAAGGTGACTATCTGTTCCAGAAAGAGTGCCTGGGGGATCAGCAAGACCCTGCAGCGAACTGTAGCGTTTACGTCCGCAGTGGTCTTGTCCCCGGTCATAAGGGAAATTTCCCCTAAGATATCGCCGGCTTCCACCTGGCCCACCGTGTGGGTCTCCCCATTGTCATCCGTGTATGAGACCCTGGCGTTCCCATCCAGCATGATGACCAGAAAACGGCCTTCATCGCCGAATTTTATTAGGGCCTCATGCTGTTCGTAGGTGGCAACCCTCGCTCCCTCGATCAGCTTCTGCAGCCGTTCGGGAGGGAAATTACCGAAAAGAGAGACCCTGGAACTCAAAAACCGGGTAATTTCAGCATCCACAGCATTTGCTCCTTGGGATTTTGACCACTCGGAATCAACTGAAAGTGAAACGAGCGGTCATGCCTTCAAAAAGTAATTCGTGAACTTTTCAGCTGTTCCCCCAGGCTGCATTTACCCCGGCTTTTTCACAGGGAAACGGCAAAATCATCCTCTTTGCGCCAGTATTACGATACATCGAGCCGACATACAACTGAGATTTTCCGGTAACACATTGTGCAGCGGAGGCAATCCAATTCCCAGGGCGTAAACAGCGCAGGGTCGAAACTGAATTAAGTGGCGGGAACGTGTCCCGTGACTGCCGCGGCCAATTATTGAGACAGGCTGCTACCCATGTAAGCTATGCAGGGTAGTACCGACCAAGGCGGGACCACCTTTCAACTGAGTCGATAGCCATCTGCTAAATGAACAAAAACAGCACGAGCTTAACGGCGTCATCGCCGGGGAGTGCTTGAAAAAAGCCGGGGCCATGTTCGAAAAAATGGACCTGAAGCAGGACCTGGAGGAACTGGAAAAGGTCCGGAGCGGTCCATAGCCAAAGTCTTGGGGCTTGGTTCCCGGGGCCGGACAGCAGAAGCAATAGAGCACTTGCGCAAGGCCGAGGCAATGTTGCGACAGATGGGGATGGATCATTGGCTGGGCAAGGCTCGGGACTCGCTGGCGAAGCTGTGAAGGCCAGCCGGATCGGTTTTTGGCGTGTCGGTTTTTGCCGTTGTAAAGCAATGGTCACTAAAGTAAAATAAATCGGTGTGTTGATTAATGGCTGTTCGCTTCTGTCCCCTCCACTTTGACCCGTGCCCATCTTGGCGAAGGAGGACGCCGTTGAGCCGGAAATCAGCAAGAGACCGGCCAAGCATTCGGACAACCTGCCGGGAGGCTTTCTACCCACTAGAAGCAGTGTGGAAATCAGATCCAGCTTCCAGGAAGATCGTGATTTGACCTGAAACTGTCAGCGTGAGACGGAGAGAAGAAATGGAAAACCCTCGATGGATTGGAGTTCTTTTCATTGTTGCCTGGACGTCAATTTTTTTGCAGTGCGGCGTTGCTTTTTGTGCCGAAACTGCTGAAGAATCGTCAACTGTGAAATTCACCATCCCACCCCCCGATTCTGCACAGACGCAGACCTATCTTGGTCTGGACGCGGTTAAGCCGTTTAAGGTCACTGACGTAAAGGCCAAGATCGTAATTATCGAGCTCATGAGCGCGGTCTGTCCGCACTGTCAAGCTAATGCTCCCATCATGAATAACATTTACAAAATCGTGCAGGCAGATTCAGGCTTGGCGGACGTGAAGGTTATCGCAATAGCAATCGCCGATGACAAAGCCGGTGTGGAGGCATTCAAGAAACAGTTCAAGACACCCTTTCCGGTTCTGCTCGACGAAAACCATGAGATTAAGAGTTCCATGAGCGGTATGGGCACTCCAACCACCATGGTAGTTTCGACTGGAGATGCCAAGGTGCTCTTCACCCACCCCGGAGTAATCCCTGACGCGGATAAGTTTGTAAAGCAGGTGAAATTTGTAAAGCAGTTGGAACTTATGGGCAAGTAGATGCAACAGGGAGAACAAAAGAGGGGACGACCTTTATGGAATTCGAAAACTTGAGGATCTGGCTCAAGAATTCCGTTCTGCGGGACTTGCCCCCTGAGGAACTCGATGAGCTTGCCCGGACAGTTGAGATCAGGGCTGTAGGACCTAATGAGGTCATTTTCACTGAGGGGGACCCGCCAGATGCGTTCTATATCATTGGTTCCGGTCGAGTCAAGATCTTCGTCACGTACGAGGACGGGATCGAAAGGGAACTCGTGGTGTGCGGGCCGGGTGAACACTTCGGTGAGGTGGCTGTTTTGACCGGCGATTCTCGTACTGCCAGTGCGTTGAGTATTGATGACACCAGCCTGATTGTACTCACAAAGGAGCAATTTGACCGCCTCCTGCGCGATTACCCCGATCTTTCCAGAAATTTCGTGCGGCAGGTGCGCGGCTGGCTTATGAGAGACCAGGAAATCATCAAGAAAGGAACTGGCGCGGTAATCAGGTCCTCCCGGGTGTCGTGGTTCGATTTTGTCCTCTTGATCGGGATAAGCGTTCTTCTGGCGATAACGTTCAACATCTCCAATCCAAACGGGATCCCATTTGTCCCCGATCGTCTCGACCCTGCGCCCTCGATCACCGCAGTTGCAGCGATGGAGGATTACCGGCAAGGACAGACTTTGATTGTCGATGCTATGCCCCCCAATTTTTACCTGCAACGTCACATAAAGGGCGCAGTAAATATGCCGATGGCGCTTTTCGATTTTGTCTACTTGATGAGTTTCTCCCAGGAAGACAGAGACAAAAAGATAGTAGTTTACGGGAATACCATAAGCAGGCCTTATGACCTGCAAATTGCCGACAAATTGATGCTGCGCGGGTATAAGAACGTTAAAGTTCTGGATGGCGGTCTAAAGGCCTGGGAGGCTAACGGCTATCCGGTCGAATAAGAGGCTTCGAAATGATCCAGTCTTTCGTTAAACGACTGTTCACTAGTGAGTATCTCTCTTTGGCGCTAAGGATTTATGTCGGCTATTTCTTTATCTACGCGAGTTTGAGCAAAATTCCGTATCCGGCCCAATTCGCGGAAGCGATAGCCAATTATCGGCTTCTTCCCTACCTGTTTCTAAACGCCGGGGCTATAATACTGCCTTGGATCGAACTAGTCGCGGGCCTCTTTTTGGTCGTAGGCTTCAGGTCACGGTCATCCGTAATTGTCATCGGACTTCTTCTGATTATGTTCGACGTGATGATATTGATCAACATGTACTGGGGCGCGCCGATTACCTGCGGATGTTACGACACGGTGGGTGAGCCCATAGGCTGGAAAAAGGTACTGGAAAATGCCCTCATGCTGGTTTTCACTATCCAGATCTACTACTTTGACAGACCTGAGGTTTTAACCAGATTAAAATCGTTTATTGCCCCGGGCACCCGAATTACGACTGTAGAACGCTGAGGGGTTCACTATGCAAAAAAAGATGCGCTCCCCTGTTTATTTGCTGCCGTTTTTGTTCTGTCTTTCCCTTTTCACCGTGACAGCAGGCTGCGGTCCGGAAACAAAATATGTTGGGACTTATATTGCCGAAGCCAAGGATTCTCATCCCCCCAGTGAAGCCACTTTGGAATTGAACGAAACAGGGGCTGGGGTCTGGAAGGTGGGGAACGACGAGGTTGCCTTTTCGTGGCATGTTAAAGACAACGAAGTCAGGCTCTATGCCAAAAACGGCGGAGTAATCGTTGGAAGTCTGGGTGACCGGTCTATTCGCATCACTCTTCCAGGATCGGAGGAACTCCTCTTCAGGAAAGTCAAGTAATACCAATTTACCCAGAACCGGTCATCGACAATGTGGCGGCGCCCCCCGTTGGCACCTTTAATGGATTTCATCGCCCCGAATCGAAAAAAGTCGTTATTTCACAAATGCCTTGGGATCGGGCAATTTTGATGTCGTCCCCTCCCTGCTGGGCCAGGGCGATCATTTTGGTGTTGGAACCCAGGATGACAGCCAAAAACCCGCGAACGCCATTCGCAATTGCATGCTCTTTCAACCGGTTTTGTAGAGCTTTACCAAGGCCGCTCCCCTGCCACTCCGCCGAAACCATGTAGGCTACCTCCGCAATATTGGTCGAGGGGTCCAGGAAATAGCAGCCGCTGCCCACAATTTTCTCGTTTTCTCGCTCGCCGGCAACTGCTATGAAAGCGACATCGGTATCGAAGTTGACATTGCAGAGCTGTGAAGTCTCAGGGAACGTCAGGGTCTTCATTAACCGGAAGAATCTGGTGTAAACATCCTCTTGGGAAAGCGCATGAAAAAGTTCCAAAACAGCGTCCATATCACTGGCCCGGCTTGGCCGGAGCCGGACGGTCTTACCATTTTTGAGCGTCACCTCGCGTTCTTCTTTTATCAAATACGCTTTCTGAGATTTGAGCGTCATCGAGGCCGGCAGGTAACCGAGGCGTTTTGCCTCTTCCAGAAGCCAGGGGCGGAATTTGGGTGCTGCGATTTCGATAAGAGATATCGCACGCTCCCGTATGGATTTCCCGAAAAGATAGGCCAAGCCGTA
>Ga0187770_10001762_pt1 | contig 11705 bp, 9 predicted proteins | sample 0116_SJ02_MP02_2_FD_133154 | JGI IMG/M metagenome (GOLD analysis project Ga0187770, IMG submission 133154) | Tropical peat soil microbial communities from peatlands in Department of Meta, Colombia - 0116_SJ02_MP02_20_MG | ecosystem: Environmental > Terrestrial > Soil > Wetlands > Peat | place...
CGAAATAACTCCACCACAGCCAGAATTCGGCCGTCCCTCCGGGACTTGGATCGCCAACTCCGCTTTCCCAGCGCTGAAGCGCTGGGCTAAGGTGGATCGTCCCTTCGGGACTTCAAAACTATTTCGAACTTTTACCCGGCGCGCCTTACTATCACCGCACCGGGCGCCCAGCAGTTTCTCCGGGCAAACCTTCTTCTGTGGCGGCGGGCCTTTGTCCCGCCCGGACGGGGCGGAGCCCCGTCCCCACGCTTACATTCGTTCCGCGGCCCGCATCTTCGCGCTGCGCGAACGCGGATTGCTATCTATTTCCTCTTCGCTGGCCATTACCGGCTTTTTCGTCAGCAGCCGGTATAGGCCTTGCTTTGCGCCTTCGCGCATCGCATCCTTGACGATCCTGTCTTCGAGCGAGTGGAAGCTGATCACCACCAGCCTTCCACCCGGCTTCAGCACGCGAGGCGCCGCCTCCAGCAGTGCTTTCAGATCGTCCAGTTCACGGTTTACGAAGATTCGGAGAGCCTGAAAGGTTCGCGTCGCCGGATGAATCCGTTCGTGCTTCTGTTGACCCAGTTTCATTGACCGGGCCGCGGCTGATACGACGTCGGCAAGTTGCTTCGTCGTCTGTATCGGCCGCGACCGGACAATGGCTCTGGCGATTCTCCGCGACCTCCTTTCCTCACCGAATTCGTAAATCACATCGGCAAGCTCGCGCTCGTCGAGGTGGTTTACCACTTGTTCGGCGGTCTCGCCCGACATCGGATTCATCCGCATGTCTAAGGGCGCATCCGCCTGAAAACTAAATCCCCGCGCCGGGTCGTCGAGCTGCAAACTGCTCACGCCCAGGTCGGCGATGATGCCGTCGATCGTCGCTGGTCGTTCCTCGGAAATCGGGTCGTTCGCGATCTCCGCGAAGGAACGATGCAGCAACGTAATCGTCGGCCAATCTTGTCGTTGGTCGTCAGCCGTTGGTCGTTCAGGATGCTCGCTAACGACTGACGACTGAGAACTGATGACCGGAGCGAGCCTTCGGCTCGCGACCTCCAGCGCCGCGGGATCCTTATCGAAGCCAATCAAATGTCCCGGTGCGCCGAGGCGTTTTGCGATTTCGTAGGAATGCCCGCCCAAGCCCACCGTGGCATCCAGATAAGTTCCGCCACGCTGTACGGCCAGAAAATCGATCGCTTCTTTTAAAAGAACTGGAACGTGCTCCCCAAAACCAGTATCTGTTGGGGCCCCCATCGAACCGCGCTTTTTGGTTCGATGGGGCTGACGCCCACCCCACTCGGGGGTGTTTTGTCCAGAATCCGTTTCCACTAGATGCCCAGATCGGCGAGCGTCTTCGTGTCGTCATCCGTGAATGGCTGCTCTTTGATCTCTTTGTCGACCGCTTGCCGGTTGCGGACTTCCAGATAGGTCTGGTAGCCGAGCACCGCCACATCGCCGCGAAGGCCGGCGGCCTCGCGCAGAATCTGCGGGATGAGCAATCGCCCCTGGCCGTCCATCTCTACCTCTTGTCCGTAGTAGTTCGTGCGCGTCAAGAATTTCTTCTTGGTCGGGTTGTAAGTCGAGAGCTGCCCTAGCTTCTGTTCGATCCGTTCCCATTCCTCGAAGGGATATATCTGGGCACTTATGCCATCCGTACTCGTGATGTAGAATCTCTGCGCATATTTCTCGTCGATCACTCGCTTGAATTCCGCAGGGACCTTGAGTCGTCCCTTTTCGTCGACGCGAGTTGGGTGATTGCCGCGAAACATGCGCTCTGTCGGTTACAGGGCTCTTTTTTGTGGCTGCTACCACAGCCAAAAGCACGATGAGGGAGGTAGAAGCGGTCAAAAAGCAGGTGGAATTGGGTTCGTTTGGGCTCGTTTTTGGGGTGTCAGCTTCGAAAACCACTGGCGCCTCGAAAGTCAGAAATTCCTGCCCTGAACTCTCTTGTTTATTCCACTTTCAACCACTTTTGACCACATCCTACGCCTAAATCGTTTGTTGTCAATAGGAAAGTTTTGGGTTGAGGTCTGGACCCCCGACGCAAGGCGACGGGCACGACGGGTTGCGGTTAACCAGAGAGATGACCACAAGGGGTTGGGTTTACAGAAATGGTTCGGCGCGGTAAGTTTCGTTATTTCTTCGCCTTACGTTAAATGCCTGGTAAGGGCAATCTGTGGAAAAGCGGGCGCCTGGGGTCGGTTTTCGCTAGCCCCGTGCCCGGGTCCTAGCTGAGTTCGGGGTGATGGGGCGGTGATTTGCTCCCAGGGTTCGGATTGGCGCCTGTTCGGGGCTGAAGTGAGAGTTGTGAATCCGCCAAGGAGCCTCTCGCATCGAAGGTTTTAATCGCGTGCAGCGGAATTTGTGATTGGACAGAAAGCCGCCAAACACCGTAGCATGCGGTTCGGGACCATGTCAGCAAGTCTCCACAATTCGATGATGATGTGCTGTTGTTGTTGTTGCGCCATCGTGTGTCCTGGCGCGGGAGGACTGCTGACCTAATCTTCTAGATTTCAGATTCGGCACTCATCAAACCCATCGCCAGACCGGCGATGGGTTTTTTGCTTTTGGGGGAACGAAATGGCGAGCGTTGAAACAAAGACGACAGAAACCAAGGCGCAGCGAGTCGAGCGTCTGAAGCGCGAGAAGAACCCGTGGGAAGCGCTCGCGGAAATTCGTGAGTTTGCCCGCAAAGGCTTTCCGGAAATACCGCCGGAGTGGCTGGGAACTTACCTGCGCTGGTGGGGCGTGTACACCCAGGGCGACGGCGCGGGCGTGGTGGGCGGGAAGAACGGCGAAGGCAAAGCGCTGCCTTACTTCATGGTGCGCATTCGCATCCCGAACGGAATTTTGCGCGCCTCGCAAGTGCGCGCCATTGCCGATCTCTCGCGACGTTTTGGGCGAGGCGTGGCCGATATCACCGTGCGGCAAAACATTCAGCTGCACTGGGTCACGGCAGAATCGTTGCCGGAAGTTCTGACTCTGCTGGAGCAGAGCGGCCTTACCACGCTTGGCGCTTGCGGCGACGTCGTGCGCAACATTACGGGCTGCCCCGTCGCCGGATTGGATGCGGATGAGATTTGCGATCCTTCTCCTCTGGCCCTCGAAGCTTCTCGCTTTCTCGCGGGTAACGCCGAGTTTTACAACCTGCCGCGGAAGTTTAAGGTTTCGGTCACCGGTTGCCAGGCGTGGTGTTCCTATCCCGAGATCAACGACGTCGGCTTGACGGCGGTCAGCCGCGTATTGGGCGGGCAAATCGAAACCGGATTTTCTCTGCGCGTGGGCGGAGGGCTTTCGACTGATCCGCACTTGGCGGTTCGCCTCCCCGTCTTTGTCCGCTGGCATCAGGCCGTGGACGTGATTCGCGGCGTCGCGGAGCTCTTCCGTGCCTCGGCTTCGCTGCGCGAGCATCGCGAAAGGGCCCGGCTGAAATTTCTTTTCTTGCGCGAAGGCTGGACGGCGGAAGTTTTCCAGCGCGAACTTGAGCGGCTGCTCGGCTATCGGCTCGATCCTGCCGAGCCGGAACGGCCTCCCGCCGACGTTTATCGTGACCACCTTGGCATTCATCCGCAGAAGCAGGAAGGTCTCTGCTTTGTGGGTGCAGCGGTTCTGCGAGGCCGGGTCAGCTGGGAGCAGCTGAACGCCTTCGCTGAACTCTCCGAGCGTTTCGCCTCCGGCGATTTGCGCACTACAGCGATGCAGAATTTGCTGATCGTGAACGTGCCGCAAAAGAACGCGGGCGCGCTCGCGAAGGAACTTGGCGACATAGGATTTCCGGTGCAGGCCTCTCCCTTCGTGCGCGGCACGATCGCTTGCAGTGGCACGGAATTCTGCAAGCTCGCGATCACAGAAACCAAGAATTTTTCGCGCTGGCTGACGGAAGAACTCGACGATCGCCTTCCTGGATTCGATCAGGATTTGAAGCTGCACGTGACTGGCTGTCCGAACAGCTGCGGCCAGCACTGGATCGCCGATATCGGCCTCGAAGGCAAAAAGCTCAAAGTCAACGATTCGCTTGTGGATGCCTACTACTTCTGCGTGGGCGGAGCAGTGGGCGCGTTCCAGACCATCGCGCGGCCGGTAGGGTACCGTTGCGCGGCCCAGGAGGTGCCGGAGGCGATCGAGCGGCTCCTGCGCCAGTACCGCGCCACTCGCGAGCCGGGCGAAAATCTGCGGCGCTTTTTTGCGCGCCACAGCGACACCGAGATCCGGGACATTCTTGCTGGCACAAGCTTCGAGCCTGTGGAACGCGATCTCCCGAGCGCGCCTGCGCCGCACGTGGTGGAGGGCTGAGCGCAATGCCGACGGCTCCCTTATTCCCGATGTTTGTAAAGCTTGCCGGACGGCCTTGCCTGGTCGTAGGCGCAGGCCGCATTGGGGAGCCGAAAATCCGCAGCCTGGTGGAGTGCGGAGCCAAGGTTTTTGTGGTCGCTCCAGTTGCGGAAGAGAGCATCGCGGAAGCTGCCAGGAAAGGCGAGATCGTCTGGTCGCGAAAGTCCTTCGAACCCACCGATCTTGACGGGATTTTCCTGGTGGTCGCCGCGACCTCTTCCGCTGCGGTAAACCATACCGTCTACCAGGAAGCGCAGCGCCGCGGCGTCCTCTGCAATGTGGTGGACGATCCACCGCGCTGCGACTTCTTCTATCCCGCAGTCGTTCGCCGGGGCAACTTTCAGATCGCGATTTCGACCGGTGGCCTCAGCCCAGCGTTGGCGCAGCGCGTGCGGCAGCAGCTCGAACAGGCTTTTCCCCCTGTCTATGCTGAGTGGCTCAAGCAACTCGGGCGAACCCGCTCGGCGCTGTTTGAGCAGGTTCGAGACGCGGAGGTGCGCCGCAGTCTGATCCACGAATCTGTTACTACGCAAGCCTTCGCCGACTTTGAGCAAAACAAGAAATCTCTGGAAACAAGAAAGGACGACCTGTGAACGGCAAAATCTATCTGGTGGGTGCGGGGCCGGGCGACCCGGACCTGCTTACGCTGAAAGCGGTCAAACTTCTGCAGCGCGCCGACGCGGTTTTGCACGACGACCTGGTTTCGCCCGAGATTCTTAACATGGTGCCGCCAACAGCCCTCCGTTACGACGTGGGCAAGCGTTGCGGGCGGAAAGGCACAAGGCAGGAAGCGATTCACTTCCTGATGATCGAGCTTGCCCGCCAGGGACTGCGGGTGGTGCGGCTGAAGGGCGGAGACCCGGCGATCTTTGGGCGCGCGGGTGAGGAAATCCGCGCGCTGCGGCAAGCCGGGATCGAGTTTGAGGTTGTGCCCGGCGTGACTTCGGCGCTGGCGGCAGCCGCGGCGGCCGAGATCTCACTGACCATGCGCGATACCGCTTCTTCGCTTCTGATCATGACCGGCCATTTTTCGGATGGAGCGGCGAACACGCTCCTCGATGAGAAGCGGCCGCTGCCTGACCTGCGCGCGCTGATTGCTTCCGGCACCACCATTGCGCTGTATATGCCGGGAACTGAACCGAGCCGCACTGTCCATCGACTCGTCTCTGCGGGCGTTAACGCTAACACACCCTGCGCCCTGATTTCTCGCGCCAGCACGAGCGCGCAGCAAGTCGCGGTGACGACGCTTGAAGCCCTTGCGCAATCACCGCCTCATGCCAAACCCGCCATTCTCATCGTGGGAGATGTGGTGCGTCTGGCGCAAACCGGCCGGCTTCGGTTGGAGCACATCGGCGTGCAGCCCTTCATTCCCCAGTCGGAGACCTTGCAGGCGGAGCCTGCGCCAGCAGGGGTCGCCGACGCGCGTTTCGCTGCGCGCGCGGTTCCGGGCAAGGGGGCGAACCGTGGCTGAGTTTAGGGTCCAGGAGTTGCAGGCTGTAGCCGAGTCATGGTCCGCCGCCGAGGTGCTCAATTGGGCGCTCGAGCGCTTCGGGCAGCGGATTGCCTTGGCGTCGGCCTTTGGCCCCGAAGGCATGGCGCTGATTGATATCGCGGTTGAACTCCGGCCAGACGTCCGCGTGTTCACCCTCGACACCGGGCTCTTTTTTCCGGAAACCTACGAACTGATGAGCGCCGTCGAGCAACGCTACGGAATTGCGATTGAGCGTGTAAGGCCGGCGCTGACGGTGGAGGAGCAAGGTGAGCAGCACGGCTCGGCGCTCTGGCAGCACAATCCGGATCGCTGCTGCTACATGCGCAAGATTGAGCCTTTGCGTCGAAAACTCGCCACACTGGAGGCATGGATCACGGCAATCCGGCGCGATCAGACGCCCGACCGCGCTCATGCGCAAAAGGTTGAGTGGGACGCCAAGTTTGGGCTGGTCAAGATTAATCCGCTGTGCGACTGGACGAGCGAGATGGTGTGGGAATACTTGCGCAGCAAAGAAGTTCCCTACAACGCACTGCATGATCGCGGATATCCCAGTATCGGGTGCGCTCCGTGCACGCTGCCGGCGCCAAACAGTGAGGATGCGCGCTCCGGGCGAAGGCCCGGCTCTGCCAAGACGGAGTGCGGACTGCATGAGAGGCCGCAGACAGATGTGCTGCGCGTGCTCCAGGGATAGTTTGTGGCGGCGGCCGTCAGGGATCGTTGCGACCCCTGCAGGAAAGCGATTTGACCGGTGCTACTCGCTGTCTGGAACGAAAACTCCTCGCGGCACGCCGCCAACGATCACTCCGACTACCAGCGCCGCCAGGATGGTGTAGCCGCCTTCGATCCAGAGGAAGTTCTTGCCAAAGTCCCAACGACCCAAAGCCAGCCAGCCCCCGGTTACCAGCAGCCACAGCGAAACCGAGACCTGGAGGCTGCGCCACACTGACCGCGTTCCTATCCAGGCGAGCAAGGCAGCAACACAATAGGAAAACAGCAGGCAGACCGCGACTGTCAGCAAATGAGGCGTCCAGGTTCGTGCCATGTCGTGCGCTTGCTGATCGGTAAGGCCGACTGTCTGCGCCCACACCGAGCGGAATACATATTCAGAGTGCCATACCAATCCGAGCACCCACGCGGCGCCTGCGGCGATGAGCGCCGGCAGGTGGGCGATCCGGTTCGCCACCGGAACAGCGGCGGCGTGCGACTCCGGAATGGCACGCTCCGCATCGGGGATGCAGGCCTGATCGCAGGCGGCTTTCTCCGGCCAGCGCGTGCAGGTTGCCAGGCTGACTTTTGGTTTACCCGACAGGCCTGTAATCGCGGCGCGCCATGCGTTAAAGCGCACCGTAACCGGAGCGTGTGTTTCCGGACAGTTCACGGTGCGATTGCCGCGATAGGTGTTGTAGATGTGTTTGCCCCACAGCGCGGGCATGAACAGAATCAGACAGACGGCAGTCAGGAACAGAAGTGCCCAGATCAGGAACAGCATGACGCACCTCCAGGCCCTGCGCAGGGGCGCGCGATGGGGTCGTTCAACGGGCAGGGCCCTTGCGCTTATACGCTATCCCCGGTGCCGACCAAGGCGCTGTGAGCCAGGTCACAAGTACAGGTGAGGCATGCCTCGGAAAGCGGCGGGTCCGCGCTCTTATCGGGAGATCGCCGTTAAGCCGGCGAGGAGCCGGACCAGCTCGCCCTCCAAGGTGGGCTGAAAATCAAACATGTTTCAGACAAAGTGAAGTCCACACCTTATTCCACCTGGTGCTTGGCGGTGTAGCCCTCGCGGGCGTAGATGATAGTCTTGACATCCTTGCCTTTTTGATCGCGAACCTTCAGCGGGCCGCCGTCGGGCGCCTGCAATTCCACCTTCAGCTTGCGGTAGCTGCCATCGAGCTTGGTGTTGGTGGGGTGGTAGGAAATCGTGTACTGATTGCGAATGTCGGCGTTGATCTGATTGAAAATCTCGGGCAGTTCGCCTTGAAAACGCGGGAAGTAAGCCCGTCCGCCGGTGAGTTTGGCAAAGGTATTCATCTGATTGTCGTTCTGCAGCCATCCGACCTCACGAGCTCCGCTGGCGTAGCCATGCGAGTCCATCCATTCCCGGATCCACCAGCCGATGCTGATGGGATAGATGGTGACGTCCTTGGTCGACCTCACCTTCTTCAGAGCCTGATCGTAGGTGATTTTGCTAAACGTGTCGGCACCGGAGGAAATCAGGATGATGTACTTCTTGCCTTCGATGCGATCGATGCGGTCGAGCGTGTCGAACACCGCGTCGAACAGGTTGCGCTCGGAAAACCCGGGAATCCGCAGCATGTTGAGCGCGCCCATCACGGCACGCTTGTCCTGTGTGAAGTCCACCAGGATCTGCGTCCGCATATCGTAGAAAACCACGGCCACCCAGTCGTCCTTCTTCAACCCGCTGGCGAAGGTGTAGGAAGCGTTGAGCGCGTCGTAGTTGTATGCGCCCCACATGTTGCTCGCGTACTCGATCAACAGCACGGCTGTGATGGGAGCCTGCGTCCGATTAAACGAGGCGATCTTCTGCGGCGCGCCATCCTCACTGACCTTGAAGTTTTCCTGTGTCAGATTGGGGATGGTTTGTCCGTCCTTGGTGGTGACGAGCACGTCGAGAGACACGACCGGCACCTCGACACGGATCGAGTAGTCGGGCATGTTTTCGATCTTCTTCGGCTTCTCGGGCGCGGGCGGAGGCGGTTCCTCCTTTTTCTTTGGGATCACGTAGGGCCCGATGTCGCTCTGTGGGCCGCCCGCCTCGGGAGGGGCTTCCTGCTTGTTGGGGTTTGCCGGGGGCTGCTGGGAGGTGTCCTGCGCCTGGGCCATGGCACCCGCGCAAACCATCCAAAAGCAGGCAAGTACCAGCAAATTCAAATGCTTACCCGAGGCCGGCAGCGCCCGGCCGAGATGCAGAAGCAGCCGTAAAATCATGGGAGGACCTCGAAAACGCCTGTGCTAGTATAGATGCAACAACTCTGCGGTTGGGATATTTTGCAGGGTGCATAAACCTCCTCTCCTGGCAAAACCATTTTGACTACCTGCGGAGTCTAAGAAAAATAAGGTCGTCTTTCCGGCCTCCGGGGATCTGTGATGAAAATCTCGGCGTTGCGCGCCGTGCTCGTATTCCTTGCCATTGCCCTGCCCGCATTCGCGTTCGATAAACCGCCAATTCTTCCGCTCGACCAGGTTCATCCCGGCATGAAAGGCAACGCCCTTACCGTGTTTGAAGGGGTCAAGCCGGAATCCATGGATGTGGAGGTGCTGGGCGTGCTGCGCAACGTGAACGGCCCCAAGGGCAACGTGATTCTTGTACGCCTCCATGGCACCAAGCCCGAGTACACCGGCGTGGTTGCGGGTATGAGCGGAAGCCCGGTGTACATCGACGGCAAGCTGGTTGGCGCCTTGGCGTTCCGGATCGGCGAGTTTTCCAAGGAGCCCATCGCCGGCGTCACTCCGATCGAGGAAATGCTGGAGATCGATGCGCTCGACAGCCGTCCGGCGCCGGTGCCCATGCGGGCAAGCAGTCCTGGGGAGAAAGGAAAGACCGAGACCGCAAGCCCGGGCGAAAGCGCGCTGTTGCCCGACCCGGCTTCTTTAAGCCGCTACCGCGATTACCTCAGGCCCATCGAGGCTCCCTTTGTGTTCAGTGGATTTTCTGACGCTACGATCGAACGCTTTGCGGACCAGTTTGCCGCGGCCGGTATTGTGCCGGTGATGGGTACGGGCTCTTCCAGCGATCGCAAGCAACCCGAGCCGATCGAGCCGGGTTCAGCCGTCAGCGCGGTGCTGGTGCGGGGCGACATGGATATCGCCGCGACCTGCACGGTGACCTATGTCGATCCCAAACGCTTGCTCGCCTGCGGGCATCCGCTTTTGCAATTCGGCGAAGTGGACCTGCCCATGACGAAAGCGAATGTTGTTGCCACGCTGCCCTCGCCGCTGAATGCATTCAAAATTGTCAATACAACGGAGACGGTTGGCGCGTTCGTGCAGGACCGCCAGGCGGGCCTTCTGGGCGAGTTGGGCCACGAGCCGCAGATGATTCCGGTGACGGTGACTCTGCACGCCGGTCCGGATGCGAAACAATTCCACTACGAAATCCTTAACAATGCCCGGCTGAGCCCGCTGGCCATAATGGCCACCGTGTTTAACACTCTGCACGGCACCAACGAATTCGGCGAGAACATCACCTATCGCATGAATGGTGTGCTCAGCGTGAAGGGCTATGCCGACGTGACCATGCGCAACATGTTCGCTCCGCAGGATAGCGGGCAGCCGGCGGCGATGTTGGCCGCGGCCAGTATCGGCGAGCGCTTCGGACGCATTTACAGCAACCCGTATGACGCTCCCCAGGTCGAAGGCGTGAAACTCGATTTCGACCTGGTGCGCGAGCGGCGCTCGGCACGTCTGGAGACTTCGCGCACCGATGTGACCGAGGCGCGGCCCGGCGACACGATCACCGTGGAGACAGTGATTCGTCCTTATCGTGGCGAGCGGCTGGTGCGGCAGATTTCCATCCGCATTCCGACGTCGGAGTCGAAGGGCACACTGCGCATTCTTGTTAGCGATGGCGACACGCTCGATCGCATGCATCACAGCGCGCCCATGATGACCCGGGGCCTGGGCCTGGCGCCAACGATCGCTCTGCTGAATAAAGAGCGCTCCAACGACCGCGTGTATGTCTCGCTGTTCGATTCCGATCCCGAAGCGATGGTCGCCGACAAGATCATGCCGACCCTGCCGCTGTCAGTAATGAATGTGATGGACAACATGCGCGGCACGCAGGACATGGTGGTGCTCGGCGAATCCTCGGTGAGCGAAGCCTCCACCGAACCGCTGGATTACGTAGTCTCCGGCGCGCAGATGCTGACGATTAATATCAAATAGCAGCCTCGCAGGTTCTGATGGCGCAGGTTGCTATCCGTCTCTTTGCGCTGACAGATTCGTTAACTGCGCCCTGGCAACGGCTGTCCTTTCACTGACCTCGAGTCTCAACTGACGTTTGCCCGTCACCCGCTCCGAAATCCCCTTTAGAATTCTTCTCACAACTTGCGCGGCACGCGACTTTAGAGTGAGGTTTGGGTTCTTGCCAGTGCGCGCAGCCTGTGCTGTGATCGTGAGCGGCTCCCTGGACTCCGGTACTAGCGATGGCCAAGGCTGGGACAAAGCGAAGGATGACGTCTTCTATTCTCAAAATGCAGGCTCTCCGAACTCTGGCATCTCTTGTGCTCTTGCTTGGCCCCGTGCGCGCGCAGAGCGTGGATCTTGGTCCGTGCCGACCTGCCGGCCAGTCCGGGGGGAAACCGTGCTGGATCACGGAATGGGGTTTTCCCGACAAAGATTTCTCATGTCCGTCGAAGGACTCAGCACGGGCACTCCTTGTCCAAGAAATGCGTGTGAATTTTGCCAAGGCTGCGGCCGAGCATCGGCTGGCATCCATCGACTACTTCGCCTGGAATTCCGATCCATGGTCGAAGCAGCCTGACGCCGACAGCACCTACCGCTGCGGTGCGTTAACCGAGGCGGGGCGATTAGCGGTAGCGCCGCTCGATGCCTCGAAACCGTTGGGTGATGCGACGAGCTTCGCGCCGGACGCAACCATCCGCGTTCGCGTGGGAGTGCCATTGGTCGCGCGTGGCCCGGCGGGAGATATTGCCGACAATTGGTTTTCCGAGATCAGGCTTCCCAACGGCAAGTTTCGCGGATTTACTGCCGCCGGAGTGACATGGGCAGTCGACGGCGCGCATCCCTACGACATGGGCGGCACTGGCGCAAAGGTCTTGAAACCCGGGCCCAGCGGCAGCGCGTCGTCGTGCGGGCAGTGGATTCAGCACGCGGAGCTCGACGGAAATACATTGCTTGGCTGGGTGCACGAAGAAACTGC
>Ga0187770_10001763_pt1 | contig 11700 bp, 10 predicted proteins | sample 0116_SJ02_MP02_2_FD_133154 | JGI IMG/M metagenome (GOLD analysis project Ga0187770, IMG submission 133154) | Tropical peat soil microbial communities from peatlands in Department of Meta, Colombia - 0116_SJ02_MP02_20_MG | ecosystem: Environmental > Terrestrial > Soil > Wetlands > Peat | place...
AGCTCGGCGCGAGCGAAACTGTCGTCAATGGGAGCGGCGCCGGGCGGCTGCGACTTGTTCCACTCGCGGTTGTCTTTCGGCATGGGGTGAATGTTGTGTGTGGTCTGGTCGTCGTTTTTCACTTCTACGGTCTGCCCCGCCATGGTGGCGATCACGTGCGGATCGTACATGCACCCTTTCTGGTCGAGCACGACGGAGGCGGACGGCGTCTGAAATACGTAGTCCCCCATCGGATCCTTTACGAAAACGACGACGTTGGCGAGCGCACCCTTTTCTCCTGTGACGACTTCGGGCGGCACAACCGGAGAAGCATGCGCTTTCTGGCAGTAAGGCTCGGCGCTCATGTTGATGGCCTTTGCGGCGGGCGCCTTGCCATCGAGCGTCACAGTGCCGGCGACGCTGCCGGCGGTTCCGGCGTCAATCGTCTTTCCGCCTGCGGGAGCCGAAGCTGACGGAGAGGCCGTGGGCGCCTCCTCTTTCTTGCCGCCGCAACCGACAAACGCGAGAGCTACGACGCCTGCGAGCGCGAGATAAATGATCCTGGTCCTCATATCGCTTATTTCCTCCTCAGAAAAACAAGCCAGTGTAGCAAGAGCGGGCAAATGTTGGCTTCCAAATTTTTTCCGGGAATCGCCAAACTCCTGAACGGCGGCTGGCGCTCTTGTCGCGCCGTTCCGCCGCGCGCCAATCAGGAGATCGGCGTTCCCAGGATTATTTGCCGCCGGCGCCGCCCGAAGGCATGCGGCCCACAAGCGCGCCCTGCTCCGCGGGCGTGAGCGTGAACATGTAACGCACGAGCAGGTCGGCATGATCGCCATGGTATTGCTGCAACGCGCCGGGCACCGGCCCCGCGAAGATCCAGCGGTCCCCATCCCGGCGGAACAAGCCCGAGGGCATGGAAGTGCCGGGAATGATCTTGGCCGGATCCGTGATCCAACGTCCCACCCAGGCGGGCTGCAAGCGCTCATGCGCGAGCAGAAAATTCGGCGCCGAGGCGTTCTTGTCGTGCGCGGGATTGCCGGTCATGTGGCATTTGAGGCAAGGCGCAGCGGGGCTGGTGAAAAGGCTGCGGGCCATTCCGCGTTCGGCTTCCGTGAGCGGTTCGACTTTCGGCGGGATGAAGGGTTCGGGCTGTGCCGACATCGCTTCGAAAAAGAGCACCAGCTTACGGACCTCGTCGTCGGAGAGTGAGAAGGTGGGCATACGCACCTGAAGATATTGCCGCACGCCGTTGCGGTTCGCGTCCGTGGTGCTGAGCGCCGGATTGGCTAGGAATTGCCGCAGCCATTCCGGATTCACGCGCGCGCCCTCCGTGGTGAGCACGGGCGGCAAATTCGCTTTGTTCTCGCCCTGGTACATCGGGAGCGTTTGAAGCACGGATTTTTGCCCCACATCGATCTGGTGGCAGCCGATGCAATTGTATTTCGTGACGATCCACCAGCCTTCCTGGATGTAGCGGCGGCGGTCGGCGGGCTTGTACATGTATTCGGAAGGGAGCGTGGGATCCGTGGAACCGAGGAGCATGGTGACGAGCGCTTGCAGCTCGTCGTCGGATTGCAGGTTCGGCTTTGGCATGCGCAGCGCGTCCATCGGATTGGCATGGTATTTGCCGAGATCGTACACGCCGGGATCCTGGAGCTTCTGCTCGAAGAAGCCCTTGGGATCGAACCAGGGCCCGCGAGGGGAGGGCTTGCCGTTGGGAAGCACGCCGCGCTTGGCGTCTTCGGTCCAGAGAGCAAAATCAAGGCGCTCGATGGGTTTCGAGCCTTCGTTGGTGAGCTCGGTGCCGATGCGGCCTTCTTCTTCGAGGCCGCGAATTTCATGGCAGCCGGAGCAACCGTAGTGCCGGACGAGTTCTTCGCCCTTGTCGCGAAGTCTTGGGTCGTCCATGAAGGGCGCCGCGGCGTAAGTCGCGTCGGCGTGCTTCTGGGTCATCAAGTAGCTGGCGATGTCGCGGGCGTCCTCCCAGGAAAGGCGAAGGCTCGGCATGACGGTGGGCTGCTGGACAACAAGCTCATGATTGTCGTTGGGGCAGCGCGAGTGATCGAGATCGAAAACGAACGGCAGATTGTGCTTGGCGTAATCTTCGGGGCCCAGGTCGCGCTTCTCGTACGGACAATACGGGCGCGTGCGCTGGCGGGCGTTGTGGACCCAGCGGACGACGTAATCGTAATTTTCCTTTTCGCCGACGCGGCTGAGATTCGCCGCAAACGTGCCGCCGATGAGATTCGCGCCCTCGCCGATGGAGTGGCACGCCAGGCACCCGCGCGATTCGAGAAGTTCCTTTCCGTGCGCCGCGTTCCCTGCCGCCTGGTGTTCGAGCGCGGGGCCCGTGAGCGCATTCTGCCAGATGAATGCGGCGATCGCTTCTACCTCCCCCGGCGCGAAACGGAATTGCGGCATTTTCGTCGTGGGACGGAATTCGCGCGTGTGGCCGAGCCAGTAAGGAATCCATTCCCTGTGCAGCTTCAGGCGCGCGTCTTTCAAATCCGGGCCGACCTTTTTGATTTCCTGAAGGAGATTGTGGCTGCGCTGCTCGAGCGATTCGCGCTGGGCATCGAGCCGGCTCACTTCGACAATGAGATTGGTGGCCTGGGCGTAGAGTTTTTCGGCGGTAGCGTTGTCGGGGGCGCGGTCGCCTTGCTTTTGCAGCCGCGGGATTTCGATCTCGTCATCTGTCTTGGTCTTGGCAAGCTGCAAAATCTGCTGGCGCGCGTTGACGAGCTGCTCATCCTGATTGTCGAAGCCCTGGAAACGATGGCAGCCGATGCAGCCGCGCTGGCGATAGAGCTGCTTGCCCTGATTCAGGGCGGGGGCGTGCTCGGTGACCATATCGGCGGCGTGGCACTGCTGGCAGCCCGCGTCGTAATTTTCCGGGTAATAAAGCGGCCAGAGCCAGTGCTCGTAGCGGCCGTGGCCGCGGCGGATGGAGTCGATTGCGCGGCCGTTGCCGCCGTGGCAGGGCGAGCAGCCGAATTTTTCCAGCGTGTGCCATTTGAGCAAATCCTGGTCCGGATGGCTCGTGAATGGCGCGTCTTTGCTCTTCGCCATTCCCAGATCCGCCTTGGTGAGCACAAGCTGGGGAGGAACGTATTTCGGGTCCGTTCCCACGTGGCAGGACTGGCAACGATCCACGAGGCCCGCGCCGCCAAGATTATTCAGCGACGCGCCGGACGGATTCACGTTGATCTGGATGATGGTCTCGTCGAACGAACGCATGCTGTGGAGCAAGCCCTCGATCGCGGCCGAGCTGAGGCCGGGAAGCTGCTCGGAGGTGTATTGTTCCAGGGCTGCACGGGCTTCCTTGGCGGGCTTATCGACATCGCCGCGCCTGGCGACGAGCAAAGCGCGCTGGGCCATGATTTCGGTAAACGTGTCGTTGAGCTGGTCGCCGGTGAAGGGCTTGTTCTTTTGGATTTTGGCGTCGCCGAGCGGCCAGTCCACACTCCAGAGAGCTTTTCCGGTCTTGCCGCGCGCTTCGTCAACGTCCTTTTGCCGCTCGGCCTTCAGCTTTTTGTCTTCGGGCGGGACGATTTCATATTCGTAAACAAGATGGCCGATTTTTCCGCGGGCGTCTTTGAAGGCGTCGCCCATGGCGGCGCGCTGTTCGTCGAGAAGCGCAATTTGACGGGCGATGTCGTCATCCTGCGCTTTGGCGGCCTTTTCGAGCTGTTCGGCTTTGGCGAGCAGCGACTTGTATTCAGCCGAGGTGTAAACCGCGTCTTCGTCCTTCTTCTCCTGCTTGACGGCTTTCTCGAGATAGCTGGAATAGGCCTTCGCGAATCGCGACTGGTAGGTTCGCCACGGACGCAACCCAAGGACTTCGTCGTAAAAGGACCACGCGACGGTAAGCATCAGTAACACCGACGAGATGAGCAGCGGAAGCGCGAAGGAGTGGCTGGTGATCGGATCGGGCGGCGTGGTGGAAGGAGGAGGAGTGTCAGGCACCCGCGACCTCCTGCATGGAAATCAAATTGTGAACCAAGGCGTCACCCAGATGTATTTGATCGTGAAAATCAGGCGCAGCAGGATTTTGACGGGCAGCGAAATCATGAGGACCAGGAACGTGTACATCGTCACGAGCTGCACCAGGCTCATGCGCTTGTAAATCTTGCGGCTGAATTCCGTGCGCATGCAAATCCAGTGAACCAGGAACGCTGCGGCGACAAAGAACGCGCCTACCGGGAAGAATCCGAAAATCACGCGCGCCCAGATGGCCGCCTGGTCCTTCGAAGTGCGAAGAATGGGAGCGAGCCAGGATCCGTCGATGCCAAACACCTGATCGAGGTTCCGGTTCACGGCGTAGTCCACGCGCTCGGCGTCCCAGGTTTGCGTCGGCCAGAACCACATCCATCCCGGGCCTCGAATAAAGGTGCCGATGACGATCATCACCACCCAGAGGCCGATGAAGCCTACAAAGAATGTCCAAATGGAGAAACGCCGCTGTTTGTATGTGTAGTAGCCGTTGCCGAGCGGATTCACGTCGATGTAAGGGATCGCCATGAGGCCGATGATGATGAGCGTCGGCATCACGACGCCGGCGATCCACGGATCAAAATAAACGAGCATTTCCTGGAGGCCGAGGAAATACCACGGGGCCTTAGCTGGGTTCATGGTGACGTTCGGATTCGACGGCTCTTCCAGCGGCGCATTGAGAGTAAGCGACCATACCATCAGCAAGATGGTGACGATGATCGCCACCAGCAGCTCCATCCGCATCAGGTACGGCCAGGTGTGGACTTCGCGCTCCCACTTGGGATCCCACGGCTGCGTCTTGCGGTACTTCGTTTTCGCGGCTTGGGGATCCGATTCCAGGACGGCGATGAGGCGGTCATTCTCGAGGGCCTGCCTCATCGCATACCAAACGTAAAAGGGGACAAGGAAAAGCAGCGCGACAATCGGCACGTTGTCCGGCGCGGAGATGACTTCCCAAAGTTGGTGCCAATCACCGAACATGGTTACGCTCTCGGTGCCAAGAGATCCCTCGGCTCACGTTGTTCGCTCGGGATGGCGATCCTGGTCGGATCGCCACTTCCCACAATTGGTGCCAGTCACCGAACATTCAGGACTCCCCGAGAAACGCCACACCGGGCACGGTCCGCCAAAATTCTGGCGGATGCCACTACGAGAAAAATCGTACGGCAACATCAGCCGCTTTAGCCCGTGCCTGAGGGACGCAGGACTACCGGGCGCGGGCTGCGCTCTTCCTTGATTTCGGATTCAAGCATCACGGGCGCGGGGCCGGAGATGCCGCCGTCTTTTCGCACGCGCCAGAAATGCACGCCCATGAAAATCGCCGCGATTAGCGGGATCGCAATGCAGTGCCAGATGTAGGCGCGCAAAAGGGCATTTGCATCCACAATCGAGCCGCCGAGAAGCGCGAAGCGGACATCGTTGTATGGCGTCATACCAAGCTGGGCGCCGAGCGGGCCTTCGTGGCCGAGCAAAGGAGTCGCGCGCGCCATATTCGTCCCGACGGTGACAGCCCAGAATCCGAGCTGGTCGTCCGGCAGCAGGTAGCCGGTGAACGAAAGCAGCAGCGTGAGCACCATCAGGAGGACGCCCACGCACCAATTGAATTCGCGCGGCCGCTTGTACGAGCCGGTCATGAAGACGCGGAACATGTGCAGCCACACGGCGATGATCATCAGGTGCGCGGCCCACCGATGCATATTGCGGAGAAGCTTGCCGAAGGGCACGTCGTTTTCGAGATATAGGATGTCGCGGAAAGCCTGCACCTTCGACGGGTGGTAATAAAACATCAGGAGTACGCCGGTGAACGTGAGGACGATGAAAAGATAAAACGTAATGCCGCCCATGCCCCAGGTGAAGTTGTAGCGCGTCGCGTCGCGGTTCACTTTGGCCGGATGAAGATGGAAGAAGACATTCGAGAGCACGCTGAGCGCGCGGTTGCGCGGCTCCGCGTCGTGCTTGACGCGGAACATCGAGCGGTAAAGCTGGGTTTTTTCGGGCTGCTTCAGCTCTTCGAGCTGCTGCTTGCCTTTTTCCTCGACGGTTTTGTGCAGGCCGGCAAAAAGGCCCTTGAGCATCCCAAGGATGCCGCCGTTTGTCTTTTCGCCGTTTTCTTCCGGCATGTGGCTGACCCCTTAACACCGGGAAAAGCGGCCCACCTGAAGGTGGCCGCTACATGAACCTCTGCGCCGCTGCAGCTTCTAAACGTTCAAAAACGCGCCGGGATCATTGAAATGATTTACGCCGGCGCGCGGATCGTTGACGTACAGCCGACTGGTATCCACCACGATTTTGCCGGTTGGATCGAGCTGCACAAACGCCCGATCCATCGGCCGCGGCGCCGGACCTTCGAAATTCACGCCTTCGCTGTCGTACCCGCTGCCGTGGCAGGGGCACTTGAATTTGTTTTCCGTGGGCTTCCACTCGGGCGTGCAGCCGAGGTGGGTGCACTTCGCGTAAATGACGAAAATGCGGTCCGGCTCGCGGACCACCCAGCAGCGGTTTGTCATCAGAAAGCGCTGGTCAATGCCCAGATTGAAGTCGGCAGGATAGCCGACAGTGAAAATCGTGTTGGGTTCATAAAGCGCCCGCGGGAAAAAGAAACGCAAAAACATCAGGAAGTTGACGCCGAGATAGCCCCAGATGCACGCCCAGACAAGCCGCCGGCGGCTGGTATTGATTTCTTTCTCGGCCAACTGCGGGTCAGCCGCTTGGGACGCCTTTCCCCCCTGCGGCGCGGCAGACGCAGAGGGTGTTTCTACGGCTTTTCCGTCAGGAGTTTCTGCCATAGGGCCGTTTATGCCAGTCCTTCAACTGCGTATGAATCTGCCGCAAAAACGTAAAATCGCGAACACGCGGTTATATGACGAGGCCGCGCGGGTGTCAAGGGGAAGTGACACTTGAACAAAATGCTGTGACGATGGGACACGCCGGAAAGCACGCCTGCGCCAGGAGTTGGCTAGGCGAAGGAAGCGACGCCGGAGCGCATCCCCACCGAGCGAAGAACGAGATCCGCGAGCGCACGGACGAGAAGCGGAGAGTCGTTGAGGGCGGGCATCATATGAAATTCGCTTACGCCGTGGCGGATCGCTTCTTCTCGCGCTTCGATATTGATTTCGTGCAGCGTCTCGATGTGTTCGGTGAGGAACGAAATCGGGATGACGAGCATACGCTTCACACCATCGCGCGCCAGTTGCTCGAGGGTGCTCGTCAGGGAAGGCTGGAGCCACTTCTGGGGTCCGACTCTGCTCTGGAAGCACATCGTATGGGGATTGGGCCAGGCTCCCAGCTCGCGGACGAGCTGCACCGTTTGCTCGATTTGCCGTGGGTAGGGGTCGCCCTTTTCAACCAGCACCAGCGGCAGGCCGTGCGCGCTGAAAACGAGATGGACTTCCCCGGGTTTGCGGAGACGCTCGAGCACGCCGTTGATGCGTTCGACGATTGCGGCAAGGTAATCCGGATGATCGAAGAAGTGATCGATCAGGTGCACCGGGACTTTCGCCGTGTAGCGGCGGTTCCATTCTTTGAGGCTGCTTCCGGTGGTCGCAAAGGAGTAGTGCGGATAGAGAGGCAGAAGGACCAATTCGTCGAACGGGACGCTTTCAAGGGCTGAGATGGCTTCCTGAGTGTCGGGATGCCAATAACGCATCGCGACCAGCGTGCGCGCGTCAATGTGGGGCCGCAGCGCCGCTTGGAGCGCAGCGGCCTGCTGCTCGGTGAGCCGGCGAATCGGAGAGCCCCCGCCGATTTCGGCATAGTGCTGGCCGACGGTTTTCGAGCGGCGCGTGGAGATGAGCTTGGCCAGTGCTTTGCGCGCGAGAAACGCACCGGGGAAATTGATGATGTCGGGATCGCAGAAAAGATTGTAGAGAAAAGGCTCGACGGCGGCCTGCGACTCGGGGCCGCCGAGCTGGAAGAGGATGACGGCAATCTTCCTGGGTCCGGTCATGAAATGTCTCGTCGCGCCGCAGCTCGATACCTTGACCTGCGAATTAGGCTCGTCCCCCGGTCTCTAGCCCTCGCGCAATTGCTGTTTCAGCCGCTCCACTTCTTCGCGCAGGCGCGTGAGGCGCCGCGCCACGCTCACTTCATAGACGAAAAAGACCACCCAAACCAGGATCCAGGCCGCAAAAAGGCTGTCGAAATTTTTCATCGATTCCCTTTCCCGATCGATGCAGCATCCGAGGCGCGCGATTCCGCCTCGAATCGTAGCTCTTCGTATTCGTGGCGCAGGCGCTCCAAAGCGTAACGCTGCCAGAGAACAATCATCATCACGCCGTAGATCGCGAAAATGCAAATCACCAGGACCTTTCCCATCGTAGGGTTGAGACCGGAACCCTGGCCGCCGAGAATGACGGGCTGGGGGTGCTGCGTGCGCCACAAACGATTGGACATGTAGACGAGCGGAACGTCGAGGAACGCGAAGATGCCGAATATCGCGGAAAGCGTGGCGCGCCGTTCGGGATCTTCGAGCAAGCCGCGCAGAACAAGGTAGGTGATGTACAGCAGCCAGAGGACGAACGTGGTTGTGAGCCGCGCATCCCACGTCCACCAAACGCCCCACACGGGGTGCGCCCAAATCGGGCCGGTAATCAGGCCGATCGTGCAGCACGTGACCCCCACTTCTGCGCCGGCCACTCCCAGCCAATCCCATTTCGGCTTGCGGGTCGCGATGTAGGCCACGTTGGCGACAAAGGCGACGAAGAAAGCGCTGAAAGACGTGATCCAGCTTGGAAGATGGAAATAGAAAATCCGCTGGATCTCTTTCATCGTGCGCTCCTCGGGCGCGATGAAAAGCGCCGCATAGCCCGCGAAACACACCAGCGCACAGGCGAGCAGAGCCCAGCCGGTTGATGCATTCATGCCGCGCGACCGCGAATCCAAGGGTTCCGTCATTCTTCCACCAGATAATCGCACAAAAGCCACGAAGCCGTCAGGAACACGGTATCAAACCCGGCGAGAAAAGCGACCCAAGTTACATCGAGCTCGGGGGGATCGGCAAGCAGCGAGGAGGTGGCTTCCACGGCTGCAATCAAAAGCGGCGCAAGGATCGGAAGCAGGAGCAGCGGAAGCAAAAGCTCGCGCATGCGAGCGTGCGCGGAAACAGCGGAAAAAACTGTGCCGGTGACGACCAGGCCGAGCGTTCCCAGCGCGAGCACAAGAATCAGCCGCCCAACAACACCGGAGAGCGAGACATTGTAAAGAACCCCGAATACAGGAACCAAGATGATTTCGGCGATGGCCATGTAAATGAAGTTTGCCAGCATTTTGCCCAGGAGAATCGCAAAGCTCGAGACCGGCGCCATGCGCAGCGCATCGAGCGTGTCGTTGGATTGCTCGCGCGCGAACGACGGGTTGAGCATCAGCGAACCTGCAAATAGAAACGCAATCCAGAGCAGGCCCGGGCCGTAGCGGCGCGATTCAGCGGACGTGGGATCGAACGCGTAGCTGAAGAGGACAACCACGACGAGCGCAAAGATCACGGTTGTTGTGAGCAGCTCGCGCGTGCGGAATTCCAGGCGGAGTTCTTTTCCCAGCAGGATTCGCGCGGCATGTGCAGTGGACACTCAGGCCTCCGCACGAAGCGCGGCCAGCAGCGGGCGCGGATCGCCGCTCGAGCCGGTATCGTGTTCGATCCGTCCGGCGAGAAGCGAGACGGCGCGGGTCGCGAGGTCGAGCGATTCGTTGCGGGCATGCGTGCTCATCAGGATGGTGCAGCCATCACCTTTCAGCCGCTCCAGCGTGGCTCCAAACCACTCGAGGCCCTGGCGGTCCAGGCCCGCGGCAGGCTCGTCGAGCAACAAGAGGCGAGGGCTGTGCAGCAGCGCGCGGGCGATGGCGAGGCGCTGGCGCATCCCGCGGGAAAACGTGCGGACGACACTGGCCGACCGCGAAGCGAGCCCGCAGGCTTCGAGCGAATTCGCTACCCGGGCGGGAACGCCATCGAGTCCATAGAGCCGCGCAAACAGCGTGAGATTCTCTTCCGCGGAAAGCTCGTCGTAGAGCAGCGTGCTGTGGCCAACCATGCCGATCCCGCGCTTGGGGGCCTCGGCCTCCGCGGCGCCGCCGGAGAACTTCACGTCACCACTCGTGGGGTTCATCAGGAGCGCGGCAATCCGAAGCAGCGTAGTCTTCCCTGCCCCGTTGGGCCCAAGCAGGGCAACGAATTCGCCTGGATTGATTTCGAGCGAGATACCTCGCAACGCGATCAGGGGGCCAAAGCGTTTTTCGACGCGGTCGAAACGGATGCCGATTGGAGGGGTCGTGGGAGAATCGCCCAAGGCAGCCGCTCAGCCTCTCACAAGATCACGCAGAGTTTTTTCCATGCGCTGGCGCTCGCGGGCGTAATCGGCTTCGCTGATTGTGCCGGCCTGGCGGCGGAGTTCTAGGCGAAAAAAACTGTCCTTCAGCGCATCGAGGCTGCCGGAGACAGCCGCATCGACATTCGCGACGGCTGCCGAGGCAGAGGACGTGTGGCCCGGCGCGCGGACAGCGGCCATGGCGGGACCGCCGGCCGGCGCGGCGGACATCTCGACTTGCGGGCGCCGCAGCAAGTAAACAAAGCCGAGAACGAAGATGGCTCCAAATCCGCCCACGAGGATCCATTTCAAGCTATCGAGCCGCGCGGGAATCGTGGTGGCGGTGGCCGCCGCAGCGTCGCCGCCGGAATCGGCGCGGGAATTGACGGATGGATTTTGCCCTGCGTCGCCCGGCGGCATGCCGGCAGATTCCCCGCCACTCGATGCGTTTCCGCCTCCTGTTGGATGGTTCATTGGCGCTGTGCCGGAGACATTCAAGCTGACGACTTCGCCCGCGGCAACGGACTGCCGCATATACACGCTGAATCCTTGATCCTGGCCCGCGGGGGAGAGGCCCTCGCCAGAAACTTGCACGGAGGGCGGAGCGGCAACTATGAGCCGGCCTGCGGCGTAGGGTGATTTGCTCCGAAGGGCCAGGCGATTGGCGGGATAGGCCAGCTTGTAAGAAATCCGGACGCCGCTTTCTCCCGGGCGGAAAGCGTAGGCAATCGCCATCTGATTCTTGCCTTTGTCAATCGTTCCCTGCACGACCGGCATGCCGGAAGAGCCCCAGGCCGAAACCTGGTTCATTTCCGCGCCGTCGGGGACACTGAATTCAAAGGAGCCATTCTGGCGATAAAAAGCCTTCGGAGGCTGGGTCTTGTTTTCGACCGTGTATTCCTCGCCGACGAGGATTTCGGCGCCGTTGGGCTGGAAGATTACTGCGTGGGAAGTGACCGCAATCGAAGCAGGGCTATCGGTAGGCTCATAGACCTGGATTTCAGCGGTCGATTTGCCGGGCGGGAGAGGCTCGTGGTAGTTCACGCCGCGGAATTCCGCGCGCAAGAGCATCGGCGCGCGGCCGATTTCGGGGCGATCGAATCGGAAGCGGCCCTCCGCGTCCGTCTTTGTGTTGGCTACGGGCTGCATCCCTCCCTGAAGCTGAAGCAAGACGACGTCGGCGCCCGCGACCGGCTCGCCGGTGGTGACGTTGCGCACCGTGCCGCTGACAGTGCCTCCCAATGCCGAGATGGAAGTGAACGAAAAAAGAAAAATTGTCACAGCGGTCTTGAGAGCCAGTCTCACGAATGACGCCTTTCTGCGGCGGCCTGGCGAGTGGCGGGAGTGGGCGTGCTGCCGGTGAGCGTGTCCATTTCGGCGAGAACGCGGGCCGCCTCCACTTCCAGCGCTTGTTTCGTTTCCTCGAAAT
>Ga0187770_10001764_pt1 | contig 11692 bp, 11 predicted proteins | sample 0116_SJ02_MP02_2_FD_133154 | JGI IMG/M metagenome (GOLD analysis project Ga0187770, IMG submission 133154) | Tropical peat soil microbial communities from peatlands in Department of Meta, Colombia - 0116_SJ02_MP02_20_MG | ecosystem: Environmental > Terrestrial > Soil > Wetlands > Peat | place...
AAACGCCGGCGATGAAAAAACGTATGCCACACATCAATGCAGGCGGAATGTGCTCGACCGCGATGTCGATTGCCAGGTAAGTGGAACCCCAGAAGAAATAAACCAGGGCAAACGCAAATATCACGGCAAATCGTCTTGGGCGAAGGCTGGAGGTCATGGCGGCGTCGGCAGCAATAAAGTATCAGACATGCGAAGCGAATCTGTAGATTCGGGGATTTTGTCAACGGGATGCCATTTTGGAAGAGCTGGTCGCGACACTAATGGCCATTGCCGATTGGGGGTTACGCAATCGCTGGCAACAAGCTATAATGAAGTCGGTATGAATCCCGATGCGTTTCCAGGGTTCCAATTCGCATTTACCCGTTTGCTGGCTGCACTTTCTTGTGTGCCCACGCCGCTATCGGGCTGTGCTGCCTTCCCGCCTGCGTCCCAATCTCTTCGGTAGCGACTAATTTCGGATCCTCCTTGCGAATTTCCGGTTGATGGCTGAAGTCCGCCTTCTTCCGCGAATCTAGCAGACCAACGACGCACGACCAACGACTGATTTTTGGAGGATCCCATGCCGACCAACACTTTGATTGCACCCAAGCTCAAGACCGCGCTGCCCGGTCCCAATGCCAAGCGCGTTCTCGATGGCGATGGGAAGTTTGTTTCGCCTTCTTATACCCGCTCTTATCCCATGGTCGCCAAACACGGCCATGGCATCGTTGTCACTGACGTTGACGGGAACGAATTCTTCGATTTTTCCGCCGGCATCGCTGTGGTTTCGACCGGCCACTGCCATCCGCACGTGGTGGCTGCCATTCAAAAGCAGGCGGCCGAACTGATTCACATGTCAGGTACGGACTTTTACTACGAGAGCATGGTCACGCTCGCCGAGCGCCTGTCGAAGATTGCTCCTATGCCCGGGCCGCACAAGATTTACTACGGCAACTCGGGCACGGAAGCGATTGAGTGCGCCCTGAAGCTGGCGCGCTATCACACCAAGCGGCAGAATGTGATTGCTTTCTACGGCGCGTTTCACGGACGCACCATGGGTGCGCTTTCGCTCACCGCTTCCAAACCCCAACAGAAGCGGCGTTTCGCACCGTTGGTGCCGGGAGTGACCCACGTTCGCTATCCCGATGTGTACCGTGACGGCGGAGGCCAGGATCCGGAGGCATTCGCGCTCAGCTGCGCTCGTTTCATCGAAGACAAGCTTTTTCGAACGACGCTGCCCCCGGAGGAAGTGGCTGCGATCTTCGTCGAGCCGATCCAGGGCGAGGGCGGCTACGTGATCGCACCGACCGTCTTCATGCAGGAACTGCGCCGGATTTGCGACCGTCACGGCATTCTGTTGGTACTGGATGAAGTGCAAAGCGGAGTTGGACGTACCGGAAAATGGTGGGCCGTCGAACACACCGGCGTGCAGCCTGACATGGTTTGTGTCGCCAAGGGAATTGCCTCGGGCATGCCGCTAGGCCTAACCATCAGCAAAGCCGAAATCATGGACTGGGCGCCGGGCTCGCATGCTTCCACATTCGGAGGTAATCCGGTGTGCATTGCGGCCGCTTTGGCCACGCTGGACGTGATCGAGCGTGAGGGGCTGCTGCGGAATGCTGCGGAGGTTGGCCACCATATGCTGAGGCGGATGGCAGATTGGCCCAGCAAACACAAGCTAGTCGGCGACGTGCGCGGACGTGGACTCATGATTGGCGTCGAAATTGTCAAAGACAAGAAGACGAAAGAACACGGCGCCGCGGAACGCGATCGCATCGTACAACTAGCTTTCGAACGCGGGATTCTGTTCCTTGGCTGCGGCCCGAGCACCATCCGCATCGCGCCGCCGCTGATTGTGAATAAAGACGAAGTTGAGGTAGCGATGGATGTGCTGGAAGAGACAATTTCGATCGTAGAAAAGAGCGCGTAAGGCTGCTCTCGGTTCTGTAACCTCAACCATCTACCCGAGCAAAACCGGCTTGGGTGGGGCACGCAAGCAAGTCATCCGGATGACGCGATGAGTGACCAGGCCCTACAAGAACTGCTTTACGGGGAGGGCGCGCACGTTGATCCCATTGCCTGCCTGGAAGATGTGCCGGTGGAACTGGCGGGACGGAAGTTGCAGGGCTCTCCTCACTCGATCTGGCAAATTGTCTGGCACCTGAATTACTGGATGGACTACGACCTGCGGCGGATTCAGGGAGGACCCCCGCCTTACCCGGCACAGGCAATTGAGAGTTGGCCATCGAGCGCGGCTCCGGCAAGCGATGGGCAATGGAAGGGTGAGCTGCAGCGGTTTGTCTCGTTGCTCGAGAAATTGATGACACTCGCAGCGTCGGAGCCGGACGTTTTGCAGCGCCATGTCGAGCCAACACATCCTTCGCATGAGGGGCGTTCTTCCTCAGTGGAAGCAGTGCTCTGGCAAACGCTGGTGCACAACAGCTATCACATCGGTCAGGTGGCTCTGTTGCGCCGCTGTTTTGGCGCCTGGCCGCCACGACGCGGGAGCGACACGTGGTGAGTCCTCCGATTCAAGGACCAAGAATTGAGAGAGCAATTCACAACTCGCGCACTTCTGGCGCTTGCCGCGACCCTGGTGCTTTGGGCTTCGGCATTCGCCGGAATCCGGGCTGGCCTGCATGTGTACTCGCCCGGCCAGCTCGCCGTCTTGCGCTTCTTTGTGGCCTCGCTCACTCTGGCAGTCTACGCCGGTGTAGCGCACTTCCGGCGTCCTGAGCTGCGCGACATTCCGGGACTCGCTTTCAACGGCATCATCGGAATCACGTTTTACAATCTCGCGCTCAATTACGGCGAAACGCGCGTGAGCGCAGGGGCCGCCAGCCTGCTCATCGCCTCGGTGCCGATCTGGACAGCGTTGTTTGCCGCCGTGGCGCTTCACGAGCGAATCTCACCGCGCGCCTGGCTCGGTGTGCTCGTGAGTTTTGCCGGAGTGGCGCTCATCGCAAGCGGAGAAGGCGAGGGCATTCATCTTTCTCCGCAGGCCCTCATCATTCTTGCTGCCGCGATCACCTCGGCCGTGTACATGGTGCAACAGAAACATTTTCTCGGCAGGTACAGCGCGCTGGAGTTTACTGCCTATTCCATCTGGTCAGGGACGCTGTTTATGTTGCCGTTCGGCCGAGGCCTGTTTCATGTCATAGGCACCGCTCCGGTGAGCGGCACACTGGCCGTGATCTATCTCGGGATTTTTCCGGGAGCCCTGGCGTACGTGGGTTGGGCCTACGTTTTGTCCCATGGTCCAGCCGGGCGCACCAGCACGCTGCTTTATCTGATTCCTGTGCTGGCGATCGGGATTGCGTGGATCTGGCTGGGCGAAGTGCCGAAGGCGTTGTCGCTTCTGGGTGGTGTAGTTGCCCTGGGAGGAGTGGCACTGGTGAACATCAGGGCTAAAGCACAGCCGGTGGTCCCACCGATTCCTTCCACCGAAGTCGAGGAGGTTGGGTGACCCGATCGCGGAGGTCTTCGGCACGCCACCCAGGGCCAATGAGTGAAATCGGGATGTTGCGGAACGGGGCTGGGAGACCCCGAACTCGCTTAACAGCTAGCTCGTAACGGCAAACAAGTGGAGCTTAGAGGCTCGGAAACCAAACCCCAAAAGCGGCTTGAGGCCCCGACGTTCGGCCTGTTCCATTTCCTGATTATCTGCTAGGGCTCTGAAGATGGGGGGAATCCGCTCTGCAAAAGATCACCGTTCAAGGTGGTATAGAGCGTGTTGTAGTAGTTTCCGGGACCGACCTGATCGACGGTAATGTAGAGCACGCCGCAGTAGGCGTCGTTGACCGTTGTATTCGAGATCGTATTCCCGACGATGCCGGCGCCAGAAATTTCGTAGATGCCGCAGCTTTCGTTGGTAAGGGGCGTGACGTTGAAGATGGTGTTGCCGTCAATCAGGCTGTTGCTGACTAACCCGAGGTCGATTCCATCAAACAGGTCGATGTTGCTGATCAGATTGTTGGTAACCCGGACGTTGTTGCCGCTGATCTCGATGCCACTCTGGGCATCGCTGATGACGTTATGGTCGACCACCGAACCGTCCACAATGTCGTCCAGCGTGATCCCTACGCTCCCGGCCCGCAAGCAAGCCGTGTATGACATTTTGCGGCATGAACCTAGCGTGATGAAGTTACCGTTGACCCGTCCCGCGGCGCCGTTGGAGATGGAGACTCCAAACTGGTCCGGGATACTCGGGCCGACGCCCGAAATGCGGTTCCCTTCGACTTCTACCAGCACTCCTGTGTTCGTCGCCTGAACTCCGCCCTGCGTGAAGTCGCGGATGCTGTTGTGCTCAACAGAGACCCGGAATGGACCAGGGCGGCTGGAATCGACCAGAACTCCGAATCCATTGTCGGGGAAGATTTCGCCACAGTTCTGGGGCGCCAGTTCTGCTCCGAAGAGAGCGTTATTGGCCACGACGCCGGAAGCATTGAAATAATGGATATCTGCGAGACTGGGGTTACAACCACTGGCCGAGTTCTTGCTGGCGTCGATGGCGAGGTTTTCAATGGTGACGCCCCCGGTGTTCATTACGGTGATGACGGCCTCGACCGGCAGACCACCAACGTCCTGCAAGACGGGCTGGAGCAAAACCCGATTGACATCGTTACCGTTCACGTCGGTAGACACGCCCTGGAGGGTAAGGGGTATCGTGATGATGAGTTGCTCGGGGTAGGTGGCTGGACATATGGCGATCACGTCGCCCGGGGCGGCTGCATTCATGGCCGCAGTGATGGAGGTGTACTGAGCATTCGGACACGAAGTATTAGGCTTCCCAACTGTCAGCGTCGACGCAGAAACCGTCACGCAGACTATCCCTGAGAACAAGAGGGTCAGCCCAACGGGTGTGAGAAGTTTTCTTAACATGGTTGTCCTCGGAAAGGGTCGGTTTAGCCATATTGCATTGAGGGGAAGTAAATGCGGGCATCCACCGATCGCCAAATTTTCTTTTCGACCCACGGCACGCGCCCGCTCGTCCTTGTCTTACTACCACCGTCCAACTGGTACGGGCGAGTGTCACCTAACAAATAGGGGTTCCGGCTGCGGTCTTTTCGGTTGCAGCAGTATCGAAGTGACATTCCTTCGATGCCGCGACGGGATGCTATCTCGGCCTTTGCTTGGAAGTCAAGCTTTCTCCGCGCGGCTCGCCTCTTTGGGTACGACGGGCAATTGGCCCAAAAGGGTGCCGTCGCACTCCAATTTGTAACCGTCGAAAACAGGCAATTTCACTCAAAACCTCTGTCAGTGAGTGCTGTTTCTCTTGTGACAGCGGTCACATCATCTCCTTCCACTTGGGTCCTAAGCTCGTCACGTATGTCCTCCGGCCGCCTCACCCATGCCGCCATCCGCGCTCTCGACTGGCTTGCCGAGCACACAATTCCGTCTGACAACCTGCCCGTCCATCAGCGCATCGGAAAACGGGGCGAAGACGACGCTTATTTTTACCTGCGTCGCCGCGGTTACGTGATGCTCGCGCGAAACTTCCGTTCGCCGCATTCCAGGGGAGAGATTGACCTGATCGGTTGGGATAAAGATGTGCTGTGCTTCATCGAAGTCAAGACCCGCACCACGCACGATGTCAAACCCGCCGAAGCTGCCGTGGACCGGGACAAGCAGCGCGCCCTCGCGAACGTGGCCCGCGATTACCTTCGGCACCTGGCACTTCCGTGCCAGTGGCGCTTCGACGTGGTGACGGTATATTATGAAGCGCAGTCCAGCCACCCGCGGTTCGAGCTGTTCCAGAATGCCTTCCCCGTGGAGTAAAATAAAAGTTTCGCTTTTAGCTCTAATTATTGAAAGGATTTAGTCATTGCCCGAGCTTAGAAAAGACCCCATCGTAGGCCGGTGGGTGATTATTTCCACCGACCGGGCCAAGCGGCCCACCGATTTCGCCCGCGATGCCGTCAAAATCAAAGGCGGCTTCTGCCCCTTCTGTTACGGCAACGAAAACAAGACCCCACCGGAGATTCAAGCTTATCGCCCCAATCCAAATGGCGGGCCTCCGCCGCAGCGTGATACGCCGGGGTGGACGGTGCGGGTGGTTCCGAACAAGTTTCCCGCGCTTGGGATCGAAGGAAGCCTGAACCGGCAGGCGGAAGGCATGTTCGACCGCATGAATGGCATCGGGGCGCACGAGGTCATCATCGAGACTCCCGAGCATAATGCGACTCTGGCGACGCTGCCTCCCAAGCGAATCGAAGATGTTCTGTGGACCTTTCGTGACCGTATCCTCGATCTCAAGAAAGACCGGCGATTCAAGTTCATCCTGATTTTCAAGAACCATGGTGAGGCGGCCGGGGCATCGCTCGAACATGCGCACTCGCAATTGATTGCGTTGCCGATGCTGCCCATCTATCTGACTGAGGAAATTGAAGGCGCGAAGCAGTACTACATCTACAAAGAGCGCTGTGTCTTCTGCGACATCATCCGGCAGGAGACGGAGTCGGGCATTCGCGTGGTTGCTGAGAACGAAGACTTCCTCACGCTGGCTCCCTATGCGCCGCGCTTCCCCTTCGAGACCTGGATTCTGCCCAAGCAGCACGAATCCGCATTTGAAAATTCGTCTTCGCACATGTTTGAAAACCTGGCGAAGGCGCTGAAAAATCTGCTGATGCGGGCCGACCGGGTGCTCGACAATCCACCCTATAACTTGGTGATCCACACTTCACCGGTGCAGGACCCGACGAACGATCATTACCACTGGCACATTGAGTTCATGCCCAAGCTGACCAAGACAGCAGGATTCGAGTGGGGCACGGGTTTCTATATCAATCCCACGCCGCCCGAGGAAGCCGCGAAGTTCCTGCGGGAGGCCAATGTGGAAGAGCCGGTGCCGGCGACCGTAGGCTAGGTGCCGAGCTTCAAAGATGAGAGGGCCACGAGAGGATCGTGGCCTTTTTCATTTCGAGGATGGCTAGTGGTTTCCGCAGGCGAAGTCGCCTCAAACTAACCCTGAGTGCGATCCATGAACTCTTCCTGCCATGCCATTTGGATGGCTTCCAACTTGGTTTCGTCCGACTTCTTGGGATCGTCTTTGAACTCAGGAAGCTGGGTCACGTAACGATGCAGGTCGGTGAGTTGGACATTTACCGGATCCAATTCCGGGTGTGTTTGAGAAAGGAGGATGCCGATGTCATAGGCGTCGTCCCAAGTCAGATCTTTTCGCATGAAAGCTCCTGAAATCACTTTCGGGGTTTCTGGTTTCAAGTTTCTAGAAGCATAACTCGAAACCGCAAACTAGAAGCCTCAAACTACTCTAATGCTCTTCCGACAGTGGCGAAAGCTCGCGGATACGCTGCACGGTTTCGACCACGCGATCGGCGACGTAATCGACCTCGGCCTCGGTGTTGAAGCGGCCAAGACCAAAGCGAATCGAGCTCTGCGCGAGCTCGTCCTCACAACCCAAAGCCTTCAATACATAGGAAGGTTCGAGCTTTTCAGAAGCGCACGCCGCACCGCTGGAAACCGCAATGTCCTTAAGCCCCATCAGCAGCGACTCACCGTCGACATTAGCAAAGCTGAGATTCAAATTCCCGGGCAGACGATGCTCCATAGAACCGTTAACGTAGACATGATCTACACGGGTCATGATTTTCGCGCGCAGCCGGTTGCGAAAACCAGCTAAATGGCAAGCTTCTCTGGGCATCTCTTCTGACGCGATGGCACAGGCTTTGCCGAGTCCGACAATTCCGGGAACGTTCAGAGTTCCCGACCGCATTCCGCGCTCATGCCCGCCACCATCAATGATCGCTGAAAGCCGCACCTCCGGATCCTTGCTGCGCACGTACAGCGCTCCCATACCTTTTGGCCCATACATCTTGTGAGCCGCAACTGACATGAGATCGATATTCTGCTTGTTTACATCAATCGGCATTTTACCTACAGCTTGAGCCGCATCGGTGTGGAAGAGCACCCCGCGCTCGTGACAAAGTTTACCGATTTCAGCAATCGGTTGCAGCACACCAATTTCGTTATTGGCCGCCATGATTGTCACCAAGATGGTCTTGTCATCCATGGCACGCTTGAAATCTTCCAGATCAATCAAGCCATCCTTCTGAACCGAAAGGTAAGTGATGCGATAGCCGTATTTTTCCAAGTGTTTGCAGCTGTCGAGCACGGCTTTGTGCTCGGTAACCGCTGTGATGACGTGGTTGCCCTTTTCCCTGTACATTTCAACCGCGCCTTTAATTGCCAGGTTGTCGCTTTCGGTCGCACCGGATGTGAAGATGATCTCTTTCGCAGCGGCGCCGATCAGCTTAGCCACCTGCTTACGTGCAGTTCCGACGGCTTCCTCGGCAGCCCATCCGAAGGAGTGATTTCGGCTGGCTGCGTTGCCGAACCTCTCCGTGAAATATGGCAGCATCGCCTCAAGCACCCGGGGATCGACCGGCGTAGTGGCGTGATTGTCCATGTAAATGGGCAGCTTGATTCCGGTGGGCGTGGTGGGTTGTCCGTCGTCCTGTTCTTTGCTCAGAATTGGGTGAACGGTCTTTACATCGGTGCTCATGAATAACGCTCCGAAAATCTCCACCATCAAGCCAGTTTCTCTCGACATTCTAAGAGTGAGCTACCCCCACTGCAAGCCAAGGGAACGAAATTTCATCCCGTCGATCTAACCATAACACTTTCATTATGAATAAGTTAGCGTGCTATGAGCTTCCCTGTCCCCTTGTTGTTCAGCGGACCGATCCCTACGATTCAAACTTGAAAGATCGGTCGTTTGGTCGGTCACACCCAAAGCGCGCACCAGTATTGATGCCGAAGGGACTTGACAACCCCACCGACAGGGCTAAAATACCGCCAATTTCCGGCATTTCACGCCGGCCCAGCGCGTGCCGAGCGTGACCTCCGGGTATATGACTTCAATCCCGCCGCTGCAATTCCCGAGAAGAGAAGCAGATGAATCCGTGTAAGCACCCTCGTGTACAGATCGTCTCCCGTGACGAAGATTCCGAATTTGTTGAATGCCTGGAGTGCGGGGAGATCTTCGAATCCAGCGAATTTAAGGACATGGCCATCGAAGAGACGAAACTGAACAACGAATCCTGACAGCCTCGTTTGATTTCCTCCTGATTCTTGTCGATCGTTGCGCATCAGCAGCAGCACCTCTGCTGCGAGCCCCTTTCTTACGACATTACGACGGTAACTTTCTCGGCCTTACTGGCGTGTAGCATATTTGTGACTTGTATCGTCAGCTCGGGATCAGTCCGCCCGCGGGGGACACTCATGTCATTTGTGGCTCTGGTCGTAGACGACTCCATGCTTATCCGGCATACCGTCTGCCGTTTCCTGGAGGAGCGCGGCTTCTCTGTGGAGTCCGCGACCAACGGCCACGAGGCTCTTGAGATACTGCAAAGGCTACGCCCCCACATCATCGTCACCGATATGCAGATGCCAAAGATGAGCGGCAGCGAGCTGATCAGCGCGCTCAAGCGCGAATCCGCCACGGAAAACATACCCATTGTGATCGTCGCAGGAAAACAGAGCGGCTTTGAACACACGGAAAAACGCGCTGACTTCGTCATCTTCAAGGACATCGATATCGAGGGTCAGTTGGGTCACGCGCTGCAATCGCTCTTGGGGTCAACAGCTGGCGCGGCGAAGGCTTCGGCGAAGTAAGCAGTCGGGCATTTGGCCAGGCTGTCGGGCGTGATCTAGCCTTTACAGCTGGCAATGGGGACCAAATGCTAAGTGCTAGTTGCAAAAGTGCGGTTCTATTTCAGCGCCATCCCCGCTTCTGCAGAAAACTGCATGGGAGCGAAATCACCAGCCAGAAACTTGGGATAAGCGGCAGCGGCAATCATTGCGGCGTTGTCGGTGGAAAGCGGGCGCGATGGAAAACACACCGGCACGCCTTCCATGGCAGCGTCTTCCTCGAATCGCTGGCGCAATTCGTCGTTGGCAGCGACGCCACCGGTAACGAACAGCGTCGCAACCTCATAGGTCCGGGCCGCCGCCAACGTCTTTCCTACCAGATCTTCCACCATGGCGCGCTGAAATGAGGCCACAAGGTCGAGCGTTTGCGGATCGCAGTTGGCCAGATAGTCTTCCGGTTTCGGCCGCTCCATCGCCGAAAGATTCCGCCGTCGGGTTTCGATCGCGTTTTGCAGGTTGTGAGTTTCCACGTAGCGCAGGACGGCAGTTTTAACGCCGCTATAGGAAAAATCAAAACGAGGGCTCAGTTCTCTAGACTTTCCCTTTTCTTTGCGGTCCGGATGTTTGATCTGCGAAGGCGGGAAACTCACGGCTTTTGGATTACCGTGAACCGACAGCTTGTCGATGATGGGGCCGCCGGGATAACCCAGGCCAAGCAGCTTGGCCACTTTGTCAAAAGCCTCCCCGGCAGCATCGTCGCGAGTGTGGCCAATGTTCCGGTACGACCAGCTTTCTCCGCGGCGCTCTGCCAAGTAAAGATGCGTATGCCCACCGGACACCACCAGCGCCAGCACCGGAAAATTCAGCTCCTGATTCCCCTTTTGACGCTCCTCCAGCAACACGGCGTGGATATGTCCTTCCAGATGATTGACGGCGATCAGTGGCTTGTCGAGCGCGAACGCCAGGGCCTTGGCGTAGCTAATGCCGACGAGCAGCGCGCCCGCGAGGCCGGGCCCCTGAGTCACGGCCAGAGCGTCCACGGATTGGTAACTCTGCCCCGCGTCCACTAGGGCTTTGCGGACTACTGGCACGATGGCTCGCAGGTGTTCACGGGAGGCAAGCTCAGGCACGATTCCCCCATAAGGCTGATGCGTGGCAATCTGCGAGAACACAACATTGGACACGATCTGCTCACCCGAGCGGACGACGGCGGCTGCGGTCTCGTCGCAGGAGGTTTCGATTCCGAGAATGTGGGCGTCTGGCACGATTTCCAAGTCTAAATCAACGCAAACCACCGAAGGGCCGCATATAGATGTCCGGTCGCCGCGCGACCGCAAGATCTTATCGAGTTCTCGCCAGCAAAGTTTGATTGGGATCCACAACGATTCGTCTCGTGCCTGACGGCGCACTGACATGGAAGGGAGTCTCAGGGCCATCCGCGAAGACGCGGCCAAGAAATACCAGCTTCCCAGCGTGCGACGCATACAAAGGTACCGGCGTAACCAGATCTTTGGGTGCGTCTTTCTGCAAAATCGTACCGCTCGCCTCCGTTCCTGTCTCGTTGTCCGCGTATTTCACGCCACGCAGCTCGAAGTGCGGTATAGCAGTTCCGTTTACCCATCCGTCGTAGAACCAGTCGAGCGAATTCCGGCCCTCATACCTTAATGAGCGCGGCAATTCCTCCTGGAAAACCTGCAGCATCTCACGGGTGGTCATCGACTTTCCCTGATAGCGGTCTCTGACTCGGCGCAGTGCGCGCATGAAAGGCTCGTCCTCGGCATCAGTCCCAGTTTCTTTCCTGCCGCGTAGTTCGGCGTCTCGCATCATGGTACGCAGCATGTGAAAGAGCCAAGTTCCGCGCCCGTAACTGATGGCCACATATCCTTCAGGGAATTGCGAACACGAGAGCCGCTGGCCCAAGGTTACAGGGCCATCCGCCATCAGGCTGACCCCGGATTTGTTCTTCTGCAAAAGGTCGTCGCGGTATTTGTCCATGACGGCGTGAAATTCGCGGGGATCTGCTGCCTCCAGCAGCATCAAAGAGCTGTAATTGGCCAAGCCCTCGGAGATCCACTGGTCACGGTAATCGCTCCACGTCACCAGG
>Ga0187770_10001765_pt1 | contig 11689 bp, 11 predicted proteins | sample 0116_SJ02_MP02_2_FD_133154 | JGI IMG/M metagenome (GOLD analysis project Ga0187770, IMG submission 133154) | Tropical peat soil microbial communities from peatlands in Department of Meta, Colombia - 0116_SJ02_MP02_20_MG | ecosystem: Environmental > Terrestrial > Soil > Wetlands > Peat | place...
CGCCCCAGCCCACCGCGGCGCAGGTCGCGCCGCCGGTCGGGCAGGCGCGTCTCGAGCTGTACTTCAACTGCCCGGTCTCGGTGGGGGCGTACGAGGTCCGCCTGGATGGGCAGGAGCTGACCGCCAAGCCGTTCGATTTCCGCACCAAGACGCTCATGTTCTTCAAGCGCAAGGGGTCGGGCGTGATCGAAGACGCCTTCACGGTCAGATCCGGCGAGCACAAGCTGCTGGTCCGGCTCCAGGGCCCGGAGGGCGCCATGCTGGGCGAGCAGACGCTGCCGGCCAGCTTCGCCCCCGAGGGGCGCTACGTGCTCAAGATCGAGATGGAAAATGAGCAATCCGTACCGCGCTTTTACCTCACAACCGTCAAGGGACGTTGACGGATCGCCAGGCCGGGGTTTCCCGGCCTAGGAGCGGGAAAGGGAGAGAACAATGCTGCGTGGTTTCGTTTTCCTCGTGTTGCTTCCGGTCGTCGCCGCGGCGGCGGATCCGGGCTTGCGGAAGCCGACCGTCCGGCTCGAGACGAGCAAGGGCACGATCGTGCTCGAGCTCGACGCCGAAAAGGCGCCAAACACCGTCGCCAACTTCGTCGAATACGTCAAGGCGGGCTTCTTCGACGGAACGATCTTCCACCGCGTGATCCCGGGATTCATGATCCAGGGCGGGGGGTTCACCGCCGACATGCAGCAGAAGGCGACGCGTGAGCCGATCGTCAACGAGGCCGCTAACGGCCTTGCGAACACGCGCGGCACGATCGCGATGGCCCGCACCTCGGACCCCAACTCCGCCACCGCACAGTTCTTCATCAACCTCAAGGACAACGCGTTCCTCGACAAGGCCAACGCCCAGGACGGAGCCGGCTACTGCGTGTTCGGCCGGGTCACGAAGGGGATGGACGTGGTGGATGCGATCGCGGCGGTGCAAACCGGCAACGTGGGAATGTTCCAGAACGTGCCGGTGCAGCCCGTGACGATCAAGAGCGCCACGCTGATCAGCGCGGCGCAGCAGCCGGCCAAGCCGCCCGCACCTCAAGGCTCCGGTCGGTAGCGGCCCAGTCGAGTCGAGGCGGCCCAGGGTCCGACAGCCTGGCGAGCAGGATGGGGAGGTGGTGCTTGAGCGCCTCCTCGAGAGCCTGGCGCTTCCCATCGTTTCGGCACGCGATGCGCCAGACGAGCGCCCACCGCTGTGGGTGCGCGGTCTCGCGGATGAGGCGGAGGCGGTCGCCGTCCCATCCGGCCGCGATCCCGCTCGCCTCGTCGTGGGGGAGGCGACGGCCGAGGAGGAAGGACAGCCCCCACTCGCCCACCACGTCGGTGAGCACCTCATCCCAGCCGGGCGGCACGGCCGGCAGGGCGCTTGCCGGCACGACGGGGGCCCCATGGGCCTCACTCGGGTGGAGGAGCGCGGCGGTGTCGGCGGGAGGGTGGGCGAGGAGGCGGTCGACCGCCGGCCAGGAGCCGGCCTCGTAGGCGCGCAGCACGGTCGCAAGCCCGGTCGCGTAGGGGAAGACGAGGTCCTGGATGAAGAAATCCGGGACGCCCGGTGCGGTGAGCGTAGCGGCCTGCTGCGCGAGAGCAACATCCTGGGCGTCGAGGGAGGAGGCGCTCGCGCCGCCCCCGCCGTTGACGATCAGCATCACGAGCATCGCCTCGCCCTCGGCAATGGCGGAGGCTGCCCGCTGCGCATCCGAGTCGGTGCGCATGGCGAGGAGACGGCTGGGGAGATGGAAGCGGTGCTCCTGGACGGCATGCTCGAGCTCGTGCGCCCATACCGCGGAGCTCTCGCCGGAGGAGGCCGCGGGCGAGTTGACGATGACCATCTCGTCGCTTGCGGGCTCGTAGAATCCCAGCACCTGCGAGGTGTAGAAGCCGAGGAGGTGGCGGTACAGGTCCGCGGGCTCCCCGTCCACGAACCCAGTGCGTACCAGCGCCTCGAGGTAGAGCTGCGGCGCGATCGGCAGGTCCCGGCGGAGCTTCCTCTCGAGTTCGCCGCGCAGCGCCTCGACCGACACCACCCGGCAGGGCGGCGAAAACGTGCCTGCGACGTGGCGGAGCTGGGCGACGGCCGCCGCCACGCCGGTGAGCGCGGGCGGGCAGGGATCGGCGAGCGCGGCGATGGCGGAAAGGACGCAGGCCGCGGCGATGTTATACTTCGCGCGCATGGCCCGAGAAGCCCAGCTCCAACTTCTCTCCTCCTACGAGAACATTGAGCTTGCCGAGCGTGCGTTGACGGAGCTGTGCAGCTCGGCGCAGGTGGAAGAGGAGACCACCTACTGGGTCGGGATGGCGTTGCGCGAGGCGCTGGCCAACGCGATCAAGCACGGCAACAAGCTTAACCCGGAAAAGCGGGTCTTCGTCCGCATGCGGGTGCTCGCCGCGGGGGAGCTCAAGATCGAGGTGGAGGACGAGGGCGACGGTTTCGACCCGGCCAGCGTGGTGGACCCGACCTCGCCCGACAACCTGCTTCGCTCCAGCGGTCGTGGCGTGTTCTACATGCGGCAGTTCATGGACGAGGTGCGGTTCCGCGCCGGCGAGCGCGGCGGCACTCACCTCGAGCTCATCAAACGAATCAGGCCAAGGAGGGCGCGATGAAGGCCAAGGTGCGTGACGTAGACGGAGTGCGGGTCCTCGACTGCGAGGGGAAGATCACCATCGGGGCAGGCGACGTGGAGCTGCGCCGCCTCATCGAGGAGGCGGTCGCACAGGGGCATCTCAACATCCTGGTGAACCTCAAGGGGGTAACCCATATCGACTCGTCCGGAATCGGCGAGCTGGTCGGATGCTTCACCACGATCGCGCGCAAGGGCGGGAGGATGAAGCTCGTCAACCTCACCCAGAAGATCAACGACATCCTCCATGTGACACAGCTCATCACGGTGTTCGACGTGTTCGACAACGAGGCCGAGGCGGTCGCAAGCTTCAAGGCGTGAGGGCCGGGCATCAGGGCCGACGCGGCGCGCGGGGACGCAGGGGCTGCGGTCCGGCACGGCAGCGGGTTCCCGGGCCGCACGTGGATGGCACGATGGGGTTGGGAGGGCAGTGACGCTCAAGAGCGTGCTCGTTGCTGACGACAGCCGGATCTTCCGCGCGCTGATGGCGGAGGTGTTGCGTGAGCACCACCTCGAGGTGGTCGAGGCCACCAACGGCAGGGAGGCTCTCGACCTCATGCTTGCGCGCCGCCCCGAGCTGGTGATCCTCGATGCCCTCATGCCGCTGCTGTCCGGATTCGACGTGCTCGTCCAATTGCGAGCGAAGGCGCCCGACTACAGCCCGGTGATCTTCGTGGTGACCGCGGTCTACAAGAGCCGCCGGCGGGAGACCGAGGCCCGGGCCCAGTACCAGATCCACGAGTACCTCGAGAAACCGCTCGAACCCGAGGACCTGCTCGCCGCGATCGCGCGCCACTTCCCCGGGTTCTCCGCGCGCCCGGCCTGACCCCGCGCCCGCGCAGGTCGCGGAACCGTGACCTTGGCGTTGGCCCGCCGTTTTCTGCGCTCCCGTGCCTCGCAGAAACGCCCTACAGCTCCTCTTCCTTCTGGATCTTGCGCAGGCTGGTTTCCATGCCGGTCAGCGCCTGCTCGATGTCCTTGACGCCGTGAGCGTGCGAGATGAACGAGGTCGCTGGCGAGTGGCCGGGGAGGAGGACCCCCGCTTCCCGGCAGGCGCGTGAGAAGCGGCCCCAGCTCTCCTGATCCGCGCGCGCGAACGAGTTGCCGTCGGTCACCGGCTGGCGGGCGAAGGCGCACGCGAAGATGGAGCCGACACGGTTGCAGCGGAGCGGACGGGAGAACCGCTCGGCGAGCGCCTCGATGCCGGTCTGGAGCTGGGCGCCCCGCTCCTCGAGGCGCTGGTGGACGCTCTCGTTGCGCAGCACCGACAGCGTTGCGGCCGCGGCGAGCACGGCGATCGGCGAGGGCGCCCCTGGCATGTCGTCGCCCGGCGTGGCATCGAGGTTTCGAGTCCAGGCCACCGCCCCGAGCCGCGCGACGCCCCCGCCCAACGCGCCGCCGAAGACCGCCAGGTCCGGCACGATCCCGAACGCCTCGGCCGCTCCGCCGCGTGCGAGGCGGAACCCGGTGAGCGTCTCGTCGAGGACGAGGTAGGCGCCGACCGCGTGCGCGCCCGCGGCCACGGCGCGGAGGAATTCCCCGTCCGGGCGGATCACGCCGAACTGGCCGGCGATCGGATCGAGAACCACGGCGGCGGTGTCCACCCCCACCTCACCGAGGATGGCGGTGAGCGCCTCGACATCGCCCCACGGCACGACCCGGACCAGGCGGGCGAGCTCCGGAGGAAGCCCGGCCACGAGCGGCTGGCTGATCCCGAGCGGTCCCGCCGGTGTGACGTGGAACGCCTCGACGCCGCCGCGGCGATTCCCGTCGAAGACCACGATGCGCTGCCGGTTCGTGATGCGACGGCACCAGCGCAAGGCCAGCTCCCATGCCTCGCCCTCGCTGGCGGTGATCACCCAGGGCGAGAGCGAGGGAAGCTGATCGCCCAGCAGTTCGACCAGCTCCAGCTCCGCGGTGGCGTGGAAGCCACTGGCGAGGCCGGTCGACGACGCGCGCCGCACCGCGTCGAGGAGGTACTGGTTGCCGTAGCCGAGGAGGGTGCTGCCGGCGGCGCCGACGAGGTCGAGGTAGGCGACGTTGTCGGCGTCGAAAACGCGACACCCCTGCGCCTTGGCGAGAAGGAGCGCGTCCTCGGCCTGGCGGGCGGTCAGCGGCGCGACCTTGCGCGCCTGCGCCAGCAACTCCTCGACCCGTTGTCCCATCGTGTTGGCGGCACCCCCAGTGTTCTCAGTCTACACTGCCTTGTCGCCGCGCTCAACTTTCTTCCGAGGATTCCTCGTCATCGAGATCGGCCACGAAGAAGGCGCCGGCGCAACCCGAGGAGCAGAAGTACCGCCCATAGGCGAAATGTGCGCATCGGCGACACACAAGGGTGTGGCACATCGGGCATCGGCTGAGCGACCAGGGCGGCTGCTCCCGTCGGCACCGGTCGCAGCGCACGTGGAGCTTCTCCGGCACGGGCTCAGTATCGCCGACGGTTCGCGACGGTGCAAGCGAGCCTGCTTGACCCGCGCCGATCGGACGGTAGAATTCGCAGGCCGCATGTGCCGGCGTAGCTCAGAGGTAGAGCAGGGGTCTCATAAGCCCCGTGTCAGTGGTTCGAGTCCACTCGCCGGCATGACTGCAATGGACCCCGACGGCTTCGCCGCCGCGTTTCGCAAACGCTTTCCCGACCTGGTCGGCGCCCCCATCGTGGCGGCGCTCTCAGGCGGCGGCGACTCTGTGGCACTGCTGCTCCTCCTCCGCCAAGCGAGCGAGCGGCTCGGCTGCACGGTGTCCGCCGCGCACGTCCACCACCACCTGCGCGGCAAGGAGGCGGATGCGGACGCGGACTTCTGCGTCGAGCTGTGCGGTCGCATGGGCGTGACGCTGGCGGTGGAGCACCTCGCACCGGAGCGGCCGCCGGGGCACTCCCCGGAGGCGTGGTGGCGGCGCCAGCGCTACCGCGCCCTGGACGATGTCCGCCGGCGGTACGGCGCGGCGGCGGTGGCCACGGCGCACACTCGCGACGACCAGGCCGAGACCGTGCTCCTGAAGCTGCTGCGCGGCGCCGGGCCGCGCGGTGTGGCAGGGATCCGGGCGCGCAACGGCACCGTGATCCGCCCCCTCCTGGACGTATCGCGAAGCGCGCTGCGCGAGTACCTCGTCGCCGCCGGCGTCGCCTGGCGGGAGGACGCTTCCAACCTCGATCCGTCGCGGCCGCGCGCGCGGATCCGCCAGGACGTGCTTCCCGCCATCGACAACGCGTTCCCCGGCGGCGGCATCCGGCTTGCCGAGTTCGCCGCTACCCTGGCCGCCGACGAGGCGTTCTTCGCTGCGCTCCTGCGCGAGCACGCGGAGTGGCCTAGCGTTGGCCGGCCGATCGCGCTGGCGAAGGTGGCGTCGCTGGCGGGGCCGCTGCGGCGTCGCTGGGTGCTGGAGCTGGCGTCGCGCCTCCCGATGGCGGAACCGCCGTCGCGCCACCAGCTCGATCAGGTGGAAGCGCTCGTCGAGGGTGGGTGGCCCGCCGCCGTGGATCTCGGACGCCGCTGGGTGCTGCGGCGCAGTGGCCACCGCCTGGTGCTCGCACCGCCGCCGCTGCGCGCCTTTGCGGAACGGTCGGCCACACCCGGAGAGGCGACGACGCTGCCCGGTGGCTTTGTCGTGCGCCTGGCGCTGCCGCCGAGCGGCGAGGCTGCCCACCGCGCCTGGCTCCGTCGCGAGACCCTCTCTCGGACGCTCGCCTGGCGGTCGGTCGTGGCGGGAGAGCGTTTCGGCGCCCCGCCGCGGCCGATCACGCGCCAGCTCGCGAGCGCGGGGATCCCGAGAGAATGGCGGTGCGCGTGGCCGGTTCTCATCGCGGGTGGTACGATGGCTTGGCTTCCCGGCGTGGGGGTGGCGGCGGGCTGGGAAGGCAGCGAGGCGGATGGACTGCTGGCCGAACTGGAGGAGCCATGGGGACGCCACGTGAGGTGATCGCGGCGGCGGCGGTGGCGGCACGGATCGCGGAGGCGGGCCGCCGCATCGGCGCCGACTACGCCGGCCGCGAGCTGGTGCTGGTCGGGATGCTCAAGGGCGCGGCGGTGTTCCTGGCCGACCTCCTGCGCAGCATCGAGGGCCGGGTGCGGTTCGAGCTCGTGCACGTCACGCACCAGGTGGGCGCCCACGGGGCGATCATCGAGCTGACGTACGCCACCCACGTCAACCTCGCCGGCGCGCACGCGCTGATCCTCAAGGACATCTGCCACTCCGGCGTGACCGAGAACTATCTGCTCACCCACCTCGCCGAGCAGGAGCCCGCCAGCCTGGAGGTCGCAGCGCTGGTCAACCGGCCGCTCGCGCGGCGCGTCGCCCTCGAGCCGAAGTACGTGATGTTCGACGAATTCCCGGCTGGGCGAGTGGTCGGGTACGGGATGGAGTACGAGGGCCGGTGGGGGAATCTTCCCGGCCTGCACATCCTTGAGGGGGTCTGACGGCGGGGATCGGGCGAGGCCGCCGCTAGGTCTGGAGACCGCGTGAACCAGAACGTCAAGAACGCACTGCTGTTCGTCGTCATCATCGTGTCGGTGGTGCTGCTGTGGAACTGGATCACCACGACGCGCGCGGCGACCAAGGAGATCGCGTTCTCGGATTTCCTCGACAAGGTCGAGAAGAAGCAGGTGACCGAGGTGCTGATCCGCGGCGACGAGGTGTTCGGCCGCAGCGGCGAACCGAGCACCGCGCGCCCGATCGGCGCGCGCCCGTACGACTTCATGGCGTACTCCCCCAACTACGACAAGCTCGTGGACATCCTCCGCGCCAACAGCGTGAAGATCAGGGCGGAGCAGGCCTCGCAGGGCTCGATCTGGACCGTGCTGCTGTCGTGGCTGCCGCTCGCCCTCGTCGTCGTGATGTGGTACTTCTTCTATCGCCAGATGCAGGCGGGCGGCAACAAGGCGATGGCGTTCGGCAAGTCGCGCGCCCGCCTCCTCAACCCGCAGTCGAAGCGCGTCACATTCAAGGACGTGGCCGGCGTGGACGAGGCCAAGGAAGAGCTCAAGGAGATCATCGAGTTCCTCCGCGACCCGCAGAAGTTCCAGAAGCTGGGCGGCAAGATCCCCAAGGGCGTCCTGCTCATGGGTCCGCCCGGAACGGGCAAGACGCTGCTCGCCCGCGCGGTGGCCGGCGAGGCGGAGGTGCCGTTCTTCTCGATCTCCGGTTCCGACTTCGTCGAGATGTTCGTGGGCGTGGGCGCCTCGCGCGTGCGCGACCTGTTCGAGCAGGGCAAGAAGAACGCGCCGTGCATCATCTTCGTGGACGAGATCGACGCGGTCGGCCGCCACCGCGGCGCGGGCCTCGGCGGCGGGCACGACGAGCGGGAGCAGACCCTCAACGCGCTCCTCGTCGAGATGGACGGGTTCGAGGGCAACGAGGGCGTGATCATGATCGCGGCGACCAACCGCCCCGACGTCCTCGACCCCGCGCTGCTGCGCCCCGGCCGCTTCGACCGGCGCATCGTGGTCAACCGCCCCGACCTCAACGGCCGCGCCGAGATCCTCAAGGTCCACACCGCCAAGGTCACGCTCGCCTCCGACGTGGACCTCCAGGTGCTCGCCCGCTCGACGCCGGGGTTCTCGGGCGCCGACCTCGCCAACCTCGTCAACGAGGCGGCGCTGTACGCCGCGCGCAGCGACAAGAAGTCGGTGGAGATGACCGATTTCGAGTTCGCCAAGGACAAGGTGATGATGGGCGCCGAGCGGCGCTCGCTCGCGCTCTCCGACACGGAGAAGCGCGTCGTCGCGTACCACGAGGCCGGCCACGCCCTGATCGCCGTGGTGCTGCCCAACGCCGACCCGCTCCACAAGGTGACGATCATCCCGCGCGGGATGGCGCTCGGCCTCACCCAGCAGTTGCCGGAGGAAGACCGCTACCTGCACGCCCGCTCCTACCTCGAGGACGAGCTCGTGGTGCTCATGGGCGGCCGGCTCGCCGAGCAGATCGTGTTCGGCGAGCAGGCGGTCACCACCGGCGCCGGCAACGACCTCGAGCGCGCGACCGAGCTGGCGCGCAAGATGGTGTGCGAGTGGGGCATGTCGAGCATGGGACCGCTCACCTTCGGCAAGCGCGAGGAGGCGATCTTCCTCGGCAAGGAGTTCGCGCGCCATCAGGACTACTCCGAGGCCACCGCGGTCGAGATCGACAACGAGATCAAGCGGCTCGTCGAGACCGCGCACACGAAGGCGCATGAGGTGCTCAACTCCCACCGCACCGTGCTCGACCAGATCGCCACGGCGCTGCTCGAGCGCGAGGTGCTCGAAGGCGACGAGGTGTACCGGATGGTCTCCGAGCACACCGGCGTGCCGGTCGAGGACCTCAAGGGTCCGGGCCGGCCGGTGCCGTCGGCCGAGGCGATTTAGCTGCGAGGGGAGCGAGGTCGGAAGCGAGGCGCTTCCCGGCGTGTAGCAGCTCCCGCTGTGCGAGCAGCTCCGCGTTGAGGATCGCGGCGCCGGCCGCGCCCCGCACCGTGTTGTGCACGAGCACGACGAAGCGCACGTCGAGGAGCGGGCACGACCGCAGCCGGCCCACGCTCACCGTCATTCCGTCGCCCAGCGAGGCATGCAGGCGAGGTTGCGGGCTCACCGCGTCGTCGAAGACGTGGAGCAGGCGGGGCGGCGCGCTCGGCAAGCCGAGCCCGTCAAGCTGCGATCGCCATTCGGCGAACGCGGCGCGGACATCCGCGATCGGGACGCACCGGCCGAGCCTCGCCGAGACGCACAGAAGGTGCCCGTCGAGCACCGGGACGCGGTTGGCGTGCGCGCTGATCCGCATCGGCGCCGGCTCGACCCGCCCGCCAACGATGCGGCCGAGGATCTTGCTAGTCTCGGATTCGATCTTCTCCTCCTCGCCGGCGATGAACGGCACGACGTTGCCGAGGATGTCGAGCGCCGGGATTCCCGGGTGGCCGGCGCCGGTGATCGCCTGGAGCGTCGTGACGTGCACGTCGCTGACGCCGAAGGCGCGCACGAGAGGCGCAAGGGCACACGCGAGCCCGGTCGTCGAGCAGTTCGGGTTGGTGACGATGTATCCGGGCCGCCACTCCTGCGTCGCGAGCAGCGCGAGGTGATCGGCGTTGATCTCCGGTACCAGGAGCGGGACGCTCGGGTGCATGCGCCACGCCCCCGCGTTCGAGATCACCGCGTATCCGGCGCGGGCGAACGCCGGCTCGAAGGCGGCAGCGGTCGCGGCATCGAGCGCCGACAGCACGATGTCCGCCGCGAGCGGGGGCTGTGCGGGCGCCACACGGAGGTCGGCGGTTGCCTCCGGCATCGGGGCGGGCTCGAGCCAGTGGGTCGCTTCTCGGTAGCGCTTCCCGACCGAGCGCTCCGAGGCCGCGACCGCGGTGACCTCAAACCAGGGATGGTCTGCCAGCAGCGCCACGAGCTTCTGGCCCACCGTGCCGGTCGCTCCGAGGATGCCGACGCGGATGCGGGACGCGCTCATCGCGTCGCCTTCCCGCCCGAGGCCATGTGCTCGTGCGAGTGCGTGGCGGGGGGGCATGCCGCGCCCGGCCCCTCGCAGCGCGCCGCGCCGAGCCCGAGCCCGGCATGGAGGCGGACCGCTGCCGCCGCAAGCTCGGCGGCGGGAACGAGTGCGGCGACGGCAAGCCCGCGAGGCTCGGCGGCGAGCGCAAGCACCCGGTGGCCGCCGCCACCGAGCACGGCGCCGAGTCGGTCGGCCATCCGTGGATGGGCACCGATCCCTTCGCCGACGACGGCGAGAACTCCGAGGGGTTGTCCCTTCGATGCGATCTCGTTGCAGCGCCCCCAATGCTCGGTGGGAGCGGCCTCCAGCCGCGATCGAGACTGCCGCGGCCGCGCAATCGTACCTGGAAGGTGCTTCCACGGGGACCCTGCCAGCTCGATTGCGCCCTCTTTGGAAGGGCATTCAAGCGGGGCGACCGCCTTGGGCTCGCCCGAGCGGCCGTCACCCTCGGCGGTGATCGTCGTCCGCGGCCCGGAAGGGTTGAACGAATTGCACACGAGGATCGGGACGCCCCGCTGCGTGGCCGGTGCGATGCATTTCGGATGGAGTACCTTGGCGCCGAGAGCCGCGAGCGCGGCGGCCTCGGCGTAGCTCAGGCGCGGTACTGTCACGGCATCCGCGACGAGGCGCGGCGGCGCGGTGAGCACGCCATCCACGTCGGTCCAGATCTCGACCGCGCTCGCCCGCAGCGCCGCCGCAACGAGGCTCGCCGTGTAGTCGGAGCCGCCGCGCCCGAGCGTCGTGGTGCGGCCCGCGGAATCGGCGCCGATGAAGCCCGTGATCACCGGCACGGCGGTGGGCGGGAGGCCGGCGAATGCCGCCTCGATGCGCCGCGCAGTGGCGGACCAATCCACCGTTGCCTCGCCGAATGCGGCATCCGTGACGATCAGCCCGCTCCCGTCCACGACCAGGGCATCGAGCCCGCGGGCGCGCAGCTTGGCGGCGAGGAGCGGCGCGACGAGGCGCTCCCCGGTGGCGAGGATCGCATCGCGGCGCGCCGGGGGACACTCGCCCACCAGACGTGCCGCGTCGAGCTGCGCGGCGAGCGCATCCAGTGCGGCTCGCACCGCCGCTTCGGCGATGGGGCGCCGCCCGTTGGGAGAGAGCAAGGCGAGCGCACTGAGGTGCCGGTCCGCCAGCCGCTCGACCACGGTTCGACCGTCGACGTCGCCTCGTGCCACACCTTCGGCGGCAGCAACGAGCGCGTCGGTGACGCCGGCCATCGCGGAGACGACCACCGCGACGCGCTCGCGCGCTGCGGCGTCGAGCACGATATCCGCCACGCGCCGGATGCGTTCCGCGGTGCCGACCGAGGTGCCGCCGAACTTGAGCACCCTCATCGCTTGCCGCCTACACCGCGATCCGCGCGTCCCGGTCCCGGTGACGGAACTCGCGAACCAGCGCATTGACCTTGTCCGTCTCGATGAGGAACGCGTCGTGACCGTGCGGCGAGACGAGGCGCGCGAGCCGGGCATGCGGCAGCAGCGCCGCCAGCTCCTCCTGCTCGGCGGGCGGATAGAGCACGTCCGACTCGATCGCCATCACGAGCGCCGGTACCGCGATCGAGCGCAGCACCGCCTCGTACTCGCCGCGCCCCCGAGCGAGATCGTGGGTGTC
>Ga0187770_10001766_pt1 | contig 11685 bp, 8 predicted proteins | sample 0116_SJ02_MP02_2_FD_133154 | JGI IMG/M metagenome (GOLD analysis project Ga0187770, IMG submission 133154) | Tropical peat soil microbial communities from peatlands in Department of Meta, Colombia - 0116_SJ02_MP02_20_MG | ecosystem: Environmental > Terrestrial > Soil > Wetlands > Peat | place...
CGTCGGGCCACCCGACCGGGGTCCTTCTCGTCTTTCACGACCGGACCGGGACTCACCAGGACCCGGCGGCGACGGCCCGACTCTTCCACCAGGCGTTCCTTCACTCGACGAACGCGATGGAGCTCACCGACCGGGACGGCTTCCTCATCGACGTCAACCCGGCCTTTGAACGGATCTACGGCTACCGCCGGGAGGAGGTCATCGGGCAACGGCCCAACCTGGTCGCGAGCGGAAAGACCGAACCGTCCACGTACAAGGAGATGTGGAGAGACCTCCTCGACCCGGCGGCCGGTTCCTGGTCGGGCGAGCTCATCAACCGGGACCGGGCGGGCATCGAGCATCCGGTGTTGATTACGATCACCGCGATCCGGGGAACCGACGGGGTGATCACTCATTTCCTCGGGGTCGCGGTCGACCTGACCGACTTGCGCCGGCTCGAGCGTCAGGCCCGCCACTCCGACCGTCTGGTCTCGCTCGGCCAGCTCGCGGCGGGAGTGGCCCACGAGATCAACACGCCGCTCGCGAACATCACCCTGATCGCCGAATCGATCCGACGCCGCACGAACGACCAATGGACCCGCGGTCGTGTCGACTCCCTGCTGCACCAGACAGATTCGGCGGCCCGGATCGTGAGCGGGCTCCTCGACTTCGCTCGGCGCCCGGAAGCTCGGACGGGCGAGGCCGACCTGACGAGTTCGGTGCGCGAGGTCGTCGACTTCCTCAAGGGGAAGCAATCGGAGGAAGTGGTGGTGAACGTCCTGGCGCCCACCGAGCCGCTCCTGGTCCGGGGGGAACGTGACCAGCTCAAGCAGGTCGTCACGAACCTGCTCAACAACGCCTACGACGCGGTGAACGGCGTCGGTCGGATCGACGTCCAGCTCACCGCGGACCCGGAGTGGGTGCACCTGAGCGTGGCCGACAACGGTGGTGGGATTCCGCCGGACGTACGGCCGCACCTGTTCGAGCCGTTCTTCACGACGAAGCCCGAGGGTAAGGGAACCGGGCTGGGTCTCGCGATCTGCATCGGGATCGTAGAGTCGCACGGAGGGTCCATCGACGTCGAATCCCAAGTCGGCAAGGGTTCGAAGTTCATCGTCCACCTTCCCCGGTTCGAACCGAGCGGATTCGGCGCCCCATCGCGGACCTCCGAGTAGGCACCGGCCTTCCGAACGTAGCGGGATCGTCCTCCGGGTCAAGAGTCAGCGTTATTTTGGTGGACCGGGATTCCCCGCCGATGCGCCTCCTGGTGGTCGACGACGACGCCGTGTTCCGCGAGGAGCTGGCGACGCTCTTGTCCGACTGGGGACACCAGGTCGAATCGGTCTCTTCCGGCGCGAAAGCGATCGAGGCGCTCGAGGCCGCCGAGTTCGACGTGATCTTCTCCGACGTCCGAATGCCGCGGATGAGCGGCTTGGAACTCCTACGGCAGGTGCGGGAGCGATGGCCCCGGGTCTACGTGATCATGATCACCGGCTTCGGAACCGTCGAGGCGGCGGTCGAGGCGATGAAGCTCGGCGCCTTCGACTACGTCCGAAAGCCCTTCCGGTCCGAGGCGGTCCAGCGGATCATCTCTCTCATCCAGGACCAGCGTGCCTTTGCCGTGCCCAGCGGCGGAGAGAAGGACCCGTTGCGCCTCGCCGACAAGTGGGCAAAGGCCGGCCACGAGGTTCTCGTGCTCGGCGTGGCCCCTCGGAAGCCGATCGCGGGGGTCACGGTCGCCGACCTTCCAATGGTCGATTCCCCCGCGGGTCTCCAGGACACCGTCCTCCGGTTCGTGGAAGAGCATCCCCGGCCGGCGGTGGTCATCGCCGGGGTCGAGCGCCTGTTCGCCACGCACCGCACCGAGGACGTCGCGCACGCCCTGAGCGAGATCGTCCAGCATACGGAAGGAAAGGGACCGATCGCGGTCGGGTTTGACCCCGAGGTCCTTCCGGATGCCGCCGTCCTACAAGTGCGCGCGGGCATTTCGGCGGTCCGCGTCCAAGGTACTCTCGGAGCGCTCGCGAACCCGCTACGCCGCCACATTCTCCGGCGCCTTTCCGAGGGTCCGACCTCCTTCACGGAGGTGATGCGGGCCGCGGGTATCGACGACTCGCCGAAGCTCTCGTTCCATCTCCGGACGCTGCAGGAGGAAGGGCTGATCTCTCACACTTCCGACGCGTACCACCTCACCGCCACCGGGAAGGAAGCGGTCCGTGTCCTCCACGAGGTGGACGAGCTCGGCTCTGCCGAGGAGGGTCGGGTATTGGTGTTTCCGACCCGCCCTCCGGCGGGCCGCTAAGCGGACGGTGGCCGGGAGCGGGGTGCGCTCCGGGCTAGGAAGAGGTGGTGGCCACCCTTCCCTTCCGGAATGAACCTGTCTTGGACGAGGCGATACCCTTCTGCTCGGAACCAGCGGCGGTAGGTCGCCGCATCATAGTGGCTCCAGAGCATGCGCGCATCCGACCCGAGCCATCCCCGTTCCTCGCCTTCGTACCTATCGTGCCCTAGGATCGCGAGTAGCCAGCCCCCCGGCACAAGCCAGCGGGAAATCTTCCGAAGCATGGCGCGGTGTTCCTCGCGAGGGACATGAATGAGGGCGTAGAGGGAGACCACGGCAGCGAACCTCCCCGATGGAAAATCGACCTCGGTAAGGTCCGCACGGACGAACCGCGCCCGCGGGACAAGCCGACGCGCGCGGCGCACCTGGAGGTCGGAAATGTCGACGCCGGTCACACGGTAGCGTTGCGCGAGGATCCGCGTCGCCGGGACTCCCGTGCCGCACCCGAGGTCGAGCACCGCGGAGCCCCGAGGGACAGCCCTCAAGATCGGGTGGAGCCATTCGCAGTACTCCTCCTCCGTGTGACCGAAGGTGTCCACCGAGGAGGCCCGTGGGCGATATCGATAGGAGACTCGATTCCACCCGGTGCGAACGGTCTCCTTCCAGGTGGACCTTGAGAGGGGGCCTCTGGGGCCGCGCCGGGGCGACACAAATCTCCCACCGCAGGGAACTAGAAGGCGTCTCGGGCCGGTGGGGCGTGCCGGCGGGGGCGAACCGAGCGTAGGGCGGCCCCGGACCTCGAAACCCCTCCAGAACGGGCTCAAGAACCCCTGCGTGTTGGGCCGCCAAGAGGCGAACCTCCGTGCCCGCACGCAAATCCCGTACTCCCAAGGCGAAAGCCGCACCGACGTACACGAACGGAACCCTTTCGGTCACCGACGAAAGGACCGGCTCCAACTACCGGATTGCGATCCAAGAAGGTGCCATCCGGGCGACCGATCTCCACCAGATCCGTACGGGTCCGGACGACCCGGGTCTCCTGAGCTACGACCCGTCGTTCGCGAACACCGCCTCTTGCCGCAGTGCGATCACGTACATCGACGGAGACAAGGGGATCCTCCGGTACCGGGGGTATCCCATCGAGGAGCTCGCGGCCTCGAAGTCGTATCTCGAGGTCGCCTACCTGCTGATCTACGGGACCCTTCCCACCAAGAGCCAGCTCGCCGACTGGCTCTACCACATCACCCACCACACGATGCTGCACGAGAACGTCCAGAAGTTCATGGACGGGTTCCATCACGATGCCCACCCGATGGGGATGATGGTCAGCACGCTCGCCGCGCTCTCCACGTTCTATCCGGACGCGAAGAACATCTCGGACGAGCAGGTCCGCTATCAGCAGGCCTACCGTCTGATCGCCAAGGTCCCCACGGTCGCGGCGTTCGCGCATCGACATTCGATGGGGATGCCGTACATCCACCCGAGCAACGACCTCGCCTACGCCGAGAACTTCCTCGCGATGATGTACCGACCGTCGTGGACGACGTCCTACACCCCCGACCCGGTGCTCGCGAAGGCGCTCGACACACTGTTCGTCCTCCACGCGGACCACGAGCAGAACTGCAGCAGCAACGCGATGCGCGCCGTCGGTAGTTCGCATGCGGACCCGTACAGCTGCGCGGCCGCGGCGGCCGCGGCCCTCTACGGGCCTCTCCATGGTGGGGCCAGCGAGATGGTCGTCCGAATGCTCCAGGAGGTCGGGTCGAAGGACCGAGTCCCTCAGCTGCTCCGCCAGGTGAAGGAGGGCCGACGGCTTCTGATGGGGTTCGGCCACCGGATCTACAAGAACTACGACCCGAGAGCCCGGCTGATCCAGCAGATTGCGGAAGAGGTCTTTGCGGTGACCGGGCGCAACCCGCTCATCGATGTCGCGCTCGCTCTCGAGAACGCGGCGCTCTCGGACGAATACTTCATTTCGAGACGGCTCTACCCGAACGTCGACTTCTACTCGGGGATCATCTATCAGGCGATGGGATTCCCGGTCGACATGTTCCCGGTCCTCTTTGCGATTCCCCGGACGTCGGGGTGGATCGCCCAGTGGATCGAGATGCTCCAGGATCCCGAGCAGAAGATCGCCCGGCCCCGGCAGGTGTTCACCGGCCACCCGGAGCGTCACCTCGAGCTCGCGGGAGTGAAGGCGCCGATCCGCAAGCCTTCCCGAACGGTCGACACGCGGCCTAAGCCGCCCGCTTAGTCGACGGGGGATTCAGACGTCCAGAACGGCCGGGATCCGCCCGGTCTTGATCGCCCTTAGGAAGACGGCGTGGTCCCGTTCGGTCTGCTCGGCGTACGCCTCCGCGAAGGTGGTGATTGCCCGGTCGAACGCGGTCCCGCCGCCGAGGTACCCACTGATCTGGGCAGGGTCTCCGGTCCGGGCGTGCGCCCGGGCCAACGCCGTCCCGCACAGTTCGGCCTGGCCGATGAACTCCTGAACGCCGAGGGTCGAGAGGGCGTACGAGAACTTCATGTCGCGCAGTTGACGGACGTAGAAATCCCGGGTTCCGAGGCGACTCCATCCTAGGAAGATATCGCTCGCCTCCTGCACCAGGTGTTGTCCGATCACCACTCGCTGGGCGTGATTGGGGTAGGGGCTCGCTCCCAAGTACCGTTCCAGAGCCGAAGAGGTCGCCTGCTTCAACTGGAGGAACAGCGGGTCTTCCACGTCATTGTCGGCGAGCAGCAGCAGCACAGAACACTCGAGGCCCACGCTGCCGACACCGACCACCTTCTGAGCGACGTCGGCGACGTGGTATCGGTCGAGGAGCATGCGGCGTTCGTCGGGAAGGGTCTCGAGGTATCGGTCGTACAGCGACCGGGACAATTCCTCGGCCGTGAAGTCGCGGTAGTGCGCGATGAGCGGAGGGTCGTTTCGGATGCGGAAGCGTCCCTTCACCGACCTGGTGAGATTCGGGAATGCGGCAAGTCCGGTGCGACGAAGGGACTTCCCCGCCGCCCGACCGATCAGGGCGCGGAGCGCGCGGTCCTCCGGGAAGGGCGGACTCTTCACGTCCAGATGAAAGTACCAGACGTCCAGGTATCGCATTCCGGCGAAGGCCGCCATCATCTTTCGGTACGACTGAACGGCGGTCCGTGTCGCCCGGCGGATTTCGGACCGACGATATCCATTCTGCCGGCCCGCGACTACGAAGCTGGTAGCCAGCCGCTTGACATCCCACTCCCATGGCCCGGGCAGGGTCTCGTCAAAGTCGTTGACGTCGAACACCTGTTGACGCTCGGGGGTACCGAAAACGCCGAAATTGCTCACGTGCGCGTCCCCGCAGAGCTGGACGGTCAATCCCGTCACAGGGGTGGAAGCAAGGTCCCGGGCCATCACCGAGGCGGCCCCCCGCAGGAATCCGAACGGCGAGAGCGCCATCCGTCCATACCGGATCGGCAGCAGTTCGCGAATCCTCTCCCGGTCCGCGGTTTGGATCAAATCGACGAGGTCGGGTCGATCCCGGGGCGGTGACCAGGTCGCGTGGCTCGATCGGGGGCTCCGCCGGCGGAGCGCTTTGCCGCGAGCGAGCCGCGCGGACCGCGAATCGAGACGGACCGGGTGTTCGGCGCGAAACCTTCGAACCGCCATTGACGGAGCCGTTCTTCGAGAAGGGCCTCTCGAGATGAGCGAATGCCCGATGTCGGGTCCTTCGAGTTAAGCGTACCCGCCGCTCGCGCTCTAAGCCTTTCCCCTCCTTTTCGGAAAATCCTATTCCGAAAACGCAACAACTAAGGGGAAGGCCGGCCAAGTGATTCTCGGTCATTAGACGCCTTCCCGCAGGGCCCTCTCTCCGAGAAGAACTCGAGGAGGAGACCTCGAGCATCCCTCGGTCAACGACCCACGGGACGAGGCGGCGGTTGCTGGGCCATGAGGGGAGGAAAGAGCCCATGGAAGGAATCCACGGCCGGCACGACGCTCGGCGTCTTCCTGACCGTGCTTGTTCTCCTGCTATCGAGCGGTCCGCCCACACCCGGGACAGATCCCGCGCCACACGGCTTCGCCGCACCGCTTCGCTCTGCGGAATCCGGATTGAATTCGCGTTTCTCTTCGTCATCGGGTTCCAGCGGGACAACCTACTACGTTGACTACGCATCGGGAAGCGACAGCAATCTCGGCACGAGTCCTTCGACACCCTGGAAGCACGTCCCCGGCGACCCGCGTGCGACCGGGGAACCGTCGGCCACAACCCTCGGACCCGGCGACACGGTCGTCTTCAAGGGCGGAGTGGCGTACGTCGGTACGGTCGTAGTCCCGTGGAGCGGAGCGCCCGACCGACCGATCACCTACGACGGCAACTCCGCTGGGACCTTCGGTAGCGGGCGGGCAATCGTCGACGGGTCGGGACAGGCCCTTGGTCCGCTCGCCTTCCAGTACGGGTTCCTCGGCGGAGAACGTTGGAACGGGGTGGAGGACGTCGGCGTCTCCTACGTGGTGATCGATCACTTTGAGATCCGAGACCTGCGCTACATCTGGAACGACACCGGCGGCGGATGGAACAACGGCCCTCAGGGCGTGGAAATCGGAGCGGTCGGCTCCAACGTCACGGTCGAGAACTGCTGGATCCACGACGTCCAGCCCATCGCCCTCGCAGTCAACAACAATAGCGAAGTCATGGGCACCCTCAACGCGTGGAGTTCGGTCCGGGTCACGAATTACACGTTCACGGACTCGAACGTGAGCCTCGCCCAGTATGCGGGGACGCCGGGGTCGCTCGCGCGCTTCAAGATCTACGTCGGTTGGGGCAGCGATGATTACACCATCGCCTCCGCCTATCTCGGACCCTACTCGGCGAACAACAACACGCTGAGGGTCTACCAGGACCTCAACTTGACCATGCCCGGGTGGAACAGCGCGTACAGCGACCCGGTCGGTGCCGCCAGCGCCTACGGCTACTCGATCTTCAACATGACTCAGGGACCGATGTACGGCAAGCAGAGCGCCGACATCGCCATCTCCGACCATCCGAACACGGAACTTTTCAACAACACGATTTCGGACGCGGGCACGGGAATTGGCCTGAGCCAGGACAACGATTCTCTCGTGGAGGGAAACGACATCTCGAGCGTCTCGTGGGGGATCGCGGGGGGAAGCGGTGAGATTCCCGCGGCCCAGCTCGTGAACGTCACGATCGCGTTCAACCGGATCCACGACTTCTATCCCTACGTCCGGAACGGCTACTGGTCCGGCTGGCACGGGGACGGAATCTACCTGTTCGCCGGGTCGAACAGTTACGCCACCATCCGAAACCTGCTGATCGAGGGGAACGACTACTACGGGTACATCCCAGAGTCGACCGCGCTCGTCTACTGCGAGGACGCCGACTACGTCAACGTCACGATATTCGACAACCTGTTCGCCGCCTCCGGCTCGTGGATGATCCGGATCTCGGCGGACCCGGGGTCGGTGCTCAACGAGGTGCAGGTCTTCAACAACGACTTCGTGATGGCGCCGCTCGACCAGAGTCCCGCCATCCTCTTCCAAGGTGGCGTGACGAACATCAGCCTCCGGAACAACATCGTTTGGATTCCCTCCGGGTGGGGGGCGGTCTTCTCGTTCGACCCCGCAGGGCTCGCGCCGCTCGGGAGCGACGATAACCTCCTCGGAAGCGACTACGCCTACGCCGGCGACATCGGTTACGACGGGACCGAGTACACGCTCTCCCAGTGGGTCGGCTCGAACTACACGTTCCCGCACGACCAGAACAGCCTTCGCGACGTGAACCCCGAATTCGTCAACTATCCTGACTTCGAAGAGTATCTGAGCGGGGGGACCACGACCAACGTGACCCTCCAAGTGCAGGACCCGCCGGTGAATCCGCACGTCAACGGGACGATCCGCGTGGGCGACCACGTCGAATACGACTACGACGGAGTCGTCCGGACGGTGACCGGAGTGGGGCCCGGGTCGCCGCAACCCTGGGTGACGTTCACTCCGGCCCTCTCGGCCCCCCCGACGGCGGGCGACTATCTCACCGATTGGGGGAACGGCACGAACTTCACCCTCGACCTCCACGTGAAGGCCACTTCGCCCGTGATCGGGGCCGGGGTTAACTTGGCGGGTCAGGTACCGGCGATCGACGCGGCGGGAAATGCGCGGCCCCAGACCGGTCCGTGGGACCTCGGGGCCTACGAATACGCGCCGGTCCCGCCTCCCTCGCCGCGTCCCGGCGGTTCGATCGGCGGCCTCAACGGAACGGACGTCGAGGTCGGCCTCGGCATCGCCGTCGTCCTCGCCGCCGTGATCGCTGTCCTCGTTCTGGTGCGCCGACGCAAGCACGCGGGCCGGCGCGCACCGGGGTCGGGGCCACCTTCGCCGTCGTGAGGCACTGGATCAGCGGGACCTCGGTAGCGGCATCCGGATCGGGAGCAGTCCAGGCCGATTACCACTCTACTCGGGTCATTCGGCGGGACTCGGGTGGTCGATGCCCGGCTCTCTCGCCGGCGGTCTCCTCGTCATTATTATAGACCCGGGGAGGCCCTCCGCGGGCGAGGTCTCTATGGCTACGGGCACAGTGAAACTACCGATGTGGTACCGGACCTTGGCCGTAATCGTCGGGGTGCTTTCGATCGCCCTTGCGTTGATCGTGCTGGTCGAGCCGTTGCTCGCGTTGTGGCTCCTGATCTTTTTCCTCGCTCTCGCCCTGCTCATGATGGGCATCGACCGACTGGTGGCCGGCGTCACGGGCCATCCGCTGGGCACCATGGTCCCAATCATGCCGCCGCTGTTGGGGGGCGGAGACGCAGGCAAGCAGGCGAGCTCGCCGCCGGGGCAATCTCAGCAGTCAAAACCCTGAATCCGCTCGAGTCCGGCGACCCTGGCCAGGGGTCGTGCTACGGCCTAGCACGCGGTCCAGCCGGAGCGGTCCCGGATGAGCCCTCCCCTTAAGTGGGGGTTCCGGCTCGACGCCACGACGGTAGCGGTTCCGTCAGAAGGTTTGTATGGCGAATCTCGGCGGAAAGAGAGGCTGGATTGCCGTGGGAGTTGTGCTCCTGTTGGCTCTCGCAATCGTGCCGACGATCTCCGGCACGGCGAGCGCCGGTGCGGGTTCGGGAGCAGCGGCGGCCAGTTCCACGGGTAGCTGCTCGTCCCCCGGGACTTCCTCGGGAGGCGGAGGTCCGCCCCCCTCCGATACCCAGTGGGCCTACGGCGGACAAGGGTGGTCGAACTGGACCTTCACGTTCAATAACGTCACGATCACCTACAACAGTTCGTTCGGCTGGACCGTGGTCTTCACGGTCGTCAAGAACACGACGTCGGGCATCACCATGCTCGAGGAGCAACGGACGGTCGGCGTCACCGTCTGGTCGAACCTGACGAAGCCGAATCTCACCGTCTCGTACTTCTACCACGCTCAGGAGATCGACGGAGCTTTCGCGAACATCACGAACGGCTCGACCGTCTACGTGAAGGGCCAACCGGTCCCGGCCCTCGGGATCCTGAACGCATCGGTCGCGGCATGTAGCGCGATCACCCAGGCGCTCGAGGTGGCGAACCAGACCGTGACGCGCACGGCGTCCCTCAACGTGACGGGAGTTGCTGAGGCGTCGGTCTCGTTCAGCCCTTCGCTCGGTCTCGTCCCGCTGAACCTGACGGGAGTCTACATGTGGAACTCGTCGTCCACGGCGACGTCCGCGGCCAATTGGAACATGTCGTACGCGTACACGAAGCTCGACGGTGCGAGCGGCTCCGGGTCCAAGGCGGGCTCGTTGAGCGGCACGGCGGAAGTCTATCTCGTCGGGTACCGGTGCTGGGCCCATCATCTGTTCTCGGACCACACGTCCCGGCAGGGCGTGACCATCGCCCTCCAGGGTCCGTTCAACGGCTACGACGGGTTCATCCTGTTGCCGCACGGCTTTGACTTCTTCGGCACCGCCACTCACGGCTACGACCCCTACGGATACGGTACGGCGGGGATCTCCTCAGAGTCGCTGTACCTGAGTCCCGGTCCGGGCGGATTGGCCGTTACGGCCGCCGACCAGTCGTTCGGGGCCGTGAATTCGGGCGTGAACGGCTATGCCAGCCCGGGCTTCGGGCTCGCGTCACCGGAGTCGAGTTCTCCGGCGGCTACCGTCTATGGTCAGCCGATGACCGTCAGCCAGGCGAGGGCTGTTGACCAGGGCCTGACCAGCAACCCCGGTCTTTCGGGCCATGCACCGGTGGCGGGCAGTTCGTTGCTGCCTTCCGGCGGAAGCCTGATCGTGATCCTCGTGGCCGTGGTCGTGATGGGCGTGGTCGGGGTCATCGCTGCGGTAGAGTGGGTCTCCTATACGCGTCGCCGCACGTCGAACGAGGACGGCGAGAACCCGAACACCCCGCCGGAGGGAGCGACCCTCACGGACCCGAACCGACGCTCGTAGGCAAACCACCGATCTCCCTGCCGGCTCTGGCGAACCCCTTCCAATCCTGTCCGATCCGTTCGCAGTAATCCTAGCGAACATCCGACTCGCTTTGCAGTAGTACCTGTTCCGCTGACGGGACGATACCCCCGAGCGGGAAGGCGGGTCCGATGGGTCGAGTGGGCATCCGTTCTCTCGTGGATGAAGGGAGGGGACATTTCAAGCGCTGGACGGCGTTCCCAGCCGTGGTGTGAGCAATGGGGATCCCGTCCCGCTCAGCCTCTCCAGCGGTATCCTCACCCTCTCGAAGATCGCGCCTTGGCCTCTACGTGAGCGTCGTCGCGATAGTGGTGGCGGCGGGTATCGTTGCCGGTCTGGCCGTCCAAGGCGCGTTCACCCCGTCCTCGTCAAGTTCTCCTACCGTGGTGACGATGGTCGCCGACGGGACATTAGTCACCGTGCCGGCGGCAGGACAATGGATCGCAGGACCTTTCGACCTAACAGGTCACCCGAACTGGGGAGTGAACGCATCCTTCATGTCAAATCCCGGGGTCGGATTCTACGTCTTGAATTCTAGCGATTATTCGTTGTGGAACGGCTCTGGGGGTCTTCCGACGCAGTACAGTATCGGGTTTTCGGACTCCGTGTCCCTCACGTACTACACCATCATCCCCACGGGCACCTACCACGTCGTGTTCCTCAACCCGAGCTCGCAGCTATCGGCGACAGTCACCGTGGAAACTCTCAACGCCTCGGCTGTTGCCCACCTTCCCCCCGTCTGAACGTTGGTTCGTTCGGCTCCGGTTTCTCGGGGCTGAAGGAGTTGTCTCAGTCTCTATCCCACGGAGGATGGGAAGAGGCAGGGAGCGAAGTCGAGCGGCGTAGCGACTGTCGAGGCAGTCGAGATTGCCATGTCCGGGCGGACAAAGGGCAGAATCCCTCTCGGATAGCCCCGAGCGGGGATACTCGTCTACCCAGCCGTATGGGTGCCAAGGCTCTCGGGAAAGCCGAAATGGGTTCGAGGGCACCCC
>Ga0187770_10001767_pt1 | contig 11680 bp, 7 predicted proteins | sample 0116_SJ02_MP02_2_FD_133154 | JGI IMG/M metagenome (GOLD analysis project Ga0187770, IMG submission 133154) | Tropical peat soil microbial communities from peatlands in Department of Meta, Colombia - 0116_SJ02_MP02_20_MG | ecosystem: Environmental > Terrestrial > Soil > Wetlands > Peat | place...
CTGTGCAGCCCGTAGCCGTGGGTGATGATGCACTCGCGCTCGACGTCGTTCAAGACCTCGCGCACCTGCTTGGGCGAATATTCGTGGTGGTTCAGGAACGAAATGAAATTCGCGATCGCACGCTCGAAGTAGATGTTGTTTTCCCACAGCGTGTCATCGGCATCGATGAGCAGCGTCTGCGAGCCGTTGGAATTGGGTCTTCCGGACATGGTTACTGAAGAGGAGCTTCTAGCTGCTAGCTACTGGCTACTAGCTTCTAGCTGAACTTTTCAAGCTGGGAGCTAGTAGCTAGAAGCTTTTCACGCTGCAAACTCCACCGCCGCTTCTTGCGGAATAATCCCTGCCTTATGTCCCATGTCGAGTAAGCGGCGCACCGCTTCGCGGCCCTCAGGACCAAGGTCCAGCGTGCGTTCGTTCACGTACATGCCGACGAATTTATCCGCCATTTGATGATCCAGGTCGCGTGCGAATTGCATGGCGTATGCCAGCGCTTCCTCGCGGTGATCGAGGGCATACTGGATGCTTTCCCGCAAAGCCGAAGCCACCTGAGCCATCAATTGCGCTCCCAGGCTGCGGCGGATGGCATTGCCACCCAAAGGCAGCGGCAGGCCGGTAATCTTCTGCCACCATTTGCCCAGATCCACGATGCGATGCAAGCCGGACTTATCGTAGGTCAACTGCCCCTCGTGAATGATGAGGCCGGCTTCCTGTTTACCCTCCAGCACCTGCGGAATGATCTGGTCGAAGGGAACCACCTCGGTCTCGATTCCAGGGGCAAAAAGTTTCAGCACCAGATAGGCGGTGGTCATCGTCCCGGGCACAGCGATACGCTTCCGCTTGATGTCGCTCAGGGAGTATGTCCGCTGGGCCACAATCATCGGGCCATAACCTTCGCCCACGCTGCCCCCGCTGGGAAGCAGCGCATAGTGTTCCTGGATGTACGGATAAGCGTGAAACGAAATTGCCGTTACATCGTACTCACCCGTGAGGGCCTTCTGGTTCAACGTTTCAATGTCACACAAGACATGACTGAAACGCAGACCGGGCACGCGGACTTTGTTGGTCGCCAGACCGTAGAACATGAAGGCGTCGTCAGAATCGGGACTATGGGCGACCGTGATTTCTCGGGTTGGCGAGGCGAAACCACCGTGATCCAACGATGCTGGCCCCGGCGATCTCTTGGAGGTGGCGCTGATTGAAGTCATTACTGAACCTTGTAAAACCGTTGCCACCCGCTGGTAAGCGCAGCGGCTAACATGATCTTGATAATCTCCGCGAAGACGAACCAATAGAGTCCGAAGCGTACAGCTTGAGCAAAAGAACGGGTGAGAATAGTAAGCCAGGAAAGCCCACCCGCAAATAGAACGACCTCAGCGACGAAAGCAGCTGCCGCGGCTCGGGCGAAGCTCCGCTTACCGGCTTCCACGGCCATGCCTGCAACACCCGCCACGAAAGGATAGGCGAGCAGAAATCCGCCCGTGGGTCCGATCAATTGTGCCATGCCTCCCGGTCCGGTCGGATTAAAGACCGGAAATCCCATCATGCCTTCGGCAAGGTAAAGAGCAAGCGCCGCAAACCCGCGCCGCGTTCCCAGCATCAGTCCCACCAGCAACACCCCGAAATTCTGCAGCGTCAAAGGTACCGGTGTGAAAGGCAGAGGCAGCGTAATGCGCGCGCACAACGCCACGAAGAGGCTAGCGCTTACTACCAGCGCAACCTGCCCGGCCGCGTTGAGGACACGATCATTGCCGCTGAAGAACTGAGTAGCTGATTTTGACATGGCTGGTCCTCCCCCCTCGTTGACCATCCTACAAGCCGTCTGCCTCCCGTCCAACACCGCTTTTCTTCATGGCAGCAGCCGATGCCTTCATGTGGCGACGCACACGAAGATACGCCGCAATGCCCGCCCACAGCACCGCTCCCGCACTGCAGGCCAGGATCAAGAACCACCACAACATTCGCACGATGCTTTAGGATACCAAAACGCGTGCTGTGTGTTTCTTCCTGCTGAAAAAGCTTCCTCTGCGACCTTTGCGAATTCTTCGCGTTCTTAGCGGTAAAAAGCCTATAACCGCAAAGCGCGCAAAGGATCGCAAGGTCCGCAAAGCAAACCCGAATCTCGCAATCGGATCTTAGGACACTACCGATCAACACAGCCGGTGGGAATCTACACTCCGACCGGGAACGGCTTGGTATGGCTGTCGGTGCTTAGAGAAAGTCCGGAGAAGCGTCCTTGCAGCAGGGACATCAATCCTGTGTACCAGTATCCGAGCACGAACAAAATCAGGAAGGGGACAGTAATGTAGTTCTCATTCTCGACCGCGTAGTAGACCGTAATGGCAAAGTAACAACCGATTAGCAATTCCACCCAAGGAACCCAGCCAAGGCCACGGCGATACGTGGATGCCCGAACCCGGTCCTTCTTCGATTCCACGCGATATTTCGGCGTGCGCGTGAAAGCAGACTGCTTGCCAAGCAGCGCTTCCAGCACGGCGCGCGTGTTGGTGACCGTCAGGCCGATGCCCAGAGCCATCAGGAATGGCAAATACAGAAGCGTCCGAGGCCAACTGCGAGGAAACAGCTCGCGCTGCGATACGAGATAAAAGCTAGAAATGGAAAATGTCGACGCTATAAACAATGGCACGTCGATGTACAACATCTGAAACCAGCCCTGATAGAAGCGGATAATCATTGCCGGCAGCAGCAACACCGAGAGTACGATCATCAGCGGATAACTCAGATTAGCGGTCAAGTGGTACCACGCCTCAAGTTTCACATGGAACCGCTGCTCACTCTTGAGCACCTTCGGCAGAATTTTCTTGCTGGTCTGAATCAGCCCCTTCGCCCAGCGCGCCTGTTGCGTCTTGAAGGCGGTCATCTCGACCGGCAGCTCAGCGGGGCATTCCACATCCTGCAGATAAACGAACTTCCAACCTTTCAGTTGGGCGCGGTAGGAGAGGTCCGTGTCCTCGGTCAGAGTGTCATGCTGCCAGCCGCCGGCTTCCTCAATCGCCTTTCGCCGCCACAGTCCCGCAGTGCCGTTAAAGTTGAAGAACACGTTGCTTCGCGCGCGCCCCGAGTGTTCCAGCACGAAATGGCCGTCCAGCAGGATGGCCTCCACTTCCGTTAGAAACGAATAATTGCGATTGATGTGCGTCCAGCGCGTCTGCACCATGCCGATCTTAGAATCGGTGAAGTGGTGAATCGTGCGCTGAAGAAAATCTTCCGGCGGAACAAAATCGGCGTCGAATATGGCGACGAATTCGCCCTTCGCCGTTTTCAGGCCCTCCGCCAACGCACCCGCCTTAAACCCTTGGCGGTTGCCCCGATGGTGATACGTGACAGGAAGTCCCTGGGAAACGTAATGATTAACTAGGCCACGGGCCACGGCTACGGTTTCGTCGGTCGAATCGTCAAGCACCTGAATGTCCAGCTTCTCCAGCGGATAGTCGAGCCGGCATACGGCGTCCAACAATCGCTCCACGACGAATTGCTCGTTGAAAATGGGGAGCTGGACAGTGACGAGCGGCAACCCAGAGAATTTCTGCGCTGGCTCTGCAGTTCGATTCCCCTTATTCCTGTAGTACAGATACACCAGGATGTAGCGATGCGCGCCATACGTTGCCAATAGGATCAGCACCACAAAATAAGGAATCAGCAAAGCCATGTCGAAGGCGTTGGCGTGATATAAGCCTTGAAAAGTCTTATCCAGAAAGTGCTGGCGGATGTATTGGCCAACGCCATGTGGAGCAAGCAGTACCGCCAGGAGTTTTGAGGTAACGAACATGGCTTTCGGCAGGTGGTGAGACAGGGCCTCGGTGACGAGCTGGCCTCAACCTGATTATTGTACCTGAAGACGCTTTGATACACCGCTCACGGTGAGGGCTCGACCACCGTAGGGCGAAATCCAACTGGTGGGTATTTGTGGAGCGCGGCTCATTCGCCGGCTCCTCGGCGTCTCATCCGCGGTTCAGGAGTTTGAGGTAGTGGTTGTCGTAGGAAAGCGTGGTGTTCTGCACCAGCGCCAATATGCCGTGCATCTGGTCCCGGTCTTCCCGATTTAACTCTTTGAACTGCACAGCTACGCCGGACCCCAGGTCCATCCGGGTCACGCAGCCTTCGGCTTGCAACTGGTTTCCCTGGTCGGAAAAAATCAGTTTGAGTCTTGATCCAGGAGAAAGCACTGCGCTGGTTTCGATGTAGCAGCCGCCCATGCTGATATCAATCAGATTCCCGAAGACCGGGCCGCCGTTTTCCGGCCGCAGCTCGATGGTTACGCGGCATTTCAGGCGGGCGTGCATGCGGCGGTTCTTGCGGGCGGGCAGTTGCTGCTTTTCCATATACATGCGCCGGTCGGCCTCGGCCAGGAGCTCTTCTGCGTCCTTGCCATCGTCGGGGTACACCGCCTGCCCCACGCTCAGGGAAAGAATGTCTTCCGCACAAACCTCCAGCCCTGCCTGCTTGGCCAGCGCCCGCACCTGATCCGCTCTCTTGGCCGCCGCTTCCGAGGGCAAGCCGGGCGCGATGACCACAAATTCGTCCCCTCCCATGCGTGCCACATAATCGTATTCGCGGCAACTTTCCTTAAGCGCCTGGGCGAACAAACGCAGCACCCGGTTGCCTTCCAAATGACCGAAGCGGTCGTTGATCTGTTTGAAGCCATCCATGTCACAAACCATGACAGTCAAGGAAGTCCCGTCGCGTTTGCAGCGGGCCAGCTCGCGGTCCAACTCCAGGAACAGCGATCGGGCGTTGGGTAACCCGGTGAGGTAATCCGTGGTGGCCGAGCTCTCTGCCTGCTGATATTTCAGGGCGTTTTCCATGGCTAACGCCATCTTGGAACTCGCCGCCAGAAGAATGCGCAGGTCGTCCGAAGTGAATCCATCTCGCTCTCCGCGATATAGAGCCAGCACGCCGATAAGGCCGGTAACTCCATCCAGCGGGACCGCCAAGGCCGATCGCAGCGTACTGAACTTGCTCGGATCGTTCAGGTATCCCGGCTCGACCGAGGGGTTGCCATTGATAATCGGTTTCTTGTTCTGGGCCACCCATCCGGAAAGTCCCTGGCCGATCGGGATTCGCAAGGAAGAAAACAGGCGGAAATTGTCGCCGTTCACGTACTCGGGAACGAGTTCCTGATTGCGCCGCACATAGATCGAGATCGCGTCATAGCGCACCAGGAGCCTGAGCTTCACGGAAAAAACGGAAAGGGTTTCACCCAGACTGAGGGAAGCACCCAAATCCTGGCTCAACTCGAACAGCGTTTGCGCTTCCTGTCTCGCTGCTGCAATCGAAGCCAGGAAGTTGGCCTCTTGGCCCGGACCATCTTCAGACGCGCTCTTCTCAAAGCCCGCGGCCGGGGCCGATCCGCGTTCGATCTTCATTCCTGTGGAAAGCTGCCAATCGGCCTCGTGAGCGACTTGCGCACGCACTCGTTTCTCCAGTTGGCGATAACGCTTTAAGAGAATCTCGACGACCGAGGGGTCGAAGGATTTGCCTGACTCCGCCGACAATCGTCGCACCGCCTCCTCCAGCGGGAGCGCCCGACGGTATTGCCGGTCGGAGGCGAGAGCGTCCATATAATCCACCGCCGAGAGAATGCGCGCCCCGATCGGAATTTCCTGCCCCTTTAACCCAAGTGGGTAGCCTGAACCGTCCCACTTCTCGTGGTGCGCTCGCACGATCGGTACCACCGGATAAGGAAATCGAACGCGCTCCAAAATCTCGGCACCCACGACCGGGTGAATCTTCATCTTTTCGAATTCTTCCGGAGTCAGCCGCCCAGGCTTGGAGATGATATGCTCGGGCACGGCAAGCTTGCCGATATCGTGGAGCAACGCCGCCGCCTGCAACGCCTCCATTTCAGCCCCGCTCATGCCCAGGTCCTTCGCTACCTCGATGGCATAGATCCTGACTCGCTGCAGGTGGTCGTGCGTGGTGTGGTCTTTGGCTTCAATCGCCAGCGCCAGCGCCTCAATGGTTCGCAGATGCAGATTGGCTATCTCCTCCACATGCCGCTTCTCGTCTTCCAGCTTGCCCAGGTAGAGACGGTAGGACCGGTAAATCACATAAATGACAGGCGCCACCAACAGCGATGTTTCCCAATTGAAGGCCTGATCGAGCCATGCGATCCCACCGGCTACGCCGGCGCCGACCAAGTAATAGGGGAACGACCAGAAGTAGCATTCCACGATGATCTGCTTCAGGGATTTGCCGTCAGTCAGCGAAATCACGGTCGCCGTGGAGCCGGTGTTGGCCGCGAAATAAATGGCGGCCGCGGTGCCTAACGCGAGCACCTGACTCTCAACCAAGTGGTGCGCCAGCGAAAGGTGATACGCCTGATAGGCCAGGGCAGTAGAAACCGCACCCGAGCACAGATTAAATGTTCCGTGGAGCGCGCTCGGCCGATCCGGGTAAAGCAACTGCACCAAGGTTGAGGCGCAGCCCAGGATCAGAGTTTCTGTGAAGCTTAATTGCAGGATTCCCAGCAGGATAAACAGAAAGCTCACGGACATCGTGCCCGCGATTCCTGGGAGACTCACTTTGAGGCGCGAAGCCAGAATTGCGATACCGAGATAGCAGATGAACTCGGCAATATTGCGGCTTGCGGGACGGAGCGCTCCGTACACAAACACTGCTGTGCCCGAGACCACCACTAGGCCGATGAAGCCCTTGGCTCCTGCGGACAGACTTCTCCACGACTGGGCCGGACCGGCTAGTTCGCTTCCCATAGTTGAAAGTTCGGTCGGGCAGTGCCGCAGAGGAACCCGACGAATACCATTAGAGATAGCAGCTAATCCGAGCAGAAACAATCATTTACCCAGTCTGCGACAAACTTCGGTAATTGCATCAGGTGACTACGGAAAGTGCCGGGGACTTTCTCTCACCGCTGTGCTGGATTTGCTTCAAGGGCCCTTAGCCCAGCGGTCAGAGCAGTGGACTCGCCCCGTCGATTGACGCGTGTCGGGCCCAAGAAAGGCCAAGTCCCTGAGTACACGGAGTCAACTGGTGGAAGGCGATTCATCGCCTAATCGCGGGGCTGAGCCTCGATCCCAAGAGCTACTACTTTGTTTGCGGCCTCTCCGATAACAATCGGGGAAAACCTGTGAGTTGAGGGCGACTGTCAGGGCGGCCAGCGGAAGTGCGTGAACCTGCGCGGCTTCCCATCGGCGAGTCCGGCCGGGCTGGACCAGCGTCTGCCGGAACCGCCAAGAATCCGACCTGCGTCCCGTCCGGCTCCGCTGCCGTCCCCACAATTTCACCTCTGTTGTTGATACCCTGGGCTAACAGTAAGTAGAGCCCAGAATCTCCCACCACCAGCGTGTTCAGGTCGTTCATTGTCCCGTTTTCATAGAGGAATGCTCTCGCCGAGTAAGGCTCCGTTCCACCATTGGAGATGCCGACAATTTGGCCCATGTCGTTAATGTCATAAGCGGCGCCCGCGTTGTCATCGCCGAGGTAGGGCAGGGGTTGCATACCGTTCGCCTTCGTCCACAAAAAGCCCTGCGAGTTATTCAGAGTATTGTTAGCGAAGCCAACTACTTCGCCGTGATTGTTGAGCGAGATTGGCGTGTTCCAAACTTGACTTCCGAGATTTCCTAAGTCTGTGGGTTGTCCATTCTCCCAAAGCAGAGCATGAGTGGCGCTCTGGTCCCCAACCGCATTCTGACAAATACCAGAAATTCCGATCACCTGCCCTCGGTCATTGATTGCAGTCGCCGCTGAATCCGGATCGCCAGAATAGGGAGGGAGCTGCGTCATTTCTGTCAATCCAGGCCCCCAGATCACGGCTTCAAACTGCTGAAATTGGCTCACGGGTGGTGCGTTGTTACACGTTGGATCGAGGACACCATTCTCGGCCCACCCTACCACTTGGCCGCGATTGTTGACTCCCGCGGCATAGCTGTCATATCCGCCCTGGAAAGGAGGGAGCGGGGTCATCACACCGTCCTGCCAGGCGAAACCTAAACATACGTCGCCCGTCGGCGCCGACGGAAAGAAAGCAGAACAACTCCAGGATTCGTGATACGGATTCGCCTCGGCCGTCTCGGCAATCCCCACGATCTCGCCCTTGGTCGTGTGGTTCGGCCATGAGATATTGCTGTTGGGGCCACCGAGCGTTCCCAGGTTGACTGGAGCACCGATCCAGAGCTCAGCATTCACAAAGGTGTTGCCGGTCAGATTGGCGCCACCTGAAATCCACCCTATGTCATTGATCCCCACTGGCTCCGGGTTGCCACCGAGCGGCGCGCCTAGATTAAACACGTAATATTTGGGTGGCTGGCTGTGTTGTGCAGATTGCGCGTAAAGCCCGCATTCAAAAACACCAAGCGTGATCAGTAGGAACTGAAGCCATTTTTGCATTGTCATACTCCTCTCATTTCATTCCGGTTTTCTTCGAAACCCGCTGTCCCAGTGGCGCGTTGCGCGTGGATTACCTTACTTCGCATTCGCGGTAAACTCCGGACGTTTACGGACTTCGTTCAAGCTGCGGTGGACATTTTCGGCTGTGGTCCGCCGGTTCCTGGGGCTGCTGAATCCGGAACTCTCCAATTGGACAGCATCTGGCGATATCATCGGCAGGACAAAGCAATGCAGCTGCAAATTGAACTCGACGGCAAAGTTCTTTCCCGCGCTCGCCTGTCGCGCGATCCACGATTTGATGGGAAGTTTTTCATCGCTGTGCGTGGCAGTGGGGTCTATTGCCGGCCGATCTGTCCGTCACCCACGGCAAGCGAAAAGAATGTCCGGTATTTCCTGACGGCTGCGGCCGCGGCCGAAGCGGGTTTTCGCCCCTGCCTTCGCTGCCGGCCGGAGTGCTCACCCGGAACTCCCGCGTGGATTGGAACGCCCAACACGGTTTCCCGTGCCTTACGGCTAATTGGTGAAAACGGACTCGAGCACGGTGTTGAGGGGCTAGCCGACCAACTGGGCGTTGGCTCACGCCATTTGCGGAGGCTCTTTGTTCGTCACCTCGGTGCGACACCGGTTGCCGTAGCACACACCCGCCGTTTGCACTTCGCGAAGAGTCTCATTGACCAGACACAGCTGTCGATGCAGGAAATCGCCATTGCGGCGGGCTTTGGTTGCGTGCGCAGATTCAACGCCGCGATGCAAAAAACCTACAAACGCACTCCGACCCAAATTCGCCGGCTTTCGCACCAGACCGGCGTTCTGCCCGAGAACCACTATCTTTTTCGCCTTCGCTATCGGCCCCCCTACGACTGGAACGGAATGTTGGAATTTCTCAAACCCCGCGCTACTCCTGGCGTTGAAGAGGTGGAGAACGGTATATACCGCCGCTCGATTTCATTCCGGGGCGCCGCAGGGCAGTTCGAGGTTTCGCATGATGAAAATAACCACTCCTTGAATGTGCGAGTCCAGTTTGCCGATCCGAAAGCGCTCTACTTCATCATCGAACGAATCCGTGCGATGTTTGATCTCAATGCGGATTGGATCGCCATTGCAAAGGTTCTAAACGCGGATCCAGTCCTGGTGGCGAAGATCAAAGCCAATCCGGGACTACGCGTGCCCGGTTCCTGGAATGGTTTTGAATTGGGTGTGAGAGCGATTCTGGGCCAGCAAATTACGATGCGGGGCGCGACGACGCTCGCCGGACGGCTGGTGAAGAAGTTCGGTCATTCGTTCTCATCTGCCAACGGACTAGCGCAGATCTTTCCTGAACCCGAGATCCTTGCGGCAGCCGACGTTGCCAGCATCGGGCTAACCCAAGCACGCGCTCGCACGATTCAAGCATTTGCGCGTTTCATGCTGCATCCCCAACACAGCGTTAAGGAGCTCGCCGATTCGAACGAATTCCTCGAACAGCTGTGCAGAATTCCAGGCTTGGGACAGTGGACGGCGCAATACTTCGCCATGCGCGCACTTGGTGATCCGGATGCCTTCCCCTCTGGAGATCTGGGCCTGCTGCGCGAGCTTGGGTTAAAGAGCGCGCACGAGCTTGAACGACGGGCTGAAGTTTGGCGGCCCTGGAGAGCCTACGCCGCCATGTATATTTGGAGCCGCTCTGCCGGCAATTCGACTTGCGAGACAACGCATTCCGGCCGGTCCGGCCAGTCTGGGAAACTGAGACATAAATCCCAGTCTGAATTTGCAAATCGCCGATTCAGCGACCAAGCAAACAGAGGCAATTGATGAACGGAAACCGGGGATTCATTCCAACCCGCCATTTTTCGCAACGCCCATATTACCTGCGTAACCTAGAAAATTCCGGAGCATCCATCACAATTCTCCTAACCAAGGTTGGGGGAAGACTTATCAATGCATGCTCAGTCCGGTGCCGCGCCATGGGTTGACTCGCCATTGCTTCGGGTGCGTGGGCTGACGGCAAGGTACGTCTGTGCTGACCAAACTGAACCGGCACTAGCGGAAGTTGACTTCGACATAGCACGAGGAGAGATCGTGGGGATCCTTGGCGAATCGGGGTCGGGCAAAAGCACACTCGCTCTTTCCATCCTGGGATTGCTCCCCACGAACGCGAGGCTTGAAGGTTCGATTCTCTTCCAGAACCAAACACATAAGCCAGATGAGCTGCTCCGGCTCGACGAGCCGCAGTGGAGGGAAATTCGCGGCGCAGAAATTTCGATGATCTTTCAGGAACCGCGGCTTTCGCTCAGCCCAGTCATGCGCGTCGGAGAGCAGATCGCCGAAGTCATGCGCGCACACCGGAAGGGCGCGCCCAAAAAGCAGGACGTCGAGGCAACTCTGAGGCGCGTTAGATTGGCCGATTCCGGTCGCGTTTCCAGCGCGTATCCGCACCAGCTCAGTGGAGGCGAGCTTCATCGGATTGCGATTGCCCAGGCACTGGCGTGCGGCCCGGATCTGGTAATTGCTGACGAACCTACACGCTCCCTCGACGTAACTGTGCAGGGTGAGATCCTCAATGTGTTGCGCGAAGTTAATCGCGAGAGCGGCTCCGCACTCATCTTTATTACCCACAACCCGGCCCTGCTGGTAGGCTTCGCCGATCGCGTAATGGTGATGTATGCCGGTCGCATTGTTGAAGAAGGCCCAGTGGCACAGGTATTTCGCCGGCCGCTGCACCCATACACCAAAGCCCTGCTGCAGTTGGTTCCCCAGCGTTCCGGACCTTCCGATCCCGTTCAACAGCGTTTGCCGGTAATTTCCGGCAGCCTGAGTGATTCCGACCGTCTGGCTGGTGGCTGTGCTTTTGAGCCCCGATGTCCAGCGAGAGGGGACCTCTGCCGAAGCGAATTGCCGAGCACAATCAAGCTGGAAGGCGGCCGTCGAGTGAGTTGCTTCAATTATGGGAATTGAAACAGCAGTTCAGCCCGCGATCAAACCAGCCCTCGTGAAAACCAGCGGCTTGAGCAAGAAATATTCACAAGGCTCGCCGTTTTCGCGGAAAAAGTTTGCAGTCGACGCGCTCGTCGATGTGAACTTCGAGATCGCCTCGGGCTGTCTGACCGCCCTTGTCGGCGAATCAGGTTCTGGGAAATCCACGCTTGCGGTTTGCCTGGCAATGCTGGAAAAGCCCGATGCTGGCGAAGTCTGGTTTGGGGGCGAGGAAATTTCACGGCGCAGCGACCGGGAACTGGCTTCGCTGCGGCCAAAGATCCAAATGGTTTTTCAGGATTCGGCGGAAGCTTTGAATCCCCGCTTTTCGGCGGCACAGATCATTGCCGAACCGCTAGCGATC
>Ga0187770_10001769_pt1 | contig 11678 bp, 8 predicted proteins | sample 0116_SJ02_MP02_2_FD_133154 | JGI IMG/M metagenome (GOLD analysis project Ga0187770, IMG submission 133154) | Tropical peat soil microbial communities from peatlands in Department of Meta, Colombia - 0116_SJ02_MP02_20_MG | ecosystem: Environmental > Terrestrial > Soil > Wetlands > Peat | place...
AAGCGATAAGGGCGTTTACCAGGGGCTTGCCAAAGTCGAGTCTCCCGATCAGACATGGTCATCCCTCCTTCTTGCTGCGCACAGTCCCGCAAGTATTAGTGGCTCATTTCTCTCGTAGTTCGGTTTTTCTTTCTTGTGTTTCTGTAGGCCGTAATTGAGGCGACGTGGATCGCTAGTTGGATTTGTTACCCAATGACCGACGCATTCTCAGTTTATGGCTAGGTAGTGCCGGCTGTACCTTTTGTTTGCTGGGACCACTCGGTGTGGAAGGTGCCTCCCCGGTCGGTGCGACGGTAGGTGTGTGCTCCGAAGTAATCGCGCTGGGCTTGGGTCAGATTCGCGGGCAAGGACTCGCTGCGATACGCATCGAAGTAGGCAAGAGAAGCGCTCATCGCCAAGACCGGGATGCCCATTCCGACGGCCGTCTGCACAACAAACCGCCACGCTTCCTGACGGCTTTCCACGGCTTCGCGGAACGCCGAATCAAGCAGCAGGTTGACCAACGCAGGGTCGCGGTGGTACGCGGCCATGATGTCGCCCAGCAGGCTCGCGCGGATAATACAGCCTGCCCTCCATATCTTCGCGATGTCACCGAGCCGAAGATCGTACTTGTATTCGTCGGAAGCCATGCGCATCAGCGACAGGCCTTGCGCGTACGACGTGACCTTGCTGGCGTACAAAGCCGCGCCGACAGCCTTAATGAGGCGCTGCTTGTCGCCGGAGTACGCGGGCGCGGGCCCGTGCAGCACTTTGCTCGCGGCCACGCGTTGCGGTTTCAGCGCCGAAAGGATGCGGCTTTCAACGGCTGCATTGATCGTCGGGATGGGCGCGCCGATGTCGAATGCATTCTGGCTGGCCCACTTGCCCGTGCCCTTTTGCTGGGCTTCGTCGAGGATGACATCCACCAGCGGCTTGCCCGTAAGGTCGTCTTTCCTGGCAAGAATCGCCGCAGTGATTTCGATCAAATAGGACTTCAAGTCGCCACGATTCCACTCGGCAAAGATCCCGCGCAATTCATCAGGCGTCAGACCCAAGCCGCGATGCAACAGGTCGTAGCTTTCGGCGATCAACTGCATATCGCCGTACTCGATGCCGTTGTGCACCATCTTGACGTAATGGCCGGCGCCGCGAGGTCCCATGTATTCCACGCAGGGCTGGCCGTCGTCGGCGCGTGCGGCAATGGCGCGAAGAATCGGAGCAACTGCATCCCATCCCTCGCGTTGCCCACCGGGCATGATCGCAGGTCCCCACAACGCGCCTTCCTCGCCACCGGAGACCCCCGCGCCTACAAACCGAAAGCCTTGCGCTTCAAGGTCCTTGTTGCGGCGTTCGGTATCGAGGAAGAATGAGTTTCCGCCATCCATCAGGATGTCGCCTGCTTCGAGGTGTGGCTTCAGATGGGCGATGGCGTTATCCACCGGCGGTCCTGCTGGAACCATGATCAGGATCCGGCGAGGCTTCTCGAGCGCCTTCATCAGAGCCGTGGGCGAATCAACCGCAGTGATCTGCTTGGCCTTCGCGGGGCCGTCAAGGAACGCCTTCGTTTTCTTCGCGTCAAGATCGTACCCGACGACAGGGAAACCGTTCCTCTCCATGTTCAACGCGAGGTTCGATCCCATCACGCCCAAACCGACGACTCCCATCTTGTATTCCATGATCTCTCCTACACTTCGATGGCGACTTTCTCTTTAACCCGATAGAGAATTTCTCCGGCGCGCGGCACGACCAAGATGCCCTCGCCTTCGCGTCCGGTCCATTCTTCCATCTTGACCTTGGCTGGATTGAGGTATCCCAAATTGATCCGGCGGCAACGCTCTTCGGGAATCCCCGTCGCCAGCGTGACGCGAATCCGCGGCGTTTCGATACGGGTGGCAGCGTTGTACTCACCCAAACCCTTGACGTGCGTCGAGTGCGCCAGAACGCCTCCGGGATAGTGTTGGAACCGGTTCCACTGTTTGATGAAGTAGTCGCGGCAATGGTATCCGATTTCGTCAATCAGCTTGCCGTGGGTGTAGCTGACCTCAGTAATGTGCGGCCCGTAGATGACGACTTCTCCGCCGTCCGCGACGGCAGGCTCCATTTTGTACATCCCCTTGGCAGCGGTCCAAAGATCGTCGTACATCTCTGGCATCACTGAGAGCACTCGCCGGTAAGGCCGTTCCACATAGCAGATGTGCTTCTGCGCTGAGAGTTCGGAGGCGGCCGTCCAGGCCTCGTGCGGCGCGCCGAAATACAATCCAGCCATACCCTCGTGGGTGACGACGAGCGCGAAGCATGAAGCCGGTTTTGGGATGAGAGCTGCCGCCCGGTCGATTACGGCTCGCACCGGGGTGTAGCCAGCGCCTATGACCTTGTAATTGGTGATCACTGCCCCGAGCCAGTGTGTGAAGTTGATGATTTCTGGACCCGCAATGCCGGGGAAAAAATACTTGTTGCCGCCCGAGAAGCCAACGACCTCATGCGGGAATACGGGCCCGCAAATGAAAATGTGGTCGTAATCGAGGATCAGCTTGTTCAGCGTTACCGGCACTTCGCGCGACATCAGTCCGTCGGTGATTCGCTCGATTTCACTCGCGGAAATCGTCCCTAGCTGCACGAAATTCGCGGGATCTTCCCAATGATGATTGAACACCCGAGTCGTTCCCACTATCCCGTTCACGACTTGCTGTCCGACCAATTTTGTAAGCTGCGCGTCTGTCATCGGCTGATGCGTGCCGAGAGCCACAAGATAATCGAGGCTGGTTACGAGCGGTTTTAGGATCTTCTGGAACAGGCCAAACATCAGCGGCATCGGCATCGTGCGCGTGCCATCGGGGATGATAATCAGGACGCGCTTGCCGCTGATGGGGACTGATGCGACGGCTTCGGCCACAATGGCTTCCACCTGCGCCGGACTTAGATTTTCGCTGGTTGATCCTTTTCCGATAACCACTTGTCGTCACCCCGCGCGACAACCGCCATTCATGAGTTTGCCGAAGCCTTCTTCACAGGAACACCTTAAACTCGAACTGCCGCTGTATTCACGCAGGTCTTTGCCCTTATTGTAATCCATCGGCGCATGTCGGCGTAGCTAGACGCCGCTGTACGCGGAGAAGCCGCCGTCAATCGGCAAGATCGTTCCCGTCACAAATTCGGAGGCAGGCGAAAGAAGCCAGAGCACTGCGCCAATCAGGTCCTCCGGTTTGCCGAATCTTTCCATTGGCGTGTGGGCGAGGATCTGTTTCCCTCGCGCCGTCCATTCTCCTGTTTCGCGGTCTTGGAGCAGAAAACGGTTCTGCTCGGTTAGAAAGAATCCAGGAGCGATCGCATTGACGCGAATGCGCGGCGAGTATTCCTGTGCCATGTGAACCGCAAGCCACTGCGTGAAGTTGCTTACGCCGGCCTTCGCGGCGGAATAGGCTGGAATTCTCGTGAGCGGCCGAAACGCATTCATCGAAGAAATATTCAGGATGACCCCTGCGCCCTTCTCCGCCATGATTTTCCCGAACACCTGGCTAGGTAGAATTGTCCCCAGAATGTTGAGGTCAAACACCCAGCGCAAGGCGTCGGCGGGCAGGTCGAAGAACTTCAGATCGGCGCCCGTGGTGGCCTGTGGGCGATTGCCTCCTGCACCATTGACGAGGCAATCGATGGCGCCGAAGCGGGCCAAGACTGCGGCCGCGGCCTGGCGAATGCTGTCAACGTTCAACACATCAACTGAAAACAACGCGATATTTGCAGCTTTCTTGCCAGCCCGTTCGAGCAAAGCCGGCCCTGAATCGAGTTTCATGTCAAGGATCGCCACGTTCGCGCCGCATCCAGCCAACGCACAGGCGATCTCACCACCCAGAACGCCAGCCCCGCCGGTAATCGCAACAGTCCGGCTCGAGAAATCATACGTTTGACCCAGATTGTGTGGGGTAATCGGCACTTCGCTCATCAGACTCCTCGTCGTGAAGGGAATTCCCTGAAAGTGTAAAGGAACCGGAGGCTCCGGGGTTCCTCCAGTGGGATACGCCTCATCATCTCACGAATGAGCCCTGGGTGACTTCGGAACCGGGAGGAAAATTGGACGCAGGTGCCGCTCAAGAAGATTCATGGTCACGTTCCGCGCAATCGGTGTTTCATAAGAGTCCAGCATGTCCAGATAGCGCCGCCCCATCTTCGCTGCGATTTTGTATCCAACATGGAGCAACTGTCGAAAGCTAGGATTGAACCCGGGACAAGCTGGGTCGTGGCGCAATGCGCTTGCGAACTGTTTGGATGACCATGACTCTACCTGTACAGGGCTGGGCAGCTTTGCGGCATCGATATCGATAACGGCCGCATAGGGTGTGCAGAGTTCTTCTCGGTGGGCGTAGGACTGTTCGTAGATCTCCTTGGCGAGCGCCAGGCCGTTGCCGCCCCCCTCCGCCAGTCCGATGAGTTCCTCAAGCCAAGTTGTTCCTGCCGTCTTCACATGCACGCCAACACCGGTCTCATGCAGAACGCGGCGAATTGCCGGGTAGATCGAGAACTTGTCGCTTCCCGAATGAATGCTCAGTTTTAGATCGGCGGGCAAGCCGTATACGCGAATGGCGTGGGCAATCACCGCGAGGTCGCTCCTGAACTCGGTCTCGAATTGAAGAGGATCGCCAACATAGTCCACACCCTTGTTGAACCTGCCAGAAAACTTCGGCGCAATGGCTTGGAGAGGCACCTTCTCATCCGCCAACGCGGCAAGAAGGACGAGCAATTCGGCTGCAGTTTGCGGAGACTCGGTCTCGTCCATGGATACTTCCGTAATGAAGGGGACTAAGCGCTTGGCGGCCGCAATCCGCCTGTAGATCAGACCTGCTTCTTGCACCGCGGATAAGTACTTCCAGGCAATCTCCCTGGTGGCGGATGAAGACATTGCCAGCGAGCTTTGACCGCCGATCAGATCAACGGACTGGGTGAGCTCGGGGTGCCTCTTCAGGAAAGCGCCCACGTCATTGAGCGAAGGTGGCTTGCCGATGGCGTCGGCGACATCGAGAGTGTAGTAGTCACTGGAATCGAAGAAGCTCTCGACCGTGTTGAGACTGATGTGGTCGGCATCAATATGATACGGCTTCGTCCAACCCAAATCGTGGACTGCGGCTTCGGCAGCCACACGGACACTGCCCGGCTGCGAACCGACGATGCCATGCTCGCGGCAGGATTTGTTCCAGACAGGAGTGACTTCGATGCCTTGCTGCTCTGCAAGAATACAAGCCTGCAGTTGGGCCTTGGCTTGACGGCCAAATCGGTCCCCCATACCGAAGGAATATTTTGTCAATCGAAGAGCCGGACTGATGGAGAACGAACATAAACTGGATGATGTCATCGTGCGACCCTTTGGAATATCGTGTGCGCACAGCCTTTCGTATGATGGCAAACTGCGACGGCCCCCGTGCACGGGGCGTGAGACTCTCTGATCGATGCCAAGACTGCTTCAGACCTTGTCCACATTTGATGAGATCGAGTCCTCTTCCGAACTATTCTATCCACAACGGGAAGAAGGCCGGCTCAAGTTCCTCTCCAAGAGACGAACTCACCCTCCCGCATCTCCGAACCGATCTGATTTCAACGTCTGCGCGGAAGATCTGTCGTTCTGAGGACCCGCGAGACGTCCTTCCCTAATTCAGGTATTGCGGCGGCGATAGCCATGCGACCCAAATCTCCTCCGCGCTAGAGTCGCTTCGGGCCTATGATCTCGCCCCGGGTGGTTGAGCTATCGCCGCCATACCGTCATTACTCGCGAGCAATTCTCCTCGACTAGAACACGAACTTCACCGCTCCCTGTAGAATGCGCTGACTATCCTGCGGGGTGGCTGTGATTTGGCCGTAGTTTGATTTCCCGAACTGGTTGCCGTTGGCGCTCAAGTTGGATTCGCCGGCGACTCCAGGATTATAGAAAATGGGGTGGTTGAGGAGGTTGAAGACTTCCACACGCAACTGGACTTGATAACGTTCCTTGATGGCGAAACCCTTAGAGATTGCCGTGTTGATCGTGAAGAAGCCCGGTCCCAGGACGCTGTTGCGTCCTGAATCGCCGAACGTTCCCAATGCATTGGTTGTAAATGCAGATGTGTTGAACCAGCACTCTGGCGTGCGAACAGGAACGATCACGCCTTTGACTGCACAGTACCCCCAGTTGACACCCCCGTTCGGCACGATGTCAGCGCGGTCGTTGCCGATGCCTGTCAGTGAGTTATCTGTACCACTGAAGACAGTGAAGTATCCGCCTGTCTGAAATTCGCCCAACATGGACCATTGCCAATTGCCAAGAACGGCTTCGAGTGGTGCATCATGGAATTTTGGAGTGTTGACCAAGCCGGAGGCATTGAGGATTTGACGATGATCGAACGCGCAGTTGCCGCGTTCCGCCGCGAGGTCCGTCGGATTGGGCTCCGCGATCAAGCGGCCGCCGCTTGCGAGCTCGCCGGAGAAATCGTACTCACTGATGCAGCGGGAGAACGTGTAGTTCGCAAGCAGTGTGAAGTTGTTGTTGAAGCGATGATTCGCCGAGAGAAGCAACCCGTTGTAATCGGCGTTGAAACCGTCCGACGCCTGCGAGAGGCTTGAAAAGTACAAGCCAGCATTCGTGGACGTTCCACCAGGGGGCGTGAACATGACATTCTCGAGGGTAAGCAGCCGTCGAGGTGCCTCGTTCTTCGTGCACGAGTAAGGTACCAACGGATTGTAGGTTGCTTTGCAGTTCGCATTCGTCGAGGTGACCGGAGTTCCCTCAAGGACCGGCGCGTCAGCTTGATATCCGCCCCAGATATGGGTCGTCTTGTTTCCCATATAGGTCGCGGAGAAAAGCCAGTTTGCACCGACCTGCTTTTCAATGCTCAGATTCCAAGCCTGCAAGTACGTTGGGTGCATAACAAGTGGAATATTGATGTAAACACCGTTTTGGAAGAACGTGGCATTTGAACTCGTTGGGAAAGGCGTCGGGAACTGTGGAACAGTCTGTCCCGCATAAGGGTTGGTAAACCCGCCTGGAGGCGTTGTAAGAGAGATTGAACTGCCAAACGGTGAATTGTCGGCAAACCGGTCAAAGTAGAAAACCTCAGGGTTGTCGTAGAAGATCGCATAACCCGCCCGGATTGTCTCGCGCCCTGTGCCACGAGGATCCCAGGCTATGCCCACCCGCGGAGAGAAGTTCTGCCAGTGACTATTCACATAGGAACATGGCGTCCCCGTGTCGCCACAGTAGAGCAAACCTGGAGGGGCTTGCGGAAATGTCTTGCTTATGCTCCCGCTCGCGAACAATGTGGGGTCGAAGTGGCTCCCGCGGTGGTACGCATCAGCGGCCGGGTAATACGGTTCCCAACGGACTCCGGCATTAACGGTAAGCCTGTGCGTCAGTTTGACGCTGTCTTGACCGTACAGACCATAGTACATCTGCCGCCAGTTTTCCCATTCCGGGTTCCCCTGGTTGAAGGTTTTGACAAGTCCCAACATGAAATCGGCCAATCCATCTCCCCCGGCGGATCCTGCCGAAGTTTCGTCGCCGCTAAAATTGAACTGTCCATTGGTGAGCTGATTCGAAAGTTCGTTCAACCGAAAGTAGATGGCGTCTACGCCAAATGTGAATTGGTGTTTTCCTACGGTCCAATCTATATCGTCCGCCGCTTGGTATGCGTTGCGGTTGAAATGGCCCGGCGTGGCGGTGCCGTTTGCGACGTTGAAATATCCCGTGACGGACAGAACCAAAGAGTTGGGGAGCGGGTTGGGAATGTCCACGCCAAAGGTCGAAAAGTTGGGCAGGTTTGGCGCCGAGCCGCGGAAGATCGCGAGGCGCGTGCCTGTAACGTGCAGGGAATTGACTAAGTTTAGACCAAACGAGTACAGGTGCCCAATGGTGAGAGACTGGCTCCGAGAAAGCTGGCCGGCTTTTGTGGATGTCAGGATATCGACTCCATCATAAACCGGGGGATTCGAGTAGTCGGAAATGAAGTAGCGCACGAAGATGGATTGCTTCGAGCTTTTTGTCCAGTCAATCCGGCTTATGCCTTGCTCCTCGGTAGCGTCGTTTGGGATCCCATAGCTGAAGAAGCCGCAGGGATCTGTCGAGCTAGTAGGAGCGGGAATCAGCTTGAGCAGGTTCAGTGCTTGCGGATTGAAGGTGACTCCCGTCTTGAGCTGGTCGGTGGCAGTGAAATACGTAGTACTGAGTGGCCGCATCGTGCCCGTGGCACCTTTGGGCCTGGTCACACAGCCGCCCGGTTCGTCAGAGTAGGTTTCCAGCGGGCCAAAATTGCCGGCCATGACGGCTGCGGTAGGCACTTGGACCAAAGCCGTCGCAGCATTTTGTATGTAGCGGGTCCCCTGATACCCAACAAAGAACATCAGCTTGTCTTTGGCAATCGGGCCGCCGAGCGTTCCGCCAAATTGATTGCGCTTGAGGGAATCGACTCCGCCGCTTGCAAGAAAGAACGGTGCCGCGTTAACGTAATTGTTCCGGATGAACTCAAAGGCGTCGCCGTGCAAGCTGTTTGTCCCCGCCTTCGTCACAACGTTGACGAGGGCACCGGGGTGAACACCATAACGCGCCGACAGGGTGCTGGTTTGCACGCTGAATTCCTGGATAGCGTCGGGAAATGGAAAAGGCAGGCTCACGTCTGAGAACATGTCGACGTTATCGCCGCCGTCCAAAAGATAGTTCGTGGCGTTGACTTGTCCACCGGCAACAGAAATCGCCACAGAGCTGTTGTTCAAGCCGTTCGCATAGTTCTTCGTACTTATCAGATCGTTGTTAAGGAGAGGAGAGCTAAGCCGAGGATTCGTCGCGGCGCCAGAAAGCGTGACCAGTTCGGTCGCTTGTCTGCCGTCCAAAGGCAGATCTATGATACGCCGTTGGTCGAGAACGGCCGCTACGGCAGTCTCGCGGGTTTCGACCATGGCCGCGTCAGCCTGAACCTCAAGAGTTTCTGTCAGTTTTCCAACTTGCAGACCAATATTGATCTGTACGTCTTGTCCAACCTGCAACACGATTCCTTTCTGAACGTATAGCTGGAATCCCGCTGCCTTGGCTTCGAGCTGGTATGGACCGACAGGAAGATCCGGAATAGCGTAGTTACCGTCCCCGCCGGACGTGACCGTACGGGCCGCGCCAGTATCCGTCTGAGTTGCCGTAAGTTGAGCCCCGGGAACCGCCGCGCCCGAAGGGTCGGCAACGAATCCATGGATCTGCGCGTTATTTACTGCCTGGCCGTGACAATATGCGGCGGTGAAGAGGACAAGCGCGAGTACCGCTAGAAACCGAAATGACCTTCTGTTTCTCATCTGACACCACCCCTTTTTAAAGTTCCGCTGCGAGAAGCGACCTGTGTCGCGCACCCCACGGAAGGCCCGGCATCCCGACAGCGTTCACACGCATTCTCGAAGTCGGTTCTGAAGCGGTGACCCAATCCGCTTCTGACATTCCTTAACAGGCCGAAGCCGGGGACTGGCGGTCTGGACCTGCTATGTCCAGAGAACTTCGTGGCACCATCAAACTAGGACACACAACCCTGTCGCAGAAATGCCATGCCATGCGCGTCTTTACTATCATGGTGGTAGACGCGTGTCAAGAAAAATTTCATGGCAAGCAGAAAGTATTTCATGGGGCACTGCGTAGATCACCTCGATGAGGGCAAAACCGATCCCGCCTGGATTGCCAACTTAAACATAAGCGCTTTAGAATCAGTTTATTGGATTGCCATCTATATGCGAGCTGCAGGTGCGCCCATACTAGCCTGTCTCTCAATGGCTGCTTGGGGCCGCAAGCTGCACGCTGTGGGTGGTCGCGCTTGGCGAGCCGAGAAGTCCGACCGAATTCTAACGAGGATCAGCTACTCGGTTGTCGGGGCGACCACCTGCTGGCCAACACCGACCTGCACGTTTGGATAAGGGGCAGGCGAACTGCAAGACTCGCGCTTGACCAGTTGCGTGGGGAGGGTCACGACCTGTTGTGGCACGTCTGGCCTCGCAATTCGCTTCAACAGCAACTCTGCGAGTTGGTTGCCGAGTTCTTCAGCGAATACTCGGACCGAAGTGAGGGGAGGATGCAAGGTCGGTGCCTCTGAGGTGTCGTTAAAACCGGCGACGCTAATATCATCCGGAACGCGAAGTCCGCTGTCTCTTGCAGCTTTGTACGCCCCGACCGCAACGGCATCGTCGCCCGCGAAAATGGCCGTGGGAGGGTCTGGCTGCTGCAGGATTTGTTTCGTGGTCAGATAGCCCATGTCGTCGCCGTCGCGAGAATGCGACTCGCCAACGCGGACGCTCAATCCAGCTTCTTTCATGGCTTTCTCGTAGCCTTCGTAGCGTCTCGAGAACCACGGCAGCTGTAGGTTGCCGACAAAGCCTATTCGCCGATGTCCCAAGGATTGCAGGTAGCGTGTCATCTCGTAAGCCCCTGCAATATCATCAAAATACACGGCACCAAGCAACTTCTCGCGCCGCTCAGCTACCAAGTTATTTCCCAGCACAACCCACGGGATGCCTCGCTTGGTCAGAAGGCTCAACAGGTTCTCTGAGTTCGTTCCGGCGACGATCACGCCCGTAATAATCTGCCGGCGTTGGAAGATGCCGGGCAGGTGCAACTCTTCCGGCGGCGTTGCCATAGAGTATCGCATGGGCAAGAAGAGCAACCCATAATCATGCTCCGCGCAGTAGGCCTCCGCTCCCATGAGCACAGCGGAGTGAAAAGGATGCAAGACGTCCCGGTTGCTGAGAAGGAATGCTATGATCCTGGACTTCCGATTCCGCTCAAGGTCAAATCCCAATCGGACGGCGGCCTTGAAGATGCGATCACGCATTTGCGGAGTGGTGTACGAGCCCCCGCTCATCAGACGCGAGACCGTCGCCGGGCTGACATTCGCAGCCCGTGCGACATCAACTAGCTTCACTCTCTTGGATCGCCGCCTCATTTCAAAAACGAACACCCCCAGTATCCGGCGCGGCCGTCATTGGGCCAGGCAATTGGTTTGAAAGACCGCCGACCTATGCTATCCCCCGCCATCTGCCACGTCCTCGCTGCTGCCCTGTGAAATGCACTCCTCCAAAGTGGAAATGCTCCGCAACAACACATCATATTGAAATTATTTCATACGTGTCAACAGTTCTTAGAAACAAAATGGAGTTTGCCTCGGCGGAGCGGCGGGCCTCTATGGCTCTGTTGAATGAGCCGGAATCCCGGAAAAGAGCTCGAAGTGATGTATTGATCTGTATTTCGTTATAGATAGACGATGTCAAAAAAACTTGCGTTCGACAGCGGGCAGCGTGATATAGTTGCGGCTGTTCGTGAAATAATTACACGAGTCTCTGAAAACTTTTTGGATGCATCTTGCACGACGGTCACAGCGGATGCTCCCGTAATGAGTCATTGAGTCACCTCGAGTGAGAGTAACTATGCCGAGCGAGAAAAACGATGAGCACTGAAACAGATGTTGCGATCGAAAAGATGGTCTTTCGCAAGACAAACGCAAAGACCGGGCGGCACAGCGCCGTTACTCAAGACAACAGCACGATGCAGCACCTGCGCTATGGTCGGATCATCCTGAACGATAGTGAGCCCAATGCGACGTTTGCGACGAAGAATCGTGAAACCGGGCTGATCTGCCTTTCGGGCGAGGCCGACGTTAAGATCGATTCGATTGATGCACACCTCAAGCAGTACGACGCAGTCTATATCCCGCGGGATTCGT
>Ga0187770_10001770_pt1 | contig 11677 bp, 10 predicted proteins | sample 0116_SJ02_MP02_2_FD_133154 | JGI IMG/M metagenome (GOLD analysis project Ga0187770, IMG submission 133154) | Tropical peat soil microbial communities from peatlands in Department of Meta, Colombia - 0116_SJ02_MP02_20_MG | ecosystem: Environmental > Terrestrial > Soil > Wetlands > Peat | place...
CCAGATATTAAGAATGATATTGAGATTGACAAATCCCTGGGCCGGCCTGCCTTAATAATTGAACTAAGTAAAATTTTCCAAGTTACTCACTATGTTATTGAAAAGAGATTTCAAAAAGAAAATTTGTAATAAAATTGTTTTGTTTAAAAAAAGGCCTTGTATTCCCGAATCCATTTTTAAGCGAATCTTCACTACCAACATCCAAAATTTCATTTTTAACGCGACGGAGCCCACAGCTTGATAAAAAAGTAAATTTAAAATCTTAAATGTTAGTTTCTATGATTTTTAGCCAAGGTTTATCATTCATCAATGATTTTACCATCGTCGAAAGGTCCTTTACTTCTGGTCGTTGGTTGTATCTTGGTAAAACCGCAATCACTTTCTAAAAATCAGCCTGTCTATGCTCCAAAATCCTGATCCTTTGGCTGCTATGAACAGAAATGCAAAACAGTAAAGTACGGACAATTCCCCCTGATTCATAATCGGAAGAAAGGCTTTCGAGGCATGAGCCATCCAGTAAGCCACAGCCATTTCTCCTGACACAATAAAAGCAGCTATGGGAGTAAACAGGCCTATCATCACGAGTAAACCGCCGAAAAAGTTTAGGAAACCTATGATAAAAACTAAAATTACCGGCATTGAACCGCTTCCTGCCATTGGCGGTGGAAACTTGAATAATATTGAAGAGCCATGCCACAAGAAGAGGAACCCGGTTAATATGCGAAAGACCGAATAGATGTACGGCTCAAGTTTACCTAAAAATGATTTCATAAAAACCTCCTTTTAAGGGACTATGGCATCGGTCTACCCCGAGCCGTTTCGAATAATCTGTACCACTCTTCACGGCTCAAGGTCACATCGAGTGATTTTGCACAGTTTGCAAGACGGTCGGGACGTGTTGTTCCCAGTATCGGGATGATTCCGGCCGGATGCTTTAGAAGCCACGAAATGACCACCGCCTCAGCAGGCACACCTCTCATTTTTGCATAATCAGATACAAGGCCGGCAGTTTTTCTGACGGTTTCGGGCTGTTTTGAGATATCGCGGCCTGTAAGAAAGCCTTGAGCCAGCGGCCTCCAGGCCTGCAGCGATAAACCTTTTAGCCTGCAGTATTCAATTACCCCTTCCAATCCGTCCGGATATACAGGAGAATCCTGGTTGAAGGAAACGCTTACTTCAGCGAATCCATGATGCAGGAGACTCATCTCGATCTGGTTAGCTACGAGCGGATCCGGAAGAAAGCTTTGCAGGTATTCCATGGAGGGACGATTCATATTGGATACGCCAAAATAGCGTACCTTGCCGGCTGATTTAAGCACCTTAAATGCGCGGGCGATCTCCTCGCCTTCCCAGAGTACATCAGGTCTGTGCAGAAGAAGAATATCAAGATAATCGGTCCCCAGCCGTTTTAAAGAACCATCTACGCTTTCTATGATATTTTCATAACTGAAGTCGAAACGCTGAGGTGTGCCGGGGGGAACATCGACCCATCGAATACCGCACTTTGACTGGATAACGATCTGGCTTCGGAGGGAGGGTTTTCCGCGCATAACGCGTCCGAATACCTCCTCAGCCCTGCCGAAAGCATAAATATTTGCATGGTCAAAGAAATTTATCTCCAGGGAGAGGGCTGCTTCAAGAAACAGGCGGGTTTGTTTTTCGAGTTCATCAGTTAATTCCAGATCCCTGATCCAGCCTCCGCCCAAACCCATACAACCTGCGGCAAGACGCGAAACCTGAAGGTCAGTGTTGGGAATTTTAATTTTTTCCATGCTTACTCTCCTTTTATGACAGTTACAAATAATTATAATAATAACAAAAAAATAATCCGTCGTCCACCTGCTTGGATCTTTTGTGTTTGTATTTGTCGGAGATTCGGTTTTCACCGGTATTTAAAAACCGGGCTGCCGGTTATCAATTGCGCCGCTTCTTAATAAAAGAGCCTTTTCGATATTCCTCAAAAGCAACATTCAATTCTTCTTCGGTGTTCATAACAATAGGACCGTACCAGGCTATAGGTTCCTTAAGGGGCATCCCTGATATAAGCAGGAACCTTACATGGTCAACTGCTGTTTTAACTTCAATTTCCTCACCATCACTATATATGATCACATGACCGTTTCCAATGCTTTTCTTTCTCTCAAAATCAAAGTAACTCGTGCTTTCAATTTTATATCCTTCAGACAGCATGTCATCAAAACAGGCACTGCCTTCAATGATATAAGCGAACACGGTATGATTTTTCCTGATCCCATGCTTAAATAACGATTTTGGAGGGACCGTGACATCGAGATATTCAGGATCAATAGCAATATCGTTAACCGGACCTTTGACACCATTCACCTGACCGCTTATTATTCTGATCCTTACACCTTCATTTGTTATTATCGCCGGAATCCGTTCATCTTTGACATCCCTGTATTTCGGGTCAGTCATTTTTTCAATAGCCGGAAGGTTCGCCCAGAGCTGAAAACCGCCCATAAAGCCGTCCTTATCCCCTTTGGGCATTTCCTGATGTATGATCCCGCTTCCTGCGGTCATCCATTGAACGTCACCAGGGTATATTACGCCCTTATTACCCAGGCTGTCTCCATGCTTCACTTCCCCCCGGAGCATATAAGTAATAGTCTCAATACCTCTGTGAGGATGCCAGGGGAAACCCGGCAGGAAGCGTGAAGGATCATCGGATCTGAAATCGTCAAGAAGAAGAAAGGGATCCAGCAGTGAAGTCTCATGATATCCGAAAGCCCTGTTCAAGTAAACTCCAGCGCCTTCTATCGTCGGCTTGCTTTTCAGGATCTTTTTTACCCTTCTCAATTCTCTCATATTAATATCCTCAAAGCGTTTTTGAAAAGAATGTCAAAAGGCGAGCAAATGAATCACGCACAGCCCTGACATTATAAGCCTGACCGTCATCATTGAAAAAGGAATGATAGGCTCCTTCATAGATATGATGTTCGTAAGACTTTCCGGCCCTGCTCATTGCTTCTTCAAAAACAGGAATCCCTGTGTTGGCACGCTGATCATTTGCTCCGTAAAAAGCAATGACGGGACATCTAATTGATGATATTTTATCAGCTGGAGGAGTATTTCCATAAAAAACTGCGGCACATGAAATTTCCGGTTCTTCACAGGCCAGAAGAGCTGAAAGTCCTCCGCCCATGCAGAATCCGACACACCCAACTTTCTGTTCCCTTGTTTCCGGCTGTACTGTCCTGAGATGATGAACCGCATTCTTCAGCAGCGGAATATATTCAAGTGATTTCCCCGGACCATGGAATAAATGACCGAATGTTTCACTTATCTCTTTCCCTTCGGTTTCAGGAAGCTTGGCAATCTCTGCTGCCCTTGCGGCAGTATCAACCCAGACAGCTGAAGGAATCTTCCTCATAAATTGAATGGCCTTTTCTATCCTTTGCTCTGAGAGTGCAGCAGGTCTGGTACCGCCGACTGCATAAAGATCCGGAGCGAGTGCTGCATAACCTGCTGCAGCGAAACGTCTTGTAACATCTTCTATATGCTCATTGACACCCCATGCTTCCTGGATGACAATTATGCATGAAATGGGAGTTTCAGCTTTTTCCGGAATTGCAAAGTAACCCTTATGATCCCCGAAATTGATCCATTCTCCTTTAATTGCCATTTTTACCTCCTTCCAAACCGTTATTTTCAGATAATTTATGCCTGCATCCCAGAAGCTGACGTGCAAGATCTGCGAATGCCATAATATACTCCAGCGTTACAAACTCAACTTTCAAGACTTCCCTTTTCATGCTTCTGGTGACGGGCATCGTGCAGCCAGTCTGGCAGACCTCCCCTGAGATAAGAAATAATGGCTGCGATAATGCTGATCACGAGCGAAATTGAGAACAAAATCCTCAGCCCTGAGATAAATTCCCTTACTGCAATACCCTTTGATCCAACCTGAGTCCCGGTAAAAAGTCCCGAAAAGGCTTCCGGTGTAAGACATGAGGTAATGACCGCCATAGAAAGCGCCATGCTGATGATCATACCCACATTATTCATCATTGTACGGATCCCTCCCGCAATACCCCTTTTTTCTACAGGAACAGTTTCCATGATTGCCTTATTGTTGGGAGAAAAGAACATTCCTGAGCCTATGCCGATAATGATCATTGATACTGTCAATTCCAGATAAGAAGTTTCAGGCCTGATCCAGATCAGTCCGACAAGACCAACGGCTGATATAAGCAGGCCTGCAGAACTCAGCATTCTGGAGCCTATCCTGTCAGACAGCCATCCGCAAATCGGAGCGGCAATCATTTGCGGCAGGACAAACGGTATCAGCATTACTGCAGCCTGGATAGGATCGATCCCTTTTATTCCCTGGAAGTAAAATATAAGGAGAAAGGTTACAGCGCCGCGGGCTATGCCGTTCAAAAGATTTGAACCGTAGGCAAAGGCAAGTGCTCTCGACTCAAAAAGCCTCATATCTAGCAAGGGTTCCTCTGTGTGGAATTCTACATAAACGAAAAGCGGCAATAATATCAGGGCAGCTGCTAAAATTATAAATAATCCAGGATTCAGCCATCCATAAAGCCCTCCGAATGTCAAAAAAAGCAGGAGGGAAAGCATTCCCATTGTGAACAAAATGCTCCCTCCCCAGTCAAATTTTTGCTTTTCAGGAAGAATATCAAGTTCTTCAAGCTGCATTACAGCCCAGATTGTGCCGAATATGCCGATCGGCACATTGATATAAAAGATAGATCTCCAGCCCAGGTTTACCAGGAAACCTCCAAGAATGGGACCTAAAACTCCCCCGATGCTTATGACCATGCCGTTAATTCCCAGTGCCATGCCGAGTTCTTTCCTCGGAAATGCATCAGTAACTATCGGAACGCTGTTCGCTGCCAAAAGGGCCCCGCCCACAGCCTGAATCATTCTGAATGAAAGCAGATCTATTCCAGATCTTGAAAAAGCACAGAGCAGGGAACCAATTGTAAAGACGATAAAACCGGCAACAAAAAGTTTTTTCCTTCCTATCATATCTGCAACCCTTCCAATTGCCGGCACCAGTATGCTCAGTATGAACATATAGCCCATCATTGTCCATATGATCTCCTGAAAATTCGCATTTAAGTCTTTCATTATTACAGGTAAAGCGACAACAAGGGTATTGCCGCTTACGACCGAAAAAAATGCCCCCAATGTGGTGCATGAAAGCGCAATCCATTTGTAGTTAATATTTTTCATTCTATATCCTTAAAGTTAAGTAAATTTATACGACGGCATTTAATGTGACAGATGAGAGTTTTTCCATTTCCACAAGAAAATATTTCAATTTTGCCTTTACCTTTTTCAATTTTGTTTCTTTATTTTCTACGAGGCTGATCTGTTTTTCAATCTCTTTCATTGAATTTTCTATCAATACAGGATTATGTTTTTTTTCTTTAATAATATTTTCAACATTTTTATATAATTCAAGAAGATCCTTTACCTCCCCGAGAGAAAAGCCCAGACTTTCTTTGATCTCCCTTATGCGATTCACTCTTTCTATATCTTCATCGGAATAGAGTCTGTAACTGGAATCCGTACGGACAGGTTTAATGAGTTTCAGATCTTCATAATATCTAAGCGTCCTCTTGGTCATGCCGGTTATTCTGGATATTTCTTCTATCCTGTATAACTTTTTTTCTTTCATGCTTACTTCCTGTATAATATAATAGAATACATTAACGTTTACGTCAAGGTTAATGTTAAATTAATTTGAATTCCATGATGAAAAAAATTTTAAATTTTTTTCAGGGCTTCCGCCGGCATCAGCTTTCCTGCAACTCTCGCTGGGATCATCGCTGACAAACTTGATATAAGAACTGCCATTACAATTGTTATTACAAGTACGTCAAATCCTATATATGGGCGAATTATAAAATTATATGGGAGGTCAACATTCCTCGTTTGTGAGTAATTTAAACCTGTCGCATTCAAACGCAGCACCAGCAGATATCCTATTATACCGCCAGGCAGAGCACCTATAGCCCCAATTATGGCTCCCTCAATGGTGAAACTGGCAAATATTTCCCTGTCTGTCATACCCATCGATTTCAGAGTACCTATTTCACGCATCCTCTCGAACACTGCCTGCATCATCGTACTGATAATCACAAAGGATGCAAGAAGGATTACCAGCAGATCGAAGAAATAATAGATATATCTTGCGGTTTCCAGAAGATTGTACATGCCGCCAATCTGAGAAGCGATATTTCGAATGGTATCAGATCCAGGCAGAAATCGGGATATTTTTCTTTGAATATCAGATACGGAATATCCTCTCTTTGTAAATACGAGAATTTCGGTATCAAAATCCTGCATTTTTAACAGCTTCCTCGCATTCGCAATATCCAGGAAGAAAAACTTGCGATCGAATAATCCTACTCCGAAGTTTAAAAATCCCCTGACCCGGACCTTTATGCCGTTAAGACCTCCGAAAGTAGTTTTTGCGGCCAGCAGGATTGCATCGCCGACTTTCAGATGAAGTCTCCCCGCAAGCTCATATCCTAAATAAAGCCCTTCTTTTTCAAGAGATCCCGAGCATATTTTTCTTGAAAGATCAAGCTTTGAACTATCCAGATCGGCACCGATCCCGAAGGCTGAAACAGTATCCTGGTCATTTCCCAGAAGCATACCGAACCTTATTCTTCGCTCAACGGAATCGACTCCCGGTACACCATTAATTCTTTCAGCCAGCCCTTCTGCTCCGGTCATAGTCTCATCTACAGGAAGGAACTTTTCATATTTTACATAATCTTTTGTTGTTATTTTAAGATTACCGGTCTGATAATCAACATAATTGCTTTCAAAATTCTCCATAAAGCCGTTTATTATTCCAATCATGAGGGCTATAATGACTGATCCTGTAAAAATTGAAGTTGCTGTCAATAAAGATCTCCTGCTATTCCTGAAAACATTTCTAAAAGCAAATTTAAAATCAGACATATTCTCTCCATTTGACCTGTCATATTAAGTAATACTAATTTTAATATTAGTTATAAGAGCGGTCAATTGTATTCTAAATATATTTTTTCCATCATGTTTGATTTACATTTGATAATTCTTAGAAATATAAATTTGGCGGATTTCTTCAGTTTTATTATCATTAAGAATATTAATACTCTAATACAGGAGTTTACATATGAGGAAAATACCCCCATTATGGGCTATTGCATTATTTATTATCATCAGCCAGGCTGCTTCCGTCAGGGCGCAGGATGTCTCTAAAGACTCGAGGCTGGATGAAGTAAAGCCGGCGCAGGAAAAGGCTGCAGCTGAAATTTCTGCGCCGAAGGAAGAATCTTCAGTTACAAGCCATACGATCCGCCTCGAAGGACAGGATATTCCATACAGGGCAATAGCCTCGACGATGCTTATCAAGAACAGGAAGGGTGAGCCTTCTGCTCTGATCTATTCAACGGCATATATACGAAGCGATTTGAAGGATTTCAGTCAGAGACCAATAGCATTTTTATACAACGGCGGCCCCGGGATGGCTTCTATATGGCTGCTGATGGGTGCTTTTGGACCGCGGCGAGTCCTGACGCCTGATGCTTCTCCATCTCTGCCTCCGCCCTATCATCTTACTGATAATGCAAGCTGTCTTCTCGATAAGGCAGATCTTGTATTTATCGATCCTGTAGGCACGGGATTCAGTCATGCTGTGGATAAAGCCCGGAATAGGGATTTCTGGGGTGTTGATGAGGACGCAAAATCGCTGGAGCAGTTCATCTCCTTGTTTGTAAGCAGGAATAACCGCTGGAACTCACCGAAATTCCTGATTGGTGAAAGCTACGGGACCTTTCGTTCAGCCGTACTGGGTAATTATTTACAATCCAGTGATGGAATCTATCTGAATGGAATAGTATTGATCTCTACTGTCCTTGACATGAACACACTCGAATTCAATCACGGCAATGACATGCCTTACATATTCTATCTTCCCAGTTATGCAGCCGCCGCCTGGTACCATAAGATGCTTAAAAACAGACCTGCCGATCTTAACATTTTCCTGGATGAAGCCCGAAAATTCTCAAAGAACGAGTATGCACAGGCTCTGATGAAGGGGGCGAAGCTTAGTGCAACTGAGAAAGAGGCAATAGCCGCGAAGATCTCTCGTTTCACAGGATTAAGTGACGATTACCTGATTAAGGCGAACCTTCGTGTTACTCTCGGACAGTTCAATGCAGAGCTTCAGAGAAGCCGCGGCCTTATTACAGGGCGGCTGGATTCCCGCTTTTCAGGACCTGCACGTGATCTGCTTGCCGAGCATGCCTATAACGATCCGGAGTTTACGGCTGTGAGCGGAGCATTCACAGCAGCTTTTAACTACTATGTCCGCGAAGAACTTCAATACGGCATGGATAAAACATACAGGGTTTACAATGAAGATGCCGGAAACCAGTGGAATTGGAAGAGGGGCGGCGACAGGACGTCATTTATTCCTAACGGCCTGAATGTTGAGGACGATTTAGTGCATGCACTCATTACAAATCCGCACCTGAAGGTAGAGGTTGAAAACGGGCTGTTTGACCTTGCGACTCCTTTCCTTGCCACTGAATATACGATGGATCATCTGGATCTCCCGGTTGATCTCCGGGAGAACATTCATCTCAATTATTACAATTCCGGTCACATGATCTACCTGAATGCTGAGGATCTGGCAAGGCTGAAAAGTAATATCGCGAGTTTCATTGACAGCTCAACAAAGCAGTAAATCCGGTATTGCCTGTCTCAATGTTTTTTGATAGCATTTAAATATGCTCTGGCACCAGCCTCCAGAGTATCTCTCGCCGATATTGCAAGTCTCACCTACTCTCCAATAACTGTTACAACTATATCTCTTTTATCTCTCGGCCCGTCGAATTCGCAGAGAAAGATGTTCTGCCATGTGGAAAGCCCCGGACGGCCGTTAATAACGGGGACAGTCTTTCCTGGCCCGATAAGCCCTGATTTGAGATGTGAGTCCCCATTATTATCCTGCCTGTCATGAAGCCAGACACCCTCAGGAATCAACTTACGAAGAAGGTCAATAACATCCCTCTGCACGCTTTCGTCCCAGTTCTCCTGGATCATAATGGCAGCAGTGGCCCCCTGAACATACACATTGACAAGGCCGGTTTTTATTCCGCTCTTCGAAACTGCTGCCCTGATATCAGAAGTAATGTCGTAAATTCCTTCATGCGAAAGAGTTTTACAATTGATTATTTCCTGGTACATATTAACCTCAATAATATATAAAAATACATAAATTTATTCAGACAGACCTTTTAAGGGAAGTGCCAGAATTCCCAGGGGTTTCTGCCACTTCTCCTCACGGTAAAGCTTAAGACCGATCGTTACAAGTCTTGTATCGCCCCATTTTGTAAATGTTTTAAATATTTTATCCCATATTGACAGTACAGATGAAAAATTCGAATTAAGATTCTTCTTCTTAACCGAATGGTGCATCCTATGCATATCAGGGGTAACCAGGATAACGCGTATTATCCTGTCAACACTGGCAGGCAAATATATATTGCTGTGGTGAAAAAGAATGTTTGACAGAAAAACAATCTCATAAATTGTGAGGGCTGCGATATTCATGCCTAAAACAATAAATACCGGAAGTCTTAAAGCCGATGAAATTAAAATTTCGACAGGGTGAAAACGAAGAGCAGTCGATCCATCCATCTCCGGGTCGTTATGATGGGACCTGTGAAAAAGCCATAGAAAAGGTACCCTGTGATTTGCCATATGCCATAAATACATCCAGAGATCGAAAAGGAGAAACGATAGAACAATCCTCAGCCAGAGAGGGATCAACTTTAAATTTAAAAGGCCGAAATCATTCTCTTTGATAATACCTGCCAGATACTGATTAACGGCTGAAACAATAAATAAACTAATCAAACCGTTAATGATGCTGACCAGAAGATTCCTGATACTATGCCGGAAATGGTTATACCGGGGGTAATAATTCGGGTAGATATGCTCAAAGGTAAATACCGCCGGATAGATGATCAATAGTATTATAAATTTTAAATCCATAAGCTAATGCTTTAAACCGATTTATATTATAAATCATTTTTCTACCCGTGATCAGGGACAATCCTTCAAAGTTTGTTCCTTTTCATTTGCCAAGTAATTTATTACTATTTTATAGTAAATGCATGGAAATTGCATTTTATGAATGTTTAAAACAAAATTTCTCTTTAATCTTGAATAACCAGTTGAAAATTAAGCTTATTTCAACCATGATAAAATACAAATCTATTAGGGCAGGGAAAATATGTCTAAAATCGTTATAGTAGGCGGTGTTGCAGGGGGAATGTCGGCTGCCGCAAGGATTCGCAGGCTGGATGAAAGCGTACAGATTATTGTTCTTGAAAGGGGCGAGTATGTTTCATATGCAAATTGCGGCCTTCCATATTATATCGGGGGAACAATCAAAGAAAGGGAAAAACTTCTCGTACAGACTGAGGCTTTATTTAAAAGCCGTTTTAACATAGATGTACGCACACATTCGGAAGTTATCAAAATCGACAGAAAGAATAAAGCGGTTTCAATCAAAGATGAAAAAAATCTGGAATATCTCGAAAAATATGACAGGCTGATACTGTCGCCGGGAGCAGAACCAATAAAACCGCAAATTCCGGGGATCGACCATCCTCGCATCTTTACATTAAGAAACATTCCGGATGCCGATGAAATCAAATCCTTTATAAAAAGTAAAAATCCAGAACAGGCCCTCATTATCGGTGCAGGATTTATCGGCCTGGAAATGGCCGAAAACCTTCACCGGCAGGGGATATTTGTTACTATAGTGGAAATGTCAGGACAGGTCATGAATTCTCTCGACTTTGAAATGGCAGCTCTGGTCCATCATCATCTGAAGGCAAAAAAGATTGAGTTATGTCTGGAAGAAGCAGTCGATTCGTTTGAAGATAAGGCAGGCCAGGTCAAGGCAAAATTAAAAAGCGGCAGGGAATTGATCACGGATATGGTTATCCTGTCTATCGGCGTTCGTCCCGATGTGCGCCTGGCGAAGGAATCAGGCCTTGATCTTGGAGATCTGGGAGGAATCTCCGTCAACGAATTTATGCAGACAAGCGACAGTGATATTTATGCAGTCGGCGATGCGGTCGAAATATTCAACCCGGTCCTCAAAAAAAAGGTCCTGAGTCCTCTTGCCTGGCCTGCCAATCAGCAGGGAAGAATTGCCGCAGATAATATAATAGAAGGCAACAAAATTAAATACAGAGGCGCAATTTCAACTGCAATAGTTAAGGTTTTTGACCTGACTGCCGGCGTTTCAGGTGCAACTGAAAAGCAGCTAAAAGGTGAAAATATTCCTTACCTTGTTACCATTATCCATCCATTTTCGCATGCGAGCTATTATCCCGGTTCGTCGCGGCTAAGCATAAAGCTCTTATTTTCTCCAGGAGATGGTATGATTCTGGGTGCACAGGCGGTTGGTTTTAGCGGCATTGATAAACGCCTTGATGTAATTGCCTCAGCGATCTGGAATAAAAACACCGTTTACGATATGATGGAATTTGAACACAGCTATGCACCGCAGTTTTCCTCCGCAAAGGATCCTGTAAATATGGCGGCTTTTACTGCTGAGAATATATTAAAGAATAAAGTTAAAGTCATAACCTGGGATGCAGTCGAATCTTTAGAC
>Ga0187770_10001772_pt1 | contig 11675 bp, 8 predicted proteins | sample 0116_SJ02_MP02_2_FD_133154 | JGI IMG/M metagenome (GOLD analysis project Ga0187770, IMG submission 133154) | Tropical peat soil microbial communities from peatlands in Department of Meta, Colombia - 0116_SJ02_MP02_20_MG | ecosystem: Environmental > Terrestrial > Soil > Wetlands > Peat | place...
CTGCGATGGACGCGCAGAAAGATCAGGTGTGTTTCGATTGCGGGAAGGTGGTGATGAATCTGCTGCAGAAAGGCCTTCGTCCGCGGGACATTTTGGCGCGCGATGCCTTTGAAAATGCAATTGCATCCGTGGCCGCTACCGGCGGATCGACCAATGCCGTGCTGCATCTGCTGGCCATTGCGCGCGAAGCCGGCGTGGACTTGCAAATCGACGATTTTCAAACCGTAAGTGAGCGCACTCCGCTGCTCGCCGATCTCAAGCCCTCCGGCCGTTTCGTGGCGGCGGACATGCACCGGGCGGGCGGTGTGCGCTTATTGGCGCGGCGTCTGCTGCATGGAAAACATCTGCATCCTGCGGCCCAAACCGTGACCGGTCTCTCGCTAAAAGAAGAGAGTGAAAGCGCCTTCGAAACTTCCGGCCAGGAAGTGATCGCGCCTCTGGAGAAGCCGCTGAAGAAAACGGGGGGGCTCGTCATCCTGAAAGGAAATCTTGCGCCCGAGGGTTGCGTGGTCAAGATCAGCGGGCATGAGCGGGTGGAAGGTCGCGGTCCGGCACGCGTGTTCGAATCCGAAGAAGATGCCATGACCGCCGTCACCGGCAAGAAAATTAAAGCCGGCGATGTCGTTGTCATCCGCAACGAAGGCCCTAAAGGCGGTCCTGGCATGCGGGAGATGTTGAGCGTCACCGGCGCGATTGTGGGTGAGGGATTGGGATCGTCGGTGGCGCTCCTGACTGACGGCAGGTTCAGTGGCGCAACGCACGGGTTGATGGCCGGCCACGTCTCGCCGGAAGCCGCGCTGGGCGGTCCGATTGCCGCGGTGCGCGATGGCGACATGATCCGCTTCGACGTCAGCCAGCGGGTTTTGGAGGTTGAGATCAGCGACGAGGTTCTACGCCAGCGGATGAAAGAGTGGAAGCCACCACAGCCGCGCTATCCCACCGGAGTATTTGCCAAGTATGCGGCGCTGGTCTCGTCGGCGTCGCAGGGGGCGATCACCAGACCGCCGAAATGAAGCCTCCTCCGGATCGCGCTATACTACCGGGACCTCGCCTTCCCCCGGCCAGGAGCATTTCTAGAGTTATTCCAGGCATATCAGGCTTTGGGCCGCTCATGGTGACCCTCTCGGGGCGAAGAAGCGTCTAGATTCGTGGAAGGAAATTGCAACTTTCTTCGGCCGCGACTAACGCACCGTCAAACGCCCCGCGCCCACCATTGGTATGCCACCTTCCTCATTGAAATTGGACGCAACCAAGAGGGGGTCGTGGAGATCGAGCGTGCCCGGCAACTCGATCCTTCTTCCACGCCCATCCTCGCCGATAAGGGATGTATTCTGGCCGCATCAGGAAAGACAGAAGAGGCCAGAACGCTGCTTCTTACTGACAGTGCGGACCTGCAGCAACGAGTTCCGACCGCTGCATCAGGACCAGGAGTTTCGCGAACTGGTGGCCAAAGTCGGCCTGCCGCCGGTGCAGTGAGATAGCCATATGGCGAGCCTTTGCCGTTTGCACGTGAAACAATGAGTCTGTGAAGACACTGAACGAACTATATTCGTCCCTCTCTGCCCGCCGCCGTTACGAAGTCTGGTTTGTTCGTCTGGGACTGGCGGAGGGCAGCGGGGCGTGGTGGTTCCGCTATTTGCTGATGAATCCTGGTCGGGGCGGTTGCCCCGGCGACACGCGCGGGATGCCCGTCCAGGTGTGGGCGACGTGGTTTCCGCAGGATGGAAAACCGCAAAGTTTCATTCAAGGATTTCCCCGGGGAGGTCTGGATCTCAGCTCCAGAAAACAAAATCCGTTCCACTTCCGCATCGGTACCCAGGAAATCGGAGAGAGCTCCTGCCGGGGAAGGTTGGAAGTTCAGGGGCACGCGATTGCATGGGATTTGCAATATGCTGCCGCGTTTCGTGTCACCCTGAGCGATAAGGGCTGGATTGGATTCTCGCGAACCCCGCATTCCGACGCTCGTTTTTCCGGACAAATCACGCTGGATGGCCGGAGTTTTGAGGGGAACCCCTTGGGGTTTGGAGTGCAAGGACACAACTGCGGATACCGGCATCGCAACCTCTGGACTTGGACGCATGCGTATTTTCCCCTGTCCGGCGCACCTCCGAGCACATTGGAAGCATTGGTATACGAAATGCCATTCGGACTGGTCTTTCGCAAAGCGGTGCTCTGGCATGATGGGGAAGAACACGAGTTCCGGGATCTGCAAGAGATCAGAAGAGATGCGGCCGATGAATTTGCGTGGAATTTTCGTTGTGCTAAGAAGGACGGATGGCGATTGGAAGCGGCGATCGACGGCACTGGGCCGAGCATCCATCGTTTGCCCTACCTCAAGACCGATTGCACGGGCAGCTTTGAAGTCACGAACAACAGTCTGGCGAGAGCGGTACTCCACCTGGAGCGGCCGGGCAGGCCAGTCGAAACCTTAAGGACGAGTACCGGGGCGGTATTGGAGATGGTCGGCTAAACTCATTCGGAAGAACGCGCCAGCGCCAGGCGCTCGGCAACGATAGCGTACACCGAGGGATTAAAAGCCATTCCAATGTGAGTGCTCGGGACTTCAAAGTCCACTTCCGGGTTCCTGGTCATACAATAACGCCAGTCGACGATCCCGTCCTGGCGCGTGTAAATTGCGGTCTCGACCATCGCGTCCGGAATGTCGCGCCGCAACGAGTCGACAAAATTGCAGGTGCAGCGCCCGGTGTAGCAGTCGGGCAGTACTCCCCGGCCATGCTCCTGCAGGATGCGCTGGCGAATGGCTTCGCTAGCCTGGAGAACAGCCCGACTGGTGACGGTGCCGCGAATGGGCGCAGCCAGGGTGATGACGGAAGCGACGTCTCGTGGCCTCTGGCCCGCCACCGAGCGTGCGATCACCCCTCCGAGGCTGTGGCCGATCAAGTGAATTTTCCGCCCCGTCTCGGCCCGAGCTCTTTCTATAGTCTCGTTCAGATGGCGCTGAATCAGCAGATTGGGGCACTCGGCGTTGATACCGATCCCGGAAAAATAAGGCCGGTAGCCGATGCGCTCCAGCCAGGCGTGCAGTTCCATCAAATAGAGATCGGTACCCAGAAAGCCGGGGATAATGAGAACCCCGGAGCCATCTCCGCGGGGAATGCCGAAGCCGTAATAGACGGGGGTTGCGTGCAGCAAGAGAATCTCAGCCGCAAACAGCGCTTCGGTCCAGGGTGAGATGTCGGCCTCTAAACGGGACCTGCGAGTGGGCTTCTGACTGCTAGTTTTCGGTGAAGCTCCAGCCTTTTTCTGTCTGCGGGGCAATTTCGTCCTGGGTCTGTCCGGCATTTACGCACTCACGCTCGCGCCGCGCCTGATGGGCGCAAACGTTTGAATTATACCCTTCCCTTGCGCTTCCGGCGCGACACTGGCTTTCCGCGCGCGGGTTTTTTGAGCCGGGCCTCCAGCTCCGCCACCCGCTGGCGCAGGGCTTCGAGTTCCGGCTTGGCCTGGGCGCGCGGCTGGGATGGCGCCGACGCGCCCAGGAACTTCTTCATCATGTCCACCGGTGACAGGATGGCGGACTGGACCTCGCCCAGCCGGCTTTGCACCGCATCCTGCACCTTCTGGTAAGTGTCAAAGGCGGATTTCAGGTACCACATAACGAACTCCTGGCGCACTTCGTCGGAGGCGACGATAAGTTGGCGCAGCAGCTCGAGCGGCAGGCCCGTCGGTTTTTCCTTGGCATCCTCCGTGATGATTTGCGTCAGAGTGACGCGGGTGAGGTCCTGACCCGTCTTCGCGTCGACCACCTGGACTTCTTTGCCTTCCCGAATGAAGCCCGCAATGTCGTCGAGATTGACGTATTGGCTGCTGGAGGAATCGTACAGCCTGCGATTCCCATACTTCTTGATGACGACGAGAGCCGGCTTCATCGCGATCCTTGTCTATGCTGCCATGCACACAAGATAAATACATCTTGACACAAATGCCATCGAATCGTATAGTTTAGTTGATGCTGCAGTGCAGCAATTTCTGGAGGTAACAAATGCCAACAACCGTAAAGTCCGAATCTTCCCGAAGTCATTCCCGGGAGTCGTCCTTTGTTTCTCTGCTATCGGGCTGGGCGCAGCAGGGGGTCCAGAGCTTCTTTGCGACGCAACGGATCCTGCTGGATCTCGCCATGCGTCAGAACGCAAGCCTGATGCACTCGGTGCGGGAACAATTGTCCGATCCCGACCATTCTCCCACCGCCATTCTGAGCGAAGTGACTGCCGAAGGTATGGCGAACTTCATTGAAGGGCAACGGATTCTTCTTGAACTAGGGCAAAAACAGAACGAAATCCTGATGGGCGGCGTAAAAGAGCGTATCGGGGACTGGCCGGCGGCCCAGGCTGTCACCGATCTGCTGCGGCGCAGCGTGGAGACTTTCATCCACATGCAGCAGGAGTATCTGAAGATCGCCGGCAAGCAAACTCACTCCTGGGTAGAGGCAGCCAAGGCCGGGAAGCCGTATCAGACCGAACTCCTGGTGGACCTGGCCCGCGAGTCGATGGACAATTTTGTCAAAGCCCAGAAGCACTTCATGGATGTCATCGCCGATGAGACAGCCAAGGCCACCGGCGCCAAGCACACCAATGGCGCCAAGAAACTCAAGAGGACCGAGTTGTCGCAACTGGCGCGTGAAGCCACGGAGTCGCTCATCGATGCTCAGAAGAAGCTGGTTGATGTGGCTGGGCGCCAGATGAACGCCAGCGTGAAAACCGCAGGCAAAACTCTGGAACTGTTGCGGCCATTTCCCTTTCTGCCGCTGGCAGAGTTGACGCGGGAAGGCGTGAAAAGCTACGTCGACGCGCAGAAGGAGTTGATGGGCGTCATGGTAAAGCCGGCCGGTGAGCAACGCGCGCACAAGACCGAACATCGCGCGAAGCGGGCGGCAAAGAAGCATGTGCATGCGGCGGCGGCGGCCGCCTGATAGCGGACCGACGGATAGAGCCGCCATTCCTGAGCGGAGTAAGGCCTGCGCGAAGCGCGGGCTTACGAAGTCGAAGGACCCCTGCACGGCCGATTCTCCGGGCCGCCTAAAGGCGTTCGCCCGAAACAGCCTGCTTTGCGCGTGTGAAACAGCACGCTAGAAATGGTTGCGAGGCCGGTTGTAAGGGTCACGCAAACGGGGTTCTTCGACTCCTCTCAGGACCACCCGGCAACTCAATTGACAATCCAGGGCTGAGTATCGCGCTGACGGGATACTTGTCATTCATTGAGAGGCACAGATGAAAATTCCACTTACTCCCATTCGTTTCTTGCGCTATGCGGTTGAACAATTTCCGGAGAAGGTTGGAGTGGTGTGCGGCGAACAGCGGTTCACGTATGCGCAATTTGCCGAGCGCGCGGCGCGCTTGGCAGGAGCCCTCACCGCCACGGGGGCGAGGCCTGGCGATCGCATCGCCTTTCTCAGCACCAACTGTCATCGCCTGCTGGAGGCCTATTACGGGGTTCTGAAAGCGGGCTGTGTGTTAGTGCCCTTAAACATTCGCCTGGGCCCACAGGAACTCGCTTTTGTCTTGAATGATGCGCGGGCAAGATTTTTGTTTGTCGAAGCCGCGTTCTTACCGCTGGCGGAGTCGTTTCGCACAACCGTCCCTTCAATCGAGGCCTTTTTCCTTTTAGATAGCCTACCCCAAGCGAACTGGCTGGCGCCCAGCAACTACGACGACCTTCTGTCAGCTTCCCCTCCGTTCGAGTGTGACTTCATGCAAATTGATGAGGACTCGCTGGCCGAACTCTTCTACACCAGCGGCAGCAGCGACCGCCCCAAGGGCGTGATGCTCACGCATCGCAATGTGTATCTGCACGCTTTGTCAGTGATTGCCGCGGGACAGACCTCCACCAGCACCGTGGGAGAAATGTCCTGCAAGTCAGTGCTGCTGCACACCATTCCGCTCTTTCACGCCAATGGCTGGGGCACAGCCCATACCATTACGCTGGTCGGCGGCACTCACGTGATGATTCACCACTTCAATCCGGTGGACGTGTTCCACCTGATCGAGCGGGAGCACGTCAGCACCTGCGCCATGGTGCCTACGATGGTGACGGCCCTGGTGAATTCTCCCGCGCGACTGAAGTACGACCTGAACAGCCTGCAAGTCATCATCATCGGCGGAGCCGCTTCATCTCCCACTCTGGTGAAAGAAGTTGAGGACAAATTGGGTTGTATCTGCATTTCCGGATACGGGCTGACCGAGACTTGTCCCACGCTGGCCAAATCCCAAATAAAATCAGGTCTCCCATTTGAGGGCGAAGAACGCTATGCCCGCCAAGCCATGACCGGGTTCGCCATTCCCGGGGTGGAACTTCGAGTGCTCGGCCCCAACGGGAGGGATGTAGCGCACAATGGCAGCGTCATGGGTGAGATCGTGGTCCGAGGCGACGTCGTGATGGAGGGCTACTGGCGACAACCGGAGGCCACGGCGGCCGTGATGGAAGGCGGCTGGTTTCACACGGGCGATGTCGCCATTGTGGATCGGCACAACTACATTCAAATTGTGGACCGCAAGAAAGAGATCATCGTAAGCGGGGGCGAGAACATATCTTCATTGGAAGTGGAAAAAACGCTCTTCGCCCACCCAGGCGTGTATGAGGCGGTCGTGATTCCTGTTCCCGACGAGAAGTGGGGTGAGGTGCCGAAGGCGCTGGTGGTTTTGAAGCCGGGGTCGCAACTCACCGAGGACGACCTCCTGGAGTTCTGCCGCTCCCGTTTGTCGCACTTCAAGTGTCCACGGTCGGTTGAGTTTGTCGAAAGCTTGCCCAAAACGGGAACCGGCAAGGTCTTGAAACGAGAGCTGAGGCAAAAGTATTGGACCGCTCAGAAGAGTGCAGTTCCCTAGACGACAGTAAGAGTCATCGAACCGGCAAGTACACGGTGGCATAACATCGCCAGCGAGAAGTAAGTCGCTCACTCCCACATTGTGAGCGAAACGCTAAGGTTCTTGACTCCGCTCGGCGACCCGTCCCCGGACGCGACCGAGCAAGGTTTTCCATTTCCCAAAACGATCCCCCATTGTAACCACGCTCACAATGAAGTGTGACGGACGCTACCGACTCGGCTCCGACGCTGTGATGTAGTAGCTTAGGTGTCCCCGGTTGAGGGCAGTCAGGAACTCCCATGGACCTACGCCAGTGGTCGAAATCGAGTGCCGATTATGGCCGCAAGCTTTTCGACTCCGGAATAGAAGGAGCGCGCTCTGCTCGAGAAGCATTTCTTAGCGGGGAATCTCTTACTCCGTTTCTCAGCGACTCAGTTCGAAGCGCCTTGAGGCCCGCCGCTCTTGGGGTGTGCATCGGTGTGTTGGGCAGCTATCCCGGGCGCCGGCAGAAATCCGTCGGCAGAACGCTGGCGTACGGTCTGCTGGGTGGTGCGATCGGGTTGAGCTTAGGCGTCGCCTGGAAAAGCCGCGGTTTCACTGCGAGCGTCGCTGACGGTGCTTTGAAGAACATCGGCAAGGTGCGCGACGAACATTGGCTGAGCAAGCATCCGATCGACTATGCGTAAGTAACTACGAAGGACGTTTTCACCAGCAATCGAGACGAGTCTCCTCACGGCCGTCCAGAGCTGGGAACACCAAGTGAGCGTGCTCCTCTTAGGCTAGGAACTCCGACCGATAGTTAGAGAGGCAGCAATGATTACCAGCGAAGCTTTTCAGGAACGGGTTCAGACCCCGATTGCCCCGGGAAACCCCAGCGAAGAGCGGATCGCCTACCTGGAGAAGCTAGTCAGCCAAGCCAGAACCGCGGCCGCCGTCTTTACTCAATTCACCCAAGAGGACGTTGACCGCATCGTCAAGCCGATGGTGCTGGCTGGCCTGGAACAGGCGCAACGTCTCGCCCGCCTGGCGGTTGAGGAAACCAAGCTCGGAGTCATGGAAGACAAGGTCATCAAGAACATGGTGGCCACCGAGTTCGCCTACAACTACATAAAGGATAAACCCACGGTGGGCGTCATTCGCGAGTTTCCTGAGCGCAATCTGGTGGAGGTAGCTGAACCGATCGGGGTCATCTTCTCGATCACGCCGATTACTAACCCCACTTCCACGGTGCTCTTCAAATGCATCATGGCGATCAAGACGCGCAACGCGGTTATTTTCAGTCCCCATCCGAACGCCTGGCGTTGCTGCTCCGAGGCCGTGAAGATCATGTATGAGACCGCGCTGAAGCATGGCGCGCCCGAGGGGGTTTTTGCCTGCCTGGAATCGCACACCCTGCAGGACAACGCCTACCTGATGCGGCACAAAGACGTGGGACTGATTGATGCCACTGGCGGACCGGGCGCAGTCAAAGCCGCCTATAGCTCCGGCAAACCAGCGCTGGGTGTAGGGCCGGGAAACACGCCGGTCTATTTGGAAAAGACGGCCGATCTGAATACGGCCGTGACGGACATTATCCTCTCCAAAACTTTCGATAACGGAACCATCTGCGCTTCAGAACAAACGGCAGTGATCGACGATGAGATTTACGACCTAGTGCTCAAGAAATTTGCCGAGCTGGGCACCCACATCTGCAATGAGAAAGAGGCGGAACTGCTGGCGCGCGCGGTAATCGATCCGGAGACTGGGTTTATGCAACCCATGGCAGTCGGGCAGAAGGCTGCCGATATCGCCCGGCTGGCCGGTCTGGCCGTGAAGCCGGGTACCAAACTCCTGGTTGCGCCGATTCAAGGCGTGGGCCGCAAGCATCCCCTGTCGGTAGAGAAACTGTTCCCCGTGCTCGCGGTCTATCGCGCGAAATCCGTCGATGAGGCGCTCAAGGTCTGCATCGACGTGAATCATGCTGGGGGCCTGGGACATACGGCGGTCATTTTCTCGCGCAACGATGAGGTCATCCGCAAGTTCGGCGAGGTGATGAACGCGGGACGCATCCTGGTAAACTCGCCAGGCTCAGTCGGAGCGGTAGGCGGCGTTTACAACGATCTTCCCCCTACCTTCTCCTTCGGATGTGGCACCGGCGGCGGCAACAGCACCACCGACAACGTAAGTATCTATCACTACCTCAATATCAAGCGTGTGGCTCGGAGGATCCAAGCCCATATGTGGTTCCGAGTTCCCAATCAGATTTATTTCAACATGAACGCGGTGGAGAATGTGCGCCAGTTCCCATCGCGCTCCACCATCATCGTTACCAATCCCTCCATGGAGCAAATCGGCCACGTGGATATTGTCCGGCGCTACATTCCGGAGGGAACGCGCGTCCACGTCTCGGTAATTCCCGATGCCGAGCCCGAAGTCAAGGTGGTTATGCAGGGAGTGGAGGCGCTCAACTTCTACCAAGCGGACCAAATCATCGCGCTGGGTGGCGGCTCGGTGATCGATGCCGCCAAGATCATGAAACTCAAGTACGAGTCGCCGGAGGCTGATCTGGAAGAACTGGCCGCACCCTTTCTGGATCTGCGCAAGCGCGTGATCCAGTACCCGACCGAGAAGATTAACCGGGCACGGCTGATTGCCATCTCCACCACCAGCGGAACAGGAAGTGAAGTCACTCCCTTTGCCGTCCTGACGGACAAAGAGCGCGGGCGCAAGGTAACCCTGGCCGACTACTCTCTGAGCCCGGATGTGGCCATCGTCGATCCGCAATTTGTGATATCGATGCCCAAGGGCCTGACCGCCGATACCGGCATCGACTGCCTGACTCATGCGCTGGAGGCTGCGGTTTCCAGTTACGCTTCGGCCTATACCGACTGCAACGCGATGCAGGCGATTCGGATGGTGTTCAAGTACTTGCCCTTGGCTTATGAGCATGCTCGCGATGAAGAGGCGCGCTGCATGATGCACACTGCCGCCTGCATCGCGGCGATGGCGTTCTCCAACGCGTCGGTGGGAGTGAATCACGCGCTGGCGCATGCCTTCGGTGCGCGCTTCGGCGTGGCGCACGGCCGGGCCAATGCGCTGATGCTGCCGCATGTGATTGCGTATAACGCCTCCGTGCCTACTAAATTCCTGCCTTCGCCGTACCAGAAGGGGTATCTCGCACACAAGAAATACGCCACGATCGCGGATTTGCTGGGACTGGGCGGCCACACGATTGAGGAAAAAGTGAAGAACCTGGTAGCTGCGACGGAACAATTACTCGACCAATTGGGCTTTCCGCGTTCGATCGCCGAGCTGGGAATCTCGAAGGAAGAATTCGAGCAGGCGATTCCTGATTTGACCAAGCTCGCTTTTGACGATCCCTCCTGGCGGTCAAACCCTCGTATGCCCCTGATGAGCGAATTGGCCGGTCTGTTTTGGAAGGCGTACGAGGGGCGAGGCTTGGCGAAGCTGAACAATGCACAGCAACAAACCGCGTAGCGGATGGTGGTGCGTATGGCAATGATCGCCGTGTGGCTCAAGATTGACGAAGAGAGTCTGGTCCAGGCCTTGCAAGAGGCCGGTGAAAAACTGGACAGCGTGGAGGGCGAAGTGGCTTTGGATTTCTCTTCGGTGCGCCGGATCGATTCGATTTCGCTCAGTGCGATGGCAGAGTTCGCGGGCATGGCTGACGACAAAGGCGTCAAGGTCGTGCTGCGCGGCGTCAACGTGGGTGTCTACAAAGTGCTCAAGCTAGTGAAGCTCACGTCACGATTTTCTTTCGTGAGCTGAGATGCGCGCTGGTTTGGCGGCTATGGTTGGTTTGGCAACTGAAGATCAGCAACTGAATAGGAGACCTGCCATGCAGAACGATCAGCAGGGTGACCGCCTTTCCTGGGGGGATACGGTTTTCCTCCACCTGGAACGCGAGGGCATGCCTCTCAACGTGGCCTGTGTGTGCGTGTTTGAGGGGAAGATAACCTTCGAAGCTTGCGTCCAGTTTGTCGAGTCCAAGCTGCCGCTCATTCCCCGCTACCTCAAGCGAGTAATGCCCCCGCCGTTTAATATCGGCCTTCCCAGCTGGGAGTACGACCCAACCTTCGACATCCAACGCCATGTGCGCGAGGTAAAGCTCAAGCGCGGTTCCGACGCCGAGTTGAAGACGCTTGCCGGGAAGATTCTGAGCAAGGTGATGGACCGGCAGCACCCGCTATGGGACATGACGCTGGTGCATGGGTTGCAAGGTGATCGCAGCGGGCTCATTTTCCGCCTGCACCACTGCCTCGCCGATGGCATCGCCGGGGTTGGGATCATGAATGTGCTCATGGATGCGAGTCCCATAGCGCCTCGTTTGCCCAGGCGGAAACTTCGGCTTCTAGTTCCACCGCCGCGTGACGTCTTGACGTCAGTAACGAACGGCGTAATCGATTCCTATTCTGAGTTCGTCAAACGAATTTTGGCAGCGCTGGCGGACCTATCGAGCATGGCGGAGCGTTTCGCCGCAAGTGGCGGAAAACTGGCTACGGACGAGTTCACCCGTCTACTCCCGGAACTCAGCGCCAGCACGGAGCGGCTGCGCTTCAACGTTCTCTACCGCGGACCGCAGAAATTCGCCTGGGCCGAAATTCCACTGGCAGAAGTCAAAGCGATCAAGCAAGTTTGTGGAACCAGCGTGAATGACGTTATTCTCGCGCTGGTGACGGCGACCATCCGGCGCTACGTCGAACGGCACGGCGACCGGGTAAAGGGGCGACTGCTGCGCATGATGGTTCCGGTGAACTTGCGCGGCAATGAAAGTCCGGGCGAATTGGGGAACCGCATCTCCCTGGTCCCGGTCACGATTCCGCTGGATATTCGCAACCCTAAAAAGCTGCTGGC
>Ga0187770_10001773_pt1 | contig 11674 bp, 9 predicted proteins | sample 0116_SJ02_MP02_2_FD_133154 | JGI IMG/M metagenome (GOLD analysis project Ga0187770, IMG submission 133154) | Tropical peat soil microbial communities from peatlands in Department of Meta, Colombia - 0116_SJ02_MP02_20_MG | ecosystem: Environmental > Terrestrial > Soil > Wetlands > Peat | place...
ACCGCCTATCTGGCATCGTTGGCGTCGAACTGGGATGGCTACCGCGCGCGGCAGCGTTCCATTCTGTCAATACCGTCGCCGGGCAACAACTGGTGCGCTTCCTCCTGCGTGCAAATTCACGTAGCAGGCCTCGATCGCTCCGGGACCATCCAGGTTCACCGGCCCCATTCGAGCTTCACCACCGAGGCGGCCCAGGCCCTCAATGAATCCGATGCTGCCATGTATCAATTCTACAAATACATGGATGCCGGGCCCCGCGTCACCGAGCTGATGGAGCAAACCTCATCGCAATCGGTCACGCCCACGATCGAAGCGCGCTTCCCCCGCTATATTGTGGACAATCTGATCTTTCATTGCGGCACCGATCCGGAACAATTGCAAAATCTCGAGACGCAGCTGGAAACAGCGCTCGAGGAATTGGTTCCCGCCGCCGCGGACGTGTCGCTCAAGGTCGACCGTTTGCGGGCGGCGCTCGATAAATTGCACGACCGCCGCCGCAGAGCCGAGCAATGCGTGGCCCAGGAAGAGGAGCACGATCGCTTGGCGGCTTATGGCAAGCTGTGCGACGCCTCTTGCGATCAGAAAAAGCTCGGAGACGAGTTCGATGCAGCAGTCAAGAAGGTTCAGGCAAAAAGCCCCTGACCGGCAGCGACGGCGCGGCCTTGGTTGGGGCCTGCTCTGCGCCGTATTGCTGTATGCGACGATGGGCGTCGGCGCCTCGGCGCTTGACTTCAAGTGCGTCGAGCCTTCGCGCTACAAAAATCTGCTGCAGGTCTTCGAAGACAATCCCGCGCTGTTATCGTCTTATTTCGGGCTCAGTCACAGCCAAGTCCCCGACATGAACGCGTGCCGGGCGCTTGTTGTCAGCGGCACGATCCGTGACGGCGATGGCGCGGCGTTGCTCGATAATATCATCCGCAATAAAGGATGGCTCGACGTTCTCTACCTGTCGTTCGACGGCGTTCATCTCCAAGAGGAGATCAAGCTTGCCCATATCATCCGCGGGTTTTGGCTGAAGACACGGGTGCTGCTCGCCGCTCCGTTTCGTTACAACCCGGATTTCGCAACGCTTTGGGGGGCACCCGCGGCAAGCGACAGCCGGCCGTCAGCGACGCCCGGCTCGGAGCTTTCCCCGCTCAATCATGGATTGGGGGCATTCGCTAAGCGCGGCGATCTCGGATTGCCCAACATCGGTGCCCGCAGTGCCTGCCTCGAGAGCTGCGTCGGCGCATGGATCGCCGGCGTGCATCGACAGGCGCTTCCGGCACCTGCCATCGCGGTCGCTGCGCCGGCCGCCGCGGCCGCGCCCGAGATCGTGACCGCATGGCCACGGTCGGCGCTTGCCGCGAGCCTCGACGGCGGAAAGATGGCACCCCCAAACGATTCGAGTGGGAACAGCCCGATCATCGTCGGCTCCGCTCCAGTCCTGCCGCCGGCGGTCGACCGGCTGATCCGCGACAAGTGCGCGGCCGAAGTCATCGCCGGCCAAGCACTCGAGGATCGCGTTGCCGGCGCCATGGACGACCTTGCGCGCGGCGATTTTGGCGGGGTCAGGAGAGTCCCCACTGACCTGTTGCAGCAATTCGACTCATTGCGCATGGCGGGCGTGCGCCTGCAACGATGCGTCGCGCGCGCTTTCGAGAGCGAGCGGCTTGCGAGCTTCCGGCGGCTGTGCGGCCCGACCTGCGACGCTGCGAAACTGCTCGCGACCTTCGATCAGATAGCCCGAGAATTCGTGGAGAGCCACCTTTCTTTACCAAACATGCTCGGCCCGAGCCGATCCGACAACATCGGCCGCGAATGGCACGAAGAGGAATCCGTCGGTCCGGGAACGTGGGTCCGGCGCCAAACGACCAACATTTTTGACGCAACGTGGACACCATCGGACGGACCTCGGATAACTGCGACGCTAGAAATTGGACGTGTCGCGAGCAGAGTCGCAATGGTTCGCTCACAAGCCGATGGCCGGTGCGTCTATCAAGGCATCATCGCAGCCGACGACAAAACCGCCCGGGGTACCTATACGTGTTCCTGGGCTTTCGGGATTTATGCCTGGAATGCGACGATCAGTGAATGATGTAAAAAAGTTTCTCGATTGGCATCGTTCAGGTGACCGTTCCCAATACAAGTTATTGCGCAATCCTAATTTCAAGCGTCATAGAGGCCGTGCTCTTGGTACCCGATCGTCGAGGTGATCGGCCTTGCTGCTGGTCTGCGATGACAATCGCTCACAATAACAGCTATTTTATTTCTACATGGGTGCAGCGACAGACGACGTTGCTCGCAGCTTGCCCTCAGCTCGAGGTCGCGAGCGGCTCCATTCCGCTGTTCCTAATTGCTTCGGCAGCGCGCGCGGAGGCGAGAAATGCGATCAGTCGTTTCGAATCTTCGATCGCTGCCGCGCCGGCCACGACGGCGGCGGAAAACACCTGCACAAATTGGATCTGCGGGGCGATGCTGCCGGCGCAGTCGACGCCTATTGCGTACAGAATTTCACTGACTGGCAAGACCGCAACATCCGCGCCTCCTGCGGCGACCAGGCCCGCGGCATCGCTGCCGCGCGGCGTCGCCTTGACGTTGATCTTTTCCGCAACTCCGAGCCGCGGAAAAAGCTCGGTCGTAAGCCAGATACCGCTGGTGCTTGCGGGGATGGCGACGGTCCTCGCCGTGAGCAGGATTTTCTTGAAAGCCCCCACCGTGCTCACGTCGGGCGTCGGCGTGCCTGCCCGCACCGCCACTCCCAGCGGCACTTGCGCAAGGTCGACGTCCGTTCCCGCAGCGATCCGCTTCGCAGCGATCAGCTCGTTGAGGCCCTCCCTGGAGAGGATCACCACGTCGGCGGCAACGCCGCGCGCAAGCTGCGCGGCAATAGTTTGCGGCCCCGTTCCCTGCGAGGCACCCGATCCGGTCGTAACCTCGATGCCGCTCGTCCGCGTGAATTCCGGCAACAGCCGCTCGTACGCGCCAGAAAATCCGCCGGAGATCAGAACGTTCAGCTGCGCCGACTCATTCGCCATTCCCGCCACCCTGTCCGCGCGCTACACTTCCTGATAAACATCGATCTCCAGCGCGCCGGGGAACATGGCGCGCCAGGTCTGCAAATAGGCCTGCATGCGCGCGTCGCTGGCGATGCGCTGGCGGCTTTGCTCCCACTCCTCGTCGGCGTCGTATTCGATCTCCTGCACGAAGCGCGCCGGATCGTCGACGTTCTGCAACAAACGCACCTCGGCGTTGCCGAACATCTGATAGAACGGCGCCGCCGCCTTGATCATGGCGACGAGCTGGCTCGGCTCCGCGGTCGGTAGCGTGAAGCGCAATTGCAGCGTGCGGCGGACTTTGGACTCGTTACTCATCGGCTCGTTCCTATCTGAAGGTCTCGCGGTAGCGGTGCGCCGGATAGACGCCGAGGATGCGCAGGCTCCTCGGCTGCGAGACGAATTCCAGCTCTTCCAGCGCCAGTTCGAGCGCGCGCTGCCGCGGGTGGCCCTGCACGTCGGCGTAGAACTGCGTGGCGGCGAAGCTGCCGCCGACCATATAGCTTTCCAATTTGGTCATGTTGACGCCGTTGGTGGCGAAGCCGCCCAGCGCCTTGTACAGCGCCGCCGGGATGTTGCGCACCTCGAACACGAAGGTGGTGATGACGTACTTGTCCTTGCGGCTCGCCCATTTCGGCTCGCGCGCCAGCACGATGAAGCGCGTGGTGTTGTGCTTGTCGTCGGCCACGTTCTTTTTCAGGATGCGCAGGCCGTAGATCTTGGCGGCGAGCTTGGTGGCCAGCACCGCGCGCGTTACGTCGCCGGTCTCGGCCACCTCGCGCGCCGCGCCGGCGGTGTCGGCGGCGACCACCACCTTCAGCTTGAGCTTGCGGATGACGTTGCGGCATTGGCCGAGCGCGTGGACGTGGCTCTCGACCGTGCGGATGGTTTTCAGCGTCGCGGCCTTCGGCGCCATCAGCTGGTGCTGAACCGGCAGGAACCATTCGGCCACGATGTGCAGCTTCGACTGCGGCATCAGATGATGGATGTCGGCCACCCGCCCGGCCAGCGAATTGTCGATCGGAATCATGGCGAGCGCGGCGCGGCCGGAGCGCACCGCGGCGAAGGCGTCCTCGAAGGTCGGGCACGGCAGCGGCTGCAAATCCGGGTAAGCCTGCCGGCAGGCGATATGCGAATTCGCTCCCGGCTCGCCCTGAAAGGCGATCCTGGCGCGCCTGTTGCCGCGTTTGCGATGTTTATCTTTTGCCATGGCTCGGTTGCTGATGCTGTCGTGTCGTCATTCCCGGCGGCGCCGTCAATATGGCGCGCGCTTTCGCCAAATCTTCCGGCGTGTCGACGCCGAGCGGCACCGTATCGATAATCTCGACGTCGATGCGCATGCCGGCCTCGAGCGCGCGCAGCTGCTCGAGCTTTTCGCGGCGTTCGAGCGGCGACGGCGGCAGCTTGACGAAGCGCTCCAGCGCGGCGCGCCGGAACGCGTAGAGCCCGATGTGATGATAGAGCGGCCCCTCGCCGGCGGGCGCGGTGGCGCGGGTGAAATACAGCGCGCGCAGCCGCGACGGCCCAACCGGCGTGCCCACCACCTTGACCACGTTGGGATCGAGCCGCTGTTCCGGCGCGGCAATTTCGGCGGCCAGCGTGGCGATGTCGACGGCGGCGTCGGCGAGCGGGCGCAGCGCCGCGGCGACGGCCGACGGCGCGAGCGTCGGCAGATCGCCCTGCAGATTGACGATGATGCCGGCATTGCGCGCCGAATCGATCTTGCCGAGCGCCTCGAATATGCGGTCGGAGCCGCAAGCGTGGTCGGCGCGGGTCAGCACCGCACAGCCGCCGGCCTTTTCCACAACGGCGGCCACGTCCGCCGAGTCGGTCGCCACCACGGCCGGGCCGATCGCGGCGGCCTCGGCACGCCGCAGCACGTGCACGATCATCGGCACCCCGGCAATGTCGGCGAGCGGCTTGCCCGGAAGCCTGGTCGCGGCCATGCGGGCGGGAATGAGAATAAGAACGTCGGTCATGGAGAGCCCGGCTGCTTATACGGGTTGCCAGAGGGACGGCAAACTGGCTAATTGTGCGCCGCCCACATTCATTTCCCCAGCGGAGCCTGCCGAAAGATGAATTCGTTTGAAATCAATAAGATTCTTGGCGCGCTGTTGGGCACCTGCCTGGTTCTGGTCGCTATGCATATCGCCGCCGGCGCGATTTTCGAGCCCCAGAAGCCGGCCAAGCCCGGCTACGAAATCGCGGTGAAAGAGGAAGCGCCGGGGGCCGCGGCGGCGCCGGCAGCGCCGGCCGAGGAGCCGATCGCAAACGTGCTGGCAACCGCCTCGCCCGATCGCGGCGCCCAGATCTCCAAGCAATGCCAAGCCTGCCACAACTTCCAGGAAGGCCAAGGCCCCAAGGTCGGACCGGATCTGTACGGCATCGTCGGGCGGCCGATCGCCTCGGTGTCCGGCTTCAACTATTCCGCCGCGCTTAAATCGAAGCAGGGCACCTGGGATTTCGCTGCGCTCAATGACTGGCTGACCAAGCCGAACGCCTTCGCCCCGGGCACCGCCATGACTTTTGCCGGCCTGGCGAACGAAAAGCAGCGCGCCGACGTCATCGCCTATCTCGACACGCTGTCGGCCAACCCGGTGCCGCTGCCGAAGCCCCAGGGCAGCGCCGCGGCCGGCGCGCCGGCCAATCCGCCCGCCGCGGCGGCGCCCGCTCCGCCACATTAGTCATCCATTGTTCTTGCCGCCGAAAGCAGCCAACCGGTCATCGCTAACGGAATACCTGTCGTGAGGATGCGCCTTACTGTGCGCGGCGGGATCGGCCATGTAGCAGCCATGTGACGGCCATGTGAACGCCGTTTCGTCGCGGCGCTCGCCCGCCTGCTGGCGCCGCACTGGAAAAGGCCGATAATGGCGGCCAAGGCTGGCCATCAACGGCCGCGCTGCAAGAGCGCATAGGGAGGATCAGGTGAATCGTCGGTCGCTATTGAAATCTGCGTTGCTTGCCGCGGCGGCGTGGCGACTGCCGCTGCCCGGCTTGAACGGCTCGGCGCGCGCCCAAGCGCCGGCAAAGGCTTGGCGTCACGGCACCTCGCTGTTCGGCAATCTCAAATATCCGGCAAACTTCAAACAATTCGATTACGTCAATGCCGCGGCGCCCAAGACCGGCACGGCGCGGCAGGTCGCCTACGGCACCTTCGACAACTTCAACCCGGTGATTGCCGGCGTCAAAGGCACGCTGGTCGCGGGGATCAATCTGATCTCCGACACGCTCGCGGTACCGTCACTCGACGAAGTCTCGAGCCAATATGGCCTGATCGCCGAGGCCTTGAGTTATCCGGACGACTTTTCCTCGGTCACCTATCGGCTGCGGCCGCAGGCGAAGTGGCATGACGGCAGGCCGGTGACGCCGGACGACGTGATCTTTTCCTTCGAGTCCTATAAGAAACTCAGTCCGCAATCTTCTGCGTATTACCGCCACGTCACCAAGGCGGAGCGGACCGGCGATCATGAAATCACCTTCACCTTCGACGGTCCTGGCAATCACGAACTGCCGCAGATCGTCGGCGAGCTGACCATCCTGCCGAAGCATTGGTGGGAAGGCACCGACGCCAACGGCAAGAAGCGCAATATCGCCGATACCATGCTCGAGCCGCCGCTCGGCTGTGGCCCTTACCGCATCAAGGATTTTTCCGCCGGCCGCAACATTGTCTACGAACGGGTCAAGGACTATTGGGGCGGCAGCGTCAATGTCAGCATTGGCGCCAACAATTTCGACGAGCTGCACTTCGAATATTTCCGCGACACCACGGTCGCGCTCGAAGCCTTCAAGGCCGACGCCGTCGATTGGCGGGTGGAGAATGTCGCGAAGAACTGGGCCACCGCCTATAACTTCCCCGCGGTCGCGAACAAGCGCGTGGTGCTCGAGGAATTCCCGATCAAAAATTTCGGCGTCATGCAGGCTTTCGCCTTCAACATTCGGCGGCCGAAATTCCAGGATCCGCGGGTGCGGCTTGCCTTCAACTATGCGTTCGACTTCGAGGAAATGAACAAGGAGATTTTCTACGGGGCGTACAAGCGCATCGAGAGCTATTTTGACGGCACCGATCTTGGCGCCGCCGGCGTGCCGTCGGGCCGCGAGCTGGAACTGCTCGGAACGGTCCGCGACAAGGTGCCGCCCGAGCTGTTCACGACGCCTTACGCCAATCCGGTCAACGGCACGCCGGAGCGGGTGCGCAGCAATCTGCGCGAGGCGCTGCGGCTTTTGAAAGAGGCCGGCTACGAGGTGCGCGACCAGCAGCTCGTCAATACCAAAACCAACGAACCGTATACGGTTGAATTCCTCTCCGCCGGTCCGACCTTCGAGCGCGTGTTCCTGTTCTACAAACCGTCGCTGGAGCGCCTCGGCATGACGGTGACGGTGCGCACCGTCGACCCCGCGCAATATGAGAATCGTCTGCGCGGTTGGGATTTCGACATCATCACCAACTCGTGGCCGGAATCGCTGTCGCCAGGCAACGAGCAGCGCGGCTATTGGGGATCGCAGGCGGCCGATCAGCCCGGTTCCGACAATCTGATCGGCATTAAGAACCCCGCGGTCGACGCCATGATCGACCAGGTCGTCTTCGCCAAGAACCGCGCCGACCTCGAAGCCGCCACCAAGGCGCTCGACCGCGTGCTGTTGTGGAACTACTACGTCGTGCCGCAATGGGCCTATTTCAACGTACGCACCGCGCGCTGGGATCGTTTCGGCCATCCCGATCCGATGCCGAAATACGGCTTGGCGGCGTTTCCCACGCTGTGGTGGTGGGACGCCGCGCGCGCGGCAAAGACGACAGGGTGACAACGCCGGGCGCCAAAGTATTCTGTGCTCCCCGCCGGGGCGGAGCGGAACACGCGCGCGGCCATATTGACGATTGACGCATGGCTAAACTGACGCGGCGATCCGTGCTTGCGCTGCCCGCCTGCGGCGCTGCGGCATTGACGGCGTGGCGCTCGGCCGTGCGCGCCGAGGAGGTCATCGAATCGCACGGCCTCTCCGCGTTCGGCGATCTCGCCTATCCGCCCGACTTCGCCCATTTCAATTACGTCAAACCCGACGCGCCGAAGGGCGGCAGCTTTTCGCAGATCGGGCCCGATCAGCTTTACAACCAGAATTTCCTCACCTTCAACTCGCTCAACAGCTTCATCCTCAAAGGCGACGCGGCGCAGGGCATGGAACTGACTTTCGCGACGCTGATGGTCCGTTCCGGCGACGAGCCGGACGCCATGTACGGTCTCGCCGCGGCCAAGGTCCGGCGCTCGGCCGACGGCCTCACCTACTCGTTTACGATCCGGCCCGAAGCGAAATTCCACGACGGCACGCCGCTCACCGCCCACGACGTCGCCTTTTCGTTGAATATCCTGAAAGCGAAAGGCCATCCGCTGATCAGCCAGTCGCTGCGCGATTTCGCCGGCGCCGCGGCCGACGACGATGCGACGGTGACCGTGCGCTTTGCGCCGGCGCGCGCCCGCGACGTGCCTTTGCTGGTCGCCGGGCTGCCGATTTTCTCGCGCGCCTATTACGCGACGCGGCCGTTCGACGAATCCACGCTGGACGTTCCGCTCGGCTCGGGCGCCTACAAGGTCGGCCGCTTCGAGCCGGGACGTTTCATCGAATACCAGCGGGTGCGGGATTGGTGGGGCGCCGAGCTGCCGGTCGCCCGCGGCCAGAATAATTTCGACGTCGTGCGCTTCGAATATTACCGCGACCGCGATGTCGGCTTCCAAGGCTTTTCCGCCGGCAGCTATCTGTTCCGCGAGGAATTCACCTCCCGTTTCTGGGCGACGCGTTACAATTTCCCGGCGGCAAAGGACGGACGCGTCAAGCGCGACGAAATACCCGACGACACGCCGTCCGGCGCGCAAGGCTGGTTCATCAATACGCGGCGGCCGAAATTCGCCGACCTGCGCGTTCGCGACGCGCTCAATTACGCCTTCGATTTCGAATGGACCAACAAGGCGATCATGTACGACGCTTATCGCCGCACCGTCTCGGTGTTCCAGAACTCCGATCTGATGGCGCAAGGCCCACCCAGCGCCGCCGAATTGGCGCTGCTCGCCCCGTTCCGGGACCGCGTGCCGGCCGAGGTGTTCGGCCCCGCCTATGTGCCGCCGCCGTCCAACGGCTCCGGCGAGGACCGCGCGTTGTTACGTGTCGCCGCGCAGCTCCTCGAGGACGCCGGCTGCGTGGTGCGCAACGGCAAGCGCCTGTTGCCGGGCGGCGAGCCCCTCGCCATCGAATTTCTGAGCGACGAACCGGCCTTCGAGCCGCATCATATGCCGTTCATCAGGAATCTCGGCATTCTCGGCATCGCCGCCAGCCTGCGCGTGGTCGACCCGGTGCAATATCAGACGCGGCTCAAGGATTTCGACTTCGACATTACCATCGACCGGTTCAATTTCTCGTCCACCCCCGGCGATTCGCTGCGCTCGTATTTTTCCTCGCAGGCGGCGGCGCTGCCCGGATCGCACAACCTCGCCGGCATCGCCGACCCGGTCATCGATGCGCTGATCGACGCCGTGATCGCCGCCGACTCACGGCCGGCCTTGCTGGCCGCCTGCCGGGCGCTCGACCGGGTGATCCGCGCCGGCCGCTACTGGATACCGCAGTGGTACAAGGCGTCGCACTGGATCGCCTATTGGGACGTTTTTGGCCGTCCTCCGGCGCAACCGCGCTATTTTCGCGGCATTCCCGACACCTGGTGGTATGACCCGGTGAAGGCGGCGAAAGTCCTGGCGCGGCGTTAGCAGGCCGTCACGCGCCGGACTTGTTCCGGCCATGCACGTCTTTATGCTGCCGTTATTGCGGGACGTGGTTGGCCGGCGCCGCGCCGGCGTGACGACGAGCAGGCTTATAACAGAAACATGACTGCCTACATTATCCGCCGCATCCTGTTCATGATTCCCACGATCTTCGGCATCATGCTGGTGTCCTTCGTCGTGGTTCAATTCGCGCCGGGCGGGCCGGTCGAGCGCGTCATCGCCAAGCTGCAGGGCACCGACACCGGCGCCACCTCGCGCATTTCCGGCTCCGCCAGCGGCGATTTCGCGCGCGGCGGCATGCAAAGCGGCGCGCAGTTCGACATCAACTCCAAATACCGCGGCGCGCAGGGGCTCGACCCCGCCTTCATCGCCAGCCTGGAAAAGCAGTTCGGCTTCGACAAGCCGGCCTACGAGCGCTTCTTCCTGATGATGTGGAACTACCTGCATTTCAATTTCGGCAAGAGCTATTTCCGCGACATCAGCGTGCTCCAGCTCATCAAGGAGAAGCTGCCGGTGTCGATCTCGCTCGGCATATGGATGACGCTGTTGAGCTACCTGATCTCGATCCCGCTCGGCATCCGCAAGGCGGTGCGCGACGGCTCGCATTTCGACGTCTGGACGTCGGGCGTCATCATCGTCGGCTACGCCATCCCTGGCTTCCTGTTCGCAATTCTGCTGATCATTCTGTTCGCCGGCGGATCGTTCTGGCAGATCTTCCCGCTGCGCGGGCTGACCTCGGAGGGTTGGTCGCAATTTCCGTTGTGGCAGAAGATTCTCGACTATTTCTGGCACTTGACGCTGCCGATCGTGTCGATGGGGCTCGCCGCGTTTGCCACCATGACGCTGCTCACCAAGAATTCGTTCCTCGAGGAGCTGCGCAAGCAATACGTGCTCACCGCGCGCGCCAAGGGCTGCTCCGAGCGGCAAGTGCTGTACGGCCATATCTTCCGCAACGCCATGCTGTTGGTGATCGCCGGCTTTCCCGCCGCCTTCGTCTCCGCCTTCTTCGCCGGCTCGCTGTTGATCGAGACCATCTTCTCGCTCGACGGCCTGGGGCTTTTGAGCTTCGAGAGCGTGCTCAACCGCGATTATCCGGTGGTGTTCGCCAATCTGTATATTTTCGCGCTGGTGGGTCTCGTCGTTAACCTGATTTCCGATCTCACCTACACCTGGATCGATCCCCGCATCGATTTCGAGACGCGCGAGGTCTGAAGGTGGACGCCAAGACGCTGGCCAAGACGGAGACCGAGCTCGAGGCGGGCATCCCGCCCGAGCTCAAGCCGGACATCGAGCCGGCCGGTCCGCTCGGGCTGCCCGGGCCGCCGCGCGGCTTCGAATTTTCTCCGCTCAACGTCCGGCGCTGGCGCAATTTCACGGCCAACCGGCGCGGCTACTGGTCGCTGTGGATTTTCCTCGTGCTGTTTGTGGTCACGCTGCTCGCCGAATTCATCGCCAATGACCGGCCGCTGTTCATCCATTTCGACGGCAAGAGCTATTTCCCGGTGTTCGTCACCTATCCCGACACCGAATTCGGCGACACGCTCGGCACCGCCGCCGATTACCGCGATCCCTACTTGCAGAATTTCCTCAACGAGCATCGCGCCGTCGAGATCTGGGCGCCGATCCGGTTCTCCTACAACACCATCAACGACAATCCGCCGTCGGCCTTTCCGTCGAAGCCGACCTGGCTCTTGAACGCGCAAGACTGCGACTTCGCCGCCAAGAACGGCTACGCCAAATGCGGCACGCTGGAGTACAACTGGCTCGGCACCGACGACCAGGGCCGCGACGTGCTGGCGCGGCTGATCTACGGCTTCCGCGTCTCGGTGCTGTTCGGGCTCGTGCTCACCATCGTCTCGTCGATCGTCGGGGTGGCCG
>Ga0187770_10001774_pt1 | contig 11672 bp, 13 predicted proteins | sample 0116_SJ02_MP02_2_FD_133154 | JGI IMG/M metagenome (GOLD analysis project Ga0187770, IMG submission 133154) | Tropical peat soil microbial communities from peatlands in Department of Meta, Colombia - 0116_SJ02_MP02_20_MG | ecosystem: Environmental > Terrestrial > Soil > Wetlands > Peat | place...
ATTGTTTGTTTGAGCCAACACTAATAAGGTTGAAGTTTTCCATGTTTAATTTCCAACCGGAGGGGTAAAGCGGTGATTAAAGAGGTGAGGATCCACGGTCGTGGTGGACAGGGAAGCGTCACTGCCGCTGAGGTTCTGGCTCACGCTGCTTTCTTCGAAGGCAAATGCGTCCAGGCTTTTCCGTATTTCGGGGCGGAGCGGCGAGGGGCTCCTGTTAAAGCCTTCGCGCGGATAAGCAGTGAACCCATGCTTGTGCATAGTCAGGTTTACACTCCGGACTATGTGATAGTGCTTGACCCTTACATCTACAAGGTTGTAGACGTTACAGAAGGCCTGAAGAAGAACGGCGTCATCGTCATCAACACCAAGAAGAAGCCTGAAGAAATCGGGTTGAAGGGTTGGCGGACGGCCACGGTTGACGCGACCGGCATCGCCTTAGAGCTAGGCCTGCTCGTAGCGGGCCTGCCTGTTGTCAACACCTCGATTCTTGGAGCTTTCTCCAAGGCTACCGACGAGGTGAAACTTGAGAGTGTCTTGAAAGCCGTGAGAGAAACTTGGTCAGGCGTCGCCGGAGAGAAGAACTCCAGAGCAACGGAACTGGCCTATGAACGACTGACCAAATGGTGGAATGGTGAAGCCCGATGACTGCAGTTCCCAAGAAACGTAAGGATCTTCCGATCACCCCGCTTTCCTTCCCAACAGTCGGAAGCATGGGAAAAACAGGGTCTTGGAGAACTTTTTGCCCCGAAATTAACTATTCCAAGTGTACAAAGTGCACTTTGTGCTGGGTTTACTGTCCAGACGCGGCCATAACGAGAGGCGAAGATGATTCTCCAAGAATAGATTACGATTACTGTAAAGGCTGCGGAATTTGCGCCAACGAGTGTCCGACCAAGGCGATAACGATGAAGAGGGAGGAAGAATAGATGGGGCAAACGATCATTGATACGGCAAACCACATCGCCGGTTACGCGGCAAGAGCAGCTCGAGTGAGAGTCGTCGCGGCCTACCCGATTACTCCTCAGACAACTATAGTTGAGAAAATCGCTGAGTTTGTTGAAAACCATGAGATGGACGCAGAGTACATCCGTGTGGAATCCGAACACAGTGCCATGGTTGCCTGTATAGGCGCCGCTGCAACCGGAGTCAGAACGTTCACGGCGACGTCCGCACATGGTTTGGCTCTTATGCATGAGGCTTTGCACTGGGCATCCGGCTCACGTCTGCCGATAGTGATGCCCGTTGTCAATCGCGCCATGGGGGCGCCTTGGAGCATATGGCCAGACCTGAGCGATTCGCTTTCTCAGCGGGACACTGGGTGGATTCAGTTCTACTGTGCTGACAGCCAAGAAGTATTTGACACTATAATTCAAGCTTACAAACTCTGCGAGGATGAGCATGTGTTTCTCCCCGCCATGGTGTGCCTTGAAGGCTTCATCCTTTCGCACACTTACACCCCTGCAAAGATTCCGGATCAAGAAAAAATTGATGCTTATCTGCCGCCTTACAAGTCCAACTGGAGCTTAGACGTTGATAATCCATGCTCTCATGCAAACCTGGTCTCGCCTGAATGGTACATGGAGTTCCGCTACATGATTCAGGAAGCCATGGACAACGCGAAGAAACTCATTCCACAAATCGACAAAGAATATGGAAAACGCTTCGGCTCCGAGTACGGGGGTCTCGTTGAGAAATACGAGTGCGAGGATGCCAACCTGATATTGGTCACGATGGGAACCATCGGAAGCGAAGCCAAACTCGCTGTGGACAAGCTGCGCAAAGAGGGACTAAAAGTCGGGTCAGCAAGAGTCCGCGTCTACCGTCCCTTCCCCGTTGAAGAAATAGTGAAGCTTGCAGAAAACACTCACATGCTTGCGACAATAGACCGGCACATATCCTTCGGCATGGAAGGGTTTCTAGCCTCAGAAACCAAAGCCTCCCTGTTCAATCGGAAAGACCGTCCGTTGGTCGCAGGCTTCATCGCCGGGCTGGGGGGAAGAGACGTGACCTCTGAAACGATTGAAAAGATAGCTAGGAAATCGTTGAAGTCGCTGAAGGACTGCAGGGTGGAGAAAGAAACCGAGTGGGTGGACCTGAGGGAGTGAACAAGTTGGTGACCGTGAAAGAGCTTCCGAGAGAAGAATACTTGCTCAAGGGGCACGCTGCCTGCGCGGGCTGCGGTCCAGCCATTTCTCTTCGACTGCTTTTCAAGGCGTTGGGGAACAAGATAATCTTGGTTGTCCCCGCGTGCTGTACGACTGTGATACAGGGGCCGTATCCGTTCACTTCGTCTGCTGTTCCCCTTCAGAACATACTGTTCGAAGCCACGGGCGCGGCGGCGTCTGGAATTGCTGCAGCATTGCATGTGAGAAAGCTCGAGGATATAACGGTCGTCGGATGGGCAGGAGACGGCGGGACAGCCGACATTGGAATTCAAGCCCTATCCGGAGCGGCTGAAAGAGAAACCAACTTCATATACGTTTGTTATGACAACGAGGCTTACGGCAACACTGGAATGCAGCGTAGCGGGGCAACACCGTATGGCGCATGGACTACCACGACGCCGTTGGGCAAGAAGCAGCGCAAGAAAGACATGCCCTTAATCATGGCTGCACACAGGATACCCTATGTTGCCACGGCTTGCACGTCCTACCCGATGGACTTTGTGAGCAAGCTCAGAAAGGCTAGGGGCATCAAGGGCACGAAGTACATTCATCTTCTGGCGCCATGTCCGACTGGATGGCGATACGACACGAGCAAAACCGTTGAAATGGGCCGCCTCGCAGTGCAGACTGGCATGTGGGTTCTTTACGAGATTGAGGACGGAAAGTTCAGGCTCAACTCTCCGAGCGACCGCCTCGTCGAGAAGTCCAAGCGCAAGCCCATCAAGGAATACTTTGCCTCGCAGGGCCGCTTTCGCGGTCTGGTCGAGGATGACGCTGGAAAGATTCAGAAGTGGGTTGACGAGGACTGGGAGAACTACCGCAAGCTTGCCTCAAACTGTGTGTCTGATCCGGCTCTGTACGGAACGATATAAGGCAAGTTTGATGATATGACCGCCTCAAGGTGCAAACCACTGATAATCAACTGAAGAGGAGTGATTGAAAATGACGGAACAAGAACCCAACAATGCCGAGAGAAAAGAGAAAGCAAGAGCCCCGCGGACTGCCTCACTAGGCAACCCGGAGGTCGCCGCTGGAAGCGTCGTGTTCGTCGGAAACAAGCCAGTGATGAGCTATGTGCTTGCCTGCATGACTCACCTGAACTCTGGTTCAAACAAGATTGTCGTCAAAGCCAGGGGACGCGCAATTCCGAGAGCCGTCGACTCCGTGGAAGTGCTAAGGCGCTCGTTTGCGAAAGGTGTAGAACTAGAGGGCATAAACCTGTCCACCGAGGAAGTTGACAGGGAGCAGGGCCGGAAGTCAAAGGTTTCGGCTATTGAAATATCGTTAATCAAGCAGTAACCAACCTCTCTCGAAGAGCTAACGGATTGCTCAAAGGCAGTGTCGACTTTAAGCCCCAACGTTTCCTCTCATGGCGAGGGTATCGATAGCTATATAAAACCTCTTTTCCAATCGTTTAGCTCCAAGCTGGTGGCGTTTAATGGCTGATTATCCCAAGATAGTTGTTACTCCCCCGGGTCCGAAGGCGAGGGAACTTGTCAGGAAGGATGAGCAGTTCATTTCACCTTCGTACGGCAGGTTTTATCCTCTTGTTGTCGAGTCTGGCAGGGGCTGTATCGTGAAGGATGTTGATGGAAACGAGTTCATAGATTTCAACTCGGGCCTGGTGTGCTTGGCCGTGGGTCACAATCATCCCAAGGTCGTTGCGGCCATAAAGAATCAGTGTGACCGTTTCCTGCACTATTCGAACACGGACTTCTTCTATCGGGAAGTCGTCGACGTCGCGGAGAAGCTGGCCCAGATTACGCCTGGGGGTCCTGAAAAGAAGGTGTATTTTGGCAACAGCGGCGCTGAGGCGATTGAGGCTGCCGTTAAGCTTGCGAAGTGGCACAGCCGAAGACAGTTGTTCATCGGTTTCACTGGTGCCTTTCACGGGCGGACGATAGGAGCGTTGTCCTTTACGGCGAGCAAGCCTACTCAGAAGCGTTATTTCTTCCCGCTTATGCCAGGCGTGACTCATGTGCCTTATGCGTACTGTTACCGTTGCGCCTACAAACTAACGTATCCTGAATGTCATTACTGGTGCGTTGACTTCATCGATGAGCAAGTTCTGCAGAAGTACGTCCCTCCTGAAGACACTGCGGCGATAATCTTCGAGTCCATTCAGGGTGAGGGCGGATACGTCGTGCCTCCTCCAGAGTACTTTCAGCGGATAAAGAAGCTCGCCGACAAGTACGGTCTGCTGCTCATCGACGATGAAGTGCAATCGGGCATGGGAAGGACGGGAAAATGGTTTGCAATCGAACACTGGGGAGTTGAGCCGGACATCCTGTGCACCTCGAAAGCTCTAGCGTCAGGTCTGCCCCTGGGAGCAACGATTGCCAAAGCAAAAATCATGGACTGGGTTGCAGGTTCGCACGCGAGCACTTTCGGCGGCAATCCACTGTCGTGCGTGGCTGCGAGCGCGGTCATCGATGTTGTGAAGGAGGAGAAGCTTCTCGATAACGCGAACAAGCAAGGTGCACACATCATGAAGAGGCTCGGGGAGCTGAAGGAGCAGTGCGAAATCGTCGGCGATGTTAGAGGCAAGGGCTTGATGATAGGCATGGAAATCGTCGAGGACAAAGAGAGCAAGAAGGCAGCCCCTCAGAAAGTCACGGAGATCATGATGCGCTCGTGGAAACGCGGTATCACCGTTATCAGTTGCGGAGCCTCAACCATCAGGATTGCACCGCCGCTAATCATAACGAGAGATCTCGTTGACTCTGCGTTGGACATAGTTGAAGACGTGACGAGGGAAGTCGAAAAAGAACGGTAACGTCCGTGTTCAGATGAAGATTCGAAGATTGACCATAGATGATTATCCGGAAGTAGTCAGTCTCTGGTCTCGGGCCGATCTGCCGTTCAAGCCCAGGGGAAGAGACAGCAGACGAGCAATGGAAGGGCAGATGAGGGCAAACCTGGATTTCTTTCTAGGAGCGTTCGAGGAAGGCCACCTTGTCGGAACGGTGGTCCTCAGCAGTGACATGCGGAAGGGTTGGATAAACCGTTTAGCTGTTGATCCAGGCTGCAGGCGTCGCGGTGTGGCCAAGGCCTTGATTGAAGAGTCTGAGAAAACCTTGAGAAACCATGGTCTCAGAATCTTCTGCAGCCTGATAGAGGGCTCCAACAGGGCGTCAAAGGCGCTGTTCAAGAAGTGCGGGTACAGCGAATACACGGGCATTTCCTACTTCACTAAGCGCGACAGCGATGCGGTCTAGCCTCGTTTTTTGGGCGCCGATATGAACGCGCGCCCTCATTGCGTGTTGAAGCGGTGTTGGTGAGACGGCTTCGTCTTTTCATGGGTTCTGCTGCTTTCCTTTTCAGGGCGGGGCGCAGTGGGCTGAGAAGTGTGTGCCGGCATGCTGTCCTGCGGAATCGACCCCTACTCTCCGTTTGTAAAGTCAGATGTAATCTGTAAACATAATATTCCGCAATGTCGCGTCATCCCTCGGTTCTCTGTTTAATGTCTAGCATAATGTTAGAGTACAAGATTCCAACATTGCACGTGCGCCCCCCGCCTTTTTTTCTTTACGTCTGTTGTAATGTTGCGGCGTAATGTTGTAGCGTAAACCGCGATGTTTTCGACCCAGCAGATCGGTTGTGAGGTTAGTTGTAGCGCGCATGGGCCACTTACCCGCCTTGGATACGGTTGGAAGAGCAGATTAATAGGGGTTTTCATCTGTCAGTTGTGAAATGTCTGTTTGGGGAAGGTTAGCGCCGGCTGCTATTTCTCGAATTTCTCGCGACTAGGAGGAAGTGTTCAGCGTTCCCTACGACCGACGGATGTGTACAGGTGTCAAGAAGTATCTCAACCCACATCCTCCACTTTTCCTGATTCTTGTAGAGTCTGTTGGTTTCTTTTGGTTGGTGAGAGGAAAGGCCTTCCAAATCCGCCATTTCGAGGACGTCGGCGCCTCGCTTTTCAAAGAGTTCGCGTAGCTCTTCCGGCAGGAACCAGTGCGCCGCCGTGAAGCCCACGCCCTGCAGACCTGGGACGTAGTCTCCGACTTCCCAGTGATGCTTTGCATACTGCATCTCGTGAGGAAAATCCACTAGAATGGTTTTCAGTAGTCCGATGCGGCTTATGACTGAAACAAGAATTGGAGCGTTTTTCTTTGCGACGCGTACAAGCTCTTCTGCAGCCTTCTGCCTCTGCTCGGGCTTGAGCAGATGGTTTAAGGGTGCACCTAAGCATAGTACGGCGTCGAAAGATGCGTCGGGGAACGCTGAGAGATCCTCGATGGAGCCCTGTGTAAACTGTCTGACTTTTCGGAGGACTCCTGCTCGCCTCATTTTCTTTTTTGCTGTTTCCAGCATTTCTGGAACAAGATCTTGTAGAACGATGCTGTAACCACGCTTGGCAAGTTCGATGGAGTATCTGCCGGGTCCTCCGCCCGCGTCTAGTATTGTGCCGCGTCTTGGCAGGTATTTTTCGAGGAAGTGCATGGTGATGATGAACTCTATTTGGTGGTAGGGATCCTGCTGCAGACGGCGCCACTCAACTCGGGCGTTGCTTGCGTACCATTCTTTGACGATTCTTTCGACTTGCTTGTCAGCGTCCTTCATGACGGTTTCTTCAGCCTCGAAGTTTATTAGGGTTCTGTCAAGTCCTCGGTTGATCGAGTTTGAATGGTTAGACTGCCAAAACGCGGTTGATGAAAAGATGTTTTTCAATCAAAACTTTCGTCTGAGACTATGTGTTTCTTTGTGGTGGAAACAAGAATTTGCGTTTAGTAAGAAACAGGATTATGAATACGATAAGGCAAAGCGTGCCGAAAAATAGCTCTATGATTCCATCAGTTGTTTCTTGCGTTGCTGTTGTTTCGCTGAAGTGAATATACGGGTTGGTGTGATCAATCACTATGCCATTCAGTCCGTCGAAAAGGCTCCAAGAGCCTATAATCAATAAAGTCATTCCTCCGAGAATTAATAGAACTGCAACCACAGGCCCCCACGAGGACGGAATTCTGCGATAGTTTGGGTTCGTTGACATATCATGATTTCTCCAACGTTTTTTGGTGGTTAGAAACTTTTGAAGGGTTACTTTATGGAGGATAACTTGGCTAACAGTATCGTTTGTTAGAAGTCTGCGGGCTTTGCTATTACTTCTCGGATTTTCATGTCGAAGAATCTGGCGGTGTTTGCAGGGTGTATGCGGAGTGCGGTGTCTGCTCCTCTTCCTGTGCCGGCGATTGCGACGATGTCTTTGTCGGCTGGAATGAGGCCGGCGTCTGCGGCCATGATGGTGATTTCGACGCAGACTTTCGTTCCTTCTCCTAGGCGTCTGAGAACGTTGGCCATTAACTCCAAGGGTTGGATTGTGCCGAATCCTCTGCGGACGGCTCGTTCGACGCTGCTCAGCGCGTGGGTGCCCGTGAATATTTTTGCCCCTTCGGCTAGTATCTGTTTCTTGTGTTCTTCTTGCAGTTCGTTCTTTCCGGGTTCTTGGAAGCCGAAGTTGTGTGTGACGACGACAACGTTCCGGCCTTTGAAGGTTTTGGCTGCTTTTGCTCCTGTCTTGCCAGTGGTTGAGGCGACGACGACGTCTGTGATGTCTTCTTTCTGTACGTATTCTCTTGCGAATTTTAACAGTGCATCAGTGTTTTGTTCTCCTGCTTTATCGAAATAGATCGTTCTCTTCTCGGATGAACTCATGAGTTTCGCCCTCTGCTCTTGGTTTAGCTCATAAGACTCGGGCTTTTGCTTTATAGTTTTGCGTTTTCTAATGGGTTACAGCGTTCTTTTTCAGCGGTTTCCTCTTCAATCGTGTTCCGCAGATTTCGCAGTTTTTTGACATGTAGTTTGCTGGGTATTTCTTGTGGCAGGCTGGGCAGTATCTTATCCATTGCAGTCGGCGACGAATCCCAAACGTGGATAAGGAGGCGAACTCGATGTTCATTTCGCTTGCAACGTTCTGGATAGAATAATCGTCTGTGGCGATCAACGGAGAATAGCCGTCTTTCTTGAGTTCTAGAGCTAATGCCAAGACCTGAAGGTCTGTCTGTGAAAGAAAGAATGAATCTCCCACGGCGGAGGCGAAAACTTTGGTCCTCTCCAGAAAGGTTTCTTGAGGTCTTTTGACTTTGACTTTTCCGTTCTCTATGGCGGTTCTGAACCTGACGCTGGTCAATGTGTCTTCATTCATTTCCTCTCTCACTTTTGAGGTGGTGTATTGTTCTTCGCTGATTGAGAACGGGTCGAAACCGGCGACGAGGGCGGAAGTGTCGATGACTATTGCCCTTCTGCCTGTTTTGTCCGAAGCGTTTTTCACTGCATCCCTCTGAAGAGCAGCCTGCTCCTCAACCTATGGTAAAAGTTCTCTCCCAATCTAATGAAGGATGTTTCGTTCTTGGACCGCGTGACTGTTAAACCAGGCTGTCTGCAGCTTACCAGCTGATGGCTGCGTCCATCGATGAGTATGTGAGTTCTCTCTGGTTTGTTGACCTCGATGGTGAGGACTGAGTCGGCTGGGAAAACGATGGGGTGAAAAACGCTTAGTGGACAAATGGGTGTGAGGACAAATGCGTCCACGTCGGGATCCAGAACGGGTCCTCCGGCTGAGAGGGAATGTCCTGTGGAGCCGGTTTGTGTGGCTACCATAAGCCCGTCTGATTGACAGTTTATGATTGGGTCTTTGTTTCTCAGGATGCTCGTGTAGAGCAGTTTTGCGGGTTCATCGGGTGAGATGACAACTTCGTTCAAGGCGTCTGGAAACCTTGCGCCGTCTGCAGTTATGGCGAGTTTCGTGCATTTTTCAATCTTGTATTCGCCGGCCAGGATCTTGTCCACGGCGGACAGCGCGTGTTTGGGGTCGACTTCTGTGAGGAAGCCTCGGACGCCCATGTTTATTGCAAGTATGGGCGGCTCGGGCTTGGGGATCGAAATGCACGTTCTGAGAATTGTTCCGTCGCCGCCGACGGTGATTATGAAGTCAGTCCTCATCTTTTCTAATGGAACAGTTTCCTGCCTTGTGTTAGTTTTTCCAGCTAGCGTGTCTTCCACGTATACTGCTAATCCGTTTGCTTTCAGATGCTCGGCTAGGTCGTCGGCGAGTTTCAGGGCGTTCTTTTTGTCGAAACGTACGACCAGGCCTACGCTTCTGAACATGATGTTTTCACCTTCATCCTACCGCTGACGTCTTACTGACGCTTAAGGGCATTGTCTCGGGGGTTGCCACTGGCATTGTGAAGATTAGGACCTCGTGTCCTTGTTTTGCGTGCAGAAAAACACGAGCGTTTGTGGACCTCGGTCTTTCTTTCTTTTGAGGCGTAGGTTTTCTTCGTTTAGACCTCGCTTGCATAAGTTAGACCGCGTCTAGTTAACTCAGACTCGTGTATATGAATCTATTTCCATGAACACACTGTTAAGATGTTTGTGGCGGATTTATCGTCTGTGCGGGGTGCATGTCGGTTCTTGGGTTCTGTTGGTGCGATGTTTTGCGTTGGCTTTCGTCGAGTTTGGACTTCGGTCTGCGCGGGCGATTCGGTAAAAGGCTGTCGCTCTGCGATCGGCCCCTCCCCTTTCTTTCTTTACGTCCGTTGTAATGTTGCAGCGTAATGTTACGGCGTAAATTTCCATTTCAGTGCGCACGTGTGTTCCTAAATCGGTTTCTAGCTGTAATGCGAGGCGGATGCGTGTTTCGAATTTTGCTCATGGACAGAAGGGGGGTCTAGTGTGCGTCGACGGCCCTTACCCCGGGTCTACGATATGATCCAAATATAAACCGCAAATTTTCCTGATAATCTAACTATCCAAAAAGAGGTTTTTAAACAGTTGATTACATCAACTCCATTAGAGTATAGAATATTTTGTTTAAGTGCTCTTGCCATGGGGAAAGGAGCCTAAGACAATGATAGTACTATAGAAGAGAAATAGAGCACGCGTGCTAGCGATTAAAACGTTCAAGCTATGTCGTAATGTGTAATAGAGGGTCGTCCCAAAAGTGTTAAGTCTTTGAATTGCCTCTTCTTAGTTGCTGAACGAAGAGAGGAGTCAGTCTGTTTAGGAAGACTGTTTCCGCAATAATGCTGTTTGTGTTGGTGATTAGCACGTTGACATTGGCATTTGACATTAGACCAGCCTTTGCACAGGCTGAGACCATTTACATTAACGCGGATGGCAGCATATCTCCGCCGACGGCTTCCATCAGCACGTTGGACAATGTCACTTACATTCTCGTTGACAACATTAACGAAGGAATCACAGTGCAGCGGAACAACATCGTCATAGATGGAAACGGCCACACGTTAACGCCTACGACATCTGATAACTATGGATTCAACCTAACCAACGTAGACAATGTAACCATAACGAACGCGACACTCACTGCATCTTCACAGAACATACCGGCGTTTCTTCTCCTAAACACAAATAATTCGCAGATAACAAGGAACAGCATAATAGGCGACCCCTTCGGTAAGTGCTATATGTACGCTGTTTCTCTCGCATCATGTTTCGGCAACAACGTTTCCAACAATAGAGATAGCGGCACCACCTTTGGTATTGTTCTCGATGATTCATGCAATAACGTTCTGTTCAACAACTACTTGGACTCCGGAATTTTCGGCGGCATAGTTCTGACCTCATCTGACAACAACAACCTGAGCGGAAACTACGTGTCAGGTTATGCAAAATTCTCTGGACCCGGTAATTCATGGGAAGGTTCATTCGAACTGTCGTCTTCGGACAATAACAAGCTGATCGGCAACGACGTTACAGGCAACGGGCAAGGCATCTTGCTCGAAGGCTCTGACAACAACATTTTGATAGCAAACAACGTCACAGGAAACCAGGGGGAAGAGGGGGGAGGCGAAGCCGAAACCCCTCCTGATGGGTTTGGCATCTCCATCGGCTCCTCCTCGAACAACACTGTATACCACAACAACTTCGTTGGGAACTTTTATTATAAATTATGGGGTTCCTCATTTGGAGCTACCATTGAAAACAATGTGGTAAGCGACGGCTCACCGAACGTGTGGGATGATGGCTACCCTTCTGGCGGCAACTTCTGGAGCGACTACAACGGAACCGACTTGCATAGTGGTCCTTACCAGAATGTTACTGGAAGCGATGGCATAGGTGACACACCATATGTTATAGATGTAAACAATACAGACCATTATCCGCTTATGGTTTCATATGTAGTTCCAGAGTTTCCATCATTCCTCATTCTGCCGCTGTTTATGATAGCAATACTACTTGCAATCGCATTTTACAAAAAGAAAGTCATTCAGTAGAAAAGGCTCTAGTCAAGCTGAAAGAGGAATATGACCGAGCGGATTAACTGATTAAAATAAGCATCAAGACGGGAAGTTCAGCAACAAACATACGACACATCGAACCATAACAGTCACCTGAAAAAGTCTCGTTCGTTAAGTGCGATTATGATTAGTTGCTGTGCGATTCTAGTTAGTGCTTTGTGATAGGGTTTCTCTGTGGCGCGCGCTGGCACATCTGGCACAGGAACCTCAAACATGGAGCCTATACGTCTTTAAAGCCATGGTGAAG
>Ga0187770_10001775_pt1 | contig 11668 bp, 7 predicted proteins | sample 0116_SJ02_MP02_2_FD_133154 | JGI IMG/M metagenome (GOLD analysis project Ga0187770, IMG submission 133154) | Tropical peat soil microbial communities from peatlands in Department of Meta, Colombia - 0116_SJ02_MP02_20_MG | ecosystem: Environmental > Terrestrial > Soil > Wetlands > Peat | place...
AACGATGAAGGTGATGGCCTTTAACAATGGCAATCCGAAAGATCTCTTTCTTTTTGACAATTTTTGTATTCCTATCTCTCACCCCATTCTTCTCCATAGCGGATGAGAGATCGACCTCTATCAATTTTTGGCCATTCTTTCAGTACGCTTCTGACCCAATAGAAGGAGTAAGAGAGATTAACGGACTGGGTCCTTTCTTTTTGTGGAGAAAGGATTCCACTAGAAGGGAATGGGGAATTCGTCCGCTTCTATACTGGACAGGGGATGAAATCGAACCTCTGATGAGGTTAGAATTCCTTTATCCCTTTGGAAAATATCAAGTCAAAGAGGGGGAAAAGAGAGGTTACCTCGTCCCGCTGTCTCAATATAGAGAGGAAGAGTTCGACGGAAAGAAGAAGTGGGACTTTCAATTTTTCCCCCTCTTTACAGGGCAGACAGAGAAAGGAAGAGACTATTTCGGCCTCTTTCCCATCTTTGGGACTCTTTTCGACAGATATGGCAAAGAGGAGATCCGTTTCTATTTCTGGCCCCTCTATGGAGAATCAACCTCGGAGGGGGTTCGCACCACAAACGTGCTATGGCCTTTTTTCTCATTCATCGAAGGAGAGAATAAGAGAGGGTATCGATTTTGGCCCATTTATGGCCAAAAAGAGGAAGTCGGAATTTCCAGCATGGAATTCTTCTTATGGCCCATCTTCTTGAAACAGAAAAAGAGACTAGATACAGATGATCCTGTTTTGGAAAGGATGATTTTCCCATTCTATGTTTCAAAAGAGTCTAAACATTTCGAGAGCAAGAGTTTTCTCTGGCCCTTCTTCTCTTACGCAAGAGATCGGCTTACGGGTTTTGAACAGCTTGACCTCCCTTGGCCGATCTTTCAATCATTGAAAGGAGAGAACCTGCGGGGAATAAAAATCTTCCCTTTTTATGGATATAAGGAAAAAGAGGGGGTGATGAGGAGGGTTTTTATTCTATATCCTTGTTATCAGTTGCAAGAAGACCAGATGGGGGATTCCTGGGAGAGGACCGCCCGCATCCTTCTCCTCAGCCGAATCCGAACAAGTGAGGAGAAGAGAGGTCTTGGAAAAGAGCGTTCCCTTCGTATTTGGCCCTTTTTCGACTACGAGAAAGATGAAATGGGTCATGAGACACTCTCCTTTTTCTATCTTTTTCCATTCAAAGATGAGGGGTTTGAAAGGAATCTATTTCCGTTCTTTCGTATATTCCGTTGGGAGAAAGATCCTAAAAAAGGGATTTCGACCAATCTCTTTTGGGGATTTTATAAAAGGGTGAAGAAAGTCGAAAAGACCCGACCACGGGAGGAGGTAGACTCATGGGAAATCGCTCACCTGGTAGGGATGAAAAGAGGGAAAGAGTGGAAGACGATCTCTTTTCTGAAAGGTTTGTTTCGGTATCAGAGTGACGGGAAGAGGGCTCACCTTAGGCTTTTCTGCCTTCCCTTTCAGCTTCAATGGTCTCATCAAACGAAGGCCGGTTTTAAATCTGTAGAGGAGGAATTTACGAATGGGCAACAAGAGGATCGGGATATTAGGGACAGGTTCATTTCTTCCAGAGAGGATCCTTTCCAATTTTGATCTCGAAAAGATCTTAAGTACGAATGACGAGTGGATTTATAAAAGGACTGGAATTAAAGAACGTAGAATTGCGGCACCGGACATCAATGCTTCGGACCTTGCTAAAGAAGCCTCGTTGCGGGCGATGGAGATGGCAGGGGTCTCGGCAGATGATTTGGATCTCATCATTATGACCACCATGACTCCGGATACTGCTTGCCCTTCAGGAGCTAACTGGTTAGAGGCAAAGTTGGGCGCGCAGAAAGCAGTCTCCTTTGATGTCACCGCCGCATGCAGTGGATTTGTCTTTGGTCTTTCCGTTGCCGAGCAATATCTCAAAGCCGGCACTTACAAGACAGCTCTGGTCTCATCTGTGGAGATCATGAGCCGGACCCTTGACTGGACAGATCGGGAGAGCTGTATTCTTTGGGGAGATGGGGCAGGTGCGGCCATTCTTCGAGCCTTTGATGATTCTTCGGGGAGTGGGTCCCTCAAGCACCAAGGAGAAGAGATCAGCGAAGTTCTTTCCGTCCATATTCACACGGATGGAGCAAACGGTGAAAACCTGCTTCTTCCGGGAGGCGGGTCGAAGACTACTCCCATTACCTATGAAAGTGTTGATAAGAAACTTCATACCCTGAGGATGATTAAGGCCAATGAATCCGTTCGGGTGGCAGTGAGGCGATTTGCAGAGGCTGCGGAAGAAGCGGCCGCCTTTAATGGTATCCAAATTTCTGATGTCAAGTGGATCATCCCTCATCAGGCCAATGCGCGTATGCTTCAGCAGGTGGCCAAACGGTTGAACGTACCCATTAGAAAGGTCTATCTCACCATTGAGAAGTACGGGAATATCTCTTCTGCGACCATTCCAATCGCCCTCGATGAGGCGGTTCGGGACGGATCGATCCAGAAGGGGGATTTGATCATCCTCACCGCATTCGGTGGAGGACTCACCTGGGCCAGCAGTTTAATCAGGTGGCAATGAGGACAGTAAACAGTAATGGGCAGGAAGTAAATCAATTTCGTTGGAATCCTTCGTGACGGGTTCGTCACGCCCGAAGGATGAAATAAGCCAAGTTCTTAGTTTAAGGTTACGGTTACGAGGCCGGCATTGTATATCGTTCATGGGTTACGGTTAAAAGATTTTAAAGACAAACAACGTAGCCATTTAACGGTACGGGCATCGTTACCGTGACCATTTGACGAGGCCGTTATTTTCTAAACCATTGGACGCGGTATGAATGAGGCCGAGGAAATTATTGATCGGACCCTGACCATTCTTCAGAGGAAGCCCATCGATGGATATGAGGTTTATCTCAATCAATCCCTTCATTTTTACATTGAGTCAAAGGACGGAAAGGTCGATACCTTTCAGACCTCGCATTCTTTTGGAATGGCCCTTCGTATCTTAAATCGTCAACGGATGGGTTTTTCCTACATCATCTCCTCCAATCCATTTGAGCCTCTCCGAAAAGATGCTCCTGGGGGAGTAGAGCGAATCATAGAGGATGCGATCAATAGTTCAGAGGCCACCTTCACAGATCCTTATTTTGACTTTGCACCTGTTTTCAAAGAGATCCCCTCTCATCCGTCCATTTTTGATGAGACGTTAGAAAGAGTTCCAGAAAAGGTGAAGATCGAAAAGGCAAAGTTATTAGAGAAAACGGCCCAATCGGTTGACCCGAGAAGAATTAAGAAGGTGAGGAAGGCATCTTATGAGGAGGCTCTGTCTCAAATAACATTGATTAATTCGAATGGGCTTCAGTTCTCTTATCCCTCTTCCCTTGCTTCTATCAGCGTAACGGCAGTCGCGGAGGAATCAGGAGAATCGGAAGTGGGATGGGATTTCGATTTCAGCCATTTTTTCAATGACCTTGATGTTGACAGAGTCGGACGAGAGGCTGGGAGGAAGGCGTTGGAGAGGTTGGGCGGGAAGAGAATTCCTTCCGGAGTTTATCCGATTCTCCTACGCAATGATGTGGCCTCAGAATTCCTGTCGCTCTTGGCGCACTCCTTTTTAGCTGAGCAAGTTCAGAAAGGGAAATCCCGTCTGAAGGGAAAAAAGGGGGAGAGATTTTTTTCGCCTCTGCTATCTGTTGTGGACGATGGGCTTTATCCGAAAGGGATTTCATCCTCTCCCGTCGACGGAGAAGGTGTGCCGAGTCAACAGACACTTTTGGTCACTCAAGGGGAGGTATCTGGGTACTTATATGATAGATATTGGGCCCATCAGGAGAGTCTCTCCTCCTTGGGGCCACGGGTCGAATCAACAGGGAACAGCCGACGACCTAACATCAAATCGCCTCCAGGAATAGGGATTTCAAACTTGTTCGTTAAACCAGGAAAGTATTCATTCCCCAATCTGATGAAAGACTTTCACCAAGGAGTAGTAATAGAAGATGTAATGGGCCTCCATACGGTAGACCCCATCTCGGGCGACTTCTCTTTAGGGTTTTCAGGGGGCTGGATTGAGAGAGGAGAGAGGGCCTATCCTATCAAATCGGTCGCTGTGGCTGGGAATCTTTTCCAACTCTTCCAAAACATAGTCGGGTTAGGAGACGACCTCAGATTTTTTGGAAGGATAGGATCCCCAAGCCTTCTGGTAGAGGGGTTAGAAATCAGCGGAAGTTAGTGGTCAAAATTTGTTCGCTTAATGTGAAAATCTTTTACAAAAATGGTCGATAATTTATATTTCCTGAACATCAATAACTGTCACATTTTCTCCTTTTTTCAAAGGTATTCAACCTCTTATATATTTTGATGAGAATAATAAATGATTGGTATGAATATTGCTGAGAAAAAAAGCTTGACAAGAAACCCCTGACTTTGATATTTAATCAAACGCTTCTTAAGTGGGGACGGATAGAATTCGGATCCGAGTGAAATAAGGAGATCGTTTTGGATAAAGAATATTTCAATATTCTTATCTTTGGCCAGAAGGCTTCCAAAACTCGGAACCTGAGGATAAACAAAAAGACCTTTAAGATCGTATTTTACCTCTTCGCTTTTGCTCTTCTTGCCACCACCTTCTTTTTTTGCGATTATGTCCAGCTCAGGAAGAAGACCTTTGAACTGGGCCGATTGCGTCAGGAGACAGAAACCCAGAAATCAGAGATTCAATTTTTTTCAGCAAGGATTGAAGATCTTGAGAAACAACTCTCGAAATTGAAGGATTTCGATAAGAAGATTCGCCTTATTGCCAACCTTGAGAAGGGGCAAGAGGCCACCTCTCTGGTGGGTGTGGGTGGGCCATCGCCCTCCGATATTCGAGAGAAATTGAAGAGTGGGAGTGATGAGAAAGGGCTGATTCAACAGATGAAAACCGATGTTGAGCGTCTCCAGTCGGAGGCGGTCTCCCGAGAGGAGAGTCTTTCTGAACTCGAAAAACTTTTACAGAGCAAAAAGGAGATGTTAGCCCACACGCCCTCGATCTGGCCGACCATGGGTTGGGTTACTTCAGTGTTCGGTTTCCGCACGAGCCCTTTTACCGGATTGAGCCAAATGCACGAAGGTATTGATATTTCGAACCGCGTGGGAACACCAGTGCTTGCGTCAGCTGAAGGAATTGTTTCAGATACTGGAAATGATTTGGTTCATGGAAAGCTCTTAGTAATCTCCCATGGATTTGGAATGACGACTCGCTACAGCCACCTCAGTAAAGTGATGGTGCGAGTTGGAGAAAAGGTGAAACGAGGAGATAAAGTGGCCGAGGTTGGGATGAGCGGAAGAACGACAGGTCCCCATCTTCATTACGAGATAAAGCTTAACGGGATTCCAGTTAACCCGATGAGATATATTTTAAATTAATGGCCTGTCCACCATAGGTCAAGACGACTGAACCGGATAGGAAAAGCTCGATGAAGAGAACATTCATCGGGCTTTTTTGTTAGTTGAAACCCCATCGATTCCATAATATAATTTGTAATTGGAGACTTTAAGACAACTGAAAGAGTGGATTCGGTGAGCGAGGTATTTCCATGATCGGATCATTGATCAAGAAGATCGTAGGGAGCAAAAACGAAAGGGAGTTAAGAAAGATCCAGCCCATGATCCGGCGGATCAACCAGATAGAGCCCAACATCCTTCCTTTAAGCGATGATCAACTCCGGACTAAAACCTCAGTGTTCAAAGAGCGGATTGATCAGGGGGCTCCACCGGAGGAGATTCTTCCTGAGGCGTTTGCTGTAGTCCGGGAGGCTGCAAGAAGGGCCCTCGGAGAACGGCACTTTGATGTCCAATTGATCGGTGGTATTGTGCTTCATGAAGGCAAGATCGCAGAGATGGCAACAGGAGAGGGGAAGACCTTAGTGGCCACCCTTCCCGCCTGTTTGAATGCCCTCAAGGGGGAAGGCGTCCATATTGTGACCGTCAATGATTATCTGGCTAAGAGGGATAGTGAGTGGATGGGAGCGATCTATCGATTATTGGGCCTCTCGGTGGGAGTGATCCTACACGAATTGAATGATCAGGAACGGAAGAAGGCTTATGGCTGCGACATCACTTACGGGACGAATAACGAATTTGGGTTCGACTACCTGCGAGACAATATGAAATTCAGTATCGAAGATTACGTTCAAAGAGACCTGAGCTATGCCATTGTTGATGAGGTCGATAGCATTTTGATCGATGAGGCCAGAACCCCTCTCATCATTTCCGGTCCTGCTGAAGAATCTACGGATAAGTATTATAAGATTAACCGCGTCATCCCCTCTCTTAAGCGAGAGAAGGATTATCAGCTGGAAGAGAAGAGCCATACCGCGTTTTTAACCGAGGAGGGAGTCTTTCATGTGGAGAAATTACTCCATGTGGAGAACCTTTACGATCCCCGGAACATCGAGACCCTCCATCATGTCAACCAGGCTTTGAGAGCTCATACCCTTTTCAAAAGAGATGTGGACTATGTGGTGAAAGAGGGGCAAGTTGTCATCGTGGATGAATTTACCGGAAGGCTTATGCCGGGAAGGAGATGGAGTGATGGGCTCCATCAAGCCGTTGAAGCCAAGGAGAATGTTCGAATCGAAAATGAAAATCAGACCTTGGCCACAATCACCTTTCAAAACTATTTTCGAATGTACAAAAAATTGGCCGGGATGACGGGTACGGCTGACACAGAGGCCGCTGAATTCCGCAAAACCTATAATCTAGATGTGGTGGTCATTCCTACCAATATGCCGCTCATCCGTACGAACTACCCCGATGTCATCTATAAATCAGAAGAAGAAAAATTTCGTGCTGCCACCCGAGAGATTGAAGAACTCCATCGGTCGGGCCGTCCTGTTCTGGTGGGAACGATCTCGATTGAGAAGTCGGAAAGATTGAGTCAAATGCTGAAAAGGCGGGGGATTCCACATAACGTCCTCAATGCCAAGCATCATGAGCGAGAGGCTGAAATCATTGCCCAGGCAGGAAGAGTTGGAGCGGTGACCCTCTCAACGAATATGGCTGGAAGAGGGACTGATATTCTTCTTGGAGGGAATCTTAAATTCTTGGCCAAAAGCATGGTCGATGAGAAGGCTGACGAAGAGGCGGTCCAAAAGGCCTCTGAGAAGGCCCTGGCCATTGTTCAGAAAGAGAAGGAGAAGGTCATCGAGCTGGGAGGGCTCCATGTTTTGGGAACTGAGCGGCATGAAGCCCGTCGGATTGACAATCAGCTGAGAGGAAGATCTGGGAGACAGGGTGATCCTGGTTCCTCCCGATTCTACCTCTCTTTGGAAGATGATCTTTTAAGGATTTTTGGCTCTGAGCGGATTTCCGGTATTATGGATCGCTTGGGAATGGAGGAAGATCAGCCCATCGAGCACCGACTTGTAACGAAGGCCATCCAGAATGCCCAGAGGAGGGTGGAGGCCCATAACTTTGAAATCCGGAAGCAGCTCTTGGAATACGATAATGTGATGAACCAACAAAGAGAGGTGATCTATTCTCAACGAAGAGATGTCCTGGCCGGAGAGGATCTAAAAGATTCCATGACGGAGATGATCGAGGAGCAGACCGAGGGGATGGTTGATCTTTATGCAGATGAAAAGTCTCATCCCGAGGATTGGGACTTGAAAGGGCTTCAGGATGCTGTTTATCAACAATTCTCCTTCCGATGGACAGCCCCTTCTGGAGAGGAGGATGGTCTGAATCGAGAGCGGCTTAAAGAACTGCTTCTTCAGACGGTGAAAGATGTTTACCAGAAGAAGGAGGAGGAATTTGGAGCAGGGACGCTTCGATACCTGGAGAAGGTCATCATGCTTCAGTCCGTCGATCACCATTGGAAAGATCATCTCCTCGCCATCGATCAGTTGAAAGAAGGAATTGGGTTGAGGGGTTATGGCCAGAAAGACCCCCGCATAGAATATCAGAAGGAAGCCTATCAAATGTTTCTTGAAATGTTAGACACGATTAAGAAGGATACTATTGAAAAACTCTTCGCCATTCAGATTGCAAAGGAACAAGAGGTTAAGGAGATGAAGGTGGAAAGAAAGCAAACCTTCATCCTTAGCCGAGGAGAAGCTGGGCAGGGTGCGGGTGGAGAGACAGAAGAAGGGAAAGGGGTGACTGTACGCCGAGAAGGGAAGAAGGTTGGCCGAAATGATCCCTGTCCATGTGGAAGTGGAAAAAAGTATAAGAGATGCTGTTTATTGAAGGAGACACAAGCAAGAGCCTAACCTGAGAAGCTCAAAGTTCAAAAAAGTTTGAACTCTCTCCCATGGTGGAAGAGGGTGAAGGTGAGGGGAAGGGATGAAACCTCTCGATTTTAAGGTGAACGGTTTTCTCTTTTCAGGAATTTCGTCAGGGATCAAGAGAGATGGAGCGAGAGATCTGGGCCTAATCTACTCAGAAGTTCCTGCTCAAGTGGCCGGGCTCTTCACTACCAATTTGGTCAAGGCGGCCCCCGTTCAGTTAGATATGGAGCGTGTCAAGAGAGGTCTTTGCCAAGCAGTCATTGTTAACAGCGGAAATGCAAATGCTTGCACAGGACGTCTTGGATTGAGAGATGCCCGAAGGATTTCTTCATCGGTGGCAAAGCGTCTGGGGATTGATGAGCAGTTTGTATTTATTTCATCTACAGGTGTCATCGGGACTCCCTTACCATTAAGTAAGATTGTGGAAAGGCTTCCTAAATTGGTTGAAGCCCTTTCTCCAGAAGGTTGGATGAAGGTCGTAGAGGCCATTATGACAACGGACACCTTCCCAAAGGTGGAAGTGGCAACTTGTCGAATCAAAGGAAAGCAAGTGAAGCTCTGCGGGATGGTGAAGGGTGCAGGAATGATTCGCCCGAATCTCGCAACCATGCTCTCCTTTCTTGTCACGGATGCCCATTTAAAAGCCCCGCTCCTTCAGAGAATGCTGGAGGGAGCCGCTGAGGCCTCTTACAATTGCATCACTATCGATGGCGAGACCAGCACCAACGATACGGTACTGCTTTTAGCCAATGGAAAAGCGGGCCATCCCTTTTTGAATCAGATGGATCGAGATGGAAAAAAATTTCAATCGATGCTTTCAGAGGTTTGCGAGAATTTGGCCAAGAGTGTAATAAAGGATGGAGAGGGGGCAACGAAATCCATCGAAATTCTGATTCAAGGGGCAAGGGATAAAGAGGATGCCAAACAGGCGGCCTATGCTGTTGCCCACTCCCCGCTGGTAAAGACCGCCTTCTTTGGAGAAGATGCCAACTGGGGAAGAATTCTCTGTGCCTTAGGTCATTCAGGTTCTCAAATCGATCCTAATCGAATCGATGTCTTCTTTAATAAGGTTCCTACCGTGAAAAGCGGCATGGGAACAGGGCTTCGATCGGAGGAACGAGCCGGTCAAATTCTCAAGAAGAGATCTTTTAAGGTGACCATTGACCTTCACCAAGGGGAAAGTCAATTTTCAGTCTTCACCACGGATCTCTCTATCGACTATGTAAAGATCAATGCTTCCTATCGGTCTTGACTTTTTCCCCATCTCCTTCGACGGGAGAGGGGGGCTTGAAGGTCGAAGAGACCACAGGGAGTCGAGCTCGTTCCAAAACGATTCTAAAAGGCTAAAGATCCCTCCCAAGCTTAAGGGAGTTTTTGTGGATGCAGATTTTGCTGTGAGGTTCGATGAAATCAATTCCACTTGGGATAAAGGGTAGGTAGACTAAAAGAGATTCATTTAGATGAATCTTAATCTCATTAAGCTTAGAAAAAATCATTTTTTTATCAATGGCCGAATTGGCAATTGTAATTTTGATAGTCTCTGCAGCTTCACTGACAGGAAGGGTAACAGGATAGAGAGACGCCCACGGCAAACTTCTTTCGAAATCTTCTCGCTGGTGGGAGACTGTCATTCCTTCAGTAAGTCTTAAGAAGAGTTCGGGTGGAACCTTAAAGGCTGGACTCCAAAAATAGAGATGGAATGTTTCCTCTTCTTCCTTCATCACCTTTGGTACCTTGGCTCCCCTCAATAAATCATCATAAGATTGAATCTCGAGCCCTTCCATCTGCACATTCATCCTCCAAAAGGGTAAATAAAATGCATTATCTTCCTTACTTGGTATCATCCCAAAATCCACCTGTCTTAAACCAGGCTGAGAAGCTTCCCAAGCCGAATTACAATTCTTGCAAAAAAGGGCGACGCTGTCTCTTTCAGCGAGAAGATCCCATCCACAATTAGGGCACAAGGTGGATACAAAGTTGACTTGCCAATCCTTTTGTTGATCAAAAGACAAGAGACTGTCACCAAAATCCCTAGGTACTGAAACTAAGGGCTTCCCGATGATTGCATCGTGAGCCATATCTTGGTGGACAAAAATGGGTGAATAAATCAAGCTGGCAGTTTCACCGACAAAAGCTTTATAGACAATGGGACCTGCGGAGCCATTCAAAGAATGTAATTGCATTCCAATATGTTGAATGACCGTTTCGAGAGAGACATGGGGAGTGAAAAACGTTGCCTTTATTTCAGGAGAAATAAATCTCAATTTTAAAGCCTGGGGTCTCACCCCAAGGGAAGGTGGCAAAAATGTATGACCCAAGGCCAAAGAACTCATATCAATGATTCTATGTCCTAATACGTCGGCTTCACAGAAAAAGACCATTCCCTTGAGCCGCCAGTATGGTATGAAAATGAGATCTTTGAGAAAGAGATCCGAGGGAGGCAAATAGTATCTAAAATAATCCTTGGGTATAAGGTAGAGCCTTGTTCGACAATAAGAGCAAGAAAAGAGACGGTCAGTCTCTCCCAGAGTGATGGGAGCACCACATTGGGGGCACGGATGTTCGATTTCCCAGGTGATGGGTCTATATTCTTTCACCGCACTCATTGCAGTAAATAGAATCTGGCAAATTTTCAGTACCACAGTGAGGGCATTTTTTTGAATGAGGTTTCTGGCCTACGGGTTGTCCACAATGGGTACAGAATTTGGCATGAGGAGGTAGGTTCTTGCCGCACTGAGAGCATTGCTGGAAGATGAGCAACTGGTGGCCGCAGTCAGGACAGAATTTGGCCTCCTTAGGAACCGGATGCTGACAATCAGGACATTTGAATATTTCGTTGTCTTGTACGGAGTGGGAGTCCTTTAGAAGATTAGCAAACATAGCAGGCATCATCAAACCAAGCCCCATCCCCAGACCAGTTCCTGCTCCAGCCTGGGATTCAGACGCCTTCTCTACACCCATCGCAGCCTTCATTTTTAAAAGACGGTTGAGATCATCAAAGACATTGAGTCGACTCTTATCATCGATCGCCTTTTGGACTTCCTGAGGCGGGGTAATGGAAATGATGTAAAGGTTGTATAGCCCCAAACCATAACGGCTAAAATCATTCTGCAAGCGTTCGATAAGTCCCGCTGAAAGTTTATCATACTGGCCTGGAAGGTTGAGGACAGTGTCAAGATGATCGCCCAAATAATCATTAAAGCGGGAGACAATGACCCGGCTCAGATATTCTTCAATCTCTTCCGTCGAATAGATACCCTGAGTTCCCACGAGCGTATTGACAAAAAGCACTGGCTGAATCACCCTGAGATTAAAGATCCCGAAGGCCCTGAGACGAATCAAACCGAGTTGAGAGTCCTTAAACGCTACTGGATCTCGTGTGCCCCACTTTAGATTAGGAAAGACCTTCATGTTCACGAAATA
>Ga0187770_10001776_pt1 | contig 11667 bp, 15 predicted proteins | sample 0116_SJ02_MP02_2_FD_133154 | JGI IMG/M metagenome (GOLD analysis project Ga0187770, IMG submission 133154) | Tropical peat soil microbial communities from peatlands in Department of Meta, Colombia - 0116_SJ02_MP02_20_MG | ecosystem: Environmental > Terrestrial > Soil > Wetlands > Peat | place...
GCGGCCGGGGTGAGCCTCGCGTTCCTCGTCTTCGGCTTCCTCCTCGTGGTGGCTCTCGCAACGCACGACCCGCGGGGGAACGGGACCTCCTACGCTCTCTACGAAACGATCCTCACCGGGTATTGGCTCGCGTTCGCGATCCCGGTGGTGACGGTCGGGAGCTCGGTGCAAGCGCGTTCGCGCGGGGCGATCCGCTGGCTCGTCCCGTCGATGGTGATCGCCGTCGCGATGTTCTTCGCGCTGTTCGCGTACTACGCGTCGCTCAGCTAGGCGCCGGCGGGCCGCCTAATCCCTTTCGTCCGGGGGCAAGAGGTCCGGGATCCCGTCCGCGATCGGGTAGTCGACCCGACAGTTCGCGCACGTGAGCGACCCCTCGACGATCTCGTCCCCCTGCTTCTTCCGGGAGAGGAGCGTCAGTTCGCCCCGGCAGACCGGGCAGCGAAGAATCTCAAGGAGGTCGGTCTTCACTTCGCGCCTCCCTCCACGATCCCGTAGCCGATCAATCTCCAGGCATTGAGCTTTCGGGAGATCGCGACGCGGCTTCCCGGGAAGACGGTGACCGCCCGATTCAGCGCGAGCTCGAGGTCGTCGCCCCGCGCGCTCGTGACCTTGCCGGCCGCGATGGTGGTCCCCACCGTGACCGCCAGCGTTTCGCTGGTCCGGATCTTCTCGACCTTGATCTCCCGCTGCGCGCCGAGCACCCGGTCGAGCAGGGTCGCGCGGAGCCGGATGCGCTGGCTGACGGGCGGAAGGGTACCGGCCGTACCGACCAGCCGGCCGGTGAGGCCGTCCCCTTTCGCGAGCGCCGGGTCAAGGCTCGTGCCGAGGGCCGCGAGGCCACCGGGGTGGAGCTCCTCCCACTCCTGGCCGCCCGAGATGATCGAGGTGATCTTGGTCGTGAGGGCCTCCGAGTGGCCGTCCGCTGCGCTCGTGGGTCCGGGCCGGATCTCGATCTCCTCCCCGAGGCGCAGGTGTCCCTGGAGGAGGGAGCCGCCGAGGACCCCACCACGGAGGGCCGCCGGGCGGGTTCCCGGACGATTGATGTCGAACGACCGGGCCACGTACATGAGCGGAGGCTTCTTCGGGTCGCGGGAGGGTGTCGGGATCGTCTTCTCAATGGCCTCGATGAGGGCGTCGATGTTCACCCGGTGGTTCGCGCTCACCGGGATGATCGGGGCCCCCGCGATCGGGCTCGTCTTGAGGAACTCGAGGATCTCCCGGTAGTTCTCCGCGGCGCCTTCCGTCGAGAGGAGGTCGATCTTGTTCTGCACGACCACGACCTTGCGGACCCCGATGATGTCGAGGGCGTAGAGGTGTTCCCTCGTCTGGGGCTGCGGGCAATGCTCGTTCGCGGCGACGAGCAGGAGGGCGCCGTCCATGATGGCCGCCCCCGAGAGCATCGTCGCCATCAGGGTCTCGTGGCCGGGCGCGTCCACGAACGACACGGCGCGCAGGAACTTCGCTTCCCCGCCGCAGGACGGGCAGGTCGGGGAGGTGGAGTAGCCGGAAGGATCCGGGCAGTTCGGGCATTTGTAGAAGGCCGCGTCCGCGTACCCGAGCTTGATCGAGATCCCGCGCTTCAGCTCCTCCGAGTGCCGGTCGGTCCACTCGCCGGTCAGCGCTTGGGTGAGGGTCGTCTTGCCGTGGTCGACGTGGCCGACCAGGCCGATGTTCACCTCGGGCTGTCGGGGGACCTTCATGCCGCGGCGAACAGCTCCGCGAGAGGCTTAGGGCCTTTCTGCTCGACGATCAGATTGATCTGGACGGTGTCCTCGCTGATCGTGTTGCCGCGGAACGTTCGGCGCTTGCGCATTCCCGCGCGAGGGGCTTCGAACCCGAAGCCGTCCCCGACGTACAGTCGGACCTGGCGGGCCCCGGGGAGCTCCGGACGAAGCGGGAAACCGCTCTTGTCCGTGCCGCCGGTGATGCGAAACGTGTAGCCGTTGGCTCCGATGAGCTCGCCCCCGACCGCCTCGCCGATCCGCTTTCCCAGAAAGCCGGCCGCCTGCGGGTCGCCCACCGTGCGAGCGATGGACTTCTCGCGCTCGGAGATCACGAGCTTGTACTCGACCATCCCATCCTCAAAGAGCGAGTGCGCGCCAGTGGAGGGCCGTTTAAATAGCTTCGCAAGGCGCCTCGCGCCCGGCCGGTCGCCTTCCTCCCCATTTCGGGAGGCCCGAACGGACTCGGTCCCCTGAGCCGCTCCGGTTCGGCCGCGAGTTCTCGACGGGAAACTCTCTTATCAGGCGGCCTTCCGTCCTCGACACGGTGGGCGGCGTTCTCGAATGACGGACCTCGCGACCTACGCGCTCGCCGTCGAGGTCCTCCTGCTGCTGGGAGGGTTCGGTTACGCCGCGTGGACGGACCTTCGGGTCCGGGAGGCGCCGGAGGGCCTCTGGCAACTGCTCGGGGTCGCCGGTTTCCTCCTCGGGTACATTGCCGTAGCCCCGGGCGGTACGGTGCCCACGATCCTATGGACCGTCGTGGGACTCTTTGCCATCCAGCACCTCTTCGCCTGGGACGTCCACCTCGGGGAGTGGGGCGAGAGGTACGCCGACCTCCTCGAGCTCGCGGGCTACGTCGCGGTGGTGGTCGTCGTGGCCGTGGCGATCGCTCGTGTAGGCCTCGGGCCGAACGGGGTGCCCGTGCCGGTGGTGGCGGTGCTGGTGACGGTTCTCTTCGCCCGCGGGCTGTTCGAAGCCGGAATCCTCTACGGGGGCGCCGATGCGAAGGCGCTGATGATCGCCGGCCTCCTCGTTCCCATGTTCCCGAACCCGCTCCTCGCCCAACCGGCATCGATCGCGCCGATCACGGGCATCCTGCCGTTCGGCGTGAACGTCCTCATGAACTCAGCGCTGTTCTCCGTCGTCGTCCCGCTCGTCATCGCCGTGCGCAACGTGCGGGCACGGGAGTTCCACGGAATCTCGGGATTTGTCGGATATTCGATCCCCGTCGCGGAGCTTCCCCGGAAATTCGTCTGGGTCCGGGACCCCACGTTCGGAGTCTGTCGACATGAGGAGCAATCGATCGAGACCTCCGAGGACGACCGGAAACGCCGGGTCGAGATCGCGCGCGACCTCGAGGCCCGTGGGGTCGCCCGGGTGTGGGTCACCCCGCAGATCCCGTTCCTCGTCGTGATGGCGTTCGGGGTGGTCGCGGCGCTGCTCGCGGGCAACGTTCTCTTCGACCTGATCTTCCGCTTCTGACGGCGCCGGGCCAAAGCTTTTCTCATCGACCCCCGTCAGAGAACCGGAGACGATGCCGAAGGCACGGCCCGCGAAGAAGATCCCGATTCGGGTGCTCATCGCTAAGCCCGGTCTCGACGGCCACGACCGGGGGGCGAAGGTCGTCGCCCGGGCGCTGCGAGACGCCGGCATGGAGGTCATCTATGCCGGACTCCGTCAGACCCCCGAGGAGATCGTCCGCGCCGCCCTCGAAGAGGACGTCGACCTGATCGGGCTCTCGATCCTCTCGGGGGCCCACATGGCGCTGTTCCCGCGAGTCCTCGCGCTCCTCAAGTCGCAGGGCAGCCACGACATCCCCGTGTTCGCGGGGGGCATCATACCGGACGAGGATGCGCGACGACTCAAGAAAGCCGGCATCCGCGCGATCTTCGGTCCCGGCACGTCCCTCGAGGAGATCGTGACCACGGCCCGAGCGCTGGCCCGCCCCTCGGCATGAAGGCGGGTGCTCGCCTTCCCGCGGCGGCGCGGTCGATCGTGGACGGGGACCGCCGTGTCCTCGCACGCACGATCACCGCGGTCGAGAACGGGGACCCCGCGGCCGACGAGGTGGTGCGAAGCCTCTACGCCCGCTCGGGCCGGGCTCCCGTCGTCGGGCTCACGGGCCCGCTGGGGGTAGGGAAATCGAGCCTCGTGAACGCCCTCGTCGGAAGGATACGCTCGCTCGGTCAGACCGTGGGGGTGATCGGGGTCGACCCCTCGAGCCCGTTCACGGGGGGCTCGGTCCTCGGCGACCGGATTCGCCTGGAGCGACGCGCGGACGACTCCGGCGTGTTCTTTCGGTCGATGGCGAGCCGGGGGGCGGCCGGGGGCGTCGCGGCCGCGACCCGCGAGGTTTCCCGCCTGCTCGATGCCGCGGGTTTCGACGTGGTCCTCGTCGAGACGGTGGGGAGCGGCCAGGTCGACGTGGCGATCCGCGAGATCGCGAGCACCAGCATCGTGGTCGTCGTTCCCCACCTCGGCGATGAGGTCCAGACCCTGAAGGCCGGGCTCTTCGAGATTGCCGACATCTTCTGCGTCAACAAGGTCGACCTGCCTGGGGCCGAGGCGGCCAAGCGTGACCTCGCCGAGCTGGTCACCCTCGGGGGTCGGCCGGGCGGCTGGGCACCGCCGATCGTCGGCACTTCGACGGTGGAACCGACCGGGATCGACGAGCTTTGGAACGACGTGGTCGCCCACGAGAAGTTCCTCGACTCGTCCGGCGAAAGGACCCGCGGAGAGCGCCAGCGCCTCTCCCACGAGATCGTCGGGCTCGCACGGGACCGGGTGGGCAAGGAGCTCCTGCGTCGGCTCGAAGCCGACCGTTCCCTCCGGCGGTTGCTGGACGACGTGGTGGCGCGACGGATCGACCCTCGCACGGCGGCCGACCGCCTGGTGGTCGGGAGTCGGCGCGCCCGATGAGCATGAGCGGGGTCGAGTTCGCCCTCGCCATCGTGCTGTTCGTCATCGCCGTTGCCATCGCCTACTTCGTGTTCGCTTCGTTCCTGTTCGGCGCCGGGTACCAGCCCACCCCGCGACGTTCGGTCGAGACGATGCTCCGGTTCGCCGAGGTCGGTCCGAGGGACACCCTCTACGACCTCGGGGCCGGAACCGGGGCGATCGTCTTCCGCGCGGCGCGGACGTACCGGGCCCGCGTCGTGGGCGTCGAGGTGGAACCGCTCCGCTACCTGATCCTGAAGCTAAGGAGGTCGTTCGGCCCGTTCGGCGACCGCATCACCCTGCACTGGGGGAACCTCTTCGACCTCGAGTTCCGGGATGCGAGCGTGGTCACGGCGTTCCTCTGGCCCGGCGCCATGGTCCGCCTGCGACCGAGGTTGGAGGCCGAGCTCCCCGACGGGGCCCGCGTGGTGAGCCACTGCCACCGGGTCCCGGGGTGGACCGCCGAGAGGTACGACCAGGACACCGATGTCTATCTCTACCGATGGCCCGCCGCGAAGGCCCCGGCGGTCAGGGATGAAAGATGACCCAGACCCCGGCGGCGGCCACGAACGTCACGAGCAGGATGACCGCCGCGGCCACCCAGCCCACGTAGGGGCTCGGAGCCCTCGCCGACCGGGGATCGCCCGACATCATCGTCTTCGTTCCCAGCTCCCGGCCCATCGCGCTCCCTCCGCTTCCCTCCGGTCGACGGTCAGGGAACCCCCGCCCCGAGTTGGCCGGTGATCCCGAAGTACGCGATCAGGACTCCCACGGCGATGGCGACGGAGAACGTGGCGATCAGGAACAGAGGCGAAGGTCCGGGGACCGGCGGAGCGGTCGACATGTTCACCGCGAGTGCGGGGGCCCTTCAAGAGGACGTCGTTCGTTCCGGGCGGAAGGTTCGCCTACCCGGTGTCGGAGGTCGCGGCCGCCTTCGCACCCGAATGGGCCGCCCGGGAGCCCTTCGGTTTCGCGGGGGGTTCGGAAGGGGCGGGGGGAGCCTCGGGGGAGGCGGGGGTCGACTCCGGAGCCTTCGCCGCCTCGGCCGGCTCCTTCTTCTCGGGGGCGGGGGTCACGTACTCCTCCACGACCCGGATCGTCTGGGGATGGAGATGCGTACGGAGCCGGTCGATGACCCTCGGCTTCGCCGCCATCCACGCGATGTCGAACTTCGTGCGGTCGGGCACCTTGAGCGTGACGGTCTTCTCGTGCACTTCGATGTGGAACTCGCTGGAGCGGCCGTACTGGAGCTCGACCACCGAGCGGGCCTGTTCGGCCGGGTCGGTGATGCTCTCCACGACCTTGAACTTCCCACGGACCTTCCGTCCCGCGAACGGGGGGTTGAAGTCCACCCGGACGCGCGCCGCCGTCAGGGTGACGACCCGCCCTCGACGGCCCTCGATCGTGAGGGTCGTGCCGATATCGAGATGCGCGTCCTCGCGTCGCATCTCGGGAAGCCGTTCGACCTCGTGCATCGTGAACAGCTCGATCAGCTTCGGGTCCCGCTCCCCGAACGCCTCCGCGGGGGTGAACTCCCTCGCGACCTCCTCGCCCACCGTGAGGCCGACGAGCGAGTTCTCGATGCCCGCGGGGAAGTACTCCCCACCGATTTCGTGCGGGCGCGGGCCCCAGGTCCTCCCCTCGGTCCTCGCGTTCTCCTTCTGGGCGAGTTCCTCGCTCGTGGTGTCGAGGAGCTCGGTCTTCCCGCCCAGTTCGGTCCAGAGCTCGTACTCGAGACGGACCAGGTCACCTTTCTCGGTGAGCCGAGCGGTCGAACCGTGATGGCTTTCGGGGGACATCGCCCCGCCGAACCGGGGGGCGGGATAAGGTTTTCTCGAGGACAGAACGCGCCCCGCGGGCGTGACGGCCGTCACGCCCGACCGGTGCCGGGACCCGGGGCCGGACCGCCCCCCGGAGCCTCGGGGGGAACGGCGGCCGAGAGGTAATGCCAGCGAAGGGAGGCGTGGCAGAGGGCGAGCGGCTTCATCGCGGACTCCACGAACCGCAGCGGGTGCGCCACCGGACGACGATGTTCCGAAAGTCGGCCGCGGAGCTCGCCGTTCTTCATCAGCGACATCGCCATCGCGACCAGGTAGCGGTACCGCTTGCGAGCCCAGCGGGGGAGGCTCGTTTCCGCGCTCTTGTCATGGTAGACCCACGCCTCGGGGACGAACATCCCGACGAGACCCCGTCGCGCGGCGCGCGTCTCGAGGTCATGGTCCTCCGCGAACGGGATACGTGCGTCGAAACCCAGCTGCCGCAGGGCTTCGGTCCTCCAGGCCGTGTTCTGGAGCGGGAGGTACGTCACCCTCCGGGGCACGAGGTCGGCATATATCGACTCCTCGAGGAGTACCGAGTACCGCTCGATCGACCCTTCGGGCGGACGCAGGGGCCTCGTGGGTCCCCCGGTGAAGTCCGCGGCCCCGGATTCGATCGGAGCTACGAGCCGCGCGAGCCACTCGGTCGGGGCCCGCTCGTCCGCGTCCAGGAAGGCGGTGATCGTCTCCGTCAGCTCGGAAAGGCTACCGGCGCGCGCGTCGACCACGCCCCCGCGGTACGTTCGGGTCGCAAGCCGGAGCGCCGGGAACCGGCTCCGGACCTCCTCGAGGAGCGGGCGAGGGGTCGCGTCCGATGCCGCGACGAAGACCCGGTCGGGCCGGCGTTCCTGCCGGTCGAGCGACGCGAGCGCGTCGAGCACTCTCCAATCGTCCCGGACCGCGACCTCGACGCTCACCGTCGCCATCGTCCTCGTGTTCCACCCGTCCGGCCCGCCGAGCGCTCCTCGAGCCCCAAGCCCCCAATACCTTAATCCCAAGGGTTCCTCGGGAGGTCGTGCGAGTTCTCCTCATCGGAGGGGGGGTCCAGCCGATACCTCCGACGGGGTACGGCGCGATCGAGCGGATCCTCGCCGACTTCCGGGCGGCGCTGATCGCCGCCGGCCACGAAGCGGTCGTTCTGAACCGGGTGCGACATCGCCGGATGCGGGACGAGTATCCTTTCGCCTGGGAGCTGCCCCGGCTCCTTCGGGCAGAGCGATACGATGTCCTGCACGCCCACACCCCGGTGGTCGCGAACCGGCTTGCGTTCGGCCGGTATCCCTACGTCTACACTTCGCATTCCCGCCATTGGTTCTATCGCGAGCAGCTCAGCCATCGCTGGGGGTACTGGCTCGAGCGGCGAGCGGTGCGCCGGGCGAAGGCCGTCGTCGCGCTGACCCCAACGCTCGCCCGGACGATGGCCTCGACGGTCCGGCCTCCGCTCCCTCCGATCTCCGTGATCCCGTTCGGGGTGGACAGCACGCGATTCCGTCCCGCATGGGACCGTCGGTCGGGTCGCACGGCCCTCGGGGTGGGCGTCGTCCTTCCGTTCAAGCGATGGGAATGGGCCGCCCGGGCGCTTCGGGGACTCGGGGTCCAGCTTCGGATCGCGGGCCCGATGCCGTCGCCCGACTACGCCGCCGCGGTCCGCACGGCGGGCGACCAAGTGGAGATGCTGGGGGAGGTTTCCGGGGAAGAGCTCCTCCGGCTGTATGCCGAGAGCGACTTCCTCCTCCACCCGAGCGCGGTCGAGATCCTCTCCGCGACGGTCCTCGAGGCCCTGGCCTCCGGACTACCGGTCGTCGGGGGTCCCGCCGTCCAGGACGTCGTGGAGGAGGGGGTCACGGGCTGGTCGATACCGGACGCCGACCCCTCCGCGTTCGTGGCCGCGATGCGGGAGCGGGTCGTTCGGCTCCTGGGGGACGACCGGCTCCGGCGCGACATGGGCGACAAGGGGCGGGCGGCCGCGATGGAGCACTACTCGTGGCCCCGCATCGTGGCCGACCACGTGCGGGTGTACGCCGCGCTGACGACCCCCCGGTCTCGGTCCTAGCCCGGAGGAGAGCCCGGGGAACGGACCCTTCGAGCCTCGACCATCTCCGCGATGGATCGGTCGATCGCCTGCGCGCTGTTCCAACGGGGTTGCCAGCCGAGCGCCTGCATGCGTCGGATGGAAAGGAGCTGGAGCGGCACGTCGCCGACCCACCCTCGCTCACCGCCCGTGCACTCGATGCGGGCGCGACCCCCGTGGGCCGCGACCACCTTCTCGACGATCTCCCGCGCGGAGATCTGGTCGGTCGAGCCCAGGTTGAAGACGTTCACCCGGTCGCGGGTCCGGTCCGTGGCGAGCAGCATCCCCGCGACGCAATCTTCGGTGCGAAGGTAGCTCTTGGATTGCCGCCCGTCGCCGAGAACCTCGAGGCGCGTCGGGTCGCGGCGGAGCTTCTCGAAGAAGTCCGGCAGGATGCCGTGCACCATGTTCGGACCGATCACGTTCGCGAACCGGAAGATGTGGGTCGTGACCCCGTACGAGTGCGCGTACGCACTCAGCAGACCTTCCGCGGCCAGCTTTCCCGCGCCGTAGAGGGACTGGGGCAGGAGCGGGCCGTACTCCTCGGGCGTGGGGAACACCTTGGCATGGCCGTAGACGGTGCTGGAGGAGGAGAACGCGACCTGCGGGACGTCGTGGCGCCGGGCTGCTTCGAGCACGTTGAACGTGGCGAGGGTCCCCTCCGCGAGGTCGAGGTGGGGGTCGGTCAACCCCTTGCGGACGTCGGGGTTCGCCGCGAGATGCCAGACCGCGGACGCGCCGCGGAAGAGGCCCTCGTAGGTGGACGGCTCCTTGAGGTCCGCGACGGTGAGCACGACCTTCTTCCCCGTCGGAGCCACCGGAACGTGTTCCCGACGGCCGCTCGACAGGTTGTCGATCACCCGGACCTCGTCGGCGCGTTCCAGGAGCGAGCGGAGGAGGACCGAGCCGATCGCGCCCGCGCCTCCGGTGACGATCACCGGGCTCTCGTAACCGCCGTCCGGCATCGGTCGGTTGGAGTTGGGGAAGCATATATAAGCGAAGGCCCGCCTAAACACGATGCACCGACTGTCCCGGGGAGGGACGGCTCATGCGAACGTACGTCCGGATGACCTTCCACTCCGAAGGCGCGAACCCCATGAAGGTCGTCGAGGCCATGCAAGGCCTCGGGTTCGAGGAGTCGATGGGGATGCACGATTTCGTCTACAAGTGGAAGGAGAAGGCGGGCATCGAGGATGTCATCCGCCTCATGACCGAGATGCACGACCGGCTGAAAGGGCTCGACGTGAATTACGAAATCACGACCATCTCCTGAGGACGAACGAGACGAGTACATGCCCTCGGAGGAACTGGACCGTCTCGAACGACTGCTCCTCCTTCACCTGCTGGAGCATCGGGGGCAGCAGATCCGGTTCGAGGCCTCCCAGTGGACCACCGAGTTCGGGATCCTTCGGAAGTTCGCCGACGAGGACGCGGGGGAGCTCAAGCAGGCATTGCGGGTCCTCGAGATGGGACGGATGATCTACCGGCGTACCCAGTATGTCGTCGGCTACTCGGAACCGAAGCACGTTTTCTCCCTGACCCCGAGCGGGCACCGCAAGGCGCTCGAGTACCGCCGGGGGGAGGATGGGGATGGGTCGGCGGTCACCGGAACGGGCCCGTCGGCCGTGGTCGCGGAGTCCGAAGAGGGGCCCGCGCCGCGGGGCCCCCGGGGAACCTCCGCCGGCTGACGGGGGATGACGGTCCTCGAGGGCAGCCGGGTACGGCTTCGGCCGCTCGCTCCGGCCGACTTCCCGGGAGTGTTCGACTGGTACAACGACCCCGAGATCGTCGCTCCCTTCGACCGGTTCTCGACCGACACGTTCGAGGAGTTCTCCCGGGCCGTCGCCTCGGCGGCCGACGACCCGAACTCCCTCGCGCCGCGGTTCGCGGTCGAGCGGCGGGATACCGGAAAGCTGGTCGGGGTCGTGGGAAGCTATCGGGCGCACCCGGTGCTCGAGTACACCGACGTCTGGTACGTTCTCGGGGACCGGGAAGCCCGCGGACACGGCTTCGGCTCCGAAGCGGTCCGCCTGCTCACCGACGACCTGTTCGCCCGGAGCCCGGTCGAGCGCGTCGGGGCCACCTGTGACGTCGAGAACGTCGCCTCGTACCGTCTCCTCGAGGGGCTCGGGTTCCGGCACGAGGGCACTCTCCGCTCCGCCCTGTTCCACCACGGCCGCTGGCACGACGTCCGGGTGTACGGGGTCACTCGGGCGGAGTGGGCTGCGAAGGATCCTCGAGGCTGAACGCCACCCGGTCACCCCCGGCCGACGCGACCGGGGGTTGGAGGATCACCCGTCCGATCTCCCCCGTGGAGCGGAGATGGGTGCCCCCGCACGGGCAGATGTCGGTCGACTCGATCTCGACGACCCGGACCGGGTCGACCTGGACCGGGAGCGGAACGAGCCCGGCGCGCTCGGCGAATGGGTTCCGGTCCCAGTCCGCCCGCGCGATGTGCTGGAGCTTGACGGGGCGCGGGTTCCTGACGGCCTCCTCGAGGTCCTCGGCGAGCCGGGAAAGCGCGTCGGCGGGAAGCGTCCCCTCGAGGTCGAGGGTGGCTCCCGAGCCCGACAGCTGGGCCTTTCGCGTGCGGAGCCCGGTCCGGCTGAAGATGCGTGCGCTCAGCAGGTGCTGGCCCGTATGCAACCGCATATGCCGGTACCGTCGATCCCAGTCGAGGGTTCCCTCGACCTCGACCCCGACCGAAAGTTGGCGGAGAGCGCCCGTGGCCCCCCGAACCCGATGGAGGACCGAGGGGCCCGATTTGTTCACGTCGACGACATCGACCGGCTCCCCCCCCACGGAGCGGAGCGCTCCCCGGTCGTTCGGTTGCCCGCCCCCCGTTGGGTAGAAGTAGGTGCGGTCGAGGACCACCGCCCCCGGGGGGAGGGCGGTGACGTGGGCCCGGAACGACCGGACGTACGCCGCCGGAAGGTCCACGAGGTAGGCGAGTTCGGTCACGAGCCACGGGAATCTCCGGCGGGGAAACCGCTTGCGGCGGGCGCTCGCCTCCGGCAACCTTTTTTAAAGGGGCCCGATGTGTCGCGCCGAGGCTTTGGATGTTTAAGCTCCGTATCAAGATGGAAAACCTCCGGGAGGTCGTCGAGGTCGTCTCGAC
>Ga0187770_10001777_pt1 | contig 11665 bp, 7 predicted proteins | sample 0116_SJ02_MP02_2_FD_133154 | JGI IMG/M metagenome (GOLD analysis project Ga0187770, IMG submission 133154) | Tropical peat soil microbial communities from peatlands in Department of Meta, Colombia - 0116_SJ02_MP02_20_MG | ecosystem: Environmental > Terrestrial > Soil > Wetlands > Peat | place...
CACTTCATATAGTTATCGGCGTTGAAGAGCCAGTCGCCTTGCTGCGTGACCATCGATTCGATCTCGACGATCTTGTCGTGATTGACTCTGAGGCGCGTTCCGAGGACGTACGGGTGGCTTGTGTCCGTAACGATCACCTCGGTAAACGTCTGGCATGTCGCCGGGTCAATCAAGGTTCGATGAAAATCGATCTTCAGCGCTTTCTGAATGACGCCCGTTTTGATATCGACGACCTGCATGTTTTCGATGTAGGCGAGCCCGGTCGCGAGCGGCATGCCGGAAGGATCGCCCTTCCCCTGCGCTTCAAGGTAGAGATTGGTCGCAGCTTGCAGGCCGTCGCCCGTGCAGGCGACCTGCGCGAAACTTATCGCTGGCGCCAATAGTCCGGCCGATAGAAGCATCCACTTACAAACCATTCGGCTCATCGAACCCCTCCGTTTCATCTATCGTTTTCGAGCAAGTCGAGCGATTAACTACGAGGTCTATGGAACCGGCATAGGGTACACCAAGTTCTCCAGCTGATGGACACGCTATGTGCCCGGGAGAGTCGGCTCTGCCTCGGTTTCCTTCTTCGTGGAGGTCTCCGCCATTGCCGTCATTTCTTCGGCCCTCGATCCGACACTCCGACCCCAATCTCATGTCACTGAAATTTGGGTTTTTTCCGAATCGCATCAAAAGTTCGAATGGATTCTGGATTATTGGCAAGTGTGAGGGAAAAGGACTGGATGACGCGATAGTGATGGCTGTCGTGGGATGCGCGGTATCCGGCAACGGCCAGTGCCGCCGCGGCAGCCTTGCTCCTTTCGTATTCGGCCAATAGGGCGCAGTTCTCGCGTGGCCTATCCAGTCTCTCCATTTCCCCTTTCGGCCTCGCTTTGACGCATTTCAGCGGCGATTACAAAGGAATTCCAAAGTACGGCTTGACAGAATTGCGGCGATACGGTGGAATCCAAAGTCCAGCTTGCAACACCGTCGCATCTAGGAGTCGCAACCACGAGGAAGGAGGCTGGGAATCGATGAGCGCAGTTATTGCGAATGAGTCGCAACTAGGAAGATCCAAAAACGACCCCACGATCACCCGGCCCTCGCTGATGGAAGAACTTTCTGAGCGCGGGGTGCGAATGACAGCCCAGAGACGCCTGTTGGTTGGCATCATCCAAGACTCCCCTAGGCATCTGGATGCAGCGACTCTCTTGAAAATCGCCAAGCAGAGAGACCCTGAGATCGACCGCGCCACCGTCTATCGAACCATAGGACTGCTCAAGAACCTTGGTTTGATCGATGAGCTCGACCTCATGCACCTCGAGGGCGAGAAGCACTATTACGAGGCCAAAACGAGCCGCGACCACTGCCACCTAGCTTGCTTCCGATGCGGCGGCATCATGGAATATGCGAGTTCGTCTTTCGAGAAACTCAAGCAAGACATCGTCAAGCAGACCGGTTTTCAGATCCGGGTCGTACGCCTCGAAGTAGGCGGACTTTGCAAACGATGTCGTAACTCGACGGATTAGCGCTCTTTTTTTTCGCACCGTAATGCGACTGGGTCGCAAATATGCCTGAGATCGAAAGTCAGCGAACTTGAGGACTTGCTGTGGATAACAAAGACCCGGTCCCCACGACAAACCTTTTCGCGAAGGGTCATGCGGACCGGAAATCGACAACCTCTTGGGCTGACGACCGAAGCCATTATACGGGAGCCAGCCAAGGGGTTCACGTGGAGAAAACACAGATGGTTGTGACCGTTTCTCGGTATGTCTTTATCCCTTGGTATACGAAATTATGGCACTTCGCGCGCGTTATCTTGATGCTCCCTTTAGCATTCCTCGCACTTTTGACCGTTGAGTCATGGGCTGCCGTTGGGGGGAGTGTTTCCGGCACGGTCAAAGATGCGAGCAACGCTGTTGTTCCGGGCGCTTTAGTGAAAGCGACGAACATCGATACGGGTGTCGAGCGCCATGTCACGACTAACGACCAAGGATTCTATTCGTTCGCCGACCTGCCAGTTGGACGCTACAACATTGAAATCGAGAAGACAGGCTTCAGACTCTACCGCCGAAACGGCGTCACTGTTGACACAAACAGCTCTATCGACGCCGACGCTATTCTGGAAATTGGCGAACAAGAGCAGGCGGTCACCGTCAATGAAAATGCTGTTCGCGCGGAAACCTCGGACACGCAATTGGGTGAGATCATCAGCGGCACAAGTATGACAACGGTTCCACTAAACGGGCGCAGCTATACGGACTTGCTCGCACTACAGCCCGGCGTCGTCCCGGCGACCTCGCTAACTTCGAACACACAGCAAGATGTGGGTGTCAGCGCGCTGTCCCCTTCCGGTGGCCTGAACCCAGGAACAATTTCGATTAATGGCCAGCGAGAATTCGCCAACGGGTTCTTTGTCAACGGCAGCGACGCGGAGGAGGACGTAAATTCGGGAACGGCGATCATCCCCAATCTCGATTCCATCGCCGAGTTCCGCATCTTGACGAACAATTTCGACGCGGAGCACGGAGGCCACAGCGGAGGGCAGATAAACGTCGTTACGAAATCAGGAACCAATCAATTCCATGGCGACGCTTTCGAGTTCCTACGTAACACGGACCTCGACGCCCGGAACTACTTCTCGCCGGCGCGCGGCACGTTCGATCAAAACCAGTTCGGCGGAACCTTCGGCGGGCCGATTCGAAAAAATAAGGTCTTCTTCTTCGCTGATTATCAAGGCACTCGGCTGACAGAAGGAATAGATACAGGCGAGATTCCCGTTCCCTCTACCCACGACGAGTCCGGCAATCTATCCGATCTGGAGAGTTCGCTGACGGGCACCGTTACTGGACAATACTGGGCCAACATTCTGTCGCAAGAACTCGGATATTCTGTTTCGCCCGGCGAATCATACTACACGCCCGGATGCGTCAGTTCGTCGCAATGCGTGCTGCCAAACGCAATAATCCCTATGTCTGCGTGGTCGGCACCAGCAAGGAAGCTCTTACCATACATTCCCTCACCCAACGCAGGGGCCAATCTATTCGCGACTTCCTCTGCTGACGAAACTTTGAGGGACGACAAGGGAGCTTATCGGTTGGACTACAACAGTCGGTGGGGTTTGCTTTCTGCCTACTACTTCCTCGACGACTATACGCTCAATAATCCCTATCCCGTAGCCCAGAGCGGAGCGAGTGTGCCTGGATTCAATGCACTCTATCTAGGCCGCGCACAACTGCTTAGCCTCGGGGATACGACAATGCTGGGGACTAGCGCGGTGAACGAGTTCCATTTCAGCTACCTGCGAGATCACAACGACCTTGGAAAGCCCGTAGGTGGATTGGGCGTGAGTCTCGCATCACAGGGCTTCGTAACCGGTCAAGGCACTCCAGGCATCGTGCCCCTGAATCCGCAAGGAGAAGGGGTGGAGAACATCGTCTTCAATGCTTTCTCGATTGGAACGAACGCCAACGAGTTGAGGCAGACAAACAATACCTTCGAATGGGTTGACAACTTCTCGAAAGTCGTGAATCGGCACACTATGAAATTTGGTTTGGAATTTCACTATGACCAAATCAACACCAATCCCATCGCTCAATTCAACGGCAATTTCCTGTTTACGGGAAGCGAGACCGGATCCGACTTCGCCGACTTTTTGCTCGGCATTCCCAGCCAGTACAATCAAAGTCAACTACAGCCGTTTTATGGTCGCAACAACTACTGGGGCGTCTATGGGCAGGACAGTTGGCGCGTACGGCCTAGTCTGACGCTGAACTATGGCCTGCGCTGGGACCGCATTGAACCTTGGTATGAAAAGAACAACGGAATCTCTACATTCGAGCCGGGCAAGTCCTCGATTGTTTTTCCTGGCGCCCCAGCAGGCATACTCTATCCAACCGATCCTGGTGTCCCCCGAACGCTCGGGCCGCCGGGAAATCTCAACTTTGCTCCCCGCATCGGTTTGGCCTACTCGCCTAACGAAAGTGGGGACACATTGTTGAGCAAAATACTGGGCGGCCCGGGCAAGACTAGCCTGCGAGCCGGTTTCGGCCTTTATTACACTTCGATTGAGGCGTTGTCGGTGGGAATACTCGCTGGCAACGCGCCGTTTGGAATCACCTACTCAAGCCCCGCTCCGCCACTTTTCGCTACGCCCTTCATAACTGCCTCGACCGGGCAGAATCAGGGGCAGCCGTTTCCCGTGGCTCTTGCCACAGGATATGCATCGAGCAGCCATCCCGACTCAGATATAAACTGGTCGCAATTCGAGCCAATCAGTGGAATCCCGGGATACGCGACAACAAACCGTATTCCCTATGTTAGGGGGTACATGGTATCGGTCGAAAGGCAACTGGGGGCGAACACCGTCCTTAGCGCGAATTACGCCGGTACGCAGGGGCGTCGTCTTCTCGTCATGGTTGAAGCAAATCCCGGCGACCCCGCTTTGTGTCTAAGTCTAAGCGAATCTCAGGATGTGGCTCCGGGAAGTCCGACATGCGGACCGTTCGGAGAGAGCAACGTCTTCACGACCGTCTCGGGACAGGCGATCAACGGGACTCGTGGGCCGCTTGGTCCGAAATTCGGCAGCGTAACACTACAAAAGACTATCGGCCGATCCAATTACAACGCCCTGGAACTCAGTGTGCGCTACACCAGTAGCAAATTCGAGATCTCTGCCGGATATACCTATGGCAAGTCGATGGACGATTCCTCGAATTTGGGTGAGGAGGTCAATCCAATTGACCCCGTGCTCAGCTACGCGCTTTCCTCCTTCGACATCCGGCACAACTTCGTTGTCAGTTACAACTACAAGCTTTCGATGGAACGTCTCTTCCGCGCCTCGAACCGCTGGACTCAAGGCTGGGAACTTTCAGGAATTACCCACTTCAGTACAGGGCTTCCTGGCACGCTCGTCAATTACGGCGACAATTCTCTGCTCGGAGCGGAACCGAACGGGATCAACAATTACGGCGTGGATGAACCGGACTTCATTCCCGGCCCGCTCGATTTGAATCACGATCCCACCAACGGAAAGCCGTATTTCCACGCGTTCCTGTTCAGCGAAAACGCGTTGGGTACGCCGGGCAACGCACCGCGAAGGTTCTTCTCTGGACCAGGCATGGAAAATTTCGATATGGCGCTTCTCAAGAACGTAAAGCTGACTGAATCGAAGTCACTGCAATTCCGGCTCGAAGGGTTCAACATTTTCAATCATCCTCAGTTTTTCGGACCTTCAACAGTCGATGGCAACATCAGTAGTTCCACCTTCGGACAAGTTGTCAGTGCCGATCCACCCCGCCTCGTCCAGTTGGGCGCGAAATTCTTATTCTAGAGCGAACTTACGTCGACCAATTTTTGAGACAGCGTCCCCGGACGCGAACGTGCTACCGAAGCATGTGGCCCAATCGCTGTAGTGTCTCGCTTCTATCGAAGCCATACGGTACGCCCGGTTTGCAACCAGTGGGTCGGGGAAGCGGAGGAGCCGATGACCGACTGGCTCCGGGACGCATATGAGTTCCTTGGCCTCCCGGCAAAGGAAGATACCAAACGCAGAGGGCTCGTGAAAAAGAGAGCGTATGCGCCGAATGCGAGACCATCTACAAAGTCGAGTTGACTGCCGTGCGAGTCGCAATGAGCAGCCGTGAGAGGATGTCGCGAGGGATGCTTTTCGTCAGGGGTTTAACCAGCCAGGCAATCGCCCAGGGAATAGTCCGGCTCAGGCCCACAGACTCAACCTGGGCGTAGACCCCGCCGTCTTTCTCTTCGATTCGCCAGTAGGTATAGAGACGCCAAATGTAGCCGTGGTCATTGCCGACGGGAAGCTCATGCTCGCTGGGTTTGCCGGGGTCCGCGACCTCTGCGATTCGCGTGGAGTACGCTTTGCTCATTTCCCGGTTCTCGTTGGCACGCGAGTAGAAAACTTCGAGATTTATGTTCACAACAACAGTGACGAGCGACTTCCGATAGAGTTGCAGATATACCTTGAACTCGTTTCCGTTGCGCTCCAAGAGTTTCGAACTCCGGACGTCCGGTTTGTAGGTGTTCTTGTGGTTGTCATAATCCTGCAAGACCGCCTGCACCTGCGCGATGGTAGCGCGGGGAATAAACGCAATGCCAACCCAATGATGAATGAGCCCGCCGGGAACCCCGACGGCCTCACTGTCCTCATTTGTGTGAAGTTCTTCGGTATAGACTCGACCCTGCCGCAACTGCAAGCATGCTTGCTGGCGGGCGGCATCGGGCAAGCGGTCTATGATCAGGAATCTGCCATCGCGCGAATCATTTTCCATTCGCTGTTCCGTCGCACGAATGTAGCGATCGAATCCGGCAACGGTTTTCGGCTTCAGCTCGACCGCATTCGCAGGCGACGCAAGAAGGCCAATGACTCCACACACCAATATCGTTCGCCCCGTCCTGCGTTCCATGAACCACATGGTTCGATTCACCCGCGCTCGGAATGCATGCTGTCAGCTGACAACACCGGCAAGAGTATAGCCTCTTCGCCGTTTCGGCAGCTCTCTATCGATGATCGTTTGTCTTCGTGCTTCCGTCACGCGATCTGATGGGGAACGGCGTCACGCCCGGAAGGCTTTACTACGAAGCTTTTTGGCTGGCTGGCCGGACGGCCTGGCGCAGGAGTTCCGTTACTTCCTCGTCCGCAACCTGCGAAAAATCCGCATAAAATTGCCCTATAGCATAGAAGGCGACTGGGGTGTGAACGCATTGCAGATCGTCCACTTCGGACCGCAAACGCTTGCATGTGCTCATGGGAGCAACGGGCACGGCGATCACAATCCGGGCCGGCTTCGCGTTCTTGAGTGCTGCGACGGCGGCGCGGATGCTCGACCCTGTGGCGATCCCGTCATCCACGAGGATCACGGTCCGCCCCTCGAGCTCAAGCGGTGGCCGGTCGCCTCGATAAACTCGCTCCCGCCTTTCGACTTCCTTCTTCACCCTCTCGGTTATCTGTTCGATCTCTTCCTTGGAGATCCCCACGGAACTGACGATATCTTCATCGAGCACCCGTACTCCACCGCTTGCCACGGCGCCGAACGCCAGCTCCTCCTGCCACGGGACTCCCAACTTGCGCGAAACGAACACGTCCAAATCGGCATTCAGCGCTCGCGCGACTTCGAATGCGACGGGGACTCCGCCGCGAGGCAGTCCGAGGACAATAACATCTGGGCGATTCGCGTATTCACCTAGCCGGCTTGCGAGCTTTTGTCCGGCCTCTTTTCGATCGGAGAAGATCATCGTTCCGCCTGTCGTCCGGGCATCAGCCTGCCGAGGCTGCCCGCGTGAGAGTCCTGCCGAGGGTTCTTTCCCAAAGCGTTGCCAGCCGGCTTGAATGCCTGGCGGGATTTCGTGGGCTCGCCCGGACACTTCACAATCCTGCCCCGAAATTAGGCCCGACACAAAAAATCAGGGGCAGTGGCTGGCGGCAGAGACTTCCGGCCCAACAAGCCGGCGCGTCGAAGTTGCTAGGCGCTTCCTCCACTGCTCGTGCCTGGTCACTGCCCCTGAGCGAAGGACGGGGCTTTTTTCGGGGCTTTGTCCTCTGCCTCTCTTCAAGGCGTTCGAGGAGTCTCTCGGTGCTCGCAGAGCTTCTAGGGCCCGCAGCTTTCGAAAGTTCGTTGCCCGCTCGGTCCCTATCCTTTGCACGCAAACAATAGGCTGCATGCCAATGGAATGCTGTGATCTGCGTCACCCTTCTTTATTGCGCGCCTTGTGACCAGACTCACTGCGTCCTGGCACCATTGGAAATATTCTGGCTCAGATTTTAAGCCCGGCGTGACGATTCGAGATCTTCAGCGGGACATGGAACTGGCCCATTGCGCACCATAACCTAGGGGCCTGGGACGCGCGGCTTAAGCATGCTCTGGATCAAAGCTCTCTCCAACAAGGTGCGGTTCGCAGCCGTTCTTCTCGTTGCTGCGCTCCTTTTTGTGTTGGCGCCGCGCGTTGCTTTAGGGCGCGGATCGTCGACACCTCCTGAAACCAGCCAGCAGCTGAGTGGCGCGGGCGTCACGTCGCTCCGGGATATTCTTGAAGCAGGAAGACTGGCGGACCTTCACTGGCCCGAGTTTGGATCACTCCGTGCGCCTGCTCTGAGCTTCTACGAGTCGGGGGAGTTTTCGCTCGCGTGGTTCTCTGACGCGCGGCCGACAGCGCAAGCTCTCGCTATAGTCGGACTTCTCGAGCATGCCGAAGAAAAGGGACTCGTTGCTGATGACTACGACGGACCCGCGTGGGCAGACCGGCTCGCAGGGTTCAACGCCCAGGGCACTCACCCCGAAGAAGCCGACATGATTAGGTTCGATGTCGCCCTGACGGTTTCCGCGATGCGATACGCGTCGGACCTGCACCTCGGGCGCGTAGATCCGAGCAGTTTCGGGTTCTCGACGGAACGCAAGCGGAAACAGTTCAGCCTATCGCAATTCTTGCGAGAAAGCGTCGTGAATTCCACAGATGTCGCTGCAGCCTTTGAAGAGATCGAGCCTCCCTATGAAGGATACGACCGCACCAAAATCGCGCTGCAGAGATATCTGGAGATCGAGAAGCAAGACGACGGCACGCCGCTTCCTGCGCCGGAGAGGGTGGTCGTTCCGGGGGACGTCTATTCCGGCGTGCCGCGCCTCGGCCGCTTATTGCGGCTCCTGGGAGACTTGCCGCCCAGGGCTTCCATCAGGCGAAACGGACAAATCTACAACGGCGCACTCGTCTCCGCGGTAAAGAGCTTTCAGAGGAGGCACGGCCTAGACCCCGACGGCCGGATCGGTCCTCTGACTTTGAACCAGCTCAATAAGCCTCTCCGGAACAGAGCCCTGCAGTTGGAACTCACGCTGGAGCGCTGGCGCTGGCTGCCGCAGAAATTTGAAGAGCCGCCCATCATCGTGAACATCCCCGAGTTCGTTCTTCGCGCCATGGATGAAAACTTCCACGCAGCCTTGACGATGAAAGTTGTTGTCGGAATGGCCGTGAACTGGAAAACGCCGGTCCTGTCCGCGGAGATGAGAAGCATCGTGTTTCGGCCGTACTGGAATGTGCCGCTTGCCATTCAACAGAACGAGATTCTGCCGGAGCTTGAGGCCGATTCCGAGTACCTTTCGAAAAACGACTACGAAATCACGAACTCGCGAAGCGAGCCCGTGGACGTTGATCCCAGGGACAAGGATGTCCAGGAAAAGCTCCAGTCCGGCGAACTGCTCGTCCGTCAAGTGCCGGGGCCCCGCAATTCACTCGGCCTCGTCAAATTCGAATTCCCGAATCCCTATGACGTCTATATGCACGCCACGCCGGCCCGAGGCCTGTTCACACAGAGCTCGCGCGCCTTCAGCCACGGATGCATCCGCGTGGAACAACCGGAGGAGCTTGCTGCCTGGGTTTTAAGAAACAACGGCGACTGGACGCCGGAGCGCATACACGCGGCCATGAACGGCTCCGAGACGTTTCGCGTCTCACTCCAAGAGCCAGTCCCTGTATTGATCGTTTACGGAACTGCTATCGTGCTCCAGAACGGCGAGGTTCACTTCTTCGAGGATGTGTACGGTGAAGACGCAGCTTTGGAACAGAGGCTGGCCGCGCGCTACGCTCCGGCTCCGTAGCGCTCGCCCTCTGCACTTTGCAACTAGTGCCGGAACTTCCCGACCAGCTCGGCATGTGCCAAAACATGCCCCTTCATGGCATGTTCGAGTTCCGCCTTGCTGGCTCCAGATTTGAGGTTCGTTTTAGAGTCAAGCGCATACAGCTTGAAAAAGTAGCGGTGCGCATTGCCTCGCGGAGGGCACGGGCCGTTGTAGCCGACCTTTCTGAAGTCGTTTCGTCCTTGCTGTGCTCCGTTGGCTAGCTGATACTCGTGCGGCACCGCTTCGGGCAGTTCGCGCAGACCGGCCGGGAGGTCGTAAATCACCCAGTGAACCCAGGTGCCAGCTGGCGCGTCGGGGTCGTCCACGATCAAGGCGAACGCCGCTGTTCCCTTTGGGGGGTCGCTCCACGTCAGCGCCGGGGAAACATCCGCTCCGTCGCACGTAAACTTCTTCGGGATATCCGTTCCCGGGAAATCGGAAGCGCTCAATCGGAATGGCATATCGTAAGACCTCCGGCAGGCCGTTCTGGTTTTATATGCCCTTCTGTTCGTGCTTCGTCAAGGCAGGATAGGTGCAAACGAATTTCCTCAGCGGTGATGCGCATTACGACGTCCCGTGATTATAATCACGCTCAAACACAAATCCCGGAACTACTCTTGGGTCCATCTAAAGATACCGTGATCCTGCAATGACCTGGGAAACGATCAAGAAGTCCGCGCGGGACTGGGCGGTGCCCCCGAACCTGCGGGATTACGATGAGGCGCGCAGAACCTTCTCCTGGGAATCGGCTCTGCGCGAGCTCGATGGCCTTCCTGAAAACAAGGGCTTGAACATTGCCCACGAGGCCGTCGACCGCCACGCGAATACTCAGCGCCGAAGCAAGCTCGCCATCCGCTGGCTCGGCAAGAATGGCGAAGTGCAGGATTACACCTATGGTCAGCTTCAAGAGCTTACGAATCGCTTTGCAAATGTTCTCCAGAACCTCGGAATAGGCAAGGGAGACCGCGTATACATCCTGGCTGGCCGGATCCCCGAGTTGTACATCGCGGCTCTCGGCACGCTGAAGCATCGGGCCATCTTCTGCCCGCTCTTCTCGGCCTTTGGTCCAGAGCCCATTCGTGCGCGCCTCACTATTGGACAGTCGAAAGTGCTTATCACGACGCAATCCCTCTATGAGCGGAAAGTGAAGCCGATTCGTTCGTCGGTTCCCTCGCTAGAACACATTTTGTTGATTGGGGATGATCATCAGGCCACGAATGTCCCCGGCACACTCGACTATCGCCAGCTTATGGACCAGGCGGCGGACACATACGTCATTCAACCAACGTCCCCGGATGACGTGGCTCTTCTGCATTTCACGAGCGGCACAACGGGCACTCCCAAAGGAGCCGCTCACGTCCATGGAGCGGTGATCGCGCACCACATCACTGGCAAACTCGCGCTCGATTTTCACAAGGACGACATCTTCTGGTGTACCGCCGACCCGGGATGGGTGACAGGCACTTCTTACGGCATCATTGCGCCGCTGACGAACTGCATCACGAGCATCATTGACGAGGGAGACTTCGACGCCGAGCGATGGTATGGGATACTTCAGTCCCAGAAAGTCACGGTTTGGTATTCCGCTCCGACGGCGATACGCATGCTCATGAAGGCGGGTCCCGAAATCGTCCGCAAATACGATTTACGCTCCCTCCGTTTTCTGTCAAGCGTCGGTGAACCGCTGAATCCGGAGGCTGTCGTGTGGAGCAAAGAGGTGTTCGGGCTGCCGTTCCATGATAATTGGTGGCAGACCGAAACCGGGGGAATCATGATTGCCAACTTCCCTGCGATGGATATTCGGCCCGGCTCAATGGGTCGCCTTCTGCCGGGCATTGAAGGCACAATCGTACGACAAGCTGAGAATGGCGCAGTTGAGGAAATCCGGGAAGCTGGCATCCAGGGGGAACTCGCTCTGCGCCCGGGTTGGCCGTCTATGTTCCGGGCATACTGGGGAGAGCCGGAGCGCTACAAGAAATGCTTTTCGGGCGGCTTTTATCTCACCGGAGATCTTGCCAGACGCGATGAGGACGGGTACTTCTGGTTCATCGGACGCA
>Ga0187770_10001778_pt1 | contig 11665 bp, 11 predicted proteins | sample 0116_SJ02_MP02_2_FD_133154 | JGI IMG/M metagenome (GOLD analysis project Ga0187770, IMG submission 133154) | Tropical peat soil microbial communities from peatlands in Department of Meta, Colombia - 0116_SJ02_MP02_20_MG | ecosystem: Environmental > Terrestrial > Soil > Wetlands > Peat | place...
CGCCGGCCTCACCGGGCAGCGTCCGCCGAACCTGTTGAACCCGGAGGTTCTGGGGCGCTAGCCCCGCTTACGATCCTGGTGAAACCCGAGGCGGAACCACGGTTCCGCCCCCATTTTTTCCTCCGATCTCCGGTTCTCCCAGGCAAGGAGGCAGGCTCCACCGCGCCGCGTTGATCGGCTCGCCCTTCTCGGTGCTTCGCGTCGAGGGGCGCGGCCAGATGGATCACTCGGGCATCGCGACGCTCATCGAGGAACGGTCGAACCTGAAGGTCGGAAAAGCCTGATCGCGCCGCTGGGATTCACCCGGCGGAGACCGCCCCATCTTCGTTCGCCGACAGGAGAGGCATGTGGCTATGGACTACAAGACACAGGAACAGTTGGCAAAGCGCTATCGGGAGCTTTCGGCACACTTCGATCACTGGGAAAAGACCAAGGACCTGATCGATCAGCTCATCGACATCATCCTCAACTACCGCCAGAGCGGCCACCCAGGCGGGTCCCGCTCCAAGGTCCACGCCCTTCTTGTGACCCTGCTGGGCGGCCTCATGCGCTGGGACATCCGCCATCCGGAGAAGCGGTTCGGGGACCGCTTCGTCCTCGTCGGCGGCCACACGGTCCCCCTCATCTACTGTACCCTGGCCGTCTTCAACGAGGCCCTGCGCATCAAGTACCGGCAGACCGGCGACAAGCACTATGCCATTCCCCACGAGGCAGAGCGCGCCCTGTACTGGGAGGACCTCCTGAAATTCCGACGCAACCGCGGCCTGGCGGGGCACGCGGAATTCGAGGGCAAGACGCTCTTCCTCAAATTCAACACCGGCCCCTCCGGTCACGGGTCCCCGCCCGCCGCGGGAGAAGCCCTGGCGCTCAAGCGGGCCGGCGCCGACGGGGTCAAGGTGTTCGCCTTCGAGGGCGAGGGGGGACTCACGCCCGGCGCCGCCCACGAGACGATGAATAACGCCTGGGGGCTGGCTCTCCATAACCTGCACTACGTCGTGGATTGGAACGATTACGGGATCGACGACAATCCTATCAGCAGCGTGGTGTACGGCACGCCCGCCGACTGGTTCGGCGCTCACGGCTGGCGGGTCTACGGCACCGAGCTTGGCAGCGAGTGGGGGCCGGTGACGCAGGCCCTCCTCACCATGATCATGGACGAGAATCCAGAGCATGCTCCGGCCGTGACCTGGGTCAAAACGCGCAAGGGCCGGGACTACCTGAAGTACGACAACCACTCGCACGGCGCGCCGCATGCCATGAACTCCGAGATATTCTGGAACACGAAGAAGCCCTTCGCGGCGAAGTACGGCGCGACCTTCTCGAACTTCGGCGGCAAGGCGCCCGGCGATCCCGCCGCGCTCAAGGCGGAGTTCGAGGCCAACCTCAAGGCCGTGATCGAGGTCCTGCACCGCGACCAGGCCCTGGTGGATTACCTGGCAGAGACCCTCGTCGCCCTGGGTGAGAGCGTCCCCCAGGAGATTCCGAGCTTCCGTTTGGGCAAGCGGGGGATCCCGTTCCAGGATCCGCGCGTCTTTGACTACCGGAACTACCCGGCGGACCTGTTCGCCAAGCCGGGCAGCTCGGCTCCCAACCGCGCCGCCCTGGCCAGGTGGGGAGCGTGGGTGAACGCCTTCGGGGCGAAGGAGTACGGCCGTCCCCTCTTCATCGCCGCCTCAGCGGACCTGGCCGAGTCCACGAACCTCAGCGGCTTCAGCAAGGGGTATGGGGATTTCCCAGGCTACGGCTGGTACGAGCGATCCGGAGGCGCCGAGGGGACCCTGCTTCCTACCGAGATCACGGAGTTCACCAACGCGGGGATGATGGCCGGCATGGTAACGGTCAACATGGCTCCCGATCCTGAGAAGGAGTTCGACGGTTTCTGGGGGGCGTGCTCGACGTACGGCTCCTTCTCCTACCTCAAGTACGGCCCGTTCCGCCTCCTCAGCCAACTAGCGCAAGACTGCCAGCTCAAGATCGGCAAGGTGATCTGGATCGCCGGCCACTCCGGACCGGAGACCGCCGACGACAGCCGGACCCACTTCGGGATCTTCGCGCCCGGCGTGACCCAATTGTTCCCCGAGGGCAAGGTCATCAACCTCTACCCCTGGGAGCACAACGAGGTGCCGGTGTTGCTGGGAGCCGCCCTGCAGCAAAACGTGCCGATCGTCGCCCTCCATCTCACCCGTCCCGCCATCCCCATCCCCGATCGGGAGAAGCTGGGCTTCCCCTCGCACTTCGAGGCCGCTCGAGGCGCGTACATCGCCCGCGACTACCGTCCGGGGCAGCCCAAGGCTGGGGTCGTGATCGTTCAGGGGACCAGCGCCATGGCCGGCGTCGTCAAGGTCCTACCGGACCTGGACAAGCAGAACCTGAACATCAAGATCGTCTACGCGGCCAGCCCGCAGCTCTTCGCGCTTCAGCCAAAGGAGTACAAGGACAAGCTCCTGGCGCCCGGGGATCGCGCCAACTCGACGGTCATCACCACCATGGGACGCTGGCTGATGCACGAGTGGCTCTTCAACAAGGTCGCCGAAGAATACGCCATGTCCCCCGACTGGGACAATCGTTGGCGCACCGGCGGAAATCTGGACGAGGTCATCGAGGAAGCCCATCTGTCCCCGAAGTGGATCCTGGAGGGGATCGAGCGGTTCGTGCGCGAGAAAGACGCTCGGCTGAGCCGGCTGCAGGTCGAGTTGGCCGCCGCCACGAAGTCCTGACGCGCAACACGCCCAAGGCGCAACCACGCCCGGGCCCGCGGCTCTCCGCGGGCCCGGGCGTTTTCATTCGGTTTTCCCGGCCACACCAGCACCCGGACCGATCACGGCTTCCCGGACACCGCCAACCCCTCGGCCCCTCTCCTGCCCTGCAACCGGCGCCCAAGGCGGATCAAAGCCTCCCCCATCCGAAAACCCCACCTGGTATCCGGCGGGCGGTTCTCATGTCGCCGGAACCAGCCCCACCGCTCCAGCCTCCGATCCAGCGCCTCTAGCTCGTGTAATCTCTCCCCGACTTCATATTCGGTGAAGAAGAATGTCATCGCCATCTCCTCCCAGCGTTGACAACGGCCTCGAGACTGCAAGCCCTCCGCTCGCCTTCGCCGCAGCCCTCCGGCATCGCAGGCGTGTTCCTAGCGAGCCAACGGGTCGCAGCCCGAGTCCCGATGTCCGGTGATGGCGCGTGACCTCACCCCCTTTCGGCCCCTTGCGGGTCGGTGGAAAAACGAAAGCCCTGAGGCCAGGGGCCCCAGGGCTTCGGCAAGATCCCTTAATAACAATCAGCGCTTGACTATTTCGCTCCCGCCTCCTGCCGACACCCCCCCTGGGTCATCTCGCCCGCTCGGATGGCCCTCGCGGGGTCGCGGTGAGCAGCCCATCCAGTGCTTGCTGAAAGGTCTCGAAGGGGTATGCGCCGATCGCGAGTCGACCATTCACCAGGAAGGCCGGCGTCCCGTTTGCGCCTAGTACACGGCCGAGGATCGTCTCGGCCCTGACTCGCTCGGCCTGCTTTCCCGAGTCGAGACACGCTGCGAAGGTCTTCTCGTCCAACCGCAGCTCGGCAGCATAGCCTTTCAACCGCGCCGAGGTGAAGGCGAGGGGAGACCGCTGGCTGAACAGCGTGTCATGGTACTGCCAGAACTTGCCTTGATCGTGCGCGCAGGACGCCGCCTGAGCCGCCAGCATCGACGCCTCCCCCCGGATGGCCATGTGGCGGTAGACGAACCGAAGCTTGCCCGCCCGGATGTACTGCTCTTCGATCTTGGGGAGCGTTTCCTGCCAGAACAACTGGCAATAGCCGCACTGAAAGTCGGAGAACTCTACCATGACCAGGGGGGCATCCGCCGCCCCCTTCGTTGGTCCGGGCCCCCGCTCCACGGTGGCGATGAGATCCTCTCGGGAAATCGTGCCCTGGCCTTCGGCGGCAAGGCCGATCTCGACCGAGACGCCGACAGATACCAGGACCAGCATCGCCACTGCCGGCCCCCTGAGGGCCCCCACCCACGCTCGATGGATCACAGGAAACAGCCTCTCCCTTCGCATCGCGATACGCCCGGTCGCGCCCCGCTGCGCGACACTCGAGCCGATCCCACAATGGCCTCACCATACCCGCGAAAAGGGCCGGGGTCAATGGCAGACGACACTAAGGCTTTTCTCGGATCAGGGTCAGGACGCCGCGAGTGCCTTGGAGGCGCGCCGCACGTCCCGCGGCTTCACCCAGAGGATCATGCCGAAACGGTCGGCCCCCGCGATGATCGCCTGGGCGGCGGTGACGTTGATCTTCGCCTTCGCCAGCTTTTCCAGCAGTTCAGCCACCACGCCGACTCGATCATCGCCGTAGATCAGGAAGCCCTTCTTGGGTCCCGTGAGTTTCCAGCCGGCCTTCCGCGCGACGGCCCTGAACGCGGAGGTATTGGCAGGGACGAAGTCCAGTTGGGCGCGGCGACCTTTCGGGAACCCCGAGAAGGCCAGGAGATAGACGCCGGCCTCGCAGAGCCGCTCGAGGATCTGGAGGGCCGCGCCGGGCGTGCTGGACACCTCCATGGAATAGTAGTCAACCCGTCGAACGGTCTCGGCCATGCAGTCCTCCTTTCACACAGAGGGGGACGTTGTTGCCTTCGTTAACTTACAGATCTGTCTTTCGCAGGATCTTCGATATCGCCGCAGTCGAGACTCCCAGGTAGCGGGCCGCCTGCGCCAGGGAGAGACCCAGCCTCGCCACGAGCTCTCGCGCTAAGGCCGCTCGAACCGCTGAGAGGGGTCCGCGACGCCCGCCTCTCTTGAGTTCCTCCACGGATGCTCGCGCGCGCTTGCAGATCCTCCCCATCACCGCCTCAGTTTCCTCGGGCGTCGGCGCTCGCCGCAACACGGTGGCCTGGCGTGCATCGGCGTCCCGCAGGAGCCCTGCGACGAAGTCGCCGCTCCCCAGGATACGCGGGTCCCCCGCCAGTGGTTCCTTCTGCCGCCGGCGCGCCCGCACTTCGGCCCACCCCCCTGCGGACCGGACGAGGCCCCCGCCGACGAGGTCGGGGCGGTGCCCGGCCAGGATCCCCTCCCGCACGTAGGCCCGATACGCGCGCACCGCCTTCCCCTCCGTCCGGCCGAACCAGCCGAGGACGGTGCGGCGATGTTGCCAGGCGTGGTGGAGACGCCCCACGACGGTGGCGTGGCCCCCCCAGGGGTAGCGGCCCAGAGCGCGCAGGTCCGGGACCAGCTTGGCGCGGAGCGGGTTCAGGTGGATGTAGCGGACCAACTCCCGGAAGTAGGCCTCCTCTTCGCAGACGATGGACTTGTAGCGGTTCTGGAAGAGGTGGCCCGCGCGCCGATGGCGTCGGTTGAAGGTGATGGCGTAGCCGGTGAGCAGCCGGCGCATGAAGCGCGGGAGCCCGGTGGGGCCACTCCGGAGCAGGAGGTGCGCGTGGTTCGGGAGGAGCGCCCAGGCGTAGATGGGGGTGCCGGTGGCCTGCGCCAGCGCGCCCAGGCGGGTCACGAAGGCCTGGCGGTCCACGTCGTCCTTGACGATCGCCCGGCGCTCCAGCCCGCGGATGATCACGTGGTGGAGCGTCCCCGGGGCGTCGAGGCGCGCCTGGCGGGGCATGCCGGCTCCCTGTCTCCGGGTCGGAGCGTATCAGAGTGAGTTAACGAAGGCAACAACGTCCCCCATCACGAGGAATCCCAGCCCCTTCAGTGGCCCGCTCGGCGAGCGGGATGACTGGAGGCCTACCTCTACTGGCCGGCCAAGCGGTAGAAATAATCGCCCTGCGCCGCGCGGACATGGAACCAGCCCACGTCCGAGCCCCCCTCGACCAAATACACGGTCGCCACGTCGGCCCGGCGGACCGGCGAGTTCAGAAAGAGCGCGGAAAACGTAGCCGCCACCTTCTTCACGACGCTGTCCCGCTGGGCCGCGCTTAGGCCGTCCCAGGCTTTGCGATTGACCGCCATATTCCCGAAGGGTTCCGTATCCGGGCGCTTCGTCCCGCTCGACCGGAACTGCCCGAAGATCGCCGCCAGCTCTGGGTCCTTGGCAACGGCATTGTTGAACTGCTCGGTTAAGGCTTTGAGCTCGGCGCGGGGGATGATTATCGCCTCCGGATCGTTCTTGGACATCGCACAGGCGGTCAGAAAGGCAACGGAAAGCACCAGCAGACCAAGAACACGCATCGCAACCTCCATGGCCCGACTGCAATGGGCATCCACCCTGGACCGCAGCCCTTCTGAGGCGGAAGTGACCTGCAAGCAGAAAAAGGGCCAACGGCCCATTGTATGCGGTAGCAAATGGTGTGGGCGAGCACTCCCGCCAGACGGGGAGGTGAACCGGGAGGCTCGGGCGGAAGCCTATGCCTCGCGGTCCACGTCGTCCTTGACGATCGCCCGGCGCTCCAGCCCGCGGATGATCATGTGGTGGAGCGTCCCCGGGGCGTCGAGGCGCGCCTGGCGGGGCATGCCGGCTCCCTGTCTCCAGGTCGGAGCGTATCAGAGTTAGTTAACGAAGGCAACAACCCCCCCACCAAAGAATTCGAATCGCGCATCAAGCAAATCAAGGCGTTGGCCTTGGAAAGGTGTCCGGTACCTTTTTCCCGCTTGACCCGCCCCTGCGCTGGTGGTAGCGTCCCGGTCACCGTGGGGTTTCCCCTGGGTTGTTGTGCCCGGGTCCGGTTTTTTGGGGTCTCGCCCCCCGCCAGCTTGGCCGGTCCCGGCCGCGCCTGTTTCCAACTTCCTATCGGGTAAAGGACACCAGCTTACCGCCTGGTTCCAGCGGTTGGACCCGACCACGACCGGGTATTTACGGTTGAGGTAACAGTCGGCGGAACAGTGGTCGCCAGTGGCTCGGGTAAAAACAAAAAGGCGGCTGAAACCGAAGCCGCCAAATGGGCTCTCACGAAGCTCTCGAAAAGTACTATTGAAGAAGGTAGTTAACGGCTCAATACTTCTCTTGCTTATTCCACTGGTGGAATCGGATTGAAATAGATTTGAGAGGGAGGTAAATCATGAAGGTCGTAAAAATAAACCAGGTACCGGCCGAGCCCGGTGGCGGCACTCTTTTTACCGGACCCGTAACACGCCAGGCGGTCATAACCGGCGACATGAGCAAGCAGTTCATCATTAGCCAGGTCAATTTCAGTCAAGGTGTCCGGAACAAGTTCCATATCCATACCAGTGACCAGATACTCATTGTGACCTCAGGAAAAGGTATCTGTGCCACCGAAAAGGAAGAGGTAACCGTCGGCCCGGGGGATGTTATCCTGTTCCCGGCGGGGGAGAGTCACTGGCATGGAGCAACCAAGAACTCAGCTTTTTCCCACATCTACGTGACAGGCGTGAACAGCAAGACGACCCAGGTTGAGAAGTAGCGCCCCTAAAATCTTCCCTCGAGACGCTTATAGACGGCGTCCAGGCTCTCCGATATTACCTTGGTCTGGGCGATTACGCGGGCCGGCATCTTAGGCCCGGATACGGATCCCACAGAGCTTCCTGAGGTTCTGCCCCCGCAGTAACCCCATGGCGCTATCAACCCTGGCCCGCCGGGTAGTCTGCGCCCAAGCTTGTCTGCCTCCAGGCGTCGATTTCCTCGAGCGTGCCCGTCAGACTCTTGCGCACATTCTCGAGTCCTATGGCGCCGAGCACGAGATGCCGCGGCGGCCTCGTCGCCTGCACCGCCGCAATGATCGCCCTGCCGGCCCGCACCGGGTCGCCGGGCTGGGCGCCGCTCCGGGCTGCCAACTGCCGTAGGCGGGCATTCACGGTCTGCTCGTAGTCCCCGGACGGGCTCAGCCTCTGCTTGAGCGACCGCCCGGCGAAGTCGGTACGGAACGGGCCGGGCTCGACGCAGAGCACCTGGATCCCGAGTGGGCCGACCTCTTTCGCCAGGGCATCCGAGAGGCCCTCCACGGCGTGCTTCGTCGCGGCGTAGTAGCCCGAGCCTGGGAAGCCGATGAATCCTCCAACCGACGAGATGTTGACGATGGTCCCGCGCCGCCGGGCCCGCATGCCCGGCAGCACCGCCCGGATCAGGGCGGCGAGCCCGAAGACATTGGTCTCGAACAGGGCGCGAATGGCCGCGTCCTCGCCCTCTTCGACGGACACCTGGTAGCCGTACCCGGCGTTGTTCACCAGGACGTCGATCCCGCCGAAGCGGGCCTCCGCCGCCTGCACGGCCACCGCGATCTGCGTCGGATTGGTCACGTCGAGCGCGAGCGCCACACCGCGGTCTCCGTGGCCGGCCACAAGCGCTTCCACCTGACGCGGGTTGCGCGCCGTCACCGCGGCACGCCACCCACGCTCGAGTACGAGCGCCGCGAGCGCCCGGCCGAAACCACTCGAACAGCCGGTGATGAACCAGACTGGAGCCTGCTCTGCTGCCATCGAGGTCCTCTCCTCTTTGATGCGGGACGTCGTTGACTCAGTGGACTGATGGTCGCTCTGCTCGCGCGACCGCTTTCGCCATCCCTGACCTGGAGAGCCCGAGCAGCCGCGCCGTGCGGGCGAGGGACGCCCCGAGCCGCGCGAGAGAGCTTGCGGTCCTCGCGATCGGCCACGATCTGCCCGCGTTCCCCGGAGGATGACGTGGCGCGATGTCGCCGGGGCCTCGAGGCGCGCCTGGCGGGGCATGCCGGCTCCCTCTCCCCGCGTCTGAGCGTACCAGAGTTAGTTAACGAAGGCAACATCGTCCCCTATCATGATTGAGAGGAGGAATTTACCTTGACACCGCAGAAACGGCCGGGTCCCCTATCACGCTTCCATGCTCTTCCGAACCGGCTATCCTTGCCTCAATATTTCTTCAATCTTGTTCCGATAGTCCTGGGTCTTGCCATCTGCGGCCACCAGTTGAATCTGTTCAGGCGATGATGCGCCCAATCCCAGTTCCGCAGCCCTGGCAATCTGTTCCTGCTCAAAGATCTTAGGCGTCATGATTTTTTCATTGCTTCCAAGGTGTTTGAGGATGGCCACCCCGACCGCATCAATGGCGACTCGATCTCTGGAAGCGAGGAAAGCATTTCCCTTGGCGAGCGTTCCCTTTCCAGGACCCCCGTCGACAAAAGCGTCGATTCCATCAAGAACGATCAAAGCAGGTTTGAACGGCTGATTGATCTCGGCAATCATCTTTCTTCCATTCGGTGAACCGTGAAGCTCCCGCATGTAATTAAATCCATGCCGGGTGGTTGGCACGACGCCGACATGAAGCTTCAGCGCCATGGTGAAGACTCCCAGGGGTCGATGGGTCTTGAGACAGCACGTACACACGAGACACTCGGACTCCAGGATCGGCCGTGCAACACGAAATCCATCAGCCCAGTGGCTCTCCTTGGGCTTGCACAGGACCCAATCCTTGGTATCCAATTGGTCGAAGTCGATGACCTTGACATTCAATTTTTCCATGAGGGGCAGGACGCCCTTTTGCTCCATCACCTCCCGGTTGGGGTACAAGCTCCGTTCCCCCAGACTGATAGACTTCGCCCCCATTTCCCAGAGCACTTCTGCCAGGGCTGTCAGTGTGTTGTTGTGCGTGGATCCAGGCGTGGGGTCCGCCGTATTGAAATTCGGTTTGATCAACACGTCTTTTCCCTTCACAGGATTCATTCCTAGGGTCGAGAGCGACGCCCTTACGCCGTACCTTCGATCCTCGGTTTGTACCATCGTCACAAGGCTTCCCGTCTTCGCCCAAGCAATCTTACGATCCATGTTGACCAACAACTCCCCTCCCGCCACTCCCGAATACCTCAGGAAATCTCTTCGGCTGATTCCTTTCATGATTTTCCTTCCTCCTCGACCGATCCACCTGCGCTACCTTCGTCAGGGGCCGCGCCTCTTTTGCCGGGCGTCGCGCCGAGGCGGCAAAGACTGGAACGTTCCCATTACGTAAGTTAACAAAGGCAACAACGTCCCCCTTTACGCGAACATCGTAGTTGCACTTCTCAGCGTGGATCTATGCCGGACTGCACGTAGCTGAGTAGTTGCTGAACCCCCATCCCATCCAGCCCTAGGTTCTTCAGCGTACGGCCTTCCTTTCGGTAATCTATCCGATGAATGGATGACGCGATGCGCACGAAGGCATCCATTAGGGGCGTCTCTACTCCGGCCAGGCGGCCCAGGTCGGCCCAGGTAACCAGCCCGTACGCGATGTCTTCCGTCACGAACCTATTGTGCAAGTCGCTCGGCGCCTTCATGGGCGCGAAGACTTCGCTGTGCTGGTACTGTTCGTAGAGGTCTTTGCCCGAGCTGGTGTATCCGATCATCACCAGCCGCTCCGCGGTGGAGATCTCCGACAAGCCGTAGGCGCGGATCACTGCCAGCCGCTCTTGGTCGAGATCCTCCATGACACGCGCGACCGCGGGCGTAATGCCTTCCTTGTAATGCAGGTAGTTGCCCTTCGTGAATTCGATTCGACCGGCATTTAGGATGGCGCCGGCAGGATGGCTGACGGGATTCCCGTTGTTCATCGCCGTGTCGAGGACGTTCTTCACCTTCACCGCCGCAGGAAACATCCCCCGAAACTGCCCGAACATCGTATCTGTCTCGGTCGCAGGAAACGCCGCGAAGAAGATAGCCTTGGCGTCTAAGAGAACCTTCACCTTACCCAGTTCGACGAGTCGGGCACCGTACGGAAGGCTGGCGCTCTCCGCCCAATGGAGCCTTGCGGTGACCCCCTGATTCCGAAACACGTGCATGAATTCAAACAATCCACCTGTGGAGCCAGGATTGAGAATGATGGCCTGGCCATCCCGCACGTGGCGGGCGCAGACCTCGGCGAGGGCCTTGTGGGCGAAGCGGGGAACCACCGGCATGATGCAGTCCGCGCTCCGAAAGGCGGTCGCGGCATCGGTGGTGAAGTTGTGGATCTTGACGAATTCCTCGCTCTGGCTCCGTATGACTTCGATCCCGCCTCTTCGGGCGATCGCCTCGAGATTGCCGGCGAATTCTGGCAGCTCGTACATCGTTACGACGAAATTCCTCGTGGTCAGATCCGCCGCTGCCGCATGCGCACCGTTTCCCGTTCCCACGATCGTGATGGTCCTGATGTCTCTCATGCCCCGCCTCCGATCCCGATCTCACATCCTCCGATACTTACTCGCGCCACCTCTCAAGACAGATGCGTCACTCGGCGGAGGAAATCTCGCGTCCGATCCTGTCTGGGATTGATCAGCAATTCCTTCGGCGGTCCCTCCTCCAGGATCATGCCGCCATCCAGGAAGATCACTCTGTCCGCCACCTCTCGCGCGAAGGACATCTCGTGCGTGACCACGACCATCGTCATGCCCCTTTCGGCCAGCGCCCGCATGACGTTCAGGACTTCGCCCACCAACTCCGGGTCCAACGCCGAGGTGGGCTCGTCGAACAGGATCGCCCGTGGCTGCATCGCCAACGCGCGGGCGATGGCGACCCGCTGCATCTGCCCACCGGAGAGCTGACTTGGATAGGCGTCCACCTTGTGCGCCAGACCAACCTGGCGCAGCAGCTCCTTCCCCCGGGTGAGCGCCTCCCTGCGATCCTCCTTCTTCACATACACTGGCCCTTCTATCACATTCTCAATCGCCGTCCTGTGTGGGAAGAGGTTGAAGCGCTGGAAGACCATGGAGACATGGGTTCGGATCCAGATGATATTCTTGCTGTCTCGGTTCACGAGATGCCCCTCGACCCGAATCTCTCCGGCGTCGTAGCTCTCCAGCCCA
>Ga0187770_10001779_pt1 | contig 11663 bp, 7 predicted proteins | sample 0116_SJ02_MP02_2_FD_133154 | JGI IMG/M metagenome (GOLD analysis project Ga0187770, IMG submission 133154) | Tropical peat soil microbial communities from peatlands in Department of Meta, Colombia - 0116_SJ02_MP02_20_MG | ecosystem: Environmental > Terrestrial > Soil > Wetlands > Peat | place...
CGGGATTCACTTCCGGCTTCGGCCCCACCAGCGCGACGCCTTCCTTGACCAAGTCGCGCACTTTGCGCAGCACATCGAGATTAAGGCGTTTATCCTCGGGGAGAATCAGCACGCGATAGCTCAGGCCGTCCGGCAGAACGATCGCGCCGTTCTCCGCTTTCATGCGCGTCAGGATGGCTTCCTCGTTGGCCACATCGTAGTAATAGCCCTCGGGAGGCGTGGGCTTCAACTGTTCCGGATAGACTGGCGTATCCACGGGAACTTCCGCGCCAATGTAGTAAATCAGGTCGGCGACCAGCGTTCCTTGGCGCAACATGTTTTGGCTGCGGGCGGCATACTGGTACCAGCCCGCGAACCCGCCGTAAAGTGAATTGGTGCGATCATTTTCCCATCCCCACGGCCCCATCGTCATGCCCGGGAGGGCGGTAGGATGGGGTTGCATGGCGTTGCGATGGAAGATGTACTGATTGAGCCCCTGCGTGTACATCAAGTCGCCTTGCCCTTTCATCTGGTAGGGATAATTCTGCCACTTGGCGAAGACTTCGTCCCCGGTGAAGGACTCGCAACCGACCACTGGTTTGCCAAAAACGTGTCCGATGGAGCCGGCGAGCTTCACGCTGTAATTGTTATTTCCTTGGCCCACCCAGAACTCGCCCATCGGCACATCGAGGTGTGAGCCGCTTTGGAGTTCATCGAAAGGCCCGCCGCTGTATGGTTCGGCATATGCTTTCAACTTATTTTCGCGGCAGCGCTCGGCGAAGCGGCCATAGTAATAGTCGCCCATGAGATCGGCGCAGGTGCGGCGAATGTCCCACAGGAAGCGCTCAGAAGCATCCACGCTTTGCACCACGCGGCCGGTCATGGCGGGCAGGTACTTGAGCAACTCGTAGCCGCGCCGCTTGGCGAACTCCTGCGGGAATTCGCGCGTCCAGTTCTGCATCCCCGTTTCGTAGCTGTCAATGAGTCCGCCGGCCAATCCCTGGGCCGCCAGCGGGCCCAGCGCCTCCAGTAATTCCCCAAAGAAGTGGTCGAAATGAAAGTCGTAGGCCTCACGGCTGTACTTGTCGCACTCGAGCCCCCATCCGCCATCCGGCGCGGGATGATTCTGGACGCCCGTGGTGGTTTGTCCGATGCGCAGGACCATCCATGTTCCTTCCGGCGCGTTCCAACTCAAACGGCTCTCGGTGTCCATGTATTGAGCTATATCGACGACCTTGGAAGGATCGATGATCGAGCCGCTGGGAACTTCGCCCGCATCCGGACCGAAACCGGTATTGCGAGTGAAGTTGGCTTTCTTCGTCCAATGATAAATCCGCGCCGCGCCACTCATGCGCAAATCGGTGATACGTCCCGCATGCCAGCTTAGGATGCGGTAGAACCTCGCCCGCACGGCGGCGAAACTCGCTGTAGCTGGATACTCCACCGATTCGTCCCCGCTGTCGCCCCAGTCGAGGTCGCAAACCTTCCGGAACTGAACTCCATCATCGGACACTTCCAGCCAAAGGGGTGTTTGCTCGTGCTCGCGGGAAGGGGGCGGCGCGCCAGGCACAGGAACGCCGTAAGCCGTCAGCGAACGCGCCTCGAACGGCTCGGAGAATTCGAGCAGCAGGAAGGCCGGCAGGTCCGCCGTGGGGCGAAGCTCGACGCCAATGCGCGGATCAGCGTAGATCAGTACCCCTCGATCAACCGCGCCGGTGTTGGTGCTGGCTCGCCGCAGGGTTTGTTCCCAAGGCTGGCTTTCACCTTCCAGCGCGGGGAAGGCGAGGGCAAACGTATCGCGATAATAACCGAGCTTGGTGAGCGGTTGCTTCAAAGTGGCAACCACACGCTGCCCTCCGCGCACCAGCGTTTCGCTCCAGGTAAATTGCTTCATTGACAATTCCGGAGTATTCCACGGACCGCCGCTGGACGACCATCCGGGGCAGTTCATGATGTCGAACTCCATCCCCAGCCGCTCCGCCTCCTTGGCGGCGTGGAGGAGCAGGCGCGTGTGTTCGGCGCTGCTGTAATCCACAGGGCCCTTGGGTATGCCGGTGCCCACCTGGAAAATCTGGAAACCGCGAATGCCGACGCGCTTCATGGCCTCGAGGTCGAGGGTGATCCCTTCGGCAGTGATGTTGCCGTTCATCCAATGCCACCAGGTTTTGGCGTAGGCGCCTGGGGGTGGCTGGCGAAATGCCGTCTCCAATGTGCCCGCCGTCTCTGCGCCAAACTCAATCCGCGCCTTGAAGCCGATCAGAGTTACTGCTCCCGCTGCCAGGCTCTGAATGAATGTCCGTCGTTTCATATGAATCCCCTTTTCCTGTGATCGCTGCCAGAAGGCTATTCGTAAATTCCCAGCGGAGAATGAACGGGATCATGCGACGGAAAAACTACCGCTCTTCCAGAATAAAGTAAAGTGATTTTGCCAAAGTGCGGGGTGTCATGGCTCTCCGGTCCTTCAAGACCTCAACGGAGGGCTTGTGGCGGCCGGGTGCAGGCGCTACTTTCCCGTACAACCAGTGGTCCTCGCGCGGAATCGAAGGAAAAGAAAGGGCCACATCAACGGTCGGGAGGTTGGGGACCTATGGGGAGAATCTTTAGGTTTGCAGTAAAGAGCGTGGTTCCGGCAGTAACAGTTTTTCTGGCGGCGTCACTCGCGGGAGTGGCCCGCGCGGGAGATAATCAGCCGAAGCTGGCAGGCCGGTGGGAGTTCAATAAAGACCAAAGCGACGATGCGCAGCAGAAGATTAGCGACGCGCAGAGCAGCCAACGCGGCCGGAACGACAGTGGCGGTGGCTACCCCGGAGGTGGAAGTGGCGGGGGCTGGCCGGGCGGCGGTATGGGACGAGGAGGAGGCATGGGCCGCCGGGGAGGACAATCCAATCGCGGCGCAAGCAGCGTGAGTGGCGAGGATTGGGATCGCTTAGCCGAAAATCCAAAGTTCTTGCGCATCGACCAGCAGCCCAACCAAGTGGTGGTCGCCGACGACTCGGACCGCGCCCAAACCTTCTATCCAGACGGCAAGAAGCACGACGACAAAGACGTAAATGGGAAAAAAGTTTCAACCAAAAGCGAGTGGCAAGGCGACATGCTGGTGGCCGAGACGAAACTAAGCCACTCCTCCAAGCTTACACAATCCTTCCGCCTGAGCGACGACGGCAAACAGCTCTACGTCACGTCACGGCTTGAGAACTCTTCGCTGCAAGCTCCCGTCAGCGTGCGGCGTGTGTATGACGTCATGGGCTCGACAACCCCACAAAGCTCGCCGCCGAAATAATGCCGCAAGCCCCCCTAGCGTTGCGTTACTGAAGAAAGGGAAACAGGCGACGGCCTGTCACCCTGATCCCGCAGTCGCGGGAGAAGGGTCTCTGCAGTTGTTTTGTCCGTGAAACTGCGGGGATGCTTCTCCCGCGACTGCGGGATCAGCATGACAGGCTGCGCCCAGGATGTTGCACCTACTTGCGGAAGGGGACACTAGGGGTGAAATATAGTAGCCCAGGGCACAAGCCCTGGGCTGGACAGCCCTCACCCCGCCTCTGAGATTCTTTCCGCCCTCCTCAGGAGGGCCGCTCGGCTGCGCCACATCGGCGGGCTTTCGGCCAACTCGAACCCTGCGCGGGTTGCTGCCTGAAGTTCTGCTTCGAAAGCCGCCGTTTTGACGTGGCCGGCTGGCTCGGCAAGGAGTAGGCCAGCGCCCGGCTTGGAGGCCTTTGCAACTTCCGTGAAAAACGGCTCGGCAGCTGGCAATTCATGTACTACATTGATCGCCAGAGTAAAATCCACGGCGCCGTCCAAATCCGCGACCCCCAATGTATGGGGAGAAGCCAAGCGGGCATCGAGCCGCTGTGAAAGTTCTGCGCGCGCGGCACGCCGCCTCAGCCCGGCCAGCATGCGAGGTTGAATGTCCAACGCCACCACCCGGCCGGAGGGCCCGACCAAGCGGACGAGTTCGAGCGTGAAAAAGCCCATGCCCGGTCCCGGCTCCAGCACCGTCATGCCTTCACGAACATACGGGGCCAGCACTTTTTGCGGGTCCTGCCAAAGCCGCCGTAGAGGGCTGACAAGCAGAAAGCCGAGCCACCAGGGACAAACGTGTTGCGGCATGAGTTCCTCCTTCGCTCCTCACGTTAGAATCAAACACCGGGCTCAGCCGGCGAAGATGCGCAGGGCCCGCCGCCCCCGCGCAAACCGGCTCTGAATTTGTCGCGCTCCTCCGGCGTCATTTGATCCCACCGCCGGATAAATCGCATCCGCCAGTCGCGATCGAAGCCGGGCCGGCCATGGAAGCCGGTCAAGAGGATCTTGCTCAGAATCAGCAAACCAAAAGCTTGCCAGAAGCTGATCGCGCGAAGGCCGAAGACGGCGGGCATCAGCCAGTTCCATAGCCACATGACCAGAAAGCCGAAGAGAGGTATGGCCAAAGCAGCGAACAGCACGAATTTCAATACTCGCCGCAAAACGCCATTCACTTTTGTTTTCATGGTTTGCATCCTCACGTTTCCTTGAATTCGTTATAGATGGCGCGCAAGCGCCGCCGCAGATAGAGCACCGCATAGTGCTTTCGGGAGAGTAGGGTGTTTACACTCAACCCGGTCGCCGCTGCCAGTTCGCGGAAACTCCGTCCCTCAAATTCGTGGGCTACGAACACTTCGCGTTGTTCTTCCGGAAGCTCGTCCAAAGCCGCATCGATCTCGTCCATGAGTACATGGCGGGCATAGGCTGCCTCCGGGCTTGCCTCGTGCGAAGGCAGCAGGTCTTCCCAGGGGAACCGCTCGGCTTCTTCCAAGCCACCGGGGGGAGCGATCGCTGCCGCTTCCTGGCGCCGTCCGCGGAATCGGTCTATGATGCGGTTTCGTGCCACGCGAAAGAGCCATGCACCTACTTGCTCCAAAGGCTTCATCAGGCGGTAGGCTTGCACGAGCTCATAGAAGACCTCTTGCAGAATGTCTTCTACCTCGCTTTCGTCCAAGACGCGCTTGCGGATGAAGTTCCGCAGGCGGCCTTGTTCCCTCTCGATGGTCTCCGCGATGCGGTGGTTCTGTTCTTCGGTCATGAATCTGAAGCTAAGCGTGTCGTCCATCCAGTAGTGTAGACGAAAAAGTGGTCCAGATATTTTAGGGTTATAGCACTCCCAGTGTGACCATAAGGATGGAGCATGCTTCACGTGGGCTTGCACACAGCCAAGCCAGCTTATTAAACCGGTTCATTTAGGCTAAAATAAGGTTTGTCATTATTCTTACAAGTATTTTCATGGTCGTGGGCCGCATGATATACTCGCCCTGTCACGACGCCAAGGTGGCGGAAAAATGCCGAAGAAAGTGACATTGAAGTTCCTGGCGGAGCGTCTGGGCCTTTCAAAAGCAGCCGTCTCCAGTGTTCTCAATAATTCTCCCCTAGCCAGAAGCTTTGCCCCCGAAACCCGCGAGCGCATCTATAAAGCGGCCGAAAAGTACAAGTACAAGCCAGACTACTTTGCCCGCTATCTCAACCAACGGCGCAGCTACCTCATTGGCGTGCTTTCGCCTGACCTGGCGGAAGGTTACAACGCCAGCGTTTTGGGGGCTATTGAGGAGTATCTCCTGCAGAGCGACTACCGCTACTTTCTAGCCACTCATGAATGGTCGAAGACCCGAATCGAAGGAACCATACAGATGTTCCTGGAGCGGGGCGTAGATGGCCTCATTCTTATCAACACACGCCTCACCTGCCCGGTGGATCTTCCACTTGCGGTGGTTGGAAACTCCGACAACGTCAAACGCGCCGTCTCTATCGTCATCGACAACCATGCCGGAATCCGCCGTGCCCTCGAACATCTGGTCTCCCTCGGCCACCATAAGATCGCATTTATCAAAGGTCACAAGGATAGTGCGGATACGGAAGACCGCTGGGACGCCTTCGTCAGCGCAGCGCAAAGCCTCTCGATCAGGGTGGACCCCAGACTGGTCGTCCAGTTGGAGAGACTGGGCGCGCAGCAGATCTCCTCCATCGAAGAAGGCGCATACTGCGCGCAACAGCTCCTTTCGCGCCGCCGCGAGTTCACCGCCTTGATGGCGTTCAACGATATCTCGGCCATCGGGGCTCTCAACCGCTTCCGGGAGCACGGATGGCGCATACCTCAGGATCTCTCCGTAGTTGGTTTTGACGACGTGGCCGCAGCCCGCATCGTTTATCCCGCGCTCACTACTGTGCAACAGCCTCTGCAATTGATGGGGCAGATGGCTGCCCGCGAAGTCATCAAGGCCATCACCAACGGAGCGAAGAATGACCGACTGGTTCTGACCCCGCAGTTGGTCGTGCGTAACTCTACTGCTCAGGCGCGCGGCACGCCCTCAAAGCGCCTCCGATAGCTCATGAAAATAACCCTTGACAAACCTGATACGCTGGAGTGGAATCTCGTTGTTTAAACCGGTTCAGGTCTCTTTACTGGGGCCGCGACCGGACTCCCTGTCCGATATATGGAGAATCCTGTGAGCGTAATGGCGAGCAGCAGGTCGTCGGAAGGTACGAAAGCGGAAAGTAGCAAGCTCTCTTTTGGGGAAAAAGTCGGCTATGGCGTCGGCGACACGGCCTCGAACTTCTACTGGCAAACGTTCCTGAATTTTCTATCCTATTTCTATACCGACGTCTTTGGCCTCTCGGCGGCTGCGACGGGCACCATGTTCCTGGTGGTACGTATTCCCGACACCTGCATTGATCCCGTGATGGGCGTGATTGCGGACCGCACCAATACGCGCTGGGGACATTATCGCCCCTACTTGCTCTGGGGGTGCCTGCCCATGGCGTTGCTGGGGGTGGCGATGTGTACCACTCCTAATCTGGGGCCACAGGGCAAGCTGATTTACGCCTATGTGACTTACGGCCTGATCATGCTGGCATACACCTTCATCAATATTCCATACAGTGCGCTCATGGGTGTGATTTCGTCCAACTCTCTGGAACGTACCAGCGTATCGAGCTACCGTTTCGTTCTGGCGTATGGCGGGCTCTTCATGGTTCAGGGGCTCACCATTCCCATGGTGAAGCGATTTGGCCAGGGCAACGACCAAAGGGGTTTCCAGTTGGCGATGGTCGTGTATGGAATCCTGGCGATTGCGCTCTTTCTCACTACTTTCGTCAGCACGCGCGAACGCGTCCAGACGGCCCACCGGCCGGGCGAAGCGCTGAAGGACGATCTACGGGATCTGATGAAGAACGTTCCATGGGTGATGGTGTGCTTCATCGGAATATTCGCGGTCTTTTATATTTCCCTCCGCATGGGCGCCATCCTCTACTACTTCAAGTACTGCGTTGTGCAGCCCGGACATTTGTATCACTTCGACCAGGCGTTTCTGGGCTACCACCTTAAGGGCGACCTGGGGTCCGAGGCGCTTGCCTCCTGGTTCATGGTCATGGGAACCGTGGGCGTAATTTTCGGCGCTGCGATGGCGCGTCCCCTTTCGATGCTTCTGGGGGGCAAACGGCGCGCCTACATCATTTTGATGACGATCGCCAGCGTGCTCACCGTGCTTTTTTATTTCGTTCCCCTCAGCAACATTCCTCTGATTTTTGCTACGCATATCGCCATTTCCACGCTGTTTGCTCCGACCTCGCCGCTGCTGTGGGCCTTCTATGCGGATACAGCCGATTATTCGGAGTGGAAGACGGGCCGCCGCGCGACAGGCCTGGTGTTCTCGGCCGCCTCATTCTCGCAGAAGCTGGGGTGGGCGGCGGGGAGTTCGCTTTTTCTTTGGCTAATGGGCTATATCGGGTTCAAAGCTAATGTGGCGCAGCCTCTCCAGGTACAGACCGGCATACGATGCATGATGAGCTTTTACCCTGCGGTGGTCGGCTTTCTCTCAGCCGCGGCGGTGCTGTTTTACAAGCTCGACGATACGACGATGGTACAGATCGAGAGTGATTTAAAGCGGCGCAGGACTCTGCCGTCATCCGCCGACAACGTATCCCCATCCAGCCCAGAGGCAAAATGAGTAGCGCAACGGTGCTTACTGCGGGCAGCAAGGTCCCGCTCTCTTGTGAAGCTGCGGAGGGCTCCTTCGTCGATATTCGCGGCGAACGGTACTATCGCCTCGCTCATTACGATGCGATGCCGCCGTTCTTCATGAGTATAGTCAGTGACTCGGATCATTGGCTTTTCATTTCAAGCAACGGTGGCCTGACGGCGGGCCGTATAGATGCCGACCATGCGCTTTTCCCATATTACACCGATGATCGAATTCACGATGGGAGCGAGCGCACGGGAAGCAAAACGATCGTTCGCGTCTGGGGAAACCGAGGAATCGAGCTATGGGAGCCGTTTTCAGGACAGGGTGAAGGGCGCCATCAGGTGTCGCACAACCTTTACAAGAGCGTCTATGGAAACAAGATCATCTTTGAAGAAGAGAACCATGATCTTGGGTTGACGTTCTCGTATGGATGGATGACTAGCGAGCGTTTTGGGTTTGTGCGCCAGGCACGGCTGGCCAATCACTGTGGTAAGGCTGTTACGCTCGAACTGCTCGACGGTATTCAGAATGTCTTGCCCTGCGGCCTCACGCGACGATTCCAGTTGGAATACAGCACGCTTGCAGACGGTTACAAACGCACGGAACTGGAGCGCAGCACTGGGCTGGCTCTCTTCCGCCTCTCTTCAATACCTGTTGACAGGCCAGAGCCCAGCGAGTCGCTTCGCGTTAATGTGGCCTGGTCGGTGGGGTTGGATGCAGAGGCGCGGCTGCTCTCCAGCGTTCAGCTCGACACGTTTCGCCGTGGCGGCGCCGTTAAGCAAGAGACAGACGTGCGTGGACGGCGCGGCGCCTATTTTCTCAAGGCCGGACTTATCTTGCCCGCGCGGGGAGCGAAAGAATGGAGGGTCGTCGCCGAGGTCAACCAGGACGCGGTGGGAGTGAGGTCTATTATTCGCGACCTTAATTCCCTTGACAACATTGCATCGAAGATTGACGAGGACGTGGCCCGAGGCACGCAGAACCTGGCGAGAATTGTCGCCGGAGCGGATGGGCTTCAGTTAACTCAGGACGAGCCGGCCGTATGGCGCCATTTTTCAAATACCCTGTTCAACGTGATGCGCGGCGGCATCCCAGACGATAACTATCGGATTTCGGCCGCGGATCTGAAGCTGTTCATCTCGAAGGCCAATCGGCAGGTCGCCCAAAAGCACAAAGCCTTTCTTGAAGGTTTGCCGGAGTTTCTATCGCACCGCGCCCTCCTCGAGCAGTTGCGCGACCAGCAAGATCCGGACTTGGAGAGGCTTGCCAATGAATATCTGCCGCTGACTTTCAGCCGCCGTCACGGTGACCCGAGCCGGCCGTGGAACATGTTCGAGATCAAGGTGAAGGACGAGCGCGGTGGCAAAATTCTGAGCTACCAAGGAAACTGGCGTGACATCTTCCAGAACTGGGAAGCCCTCAGCGTATCCTTTCCCGGTTTTGCCGAAAGCATGATTTATAAGTTTCTGGATTCCTCTACGGCCGATGGTTATAACCCCTACCGTATCTCCAGCAACGGCTATGACTGGGAAACTATTGATCCGCACGACCCCTGGTCGTACATCGGCTACTGGGGAGATCACCAGGTTATCTACCTGCTGAAACTGCTTGAGCAGGTCAGCCGGCATTACCCGGACAGCCTGCCAAAGCTGCTCTCACGCGCCGTATTCTCTTATGCCAATGTGCCGTATCGCATCATGCCCTATGAGTCGCTGCTGGCCGATTCGCGGAATACCATTACCTTCGATCGCCTGGCGCATCAAAAGGCCATGAAGCGCTCGTTGCAGCTTGGGGCGGACGGAAAGGGGTTGCTTGCTCGCGACGGCCAGCCGGCTCGCGCCAATCTGGCAGAGAAGCTTCTGCTCGTGATCTTGACGAAGCTCGCGAACTTCATCCCAGAAGCCGGGATATGGATGAATACGCAACGGCCCGAATGGAACGATGCCAACAACGCGCTGGTGGGAGCCGGCGCTTCGATGGTTACACTGTACTATTTGCGACGCTTTCTGGTTTTCACCCGCGAACTTTTGGGCCAGAAGCAAGGAGGAGAGATCGAGCTGTCGGCGGAACTGGCAGTGATGTTCGGAAAAGTGTCGGAAGCCCTGCAAAGCTTCCTGCCTTTTCTTAAGGGTCCCATCGCGGACCGCGAGCGCAAGTCGATTCTCGACCAGCTTGGAGGTGCCGCGTCGATCTACCGGGAGAAGCTCTACGCGCAAGGACTTTTCGGAGAGCAGAGGAAGGTATCTATTGCGTGCTTGCAGTCGTTTTGCGACTCCGCCTTGAAGCACATCGATCATTCCATCCACGCCAATCGCCGTGGCGATGGGCTCTATCATTCTTACAATCTGATCACCGTCGCAGGGGACGCGATCCGGATTAGGAGATTGCAAGAGATGTTGGAAGGGCAGGTCGCGGTGCTGAGTTCTGGAGCGCTTGCGCCTGCCGAGGGCGTGGCTCTTCTCGATGCGCTTCGAAGCAGCAGCCTCTACCGCGCCGACCAGGACAGCTACATTCTTTATCCTGATCGGTCGCTGCCCTGCTTTCTCGAAAAGAACAATGTGCCGCAGGGCGAGATCGAGAAGTCGAAGCTGCTGGTGGCCATGCTGGAGCGGGACGATCGACGCATCGTCGTCCGTGATGTTGATGGTGGCGTTCACTTTAACGCCGCATTCTGCAACTCGGCGGCCCTCAAACAAGCGCTGCACGAGCTGAAGAAGGGCGAGTTCCGCCGGCTTGCGAAGAAAGAAGAAGAGCAGATTCTTGGCCTCTATGAGAAGGTGTTCGACCATCAATCCTTCACGGGGCGGTCCGGCACCTTCTACAAGTACGAAGGGCTTGGGTGCATTTACTGGCACATGGTTTCGAAATTAGTCCTTGCGGTGCGCGAGGCGCTTGAGCGAGCGGTGGCAGGTGGCGCTGGCGAATCCATCCTTCAACCACTGCGAGCTCATTACAACAGGATTAACGACGGCCTGGGAGTCCACAAGCCTCCTGCGGCCTTCGGCGCGATTCCCACCGATCCCTATTCGCACACTCCGGCGTTCGCCGGGGTGCAGCAACCAGGGATGACCGGACAGGTGAAAGAAGATTTCATCGCGCGCATGGGGGAGATGGGCGTTCAGGTTGAAAATGGCGAACTGGCTTTCTTTCCCCAGCTTATTTGCCGGACAGAGTTTCTTACCGAGTCTAAGACGTTTCACTATTTCGATATCCAAGGCAAACCTAAAACACTCAATCTGGAGCCGGGCATGCTGGCTTTTACTTACTGTCAGGTTCCCGTGGTGGCGCACCGCTGCGGCTCGCGGCACATCCAGGTGACCTTTGCCAATGGTGTAGCGCAGCTTGTCGATGGGCTCAAGCTGGATGCGGCGGCGAGTGCGGCCATCTTCGACCGCTTGGCGACGATTCAACGGCTCGATGTGTTCTACGGTTTCGCGTGACCGCTTGGAGAAGATCCTGCGGATCGATGTGTTCTATGGTTTGGCGTGACCAGCGGCAGTTCGCTTCCGCGACTGTGCGACCAATTCTCAAATCTGAAATCTCAAATCCAAAACCTGAAAGCTAAAATCTAAAATCCAAAATCCAAAATCCAAAATCAATAATCCCCCACTACGGGTCGCTTCGCATTCGCGAAGACGGCATAGGTGGGCACAAGGGAAAGGGAAGACGACTTTGCACAGCGTTATCGCGGGCGCCCTA
>Ga0187770_10001780_pt1 | contig 11660 bp, 11 predicted proteins | sample 0116_SJ02_MP02_2_FD_133154 | JGI IMG/M metagenome (GOLD analysis project Ga0187770, IMG submission 133154) | Tropical peat soil microbial communities from peatlands in Department of Meta, Colombia - 0116_SJ02_MP02_20_MG | ecosystem: Environmental > Terrestrial > Soil > Wetlands > Peat | place...
CCGAATTCTCCGCTGCGACAAGGACGAGCAGCGTGCGGTTCGCGGCCGTGGGGAGGTTCGCACTCCCGAAGGGAGGGAGCAAGATCGAGCAGCGGGAAAGGGTGAGCAGGAAGCTCTTCGACGCCCTCGCTGGCAGCTCGGCGGGAGGCGAGACGGAGGTGGTGAAGGGGGCGCCCGACGCCGTCAAAGCACTTGCGAGTTCGTACCCCGTGGACTTCGAAAGCGCGGCAGACGAGGTCGCATCGCAGGGCGACACGCCGCTCGCGCTCGCGGTCGACGGTGACATCCTCGGTCTAATCAGGCTGAAGGATTCTCTGAAGCCAGACATCAAGGAGAGGGTGGGTGCAGTTAAGGCGATGGGGATAAGGCCCGTGATGATCACGGGCGACCAGCCTCTCACCGCGAAAAGCATCGCGGCCGAAGTCGGTATCGACGAGTACGTCCCGAGAGCCAAACCGGAGGACAAGTACCACATCGTCCAGCGGGAGCAGGCGGACGCGAGGATAGTGGCCATGATCGGGGACGGGACGAACGACGCTCCCGCACTCGCGAAGGCCGACATCGGCCTGGCAATGAACTCGGGGACGGAACCAGCGAAGGAGGCGGCGAACATGGTCGACCTCGAATCCAATCCGGCCAAGGTCATCGACGTCGTGATGCTCGGCAAGCAACTGCTGATGACCCGCGGGGCGGTCACGGCCTTCAGCATAGCCAACGACGTCGCGAAGTATTTCGCCATCGTGCCCGTCCTCTTCACCGTCGCGGCGCCCAGCCTGCAGGGGCTCAACATACTCAACCTGGGGCTGCACACCGCGGTCCTCTCCGCGCTCATCTTCAACGCAGTCATCATACCTCTCCTGATACCGCTCGCGATGAGAGGCGTGGCGTTCCGACCGGCCGACACCATGTCGATATTCCTGCGCAACGTGATGATCTACGGCGTGGGGGGAGTGGCGGCTCCCTTCATCGGAATCAAGGCCATCGACATCCTGCTGTCGCTGGGGCACATCTAGGTGATCGAGATTGGACAACTCGAAGTCAAGCAAGCGAAGCAACGTGAGGCCCATAATCGGGATGGCGCTACTCTCTCTCCTGCTCTGCGGCCTCTTCTTCCCACTCCTGATCACCGGGATAGCCCAGGCAGTCCTGCCATACCAGGCCAACGGCGAGATCGTCCACTTCGACGGCCGCCCCGCGGGCTCTGAGCTGATAGCGCAGAGCTTCAACGGGTCGATGTTCTTCCAGCCGAGGAACGATTCGGCCTCGGGGGTCGACCCGGACATCACGGTCCAGGACGCCTACTCCCAGATCCCAACCATCAGCGCAGCCACCAACATCTCGGCGGCCGCCCTGCACCAGCTCGTAGACAGCAAGACCGACGTGGTCTCGAAAATCTTCGGGGACCCATACGTGAACGTCCTCGACCTGAACCTGGCACTGATTCAGGAGTATCCGTCGGTCTACGGCGGAATCCACTAGGTCGGAGGCCGAACTGCCTACGCTCTGTGAGCGACCAACGTGAGCCACCTGTAGACCAAGCCAACGGCGAGCACGCCGAGCCCGACGGCCACGTCCTGCGGAGCTAGCGAGAATGCAAGGCCGAGGCAGCCAATGAGTCCAGCGACCGCCAGGGCGATGGGGAATCTCCTCTGCTCCCGGTTCAACCGAAGGGCCGACAGGTTGGTCACAGAGTAGTAGAGCAGAGTCCCGAAGGCTGATACTGCGACTGCGGTCCCGAAGGGCGCGAACGCCGCCACCAGCATCGCCACGGCCCCTACGACGATGACGCTCCTCCAGGGGTTCTTCTGCGGCCCCATGGTCGCGAGGCCCGTGGGAAGGTCTCCCTGGCGCCCCATCGCGAAGGCCACCCTCGAAACGCCGAGGAGGTCGGAGAGCCCCTCGTTGAACGTCGTGAGGAGCGCCCCGACGGCGACCACCGCCGCCCCGAAGACGCTTCCCACTGCGACCATCGTCGCCTCCAGAGGCGACGAGGAATTCGCGACCCCGCCAGCCCCCAGGACACCGAGGGCGGTGGCGCCCACAGCCAGGTAGAGGAGCGTCGCAGTTCCCAGGGCCAGCACTGTCGCCCTTGGAATAATCCTCGGCGGGTCGTGCACCTCCTCCACGAGGGTGGCAATCCTGCTGTATCCGGTGTAGGCAAAGAACAGCAGTCCTGTGGCGCGAAGCACGCCTCCGACCCCTGAAGGGGCGAACGGAGAGAAGTTCGACCCGGTCGTCCCGGCCACTCCGATCAGCACGACGGCGAGCAGGGACAGAATCGAGAGGACGACCACGACGTCAGTCACCTTCACGGACCTTCTGATTCCGGTCGCGTTGAGTGCAGTCATCACCAAGGCGGCGGCGATGGCGCCAACTCGAGCAGGAACCGCTGGAACAGCGGCGCTGAGGTACGCTCCGAAAGCCAGGGAGATCACGCCTGGCCCCACGGTGTTGGCGGCCAGAAACATCCACCCGGCCGAGAAACCCCACCAGTCACCGAGCATCTTCCTCCCGAAGCCGTAGGTTCCGCCCGTGAACGGGAACGCGACAGCGAGCTGTGCGGAGGAGAGCGCGTTGCAGAACGCGACGAAGGCCGCTATCACCAGCGAGACGAGCAGTGACGGCCCCGCGATAGCGGCTGCGGGCGCAATCACGGCGAAGATTCCAGCGCCCAGGATTGCGGCGAGTCCCGTCGCTACCGCGTCGAACATCCGAAGCTGGGGCCGAAGCCTTGATTCCGGTGGTGGCTCCTGCGCGGCCATGCTCCGGTCCTCTTGTTCTCGGTTCTATTTCATTTTGGAGGAGGGGGCGCGGATTCACTCGGCAGGTCGGCGTCAGCCTCCGCGTTTCAATATCGCGAGGTTTCGGCGGAAGTATTGCGTTTCTATACTCAATGGCAGGGCCTTGAGCCTAATTCGACAATCGACTTAACCAAAGGCGGTGGCAACCACTCCCGTGAACAAAGGAATGCAAACCACAACGACAAGAAGCATTGGCTACCAACCATACGACGACGTATCAGACGCCAGGCAGCGAGCATCCTCCTTCAAAGCCCTGTTTGTTCTCTCGGGTTCGAAGGGGGTCAGCCCGGGAGTGCTGAGGAAGCAGTTGGGACTCCCGGAGGACGACTTCAGCGCCCTGCTCGAGAACCTACAGAGGACCTACCTAGTGGACTCGGTGTCCGAGCTGAGAGGCGAATCCATAGTGGAGTACTTCTGCCTGACCGACGAAGGCACGTCCGCGCTGCAGCGGATGATGGAGAGAATGTGCGAGCTTCCCGAGCTCGAGTGAAGTTCTCTCCAACCGGTTTATGCTTGTGGCTCTTTCACCGTGAGGTCGATCGCGATTTCCGAGATGTCAGCACCGTACTCGGCTACCCGCCTGATGCTCTCTAGCATCAACCTGACCGAGGCCACCTGAGCGCTCGTCATCTTCGGAGCCAGAACCTCGCCGCTGAGCCTGTCCTCGAGGCGCACCACGTCCTTCACCTTCCCTATCACTTCCTCTGCCTGCTTCGCGTCCAGCCTCAGCAACGCGCTAATCGAGCTCTCGAAGGCCTTCTTCGCGATTTCCGTCATCTCGAGCACCTTCTTGAAGGCGCCCTCAGGCACCGCTTGGAGACTCTCTGCCTGCGTGGCTATCGTGGTCGCGTGGTCGGCCACCCTCTCGGCGCTCTTTGCAGCGAGCCTGTAGCCAAGGCAGTCGCGGGGCGAGCTGAGTCCTATCTCCTGTATGACAGACCTGTCCCTCACGGCGATGTTCAGCTGCCTGAGTATGAAGTGGTAGAACCTGTCGACCTCGTCGTCCCTCAGCACCACCTCCTGCCCCAGCTCGACCTCCTTGCTATGGAGCACTCCTACGGCGTCGGTGAGCATGCCCCCGGCGATTATCGACATCCGCTCGAGTGCCTTCTTGAGGGGGAAGTCCACGTATCCAGAAAGGCACTGGGTCAGTATCCCCGCCGACGACTCTTCGATGATCTCGACGCCGACCAGCTTCCTCCTGATTCCCTCCTTGATCGCATTCCTAAGTGTCGGGTCGGCCCTACCCGCACTGATTCTGATGATGTCGTAGCCAGCGAGATAGCAGGAGATGAACTGCCGCAGGAGCGTGTCCTCTCCCGTGTTCGCCGATGCCTCGATTATCGTTTCGGACTTGGCCGCCTCCCGAATGTCCCTCCGGGGGACTATCAGCAGCGAGGAATCGGGTTGCGTGATGACCGCTACCGCGTCCTTCGGCTTCAATCCGATGTCCTTCACCCAAGTCTTGGGGAGAGAGACGACGAAGCTGTTTCCTCCGGTGACCTGGACCCTCCTGAACTCCATATCGGATGGGGGGTGATATATTCCCGCTATATGTTTTGCTCGACGCAATATACGGTGCTCCAATACCGCATCCTAACACCTTCGGCGAGGACGTGGAGGACGGAGATTTCTTCGAGCATCATAGGCAAATCTTCCAAACCGACCTCGCTTCTATACACTTTCTCTCTATAGGCCGCCATTGTCTAAATAGAATCCTTCGATGAGATACATATCGGCCAGAAGGAGACCTCCGCCCGAATATGAAGCTGAACAGAAACGGTGTCAGCACATCAATTGCTGCAGTCGCGGTTGTTGTCGTTGCGGTAATCGTCGCGGCAGGCGCCTACTTCGCCTTCGGGACGACGCCCGCGCAGACGACCACGGTTGTCAGCACGACCACAGCAACAGCGACAAGCACGACTACGAGCATAGCCACCAGCACAAGCGTTTCCGCAACTACAGCCACAGTCACGAGCACGAGCGTTAGCACCACAACGAAGGTGACTTCCACCACCACTACACCCCCAGTACTCATCAACGGAGCAGGCGGCACGCTGGTCGCGCCGCTCATGTCGGAGTGGACCTTCGCTTACCAGGCGGTCACTGGAGGCCAAGTCAACTACGCAGCGGTCGGCAGCGGTGCGGGAATCTCCCAAGTCACTGCGAACACGGTCGACTTCGGTGAGAGCGACGCTCCTCTAACCGCCGCGCAGTATAGTGCGCTCACGAGCGGCACCACCCTGCTAACGATTCCGATATCTGACAGTGCAGTGATCCCAGCCTACAACCTCCCTAACATAGGCAACGGTATCCAGTTCACCGGGGCAGTACTGGCTCAGATATTCCTCGGGACCATTACGCAGTGGAACGACCCGGCGCTGGTCGCCCTCAACCCGACGGCCAATCTCCCCGCCCATGCAATCACTGTAATCCACAGGTCTGACTCCAGCGGGACCATGTTCGCGTTCACGGACTACCTCTCAGACGCGAGTGCAACGTGGAAGACCCAGGTTGGAAAAGGTACAGCAGTGAACTGGCCAGTGGGGCTGGGGTGCAAGGGTAACGCGGGCGTCGCAGGCTGCATCGAGAATACCCCATACTCGATCGGGCCTCTCGAAATCGCATACCAGATCCAGAACCCGACCCTCATCAACTACGGATCGGTGAGGAATGGCGCGGGCAACTACGTCTTGGCAAACCTGACCAACATCCAGACTGCAGTCCAGGCGGGCGGTACCGCAGGACTCCCGCCAGGCAACGGCGTGTGGACCTCTGTCTCAATCATCGACAACATCTTCAACGATACCAAGGACGCGACCATCTACCCAATAACGACGTTCACCTACGCACTAGTCTACCTATCACAGACCAACCAGCAGAAGGGTTCTGCCATAGTGAACTTCATCTGGTGGATAGTGAACACTGGGCAGTCGGCCGGAGGGGCCTTGGGCTATCCGCCGCTTCCAGCAAACGTAGTGGCGCTAGACGACACTACACTAAGGTCGGTCACCTTCAACGGAACACCCATCTATACTGGACCCTAGCCCTAGCGGCGGGGGTCCTTCCTTTTGTTTCTGACACCTGTGCCGTGTGATTGGGCCAGCCAGGCATGAGCGACTCACAGAGCAGCCGTGCTGGTTTCAAGCTCAAGGGAGATACGCTGCTGAAGGGGACTGTGGGCGCGGCAGCCCTCGCGATAGTGGCTCTGATCGTAGCTCTCGCTTACGAGCTGTATCGCGGCTCGGCCCAGTCGATTTTTCAATTCGGCCTGCCCTTCCTGGTGGGAAGAGTGTGGGACCCGGTACACCAGATTTTCGGCGCGCTGCCCTTCATCTACGGTACAGTCTTCACTTCGGTTCTCGCGCTCCTTTTCGGTCTGCCAATTAGCCTCGGCATTGCGATCTTCCTCTCGGAGAAGGCGAAGTCGAGGAGGACCATGAAGTACGTAATCGGGACCCTTGTTGAGCTACTGGCTGCAGTCCCGAGCGTCATCTACGGGTTCTGGGGTCTCTTCTTCCTCAAGCCGCTGCTGGTCACCTACATTGAGACGCCCTTGCACGCGAACCTCGGGTTCATCCCGCTCTTCGCTGGCACTCCCTTCGGGCTTGACTTCTTCACCGCCGGAGTGATTCTTGCAACGATGATCATTCCGACGGTCTCCGCAGTGTCAAGAGACATCCTGAACGCAGTTCCCAACAGCCAGAGGGAAGCGATGTACTCGCTGGGCGCAACGAATTGGGAAGTGATTCGTGGGGCGGTCCTGCCCTACGCCAGGTCGGGGATATTCGGGGCCACCATACTCGGCCTTGGGCGCGCCGTTGGAGAAACCATGGCCGTCACGATGGTGATAGGGAATGCGCCGCGAATCAGCGCGTCGCTGTTCTCAGGAGGATACACGCTAGCCGCGGTGATTGCCAACGAGTTCACCGAGGCGAGCTATCCGTTGTACCTGTCCGCACTCATCGAGATAGGACTCGTTCTCTTCTTCCTGGCTCTGGCAATCAACATCTTCGCGCGGTTCTTGGTCTGGAGGATTACCCGAGGCACCAGGACCAGGGTCTAGGTGATTCGACAATGACGCAGAGCTTGGCCTCGATGTCGACGCCGCGGAACAGGAGACTGCTCGACCGACTGATGAACGTGCTCGTGGGGCTCGCGGTCGTGCTCGCGTTGGTACCGCTCGTACTGATTGTGGCCGACGTGGTCGTGCAGGGCGCCTCGGTGGTGAACCTGTCTTTTCTCACGGGGCTTCCCAAACCACCAAACGTCCCCGGGGGTGGGATAGGTCCAGCGGTCGAAGGCTCCGCAATCATGGTCGGCGTAGCGACCTTGATTTCAGTGCCAGTCGGTGTGGGGGCAGGAATCTTCTTCTCCGAATGGCCAGAGTCGAGACTCTCGTTCATTTCGAGCTTCACCAACGACGTGTTGGCTGAATTCCCGTCCATCGTGATTGGCATCTTCGTCTATGTCGTGGTGGTGCTGACCACCCACACCTTCTCCGCTCTGGCAGGCGCGCTCGCTCTGGCAATAATCATGATTCCCATAGTCGCGAGGACTACCGAGGAGTCGCTGAAGATAGTCCCGACGACGCTAAGGGAAGCCTCGATGGCGTTGGGAATCTCGAGGTGGAAAACCGTAATCAGAATCGTGATCAGCACGGGGAAGAACGGCCTCGCTACCGGTATCCTGCTCGCGGTGGCAAGGGCCACGGGCGAAACGGCGCCGCTGCTCCTCACCGCGCTAGGAAGCTCCTTCTTCCTCACTGGCCTATCCCAGCCGACTGCGGCTCTGCCGCTCCTCATCTTCACCTACGCGACGTCCCCCTACAAAATCTGGCAGCAGGAAGCGTGGGGGGCCGCGCTGGTCTTGGTCGTGTTCATGCTCGCGCTGAACCTCTTCGTGAAGCTGGTGATTGGCAGGAAGTTCTCGGAAATCAGGGCGGAGATATAGAGATGGAAATGGAGATAGGAACGCACAAAGAGGTCGATGTTGCGCAGCCGAGCGTGGAGACGTCGGAGCAGGCCGATGCTGTCCCCGCTACGCAGACCAAACTCGAAGTCCGGAAGCTAAAGGCGAGCTTCGGTTCCAACATGATACTGAAGGGCGTCGACCTGAACATACCCGACAGGCGAATAACGGCCATCATGGGTCCGTCGGGCTGCGGCAAGACCACCTTCATCAGGTGTCTGAACAGGCTCCACGAGCTCACTCCCGGCGCCAAGGTCGAAGGAGAGGTGATGCTGGACGGCACCGACATCTACTCGCCGAGGGTCGACCCGGTCGCCATAAGGCGGAAGATCGGGATGGTGTTCCAGAAGCCGAACCCCTTTCCCACGATGACGGTCTACGACAACGTGGCCGCAGGTCTCAAGCTCGCCGGCGAGCGCAATAGGAAGGTGCTCGATGAGACAGTGGAGAGGAGTCTCCGACTTGCCTTCCTGTGGGATGAGGTGAAGAACGAGCTGAAGAAGTCTGGTTCCGCCCTCTCTGGCGGGCAGCAGCAGAGACTGTGCATCGCGAGGGCACTGGCGGTATCCCCCGAAGTGCTTCTCATGGACGAGCCCGCATCCGCTCTTGACCCGACAGCCACGGCAAAGATCGAAGAAGCGATGGCCCGGCTCAAGAAGGACTACACCATAGTGATCGTCACCCACAACATGCAGCAGGCAGCCAGGGTCGCGGACTACACCGCCTTCTTCTATCTGGGAGAGCTCGTCGAGTTCGGCCCGACCGCTGACCTATTCGAGAAGCCTAAGAAGGAGCTAACTGAGCGGTACATCACAGGGAAATTCGGGTGAGCCCAATGCCGCGACTAATGGACATGGGGCTGGAGAAGCTGAACGCGCTGCTCCTCGAAATGGCAGTCCTGTCCGAGAACGCTGTCACCGCGGCCATCGACGCCTACAACACCGGAAAGAAATCCACTCAGGTCAACGAGATGGCGGAGCAACTCGGGTCGCTGCACCGCCAGGTGAGCGAACTGACGATGGAGCTGATGGCGAGGTACCAGCCCGTTGCATCGGACCTCCGATTCATCAAGTCCTGCTTCGAGATTTCCTACGGCTTCTTCCGGTATGGGAGATACGCCCACGACATCGTGGAGGTCCTGAACCTGATCGGCGACGTGAGCAAGTGCGACCACTCCGCGGTGCAGGACACCGCCCGCAAGACCCTGGAGATGATCAGCATGAGCGTGGACGCGTTCACTAGGAGGGACGTGGAACTGGCCAGAAAGATACCGAGCATGGACGACGCCGTGGACGAAAAGTACAGGTCGCACCTACGTTCCGTGCTTCAGGGAAAGGTCGACCTGAAGTGCGCGCTCTCGGCGGCCCTCATCCTGAGGTACTTGGAACGGATAGCCGACCACGCCTCCTACATAGCAGAGTCTATAGTATACATCTCGACAGGGGTAGAGCCCAACCCGTAGAGACGCAGTCTTCCCCAATCTCTACAGCGTGATGACCTGCGTGCTCAGCTGACTGGGGATTACCGAAACCCTCTCGCCCATCGAAACCCTGACGCCCCCTCTTCCCTCTCCCACTCCGTAGAGCCTCGCGTCCGCCGGCCTCGTTATCGATATCTCGACTTCGCAGCCCCAGGGCAGGGCATATCGAAGCGGATGGCCACCCGTCTCGAAACGGACGGAGTACGTCGGTACTATGTGACACACCCCGATCTGGTCTTCCTGCAGCATCCTATGGCCCGTCGGGTCGAGAGTGTCGCCTCTCATCTTCTCGATGTAGGAGTAGTATCCGGTCGAGCCCGCGGCCGTCGTCACGACCACCCCGTCCCCGATGGCGGCTTCTTCGAAGTTCTTGACGCCACTGACCTTCACCTTGTACCTGATGCAATTGCTCTCCGCGCCCCGCTGGAGATAGACGTCGGTGAAGGCAGTCCCGAGGCTGCGGCCTTCCTTGAGCACCTCCAACCGCTTGTGCTTCTTGATTCTGTACCTTCCGTGAGAGATGGCGGCGAGCGCTTTCGGAAGCTCGTCGAAGAAGGTGGAGGCGAGGTAGGCCTTGGAACCTATGGCCGACCTGGACCTGACGCCTACGAACAGGAGCGGAACGGACTCCGTCCTCCCGAACCTACTGAAGACCCCGTCCCCTCCCACGACCAGACCGAAATCCTGATTCCGAGACACCACCTTCATCCCGGCCCCGCGAACAACCTTCTCGACACTGCCGCGCGGCACCTTCGGCATCTCGTCGTCGAGGAATATCTTTGCCCTCATGCCCCAGCCTCGCCCTTGCCGCCCAGGTACTCGAGCATAGAGCCTTCTTCGCTCCGCTTGCCGCCTTTGTCCAGGAACCGCCTCGCCTTCGCCTGTGCCTCCAGCTGCTCGGGCCGAGCGGCGCCGAGGTCGCTCATCATCTTGAGGGAGTTGTCCACCGCGAAGCCCCTGAAGTGGTTGTTGAAGTATCCGTAGGTCTTCTTGACCCTGCTGGTCACCTCCTTCACCTTGGGCGCCCAGGCCGCGAGCTCTCCGTCGGTGTACCTGTAGTTGTACCAGGGCCTCCTTCCCTGCCCGTGCCACCTGATGAACGCGAAGTCTGCGGTCACAATCGTGTCGGGCGGCAAAAGCGGCTCGTCCACGATCACGTTGGCGACGTTCCTGTCCCGCAAGGCCGACCAGACCTCCTCTCTCAGCCAGGACGGGTGGCGGAACTCAACCGCGAACCTCACGTCCTCCGGCAGCACCGCGAGGAAGCCCTTCAGTTTCTCGAAGTCCGTCCCGAACGAGAAGCTCGGCGGCAGCTGTATCAGGACCGGTCCCAGCTTCCTGCTCGAGATGAGAGGCTTCATCAGCTCGAGGAAGCGGAAGAGTTCCTCCCTCGCTCCCTTCCTCACCTCCAACTTCTTCTCATGAGTTATCGCCTGCGGGAGCTTCGCAGCGAAGACGAAGCTCTCGGGAGTGTACTTCGTCCAACCAATGGGCAGGCCCTTCGACGGGAACGCATAGAAGGTGGAGTCTATCTCGACCGTGTCGAAGATCTTCGAGTAGAAGGAGAGCTTACTCGTCTTCGAGTTGGGGTAGAAGACGCCCTCCCACTCCTTGTAGGACCAGCCCGACGTCCCGATGAAGATGTCCCCCAAGTTTCCGACGCGAGCGCCTTCCTTTCCAATTTAAGCTGATGGGTCGAATCCGCGAAGTTGGCTCCTGTCCCAGACCGCCATGATGACCTTCCTCTCCCTCTCCCTCTTCCTTCCCAGCAGCGGCCTCATGGCATCCACTATCTCCGCGTTCACCTTGTCAGGGACGTCCCACGTGATCGAATGGAGCTTTGCCGCATATTCCTCGAGCAGCTGCGAGGGGTCGAACTGCTCCCTGTACTCGACGAGGACTCGCGTCACCGACGGCTTGACCATCTCCGCCATCTCCCTCTCGCCCATCTTCAGACCGGCCATCTTGAAGCCCCTGCCCTCCCTCAGTTGCACGTACGTGTCCCTCGGGAGCGAACCCAGAGGGTCGCCGACGAGAGTGATCAATCCCTTCCTGGTGACCCGCGAAATCTCCCTCACCACGGCCTTCCACTCTTCCATCAAGTGCATGAAGTGCACCACCATGGCGTAATCGAACGACTCACCGCGAAACGGGGCAGACTCTCCGGCGGCCAGCACGAGCCTGGCCACGCCCTTGTCTCGCGCCTGGCCTATCATCGAGCGAGCAATATCGAGCCCGACGACGTCGACCCCACGCTGTATCAGGGGCGCCGCCAGCCTCCCTGTCCCGACTCCGAAGTCGACGAGGCTGGACCCACCAACGAACTCCGCTACTCCGTCGACAACTTTCCTCATCACCGGAGGACTCAGAGACCTAGTGGCGTCATAGACGTGGGCCACTCTGTCGAA
>Ga0187770_10001781_pt1 | contig 11658 bp, 11 predicted proteins | sample 0116_SJ02_MP02_2_FD_133154 | JGI IMG/M metagenome (GOLD analysis project Ga0187770, IMG submission 133154) | Tropical peat soil microbial communities from peatlands in Department of Meta, Colombia - 0116_SJ02_MP02_20_MG | ecosystem: Environmental > Terrestrial > Soil > Wetlands > Peat | place...
CCATCTGGATTCTGGCGATCGTGTCCATCGTTTTCGGCTGCATCGGACTCTCGGTGGTGTTCGGCGATGCCGGCGCTCCGACAGACGCCGCGATTCAGGCCCTCCCTCACGGCTTCTGGTCGAGCTTTGGCTATACGACCCACGACAAGATGGCCGCTCTGCCAAACACATTCACGCTAGTGACGCTGGCGTCCAACTTCGGCACGTTTTTGCTCTACGGCCTGAGCTGCGTGATCTGCATGGTGGCCTATCATAAGCACCCCAACTTCAGCTTCATCAAGCACTGGGCCATCCCGGCGTTCGGAATCGTGGCAAACCTGGTTTGCATGGGCGCTTATCTCGTCCTTCCGTTCATGGGTTACGGCACGAAGATGGAACCATACGGCGCGCTGGGCATCGCAGCTATATGGGCGATCTACGGCGCGATCTATTTCACAATGGCCAGCAAGAAGAAGGGCAAGACGACGCTCGTCACCAGCCGGGCGTAGTCTTCACATAAACCGGCAACCACCTAGCGGGCCCGGATGTTTCGGGCCCGCTCTTTTTTCCGCTGAGCTTGATATACGAATCATTAATGCGGCCCATTCAAACGTTGCATCCCCGCACGTACCCTGCTCGCTTAATAATGAGGTTGCTGCCCACGCGCTAAGGGGAATGAGCACGGGCGGGCGGCGTTGAAACATCGTTCGCAGTCGAAGTGGTGGCAGGCTCCGCGGCGAGTGAGATTAGGTTCTAATGTATAGAGGCCTTCAAGCACCGGCTGCAGCGAGGATGGAGGTCGCCGAAGGCCACCGTCCGTTTCACGACTCCATGGATATCGAGTTCGCTCAGCTCTCTGACCTTGGCCGAGTTCGTCAAGGCAACGAGGATTACTTCGGGCACGTCGCTCCGGTGACGCCGGACGACGCCCGCGCGCGCGGCTGGCTTTTCGCCGTGGCTGACGGAGTAGGCGGCCACGATCTCGGCGAAGTCGCCTCACACACAGCCGTCGAGTGTGTGCTGGAAGGATTCCGCGAGGCCTCGCCTGCTGAACCGCATACCGCGCTGCTCGAACGGCTGATCAAAACCGCGAACACGCGCGTGATTGACGCCGGCCACGCGGCAAGCCCGGGCGGCTCTCGCATGGCGACGACTTTCGTAGCCTGCGCTCTTCGGTACGATCGCGCGGCCATTGCGCACGTAGGTGATTCGCGCTGTTATTTGATCCGCCGGGGCCACGCGAATCTGCTTACTCGGGATCACACCGTCGCGAATGAGCAAGTCCGCCTTGGAATCGTCTCTGCATCCGAAGCGGCCGGTACCGGCACGCACCATCTGCTGATTCGCTCGCTTGGCTCGGAATTATTCGTCAATGTCGATGTCCAGGAACATCAGGTGTTGCCCGGTGACGTACTTGTGCTCTGTTCCGACGGGTTGCATGGATCGGTGCGCGGATCAGAAATCGCGGCCGTTGTAGGCCATGGCGGGGACCTGGCGGCAGCCGCGCGCCGGCTCGTAGATATTGCCAACCAGCGGGACGGCAGTGATAATATCACCCTGCAAATAATCCGCGTCCGAAGCGTTGAGCGCGTCGGAATGTACCGAGGGCGCCCGTACCGACTGCGCTGACCGGCGCAACTCGCGGATTCCAGCCTGACCCACACACGAGGCTTCCAGTCCGCCCCGGCGACCAACTCGATCACTACAAGCTTGAGAGCGTAGCCGCCCGCAGCGGAATGGCCTCCATTTTCAAGGCCACAGACTTGCGAACTGGCAAGCCGGTCGCGATCAAGATTCCCCACCCGGAGATGGAAGCTGACCCGGTCCTCTTCGACCGCTTCCAGCGCGAGATGGAAATCGGCAAGGCCCTCGATCATCCGGAAGTGATGAAAGTCTTCGACGATCCCGACCGAAGCCAGCTCTACATGGCGATGGAATGGGTCGACGGCCGCTTATTGCGCCAGATTCTCCACGAACGGAAAAAGCTTCCGGTCGAGCGTGCCATCAAGATCACTCTCGGCATTTGCGATGCGCTCAGTTACATCCATTCGCACGGAGTCGTTCATCGCGACCTGAAGCCCGAAAACATCATGGTGGACGCAGAGGACCACATCAAACTGATCGACTTCGGCATTGCGGGGCGCGAGGGCGCGCGACGCCTGACGTTCGCGAAACTCTCTCAAGTGATGGGCACTCCCGATTACATCTCGCCAGAGCAAGTGAAGGGTAAACGGGGAGACGGCCGGAGCGATGTCTACGCGCTGGGAGTCATGCTATACGAAATGCTAACTGGCAGAACGCCTTTCCAGGGTCCCAATCCGTTCGCGATCATGAACGACCGATTGCTCAACAACCCCGTTCCTCCTCGCGAGATCGACCCCACGATCTCACCCCAGCTTCAAGAAATCATCTACCGGGCCATCGAGCGCGATCCGAAGAACAGGTATGCCAACGCGCACGAGATGGCTCTCGATCTTCAGAACCCGGAGAAAGTAGGGATCTCCGAGCGGCCCGAGCTGCACGACTGGCGTAAGCGCCGTACGCCCTGGGTTCGGCAAGTTCTGTTTTATATAATGCTCGCTCTTATCCCCGTCGTCGTATTTGGCCTACTCTATCTCTTCGTGAGGCACTAGCCGACGTACCGCCGGGCGCTCCTTCTGCGCTCGTGTAAGGCATTACGGTCCCAGATCTGGCGCAGTGATATATCTGCGGTCCTCCATCACATTGTGCAAGTCCTTCTACACCAACACGATAAAGGCAGCTGAGTACCGGCCTGAGTTCTCTGGCGAGGCCAGGCCGCACTTGGTGGTTTCTTTATCGCAACCCTGGTTCAATTCGAGGGAAACAGCGCGGAATCGCACATATATGACGCACATAATTGTATTCACACAAACTATGAATATAAGCCATAGATTTAATGAGTTGGACCACTTATGTCTCCTCGTGTACCTTACCTACACTTTCGTTTATCCAAGGCCAAAAAAAAACGCGAACTCACACGCCATATCGTGAGCGCGATAGGGAGGGAAAGGAAGAATATGAATTGCATCCATAGACTAGCCATCGCCACGTTGGCTACCACACTTGCGCTCGGTTGGGCAGGTGCCTTGAGCGCTGAGGACAAGCCGTCCGACAAGGAAGCGGCCCAGCCGGCCGCGACTTCGCAGCCGGCAGCTACGCAACCCGCCGCGGCGCAACCGAGCTCGGACCAGCGTTTGGGAGAGTTGGAAAAGGAGGTGGCTGCGCTTCAGCAGGAAATTGCGGCGCTGAAGGAAGACAGCGCACCCGGCTTGAGGACCGCGGCGCTAGTGCAACCGAGCGCGGCGACAGGAGGCATCACGCCGAATGCGCCAGCCGATGAAGCTCCCAAAGTAAATCTCGCAGGCTTGCTGGGTCCCGTGACCTTGAGCGGGTTCGGCGACGTGTATTACGGCTATGATCCGAACCATCCCTACAACAACATGGCGGGGCTGCGCTCGTTTGAGACCCCCACGAACGGTTTCAACTTCAACATGGCCGAGTTGATTCTCGACAAAGCGCCGGACGCAACAACTGCTGAAGGCCGGTTGGGCTACCACGTATCCGCGGGTTATGGGTACGCCGCGAAGGTGATCAACGGTACGGATAACTCGGGTTTCGGAGACGGAAGCAACTTCTTCCTCAAGGAAGCGTACCTCGATTACATCGCTCCGCTGGGCAAGGGCTTGACAATCACCGTCGGCAAGTTCGTTACGCCGATGGGCGCCGAAGTCATCGAAAGCAACGCGAACTGGAATTACAGCCGCGGGCTTCTTTTCGATTACGCGATTCCATTCTTCCACTTCGGAGCGAGCGCGAAGTACGCCTTCAACTCCAAGTGGGCTATCACCGGCTATCTCGTGAACGGATGGAACAATACAATCATCAACCACGTTCCGACGACTTCCACGGGAAGTTCCATTCTCGGGGACAGCACGGGTTTGACCTACGGCGCTAGCCTCGCCTTCACGCCGAACGCGAAATGGTCCGTCACCGAAAACTACTTCGCAGGTCCCGTACTGGGCGCGTATTCCGACAGAACCGGTACGGCCCTGACCGATTGGAAGCAGATCTCCGACACCGTCATTGCCTACACGCCGAACACGAAGTGGGCGTTCCAGGTGAACGGCGACTACGGATTCGGTCCCCGGTACTACTCGGAGTGCGAGGACGATTCGATCGTCAAGCCGCAGGTCATCTTCTCCTGCAGTAAACCCTCACCGGCCGTCGACTGGTGGGGAGTGGCGGGTTATGCGAAGTATACGTGGACTCCGAAGACAAACTTCGCAGTTCGTTACGAATACTTTGATGATCCCCAGGGGTACGTGGGACTCACGGATGGGGATCGCGGATGGGCTCAGGAAGTTACGGGAACGTATTCGTACAATGTCACTAGCGCGTTCTTGTTCCGTGCTGAGTATCGCTACGATTTCGCGAGCCACCCGATCTTTCCTCAGAGCATTTCGAACGAGAAGTCCGTAAAGGAACAGAACACGGCGACGCTCGGGTTCGTCTACACGTTCAGCAGCGCGAACATGAAGTAACCTCGAGCAACCGGCTCCGCTTCAACCCAGCGGAGCTGCAGCACTCCGTGACACAAGGCCGCTTGGCGACTCAGTCGCCAAGCGGTCTTTTTTTGCGCCTTCGAAATCTCAGTTGGTGGGAGCGTTGCGGCGCGTTGTGAGCAGACGACCGACGCGCACTATCCGGCAGTTAGCGAGGATATGTCTAGTGACTCTACATCCGGAGGCAGGTCCGAGATCCCTGAGCAATCGCCCGATCCGCCGCCAATGTTAGTCCTATCGCGCGACGATGACGGGATCCCCGTTGGCGTCCTGAATCAAAGCGATTCTTGCTTTCTGCGTGCTGCTGTTTTCCTGGTTGTGCGCCGCTTCGACAACCGTCTTCGGCGGATTGGCCAGAATGTCTCGTCCTGTAGCCAACGCCTCATCGTAGGCAAGGAAAGTCGACGGGGTAAAGTCCTGCAGCGAGCCGCTGACGCTGGCAACTCCAAATTGAGTGACCGGATATTTAGTCGGTCGCGATCCGCCTCCAGAGCCAAATCCAGCGCCCGAGAATCCGCCGCCTCCGCCGGTGTTTGTGGTGGTGCTCGCCGTCATTCCGCTGACGCCGGCTCCAGACGTCCCACGTGACGCCTGGGCGTGCGCCGGCAGCGCTAGCCCCGCCGTCAGGATCATCAGTCCAAAAAATCGATTCATGCTCGTCCCCTTCCCGCGAATGTCCTCGCGGATTGAAGATTTGAGTAACGCAATCCGCGTGCCAGAATTGCAGGGAGAAGCAGCATGACACGCAAGGGCTTACAGGTTTCCTTTAAAGCGGGCATTCTAACCCGGGCTAGCGCCGTGGAAGCGCATTTCTCTTGTGTGAAAAAAGCCGGAGCGCCAGATTCAGTCAGTACCAGAACTTAGGACTAGAACGCGCCGCAAGCATTCAACCCGCAGGCATTCCAGCTCAGAATCGGCAGATTAAGAGTACGACCTTGATTTACAGTCCTTGCCAAGCGGCGTTCGCTGCGCCTTTTAGGGGGCATTCCTCGTCCAGAACAACCTGAACGGCAATTTTTGCGAGGAAATCGGTCATCTTCTCTTTGTGTTGAACTGCCGCGACGAAGCGCCCATCTTTCAACAAGGGCAGAATTTTCACGGCAATTCCGCCCGCGACGTAAATTCCCCCGCGCGCTACGGTGCGAACCGCCAGATTTCCCGCCTCCGAGCCGTAAATTTCCACCCACAAATTCACTGTGTCGACGCAGACCGGGCACTGCTTCGCCAGCGCCAGTTTCGTGATTTCCACGGCCGCGTCCATTTTCGGATCGTCGAAGCTCGGATGCCTCACAGTTGCGCTCAAGAACTCGTGAACCGTGCGAAATCCCCTGCCCGAAAGGATTAGCTCCGCGCTCACAAACTCGCTTCGCGTCTTGATGAATTTCCACAATTCGGCATGTTGATCGGTATGAGGCGCAAAATCTGCGTGCCCGCCTTCAGTTGCTGTCGGGATGTGTTTGCTGCCGTCCCAGAAAAGGATCGCCTCTCCGAGGCCCGTTCCCGCGGCGATCACAACACGCGGCGCCTGCGGTGCAGCGACGCCTCGATGAAGTACCTCGAGGTCGCCAGGCTTGAGCACGGCTATCCCGTGCGCCGTGGCTTCCAGGTCGTTCATCAGCCGGACGCGACCGAGCCCCAACTGCATCGCCAGCACCGCGCCATCCACGATCCATGGCAAATTGCCGGTGCGGACGCGGCCATCGACAACCGGCCCTGCGATACCAAATGCGGCGAACGAAACGTTCGCTCCGGCGCCCTTCACGAAGTCGGCGACAATCTCTTCTAGACCCGTGTGCTCGCGGCTGGGGTAACGCTTGTCGGTGATTTTGACGAGCGCTCCTTGCCTCTCTTCGAACAACCCCAAGTTGGTCTTTGTTCCGCCGATGTCACCGGCCAGAATCATGCAGTCTCCTGAAAATTCAGAGGTGAGAATCGCCTCGCGGCTTCATGGTGTGGACGACTGTCTCAGAGGGAACGCCAGCGCCGGCCCTCAGACGCTGTCAGATCGTCCGCGGCCCTGGGACCTTCGCTCCCCGCAGGATAATTGGGGAACGGCGGAGCCGACGCGCTCTGCCATGCTTTGAGAATCGGATCGACCAATCCCCATGCCGCTTCCACGCTGTCGGCTCGGTCGAATAGCGTGGCGTCGCCGCGGATGCAGTCATTAATCAGCGTGGCGTACGCTTCGCGCGAACCGCCTCCGAACGCCTGCCGGTACTGAAAATCCATCGTCACTGGACGAATCTCCATCTGCGATCCGGGCGATTTCGCGCCGAATGAGAGAGAAATTCCTTCGTCTGGCTGAATGTTGAGGATCAGAGAATTCGGCTCGATGTTGTTGCCCTGAAAAACCATATGGGGCGCCTGTTTGAAGCGAATAGCGATCTCGGTCGCCGGCCGCGGCATTCGCTTGCCGGAGCGCAGATAGAACGGCACGCCGCTCCACCGCCAGTTGTCCACCATGAACTTCAGCGCGACAAAGGTCTCCGTCGCCGAATCCGGTTTCACGCCTGGCTCCTGCCGATAGCCCGGAACGGTCGTGCCCTGCAGGTTTCCGGGGCCGTACTGCCCGCGCACGACCGATTTCCAGACGCTCTCCGCTTCGAGCGGTCGAATCGACTGCAGGATCTTGATTTTCTCGTTGCGGACTGATGTGGCATCGAAAGTCGCCGGCGATTCCATCGCGACCAGCGACATCAACTGCAGCACGTGGCTTTGAATCATGTCCCGGAGCGCGCCCGCTGTTTCGTAGAACGCCGCGCGCCGCTCGACGCCCAGCGATTCTGCCGCCGTGATTTGGACGTGATCGACGTAATTCCGATTCCACAGGGGTTCAAAAATCCCGTTGCCGAACCGAAAAACCAATAGGTTCTGCACCGTCTCCTTGCCGAGGTAGTGGTCGATTCGGTAGACCTGCGACTCATCGAAGACGGAAAGAACCCTCGCGTTCAACGCTCGTGCCGAAGCGCCGCCCCGCCCGAAGGGCTTTTCGATGATGATTCGGGTCCACGATCCGTTTCCCTTCGGCTTCGCGAGCCCTGCGCGTCCCAGTTGCTCGACGACGTGCGGATACACTTCCGGCGGCGTGGCCAAATAAAACAATCGGTTTCCTCCGAGCTGGCCTTCCCGATCGAGTTGTTCGAGCCGCTCGCCAAGACGGCGGAAGGACTCCGGGTTGTCGTAATCGCCCTGGAAATACCTGACCTGCTTCACAAAATCTTCGCGCTTCTGTTCGCTGGCACCGGCCCCTTCTTTCTTGGTGATAGCCTGCGTTGTAATCGACCGGAATTGATCGTCGCTCATCTCGCTGCGCGCAAATCCCAGCAATCGAAATCGAGGGGCGAGGCACGCGTGGACCGCGAGATCGTAGAGCGCAGGCAAGAGCTTCCGTTTTGCAAGATCGCCCGAGGCGCCGAACATGACCACGGCACATGGCTCGTGAGGAATTTCGCAAAAATAACCGTCCGTCTTCACTGACTCCGCAACCTCGGTTGCGCGCGTGTTCATGACATCTCTCCGGAAGGACGCTCTGAGAGTTTGTGCGGAAACCTGGCCGATAGCAGAGGTCGGGCCCGCCCCGCCAGCACCAGCCTACCATATTCGGGCGGCGTCTTTTTCTCGAGCGAAGACTGGCGTTCGCGCGTCGGCTCAATATTACGGGCCTATGAATTGGGAGCGAAGCTGCGGCGCGTTAGACGCGATGGCCAGCTCGTCCGGAAGTCGATCAATCTCGCTTGGAAGCGATCGCTGTTACAGCAAGGCGTAATAGCGAAGCAAGTTGCCATCTGCCTTTCGCTCGCCGACGCCGACGAACACATATCTCATCAGCCAGTCGTGTTTCCCCGTCTCGACTTCAAATGTCGGGAACGCTCGCAGATAGTATTCGGACGGGTCGACCGTTGGTCCTCCTGCGAACGCCATCTCCCGCAGCCGCTGCATCGTGTCCTGCTTTCGCCCCCACAAGTATCCTTTGTTGTAGAGCATGATCAGCGTGCCGTCGTCCTCCTGCAGCATGTAGCGCGCATCGAACGCCAGCACGCCGTCGGGCCGAAAGAGCGAGTAATCGCCGCCGCTATTCGGCACGGCCTTGCCGCGCAATCGCGGCCCCTCGAATTCTCCGCTATCTACATAGACAGCGCCGCGCCCTGCGCCGCTCGGCATCGACACGATGTTTTGCACGCGAGTAAACCGCAAGCGCACTTCAAATGCGAATTCGAGCTTTGGCTCGCGCAGCAGCGAGCGTGCGTCGCCAAATGGCTCCATGCCAGTCATGGATATCTCCGTCGGTGTGATGAAATGCGAAGGTGGTACAATCCCGCCGATCTTTGCGTCTGTCAATCACGATCGCTTGCGCAAGACAGCTTGCGCACGGTCATCTCATTGCATGGGGAGGCCCGTTATGAAGATTGCCCTGATCGGAGCGACGGGATTCGTCGGCTCGAAGATTCTCGCCGAGGCTTTGCGCCGCGGCCACCATGTGACAGCGATCGTTCGCCGCACGCAGCGGCTCGCGCCTCACCGCAATCTAAGAGTCGTGCAGGCGGATGTTCTACGTCGCGACGAGCTTGCACGGCTTCTCGCCGGGCACGACGTGGTCATCAGCTCGTACAATCCCGCGCGTGGCGTCCCCGGCCCCGAGGTTTTCCACCGCCACGTACGCGGACATCGCGCCATCATTGCCGCGGCGAAAAAATCTGGCGTGAAGCGCTTTCTCGCCGTCGGCGGAGCGGCTAGCCTTAAAACGCCGGCGGGCATCGAATTTCTGGACTCGCCCGAGTTTCCAGCGGCTTTTGAGCCGTTTAAGCCCGGCATCCGCGGCACGCGGGAACTTTACTATCTCTTGAAGAAAGAACCCGGCCTCGATTGGGTTTTTCTCTCCCCCTCGGTGATGATCGTGCCAGGCCAGCGAACCGGCACGTTTCGTCTCGGCAAGGACCACGTGCTGTACGACGAAAAGGGAAAGAGCCATATCTCGCTCCAAGATTACGCTATCGCGATGCTGAACGAGGCCGAGCACCCGAAGCATCATCACGAGCGGTTCACCGTCGGTTATTGACGCGGTCCGCTCTGCCGTCTCTTGCGAGGTCACCAAGGAGGCCGAATGAAACAACCGGCGCTTGGAGTCGCTTCTTCCGTGCTCGTCATCGCCGTCTCACTTGGCTTCATCGCCCTGTTCGCTTTTCCCATATTCGCGACCTGGGTCGCATTCCTGACCATCTGCTTCATTCCCATGCAAATCGTCATTTCCGTGACCTGGGGCTGCAAACACCCTGAATTTGCGGCCAAGCGCTCGCAACCGGCCAAGGGACTTTTGCTCACTCTGCTGGCGCTGGCCGTCGGAGCGATTGTTGCAGTTGTCCATTTCACGACGGTGGGCGGGCGCGTCAATCCACCACCGCCAATGCTCGCAATGTGCATCATTTCATCCGTGATCATCACATTCTGGCTCGCGATCATGTGGGGCGGCTGGCCATTCACCAAGCTCATCAAGAGCCCTGTTGCCGCAGGGCTGGCCATGCTCGTGGCTTGCTATGCGATCAACTACCTCCTGTTCCGGTTGTTCTTCGATTATGGCTTTATGCGCGGAACGCCGGTCTACGTCCCGTCCCTTGATCCGCACGGGTTATTCAACGCCTGGAACGCGCTGGTGTTTTACTTGACCGTGATCGCGGTCATGTTTCTGTCGCTGAATTTCGATCTATGGCCTTTCACCGCCTCTCCCACGCTTATGCGGCAGCCGGTTCTGGGAATCGTCTGGACCGTCATGATTCTTGCAATCGGTGGTCTCGTGTTCTATCTCGGCGTAGGCGTGCTGAAGATGGACGTGGTCTCATTCATGGTTCGCGTTCCTATACCGTTCGTCTTCGGCACGATAATCGTGCTCAACATGATGCATGGATCGCTGTTCGGTAAGTTAACTCAACCTCTAAAGGGCGCTCTGAACGCGATTGCCTCGGCAGCCATCGGGACGGCGCTCGCTCTTCTCTACGGAGCCCTAGCACCCATGATTACGGGTGTTGTGAAGCCGGGCCCGCCGGGCTACGATTTCGAGATTTGGCTGGCATCGGCGCTGCTGGCTGTGACGTTCCCGTTCCTAATTCTCTACGCGGAGTTCTTCAAAATGTGGCCTCTACATAAGGAAGGCGGATCGACCCCACAGGCGTAAATCGGGTAACCCTCCAATGCCGAAAGCAAAACCTCTTACCGTTACCGACCGCATCGCCATCAACGACCTGATCGCCGAATACGCTTGGGCGCTCGATACCGGTGACGTTGACTCACTCGTCGCCTGCTTCACTCCCGATGCCGTCGTGCTCGAGGAAGTCTTCGAAGATCCCGACCGCTGGGAGGGCCGCGAGAATATCCGCCGATTCGCGGAACACTATCGCAACGTGCCGAGTTTTCCGGGGCGCCAGCATCACGTCACACAATTGGTCGTGAAGGGGAATTCGAAAAGCTGCGCCGCTCGCTCATTCGCATTCGTCACTGAATGTCACGGCGAGCCGCCGTACACGTTGCGCTTTGCGGGATATTACGAAGACAAGCTCGTCAAGGTTCGCAACAGCTGGCTCTTTCGCGAACGCATAATCCGCCTCTGGGACGGCGAAATCCTCGCGCGGTTTCCGGGCCGCGGCCAGCGCGTGCCGCGCAAGCGCCCGCCCGAGCTCGTCATCCAGCACAAGTAAATCGGCAAATTGCGGCATCCCTCACACTCCAAAGAGCGTTAGAATGCCGCCGGTTTGGGGGCGGCTGCCGAACTTCCCGTATCCGGTCCAGCGCCAGTCCGCGGTCGATCGGGACGCGGGCCCATGGAACTAATTCGGGCTCAATTTCTTAGCCGGCGTCAGATTGCCACCGCCATTCTGAGCGAAGCGTCCTCAACGATTTTTCTTTTCTGGAGATCGGCATTCCGATCTCCGCGTCGGGACGCGTAGTCGCAGAATCTCCGTTCGCCTCGAGTAGGCTCTTCGCTTCCGCACTTAGCGGAAATGTATGGTCGCCTTATCGAGTTCGGCCAGCAACTCCGCATCAAGCTTTACTTCGAGCGCCGCAATCGTCGCATCGAGCTGCTCGGGCTTGCTCGCGCCTATGATCG